>FTEL01007265.1_pt1 | contig 13298 bp, 17 predicted proteins | sample 1658911 | NCBI WGS metagenome assembly FTEL01 (sample SAMEA3914869, study PRJEB12502) | metagenome | biome: forest; material: soil | place: USA | collected 2012-03-12 | depth 0.1 m
CTTCGCGAATTGGCAGTCTCGTACGTCTAACGCAGTTAAGTGGACTTTGACTCCCAAGTAGCCATTTTCTTTGCCCGCGGCCAGGACCTGAGCAACCGTGTCTACGACCCCGTAGTCGTAGGGATAGAAGTCGACATTGAAGCCTTTAATGCAGTGCTCGTTGTAATGGCTGACGAGCTTGTCAAAGCTGTTCTTATCGTTGGCACTAAGGAAGGGCAGCGAGACTTTATAATAGGAATCCGACGCCTCCCACCGGATAGTAACGACAGGGTGGCTCCTGTAGATAGGGGAGGGTCTCAAGCCCTTTGTCATAGAGAAACCGCTAGGGAGCAGTAAGTCGATTATACCTCCCAGGGCAAAAAGAGGAGTATCGCCCGTGTCGTTCGAGAGAGCGTTACGGATAGAGGAGAGGAGCAGGTCATTGGGATCCGCGGCCATCGGGGAAGACAAGCAACCGACGTAAGGATGAGACCCGTATTGATGTCTGCAGATGGCCCAAGGTCAAAATGGGCAGCGGTAAAAAAGGAAGAGCATTCAAAGGACCTAGAGGGAGCAATGCTCAGCCTTATATATTCCTTATATGTTCTCATCAGAGTGGGGGCCTTGTTCCGGTTCTTACCGTAAGGTAGTAATATCCGGAGCCTGCCACCAGTGTCATCCCATAACCTGGGTGGTCCCGAGAACAAGGATCAGGACAGCCATTTACATTAAAGCGTCTCGGACTACATCGTAACCAAGACGCCAGGCCATCGGCTCAGAGATGTAGGGGAAGATAGCGAGTCAGCTCCAGCTTTCATCTCCTCTTTTCCGTTCTCCGAACTGTAAGAGCTGAAGAGTGAACAAGAGCTCATATCCTGCGAACGCAGATCGTCAAAGTCGAGAGCAGACAGATGCCCGAATTTAAAGTTCTCCCCGGCGCCACTGAATACTTCAATATATAAGATCACAGTCAGCTATAGCAAGCGGCAGTTTGGAAGCGACTGTGTCTGTACAACTTCACTCCGTCTCGGTCGGCTCGGGGGTTACCGAGGTAGACTCGAGAATAGTAGCCGTCGAGGAGGGGGTGCTCTAGGAGTTGATAGCATAGAGGTTCAAACGGTTGGGACTACCGCCCACTACTTAGCGTTACCTACGCAGAGCTGGCTGCAGTCCACCTCGGCTGACGCCTCACCGGCGAGTTCATTGCCGCAGTAGCGCTCGGTCGCCCGCCCTCATTGCTCCCGAATAGGTCCCCCCCTAACGCCTGCCGCTTCCGCCTCTACCGCATCCGCCGAGAGCTCGTGACAACCGACTAGTCTCCGGCGATGAAGTCGCCAATGAATGGCAGAAGGCCGGCGGGGAGTGGGGACCCGGCGGGGAGTGGAATGCCGGAGGGGAGTGGAATGCCGGCGGTGGACAACGCCGGTTTTCCGAAGGTCTCCTTCGTCTCCTCCTACTACGACGAGACGCTGAACACGCTACACGGACCCGACGCCCGGGCCTCCCTTCGGGCTCGCCCAGCTCGTCACCGCGCTGGACGACGATGAGGGGATGGCTCTGCTGAGCGCGCAGGGTGTTCTCACAGGAGGTGGTGGTGGTGGTAGGCGATTGGGCTCGGGGGGGTGGTGCCCTCGGGCTCGGACTTGACGCCGCCAAGGCGTCACCCAACTCATCCAAGCGCTAACTTATAGCACTTGTGCACTAAAATCCAATGCTGATTTGATGCTCACCTACATTCTACCCAAGTATCCCAGGAGACTCGGGACACTCCAATATGTGGCTCCGGGCGTCGACGCTGCTCTCCTCCGCCGTTGGGCTGATGACGTGTATCATCCGGAGCGCAGCGGACGTTGTTCAAATATCACACTAGATGTGGTAGTTACCTCACATTGTTGTGCATCACGGGAAAACACCATGGGGCGACAGCGACATCCATCACGAGCAAGGGCGAGTGATGCAAGGGAGCAGGGTGCGACCGTTGACAGGTGACAAACGAGTTGCGGTTGGTGTCGCAACTCATATTGGCGCACTGATATTTGCCATTAGTCTGTCAGCTTAGAAGCTTTTATGTTGGTGTATATATATAACGAGATCATAACGTATCTTATAAGCGAGCGAGACATATAAGCGAGACACTCTTTACCACTCTATAATAACTATCCTCAATTACAACACAACAACATTAGGAACCAACAATAATTACATCAGAAGCAGCTGTATCAGACGCTTCTGCAGCCTCCTGACAAGTACGGGCGTTATGGCCAGGCTTGCCGCACACACCACAGCACCGAACCCTCGTACGACCCCCCCCTGCACTACCACCACCCGCCTGCGTTTCCTGCACTCCCTCCCTACCCACGGCCCCCTGACCTAGTACATCCTGTATATCCTGTACAGCAAGTGACCCTCCAAGCTGCATACGTGTTCTTTTGGCTCTCCGGCGCTTGCTTAGTGCCTCGTTGGCCTTACGGAGCGAAGCGTTCTCTGCCCGAAGGAGGGCCACCTGGTGCATTACAGCCATCGTACCCTTAGTGAGCTGGTCCACAGCAGCCAACATCGATGTTGGGGAGCTGTTTTGATGGTTGGCAATGCGAGTCTTGATGAGCGTTGACTGCGAGTCGGCTTCTCGGGGGTTGTGAGGTGTCTGGAAGACCCAAGCTTGGGCAGTACCAGGCCGTGAGGTTGGAGGTGTTGGCGTACGAAGCTTGACTGGCGAGACGTTCTTTGTCGACCATGAGGAGCCTCTTAGCGCACTTGCATGGCTTCGCGAGCATGGTCTATGGCCCCTTGGTGATTTACCCGATGGTCAAGAGTTTCTCCTTGTGTTTCAGTCATTGCACCATCGTCGGTCGCGTTCGGTCTCCAGGCGCCGGGAGGAAATGGGCCAAACTTCATAAAGGGTACGCCCTGAGGCAGGCAAGGACCACGACGAAAAATTTCACAATGCTAGAATTCGGCACAGGCGACTTCACATCCAGAGCACAAATGAGCCGAAATTGCCCCGGATTCTAAAAAATCCAGCCGTGGTTATCCTGCGGGCCGCACAGGCAAGCAAGCGGGCTTGACTGTGATTGTGATTGGTGGTGGTTGGAAGCTAGTCTTCCAACCAGACTTGCGGCCAATCTGGGCGGTCTGGCTTGGCAGAATAGACCCTGTCACAACCACCCTCGAAACAGCTCCGCATGCGCTCCCCACTGACCATCACCAACTGTCGCCGCGCCCTTCCCACACTCCGCCCCTTCGAGCACCATGGAGTTCCGCGAAATGGGTGAAGCAGCAACATGGACAACGCTCCGGTCCGTACAGGCCCGGTCAAATGTGCCAATCAACCACCAGCCCGCACAACTCGTCTTGCTTACTGCGAACGGCCGTTACTCCAACGAAGAGAATAGTATTTTCCACAAGAAGAAGGTTTCCCTTGCGGGCATCATACGCATCGCCAAGTCCTTTCGCATTTCAGAATGGAACGCAATCTCGAGAAGTAGCACGGTTCTGGAAGCGGCGCTGCAGTGGATCAATCAGGCCGACTTGCATGAAGATGACTACTGGCATCATTACTACAAGGTCCTCTATCGCAAAGGTAGCCCCTTTGCTAAAGAGTTCCTTCTCGGTACGCTTTCACTAATGTTGCTTCTTCCTTCGTTCGACTGACAATTTAGAATTTCTGATGCAGGAATGGCAAGACGACGACGGCCTCTTAGGTCGGCTCACCGAGGAGCTTCGGGCGGTCCTAACTAGGGCTCCCACCTCCATCAGCAACGCGCCGCCGACTAAGCACACCAGACCCCCTCTACAAGACCAGCTTATTAGTATTCGCGCGAACACCTTCAATCAAAGCCTACGGTACGTTTAATAGTAGTTGTCACCAAGTCCTTCGTCTTTTCAATCCGGCCGCGCGGCTGACGTGCCCTGGGTAACAACTATAGGATGCTTCCCAGCTCGGCACTTGCAAGCCAGCGGAACGACCCAACTACGACGGATCTTCTTCAACCACTGTGTCAAGCCAATACGCGCGCTAGGGACAACCAGGTTGCAATGTACGAGGAGACGGGGCCAAGTCAAGGTACGTTGCCCCTCTCCGCCCAATGGCAGAGAGGGAACAGATAGCGCGCCGATGGGGAAAGAGGTAGCAACCAGTCCGGTGCTCCTTGGCGCGTCGAGCCCCCTAGCTCGGCCGATTTCCCATTTCCAGACATTCTGCTCGAGCAAGCAAGAGAAGGGCCGCTACGAGAATACGCCGTCAGGCACCCGCGCCAAGCTCGACGGCTGGTGGCCCATTGGAGGGATCAACGCTTACTCGTCGACAGGCCAGGGCGACGAAGAAGACACGGATGCTGCGTCTTGCGAACAGAGAAGGCGACCTCTCTCCATCGCCAGTTTGTTGGACGGCTTCGAAGAGAACAGGTCGTCACGGTTCCGATCGATCAACAACCCCAGAGAATCGAGCCTTCGGGGGGATGAGATGACAACGCCAATCCATCCATCCAAGCGACAAAAGACACGTCAAGGTGCGGTGAGTGAAGCGTCTGTGGGGCCCGTTCCAAGCTCTGGACAACGCGACGTTGCGGCTGTCAGCCCCCTGGACTTGCCGCTGAACGAATCTCGTGTCGGTGAGCTTTCGTCACGCGACGCCGAGAGTACAGCATCACCGCAGCCGTCGGTAAGCGGCTACTCTAATGCCCCCGGCCTTGTTACCCTCCGGGATCGTTCGTGTTTGCCGATCAGGTATCTCAAAGGGCAGGCTCAATGGCACGCCTTTTGCGTCGGCGAGTGGTCTCCAGTTTTGTGTCGACAGTGTCGTCAGTAATCTATGGCTGGTTCCTTGCGCAGGTCTCAACCGTCTTGGTCGCTCTCCGACTACCGCTTCTGACGCGCAGCACTTTTGCAGGTGTTAGCGCAAGGTCGTGTCCTGCATCCCTGTGTTTTTGCTGACGCCAGAAGCGGCTCAGGCAAAGAGCCGGAAGTAGCCCTGAACTACAGAATAGTTCACAGCCCATTATGGGCTTACGCTACCTAACTTTGCAAAGCGACCAGCGCGCCGCAAAAATGGCTGCAGCTGAGACATCGCGGGCACAAAATACACAGGCCGTTTTCGGCGCCAACAGAGCCAGAGAGGTAACGTCGAGTTGTTGGAGCGCTGAGGAGAGTGATAAGAGATCTAGACCATGTCCTCGCCGACCTCTGCGAGACTGTCGTGGCTTCTCTCGGTCACTGAGTTCGTCGCATCCGCCAACGGTCTCACAGAGTATCAGATGGGCTCCTTTTTGCAGTATTACCCCAACGCTTCTGTGCACAGTTTAATGCCCTTCTGTACGGTATCCACCTCCTATGTTACATCAAGCTTGCTCTCTATCGGATACCCGCATTCTTGCGTCATCCATGATCGCACCTCAAATGCACCATCTGCCATGATCTCGTCGCACCTTCCTATCTCTCCCTTGCAATCTTCCACTTCTTGGCCACTAGTCACTCTCGTCAGGCTCTTGTTGTAGCACGTCGTCATCCTTGCTTACCCTTGCATTGCCTGCCGTAGTTCTTCCGGCCAGCTCCCCCGGCGCCGTGTCTTCCATTACGCGGGCAGCGAGGTCAAAGCGAAGTGCCGCAACATGACATGCCGCAACATGACATGCCAACAACAGACACTCAACCTGACATCATACGTGTATGTCGACAGACCTACCCATGTCCACAGACCCACCCATGCCCACAGACCCACCCATGCCCACAGACCCATCCATGCTAACCCATAACGACAGACCCACCCAACATCGCATCCATGCCAACGATACAGAACATGACATGCCCACAATTCTCGGGAATGCAGCATGGGCGCTCGTCTCGGCGCACGCATAGGCGCGCTTGCAGCCCTCACCGCTCCTCCTAGTTCCCTTGCATTCCGAGCGCGGAACAAAGATGCCCCTGGACACGGATAGAATGACACGGAAGGGGGCGCTGGCGCTCTGCCTTGCCTGCCCCGGTCGCGCCAGCCAGCCGGCAGCCGGTCGGCGAGGTCGGCGAGAAGCGATTGGCAGGTGGTCCCCGGATCCACACCAAGAGCGCTGCGACGTGATCGCTCTGCCAAGGAAACACGCCGCCCTGGCTCGGTGAGGGCCGGGGTGCCCACTGGATGGCGTTCTCCCTTACCTTGGTTTGGAGCGGTCTGGAATGTCGTCGAACCAAATACAGACACTGCGTACACGGCCGCCCAAGAGCGGGCTCGAGAGACCCACAGAGCCGGCCTGCAGGCGAAGAAGGACGAGCAGCCGTTGAACACGACGAGGAGCCACGCGGCCAAGCAACGCGAGTGGAGGGCGTGGTGCAGTACGCCCCGCATAGGCCCAGACGGCATCCTCTCGACCTCGCCGGACGGCGAGGTTGTTACGCCGGATAAACTTGCCGCCTGGCTGAAGGAAGACATCCTCCTACGGCGGGCCAAGGTACCCAAGAAGCGCCGCGGCCACGGCGGCGGCTCCTGTGCCCTGGCTCCCGTGTCCCTATCCCAGAGCCTGGAATCCTATGTCCTGGCTCCTGCGTGCTAACCTGGAGCCCGGAATCCTGTATCCCTGCTCCTGTGTCCCTGCTCCTGTGTCCCTGCTCCTGTGCCCTATACCAGAGCCCGGGATCCTGCGCGCTATTGCGGATGGCATGCTCTCGACGTGAAGTGGAAAGAGAAACCGGAAGAGGCACGTGCTATGGCGTGGTGGCTGCTTTGCCACCCAGCGGCCCAATTAGTCAGCAGAGTTGTCGGGGTCGACCTGATCGTCTCCTGGAGCGACTTCGGCGGCCCCCGAGAAACACAGACACAGCACCGCTCATACCCCAGACTCGAGCCCAAACAGCGGCCTATAGGGCGCTCTCATCGCCGGCATCAAATTATCAAGGTACTTATTCTTCGTAGCGCCAAAGGACGTCTCCAGCTGACGCTTTCAGGAAATCGACCCCAGGACATCCGGCCATGCAATGCTGAGCAAGTTGACTGGCAACGATGAGGTCTGGATTGAAGCGCTCCACGACGATATCTGTCTGGCTGAGATCAAGGGTAGAGAAATGCGAGTGTTTCCTGGTGGTGGTATCTGGATCTTGGAGTCTGGGAGATTGTTTGATGATGAGGGGAGAGCGATTGTTGGACTCGAGTTTCCAGGTCGCATTTTCCTTCCTGGGGCCCTTGCGCCCCGGTTGGCCTTGCCGCCAGGAAGCTATAGTCTCGGGATTTACTGACTGCAGTTGACTTATCCATAACACAGCACAACCCTGAACAAACAAGGCGGCCGTTGTCGACATTGGCGTTGCGGGCGTCGGCTGACTGCCAGTCCGATGCAGTGGCAGGTTGGTCAGGGAGCGGGAGGTTGGCCTGGACCTGATTGATCTTGTCGGCTTTGGACTGCGACATGGTTGGCGGCTCCAGCCCTGGTTGGTTCGTACGGCGTCGATGCTGGGCTGGGCGGGAAGGCGGGATTGGTACAGTACTGTACCGCGCATCGACGGAGTAACGTTTGGATGGGTGACGGTGTTGGCGTTGCGATGGTAGACGCAGGGTAGCGGAAACAGTGTCGTAGGTTGGAGCAAAGATGGGTTCGGACGCGGGTAAAATGCGAAGTGAGTGACATCGAATGTCATGATGTCATGGGAGGGGTAAGTGGGTGGACCTCACGCAGGGCACGGCAAAATAGCAGCGACAATGCGGAAGTTTAACAGCCGCATTCTGCAGCGGCTACAGCAGAGTTGGGCTGAAAAGCGGCGGCTAGCCCGCTTGCCTGTTGGCCGCTCAAGTGGAAGTTGTGGCAGTGCTGTTGGCGAAGAAACGGTGCCATTTGCGACGGACTGGCAGATCTGGGCTGTCGCTTCGCGCACCAGCCCGGGCGCGGCGGGGGCGATAGAGAAGTCGAGAGGGTGGCGGCCGAGCGGGCGCGTCTTGGCCTCGATCAGATGGATCGGGTCGTCCGCCGCATGACGGAGCAAGAGCCAGCGAGACGGTGCACTATCCATGAAGCCGTCGTGGCTCTGGCGTCGGACAGCTTGGCGGTGGGACGGCCGTGAGCCATGGAGGTTATAAGGCAGGTCGCGTCGCTGTTGAGGGTGCTGGGAGAAGAGAACCAAGAGCACGCGAGTCCTGGGTCGCGGCTTTTAATGTACAGTCATGCGGCTGCCGCCTGCAGTCTGCGCCAGAGCGATTGGCTCCAGCTCGTGTCACCGCGCCCGAAACAGCGTCCCGCCTGCTCGCCGAACTCGCCAAGCCCGTGTCGGAGCAGGACGAAGCCGGGTACATCTACATTTTCTGGCTGACCCCCGAGTCGGACGCCTCCTCCCCGCCCGACGAAACGGCGCGCTCGCTGCTCGCCCCGCCGTCCACGCCCGCCCCGCCATCGGCGACGACGACGGCGCCTCAACGAGTGGCAGCGGCAGTGCGGCTACAACCTCTCGCTGGTGCGCTACTACCCGTACGTGCCGTCGAGCAGCCCGAGCGGCGGGGCCGCCGTGGCGCGCAAGATCCCGCACAGCCACAAGGTCGAGCGCCTGGTGCACCTCGAGCTGGCCGGGCGCGGCCTGTGCGTCGCGGACCGCGAGAGGTGGAAGTGCGAGGCCTGCGGGCGCGAGCACAAGGAGTGCTTCGAGGTGGAGGCGTCGAGGGCCGCCGTCGCCGATGTGGACGAGGTGGTGAGGAGGTGGGCGGATTGGGATGAGGGCTTGCTCTGAGGGCGTTGGTTTGGGGGGCTGTTTGTTTTTGAAGTTTTTGGCATGACACATGGCATGGGCATGGCATTTTGGCGTTGGTTTTCTGTGTGGTTACATGCGGGGTTGGAGTTCCGGTTCAGTTCCGGATTGGAGGGAACTCGGTTCCGCCCCTGACCTTGGGGCGGTTTCGGCCGCCTGCAGCTCCCGCACCTCAAATCCCCTTTTCCTGCCTGCCTTGTGTATCCAAGTTCCAACCTGATTGAAGCATCGTTATCCAGTCATCGGTAACCTCTCATGGCGTCGAGTTTGCGTTTCCACAGTTGCGGATTCTGCGAGTCGCTTCTCGCGGCGCTGGGGCCGGGAGAGCATGATCAGACTGGCCTGCTTTTCCTCAAGTGTACCTTTTCCGACCTCGGAGGGCCGACAGCATCGCAATGCGCGTTCGCCCTGTACCTGCTCGCCCGGCTCCAGAAAGATCTGACGCGGGTTCGAAAAACTCCCAGTTTCCACCCCGGCCAGCTTGACAACCTCGACGTGTGTTTGCGCGCCTTCAAAGCTCGCCATGGTGTGTTCAACATCAGTGCCGTTGGTCTTTACCCTAAGGGGGGCCCTGCCAGAGCACCTGTCGTTTCTACTCGTCTCTCCGGCGACGGTTACTCGTTTGGTGTTTATACCACGGCTGGTATGTCTGTCCCTCTCCCCCTCTCCCTTCTTTTCTTCTGTTTCTTCGTTTTTGTTCCCCGCCAAATCCACTTCTGAAACGTGCTCCTATTTCCTACTCCTAACCGTTGTCTTTCAGATGACCCAGCTGCCGAGGACATCGCTTGTCGGCCCATCGATACCCGCCCGGCCTCGCCAAGCAATTTTGATCTGGCCAGAACCTGGTTCTCTGATTGCATTGCTGGCAGCGAGATCCAGCATGAGCATTGCAAGCCGCCTTTGCAGACATATATGCCCACCCGGACTCTGAGGCTGGACCCCGCAACAGGTTCCCTCAGACTCCAACCGTCGTCTTCGGCCGTCGAGCCGTATGCCGCGTTGACATACTGTTGGGGCGGAGACCAACCTCAGAAACTCACCCGCTCGAATCAACAGGATTACGAAAGTGGCATCGACATCCAACGACTGCCGGCAACCATCCAGGATGCGCTAAGAGTCGCGGGCGAGCTTGGGATTTTCCACGTGTGGATCGACTCGTTGTGCATCGTCCAGGACGACTTCGAGAGTCTCGCAACGGAGATCGCGAAAATGCCCCAGGTCTATGGCCACGCGGTGGTTACGATATCGGTTTCTAGGACTAGCCGTGCAGCTGACGGATTTCTGGCTGACATTGACCCCCGGGAGCTTCTCACGGAGCCGTTCCGGCTGCGCTACGAGTGCCCGAACGGCATTATCGGTTCGATCTATGTCGTCGGCATCCCCGACAAGAACAGCTTGTTCTCGGACCTCTGTCGGCGCGGGTGGACTCTCCAAGAGCGTTGCTTGTCCCCAAGGCTTCTCGACTACGGCAAGTTGCAGATGCGCTGGATGTGCGACAGCTCAAAGAACCGGGCATGGACCGTCAACGGGTGGGACCCTGATGAAAAATGGCCCTCAGGCAACTACGACGTCATGAGGGAGGTAAAGGCCAAGATCCGCTCGGCCGGCGACGGAGACATTGCAGCAGACAAGACGTGGCTGCTGGCAAAGTGGCGACACCTCGTCGAGGTGTACGCCGACCGCGACCTCACCGTCACGACGGACCGCATCCTCGCCATCTCGGCACTCGCACAGGAGTTTGGAGACATGCTCGACGAAGAGTACTTGGCCGGGCTATGGAGATGTACTCTCCCGTGCGAGCTCCTCTGGTGCCAGGCGTCGGGGTTCCGGGACGGCGGCGGAGCCGGCGCCTCACCCCGGCCGGAGAGGTACCAAGGGCCTTCGTGGTCGTGGGTCGCTGTCAACGGCCCCGTGCTGTTCCTCGGTGAATTGTCGGCGCCGACTTCGGCAGCGGTGACCCACGTCGAGGTTCGGGCTTCCGAGTCCGCGGCGAAATATGGCGCGGTCGAGTATGGCGTGTTGGAGCTGCGAGGACGGATTCGAACGGCGCTCTGGGACGGGGGCAGGCGACTCTTGCGGCAGGACGGCCAACTCATCGACGATGACATCTACCCAGACGCACTGGAGCTGGAGTTCGCATCGCAGGTCAACGATGGTGACCATGATGGCCGTGGCAGCAGTTGCCAGGCAGGAGATTGTATGGAAGTGTCGTTGCTGGAAATCTCCTGCCTGGTTGACGGCGATGGGTTTTGGAGATGCGCTGGCCTTGTCCTTCGGGCCAGCCGTGCGGGTGAGTATGCCGCCAAATCGGCGTACTCACGGCTGGGCGTGTTTCAGTTTTCTTGCCCACCGGACAGTGCTCTTGAGACCACTCCGCCAGATTATGTGGCTAGTCGTCAGAGACAGCGGGGCTTTTTCGATGGTCTCGAGCCCGTATCCATTGAAATATGGTAGGCAATGCGGACTCGCATGGGGATCGCAGAGCATCGAGGTCCCTGTGACTGGATCCAGACCTTCCAGGCTACCTAGGTAGGTATTTACACCAAGTTGACCCTCTTTGAAGCGTACGCAAACGTCTCATAACGCTCCCTTGTCTTCAACTTGATGATGCCAATCCTCTGAAACTCATCCTCGCGTCGTCCGGTGGGGCGAAGCCACAGACACTCGAGATCGTAGTCGCAGTGGAGAATCCCCAGGAGGTATGTCTCCATAGTCTCCCTTCCGTCTGGCGATGATGCTCCGGGGCTCGGCTGCTCGTATGTTGAATCCGCGTCCAGAGGCCCCGGTCCAGAATGGATTAGGTCTCGCCACGAGTCCTCGACATAAGCGTCCGGAACCATGAACCCGATCATGCTGGAGCTGTCACCAACCTCCAATCCGTCAATCTCCAGACGAATGATATCTTTCCAAAATGAGTCCCACTCCACTTGCTCAGAGCCCTCCCATGTTATCGTCGCTTTCAGGAGTGGTCCTTCGATCTGCAGCGTCGCGCTGCGGACGGAGCCCATCAGGTCCGCTCCCTCGACTTTGAGGTCGATGTCACAGACGACAGCTGCCGGCTTGTCGTCCTCCTCGTATTGCCTCATGTCGATGAAGCCAGTGACTGCCACCCACGACCACGTCGGGCCGCAATATGATAGCCGGCGCCGAGACGGCCGGGCCTCGCCGTCACCAGTAGGATCCCGGTCGTCTAAGTCAAACTTCTTGTCGTGGACCCTCCAGAGGAGCTGTGCGAGGAAGTCACCGGGCTCTTCGGTACTCCACAGCCCTGCAATGTACTCGGCGCCCACCCTCGACTTGTAGAAGCTGGCAATCCCGCTCAATGCCACCAATCTGTCCTACTCCTTGGTCAGGTGCAGCTGGTTGTACCATGAGACGAGCTCTCCCCATTGACCAATGTATCGTTCAGTCCACTCCTGCGAGTCGGTGAACGTTCCCCAGAACTTCCCTTTAACACCGACTACGGGAGAACCGATAGAGGCCACCAACATCATGGCCGGATTGGGCTGGTATTCACTGCCCGAGCCCTGGCGGCACTCCCAAAAAATCTGCTTTGTCCCAAAGTGCAGCGTACGGGGAGAGAGCAGCCGCTCCTGCAGGACCCAAGCCCTCTGGTTCATTGGGGCCCGCTCCAAATCGTCTCTCCAGTAGTCACCAGTGATGCCGTACCAAGCCGACACATGCCACTTGTCCCGTCTGGCAATCATGCCTGCCGAGCCGTCGGGAAAGCCCGTGGCCGCCAAGTTCAGCCAGCAGTACGAGTAAACGGACTGCATCCTGGACGCCTCGTGCAGCCAGTCGTCGGTCGAGTCCTGGATGATGCAGAGCGAATCGATCCAGAGATACTTGATGCCGAGTCTCATGGCGATGTGCATGGCATCCCGGAACGTCTTGGGGAGCTTTTCGACTGGGATTTTCCCCGAGAGGTCGGCCAGATTCGCCTGTCGGAGAGAGAAGATGGGCTTCAGACCCCAGCAGTGGCTCAGGGCAATGTAGGGTGCATCTCTGGCAAGGGTGTCGCTGGTGACGAGCCGAGGATACTGCCGAACCTCAATGAGTCTCGTAGGGAGTGGCGCGTCGGGCGGGTGGGGAGCCGCGCACTGATTCCGCTCACACATGTCGAGCCACGTCTGGATGACCTTGAAGCTGTCCTCAGACACGGTCGTATTCGTTTTGCGTATCATCTCGGGGTCGGAGGCGTAGCTGGTGCCGGAGTCTGTCTCCGCTATGAGGACCTCGATGAGCGTCTTGAGCGTGCCGTCGTCGGCGCAGTACTCCAAGCTCAGCTTGTCCTAATCCCTCGTGGCCCGGATCCCGCAGAAGCGATCATCGGCGGAGCCGATGGCCTTTCTGTCAGGCGAGAACACCATCTCGGCCTCCCCAGGCTCGAGCTTGATCCGATTGCAGATGCCGCAGTGAGCTCCAACCAGGCTGTCCAAGCTGGTGTGGTGAGTGCAAGACTGGGCGTCCGGCGCGGAAGCTGGATCCACGGTGGGAGGGTCCGTTCGAGGTGACAAAGGCGTCAACACACGCAGTGACGCTGCAGCTCCCAGTTATTCGCGTGTAGATGCGGATCTCACGGGATCATCATCAGCTAGCATCACCCA
>FTEL01008601.1_pt1 | contig 13297 bp, 12 predicted proteins | sample 1658911 | NCBI WGS metagenome assembly FTEL01 (sample SAMEA3914869, study PRJEB12502) | metagenome | biome: forest; material: soil | place: USA | collected 2012-03-12 | depth 0.1 m
CAAAGCCGGACCCCACGAGCACCACCAGCTCCGCCGAAAAACCCTCGACCAGCAGCAATCGTCCGGATACCAGCACCCCTCCCAGCCCAACCAGCTCCTCCTCCCCGCCGGTCCCTCCAACTACCGTGACATCATCTACCTCCTCTAGCAACCTACCGACAACCACAGTCAGTAGTAGCTCAGAGTCCGGTAGTAGTAGCTCCCTTTCCGGGAGCACAACGACGACATCGAGCACGACGACCTCGGATGTCCCGACAGGGACTTCCACAGGACTCTCGCAGAACATCGGGACCGGAAGTAGCGGGCTGTCAACTGGCGCAATCGCCGGGATCGCGGTCGGCGTGGTCCTGGTTGTCCTGGTCTTGGTCGCCGCAGTCATCTTTGCAGTGTGTCGTCGACGAAGGAGACGCGGCGGCGCCCACTCTACGGTTGGAGAGTTGGATGATGATCCGCGCGGCGGTGGCGGCATCTTGGAATTAGCGGCAGCAGAGAAGGTTGAAAAAGTTCCCGAGCTCGGCGTCGACGGCCCAACGGCCGTCTCAGAGCTAGGCGGTGAGACTCTGGCCGGGTGGGTCCCGGAACTGGGCGGCGAGACTCAGGCCCGGCATGTCCCGGAACTTGGTCCCGAGACTTTAACCCAACGGGTCCCGGAACTGGGCGGTTCGGTCGTCACAGCCCCGGTTGAGCTCCCGCAAGGCCCGGGAAGCAACGGCCCTCCGGCTCGCCATGAGATCAGCCCTGTCGAGGCTTTGGGCTCGTCGTACCCGACCACGAATCAGCCCGCGACACCAGAAGACCGGGCCGTTGGCGACCTGCGTGCGCGACAGGCGCGGCTGGACGAGAGACGGCAGAGGCTTTTGGAACTGGAGCAGATTGACCGGGAACAGGACGCCATTCAGCACCAGCTCTCTGCGCTGCAGCCGCAGCAGCAGCAACCTGTCACAAGATATGAAATGCCTGAGTAATTAAGTGGTTAGCTCGCCGACGTTGATTCGAGGCAGAGGGTAGGCCGGGGACAAGTTTCTGCTTTCTTTTTTCTTGAATTCTGTATTTTAGCGGGTGATACCACTGCTTCCAGTTCTCAACCATCGATATCAATACCAGAGTAACCAGACTGCTGAGAAGCTCTGTGGCCCGGAGTAACGCACAGTTTTAGGTTAGCCTGGATGTTTGATGGGGAGTGCCGGAACTGTGCCGGGTTTCCGGCCACGAAAGGACAAGAACCCTCAGCCAATTGGTTGACTTTTGCACACCGGAAACAGCCGTGTCCCCGCCAAAGATCGGCTGCAGGCAGTTCCCCGCGGACGAGGTTCCAGTGGACCACCTCGAGCACCCGGGCCAAGGAGCTGGGCCCGGCCAGCTGGGCCTGTGGTCCTGCCTGGGACTGGGGAAACTCTCTTCTGCATCATCCTTGGCCAGATCAATAACGTATCGATTGGGTCACCTCGATCATGAAGCCACCACAAGGCCACCGACCACACCACCATTCTGGGACTGCTGCATCCATGGCTCCATGGCATGGCGTCCTGGCGCTCGCGTGGCGATTTGACGCTTTACCGTTTCTGGGCCAGACTTGCGGCTGACCCTGGCCGGGCTCGAGCCCGGTCGACAAAAATTGACACGAAAGATCGTTCCAGGCATGGGGTGTTGTGGCTGGGACTGCCGGGGCCAATCACGCAGCACACCAACGCCCGCCCGATGGCGCCGTCCCCACGCATCCCGGCAACTCCCAGTTGGAGATTGGAGGGATTTGGGGAGTCGATCCCCTTTTGCGTGCTGCTGGGGTCCGCCGATCTCCCCAAGAACCTCGCGAAGACACCCATGGCCGTCATGAGGTCCCTCGAGACTCCTCCCATTTTTTGAGCGCAGGCCGCGTCCTTCAAACCCAAGTTGCGTCCTTCAGATGGTCAAATCTTTGGATCGTACCGGTACAGGAGCCAGCACCCGAGAGATCGCCATCCGCGGTCCGGTCGGCGTTCGTTCCACCGGCCATGGCAGGCCAGCCCGGATCTACGGCCGATATGCCACAGCTGCCAGGCGCCACAGTGACCGACCTCCAATACAACCTGGCTCACACCTACGTTGGAGTTCTCTCCGTCCTTTTCACCCTCTCGACCCTGATAGTCATCCTGCGTATCGTGTCGCGGTGGAAAACAAACAAACGCCTCGATGCCGACGATTACCTCATTGTGGGCGCTGGGGTGAGTGTAACCCGCCCGTCTCGGGGGTCTGGACCCGCTGCTAATAAAGCTGCTGCAGTTCTTCGGCCTGGTTGATATGGCCGTCGTCATCGTCACCATGTACCCGCTGCTGAGAGGCTCGCGCCCAGACTCTGTGTCCTTCAGCTTCATCCTCAAGGTCGCGCCGCTCAGTGTCGTCGCCGAGATCATGACAACATGGTCGGTAGCCCTGCTCAAAATGAGCATCGCAGTCATGCTGCTGCGGTTTCAACGCGCACGCGGCTGGACATGGTTCCTCTACTTCGTCTTGGGCGTGCAGATCGTGACGGCCGTGTACATTACCATCATGCAGGCGACGCGCTGCGTTCCGATGACTGATCTATGGGACCCGACCATCCCCGATAACGTGAAGCACTGCTGGAGCGTCGAGGCCTTCAAGGTCAGCATGACCGTGACCTCGGTCTTGGTCATCCTCACGGATGTCATCTACGCCACGATCCCACTGACCTTCATACGCCAAATCCGCCGTTCGGCCCTCCACCGCTTCATCATCGGCTTTCTCCTGAGCCTCGGCCTGTTCGCCTCGGCCGCGTCGATCGTCAAGACGGTCATAGTCCACCGGTACGATCAAACCAGAGATCCCGCGGGCGACGGCATGGGCATTGCGCTCTGGGCGGGCATCGAGGCGCAGGTGGGTATCATCGCCGCTTGCATCCCCTGCCTCCGCGGCCCCTTCATCCGCCTGCTCGCCCGCCTCGGCATCTCGACCGAGTATTCGAGCAGCGCAATCGACAACGACTCGGAATGGCCAGGCCAAGGCCAGGCAGCCGGCCACAACAACACCCCGCGATCGGTTCGGAACCACAGCGACGCCGAGCGCGGGGAGTTCAATGGCTCGCGCCCGGCGACGAGGCGCACGGTCAAGGACAGCGACGAGGATAGTGTTATGGTGTCTTTTGGTGACGGGCGGGGGCGGGGTACCCCGCGGGACCGGATCGAGGTCAAGACCGATATTAATATTGAGTTGGCGTCTGTGAAAAACACGCGTCAGAATTTGGAATAGAAAGGGGGGAAGATACCATGGGAAATGCCATTTTGTTCAAATTTTGAGTTTGAAGTTTTGGTGCTCTGCGCTGTGTTGTGTCGTTGGACTTTTCACCCCAGCCCGCGGCTGACCCGAACCAACTGGAACAAAGACGATACATCTCAAGCTATGTCTCATCATCGCGGCAACGAATCATTCCAAGTTTACAGCGAGGAACACGACAAGCTTCTTTCTTCCAGATTCCTTGTCCTCTCTCTCCTTATCATTATCATCCATGACCGGACTTCAGCGGTGACGAGCTGTGTCTTTCGTGAAAATCAGTCGTCGTTCTCATTCTTTGTAGTTCTCTTTCCAACTCAGGGGACCATACATGGATGTAGTACCACTCTTAACTGATTCGCCGCTGCTGTCAAGCCCCATGTGCAGATGTTGTACCTCGCGGTTAGATCGCCGGCACAAACGCTGTTCGGGTCAGACAATCCAGTCAGAATGCGGGTGTCAACCCAAAAGGGAAGCCACCTCACAAACGGGTTTGCGCTTTAGTGAATTGAATCTTCCAAGTCTTTGGGCGAAGGCAACTGTCAAAAGATGTGGAAGGTGCCCCACCCCTGACTCCTGACTCCTGAGTGCCTTTCTATCTCTCTGCTGCCTGGGCCGGCAGACCGGGCACTGCCTTTTTCTCTCTCACCACACATCACGGGGAAAATACCACGACTCTCCCACTGTGCCCCCTCCACCCCACAGAAAAGGTCAAGGAGTATCGGACTCCATGCCTGAGGTAAGTTGCTGTTGCAAAAACGACGCCGTCTATTGCTGCTCAGCAATAGCACCTAATATTCCCACAGTTGCTTCGCTTCGTATGTTTGTCGTTGAGAATTAGTGTTCTCCCCTCGTTTCCAACTTGTCGACCCCATTTGCATCAGCCCCGGGCCTCAGGCCATTAAATTTGCTTCCTCGGCCGCCAGCGAAGCAACTGACAGTCAAGTTCGGAATGTTGCGTGCTGAACAATTCGAGAAACAGTGCGATTCACTCCCTCCACTGCACCCGGCCCTCGAGAAACCTCGCATCCACTTTCTCTGCAACCTTGGTCGACGTTGCGCCAACCCAACCGAAGCATGAAGCGCAGCTGGGAATCCGGCGATGTTGGAGAGTTCGACCCTCGCGGCGACCTGAAACTGCTCGTTGGGGCGGATCGGGTCGTCTTTCGAGTCTGCTCGCGGACTCTCGCACGCTCGTCTCCGGTCTGGGAGGCACTGCTCTATGGGCCATTTTCAGAAGGAAAAGCACAACAGGAAGGGGATACCTGGGAGATTCCGCTCCCCGAAGAGCGCCCGGAAGAGCTCGGAATCATCTTGTCTGTGATGCACGGCAAATTTGACAACCTGCCTCAGGCAATCGCTTGTGGAGAGTTGCACAAACTTGCGGTGCTCGCGTACAAGTATGATATGATCCGTCTCCTGAAGCCATTCTGGGTTGGTTGGATTGCGTCCAACGACAATACAAGACTCGATTCCTGCATGGCCGACGACCTCATCGACTACCTCTCAATCTGTCATAGGCTGGGATACGGAAAGGGCTTTTGCAGAGCCATTATCTCTTTCGTGACCCGTGCAGCAACCCACGCCGACGGCCGATTGTACATCGACGGTCAACCAAACTTCGACCTCTACAGGGACGACCGCCTCCAGTTGTTGGGGATTCTTGGTATGACCTGACCTTCCTTGACGGCGATTGACCAATGAAGCAGGCACTCACCTCATCGCAGAAGCCGTGAAGTGGGAACGCAAGGCGCAGATCGACCTTATTCGCTTAAGGATCAAAGATGCCATGGAATCTCTCATTTCCATGTCCAGATGTCGCAAGTCAGTGTGTGACCGCGCGGTCTTCGGCGCTCTGTATAGAGCCATGGCGCTGCGCAAGTTAGACCATTGGCTTCCCAGCAGAATGCAAGGAGTGGCAGGTTCCACCAATCTTTCTCTGCCCAAACTTTCCTCTCTTCTTTCCAACATTCGGGCAGACACCGTTGCTACCTCTGGGACTCGCGAAATCACTGGGCGCCATCAAGAATGCAGTCCTTGGACTATGGAAGATGAGAATTTTGGGCATGAGGGCACCGCAATGGTTTACGCTCTTGTTTTCGACTACGCAGCGGACTTGAACAATCATGCACAAGAGTCGGGCCTCGATCCCGAACTTCCCTCGGCTTCAAGGCTCGATGTCACGAGTTCGCCCCTTTTTTCATGAGAGGACCGGAGGCGAGAAGAATTGGGGCTTGTTCGCGGTCGGTCTGTCGGGATTGGTGCAGCGGGACCTCTCGTACAGGCCGAGGTCATTGATCGAATAGGAGGGAAAGAGGGTGGTAGAGAGCGAGGAGCGCTGGGAGGTTCAGGTGTTTGTGCCGAAGATGGAGAAGGGGATCGTTACTTTGCAAGCAGCGCCGTTTCTTCACGCTGTATTCGCGGGATACCTCTAGAAATGGACACCGTCAGTTACTCATATGGCATCCTTCTGTCTGCAAGCTCATGACCACCCACCCTCATGCCACAGCTCTTATTCACCCCTATCACCATTCCCGAATCTCGCCCGTGAACGACACAAGCTTCCCGCCAACTTTGTCCTTAGTGGCCGTCGTAAGGACCTTGAACAGACCATCAACAGAAGTATCGAGATCGCCAGCTGCCTCGCCCATGCCCAATTCCTGCCCCGCTCTCTGACCCATATCGGTTTGGACCCATCCGGGGTCCAGGATAAAGGCGGTAAGCCACTCGTCCTCGGCGTTGATCCGGACACCATACCAGTTGAGCGTGCACTTGGATGGCCCGTACGAGGCGTCGGGCATCGGGGGCTGCTGCCTGCCCCAATATTTGAGTCAGTCCTGGCATGGTCTTTTCACCCCCTCCCTCTGAAGATGGGCTCACCCCAAAGATCCTGCCATCGACCCCATAGGGGCAAAGATGGACGTCTTAGCCGTGGAGCGCTGCAACAAGTCGCGAGTGGCCTGGTACAGCGCGACGACGCCCAGAACGTTGACCTCGAAATGTTCGAGGATATCGGCCCGCTTGACGTCCTTGACCAGTGGCCACTGCTTGCATATTCCGGCGTTGGCGACAACAATGTCGAGATGATCAACGCCGTGCTCCCCTTGGAGACGAGAAACGGCGTCCGCAGCGCCCTGCTCGCTTCCGGCGTCGTACTGAACCGGTATCAGCGTGCTGCCGGGGCCACGGGTGAGATCGGCCAGCGCCCGGGCGGTCGGGTGGTTCGGGTCACGCACGGCGGCGATGACGGTCTGCGCGCGTTCGGCGGGGGCCGCCGTCAGTTTCAGGGCTCTTTTGGTTGTAGAGGCCGTGTTGAGCGAAGAAGGCGCAGCGGGACTAAGGCAGATTGGGGATTCACGTGGTTTGGCTGGGCTAGGAACCGTTTGACGAGGCCTTGTCCCAGGCCGCGGTTCCCGCCCGTGATCAGAACGATGGTTGGTGCCATTTCGAGGGTTGGTAAAGTGCTCGGTGGGGTTGGAGGAGACAGCTGTAGATCAAATGAGCATGTTTGTCTGCTGCTGTCTTCCTCGTATCCCCGCGGATACCTGAGAGAGTCGCACGACGTCAGAGCCCGAGCCCCGGCCGGCAACGGTCATCTTGCCCCATCGGCAGGGATACATCTCCTTCCCTTGCAGTGGTGCACGACAGCTTAATGTACGACAAAGGAAAGTAGGATACAACAGCGCTGGCTATCCAGGAGCCTCAAGTATACCTGATGGTTCGCTCAATCTGGAGGGAACTGATGGGCAGCTCGATGTAAGCTTTGAATGGACAAGGACATGGGAAGCGAAAGACGTACAAATGTAGTCTTCAAATACGACAGCAGCTTTTCAGCCCCCTGATACCTCTTTCATGCATTTTGGTTGATAGGGCATCCGCCGCAGCAAGCGAGAGGAGCTTGTGAGATTACCATCCCACCAGCACACAAGCCCGGCATACAGGCAAGTCCTGGCGGTGTCTGTGTACCTGTAGGTAAGGTAGGTCAATTAGTGGATTCTATGATTCCACATCACTTCACAGACTTTCCAAATCCGAGGTGATCTAGGAGGGACCCGACGGCACATAAAACCTACTAACATTGGAACCGGCCAAGCTTGCTTTTAGACCAAGACGGCCAACGTCTGCAAATTGCTGTGCCTTTCGGGTGTGTTATCGCGGTCTAGTTTTTTTCTCGCGATCCTTTCTTGCCATATGAAACAGTGGTCCGACTCCTTTAACCAAGTTAAGCGAAGTCAACAATTCCGGCCTGCGCCGTTTACTAGCCCCCGGGTCCGATCCTCCGGAAGCCGAGCGGCCCAGCCGCCTCCCCCGAGGATTCTGAGTAGATGGCCATTTGGTCATAGAGGTGGCCGACTGTAGCCATAGGGTCAAACAGCGGTAGCCCACCGCAGTAAAGTGGGACGGGCCACGGTGATTCCTCACGCCAACGTCGAACATGGCCGAAAGGAGTAGGGCAATAGGTTGCTCTTCTATTACAGGTCATCGAAGTATAAAGATAGTTGCTTTTGCCCCTCAGTCGACGTTCTAAACTTCATCATCACAACTCAGCATCAACATACCAACCTCAGCTACAGCTACCAAACCAATCACAACCACCAACACCACCATCACCACCAATAACCCAAATCCAAAATGAAGACCCAAATTGTCCTCTTCGTCGCCGCCGCCCTGGTGCCGTCTGTGTTCGCCGACGCGCCCAAGCTGAACCAGTACCCCTCCCTGGGAGAGTGGTAAGCATCAAACCCGCCGCCCAGCTTTCTCCTATGCTAACCCGACTGTCAGCCAAACCGACAAGAACATCCTGTTCCACGCCGCCCCCGTCTCGGGCCGCTGCTACGACCTCGACGACGCCACCGCCGCGTTCTTCTGGAACACGGGCGGCATGCTCAACCCCAGGGGTAAGTGACAATCAGCTGCTCAGCTCCTCTCATGATTCCTAGGCAAGGGTCAAAGGCTGATACAAGACCTCGACAACAGTCTACAGCGGCAAGGGCTGCAACGGCATCGAGGACCCGCTTCCGACCAACGGCCGGTGCATTGAGAAGGGCCAGTACAACTCGTACCGCTGCTCTTAGACGGTTTTAGACTTAGAGGAAGGTCGGGTCGGCGTAGCGGTTTTCGGTTTTCTTTTTCTTCATAGACGGGATAGCACCTCATATCAATGAGCAGGTTCTCAAGCGCATTTTGATTGCAACGGTGCGGCTGTGAATGTTTTTTCCATGCAAGGCACTGTCGTGGAAGTGGTGCATGGAAAATGCTGTTCTGGCTGTCTGCATTCCCGACAGCGCAGCTGGAAACCGGCGTTTCTCGCCGCTTGCTGCTTCTGCGATGCCGTTGCAGCGGGAGAGCAAGAAATCAAAAGGGGGAAACCCAGGGTACGGTCTTCTATCTTTTGTAAAATCGGAGACGGTGAAGGTGGGTTCGCGAGGGTGTGGGGCCCATGCCGCACGATGCGGGCAGCGACGAAATGAGATTGAATTGCTGCCTGGACAACCAACCGGGAGTGTTCTCTTAGTTCTTTCGGAGCAACTCGATGTGATCGCGCGTCTTCCCCGACAAACACGCGCACGACCCAGTCATGACAACCATCAGTTCCACCATGGCCGACTCAAGCAGTCCACCCCTCCTAAGGCTGCCCCTGACGGTTCTCGTAGGCATCGCAGAAGCGCTGTGCCCGCACTGCACCGAAGACCCGGCATACCGCAGCTGGGTGACGCCCATCCACGGCGGCGGCGGCTGCGCTCTGCTGGCCAACACCCGCGACCTTGCGAATCTTGCTGCAACATGCAGGGCCTTGTACCACATCGTCTGCCCCGTTCTCTACCACCAGCCCCAATGCTACCCCGGGCGACGTCTGAGTCTCCTTCGAACCCTCGCCGGCCGGCCCGATCTTGCCCGCCGCGTCAAAGTCCTACGGCTCGATTTTGACATCAGCCAGGAGCAGATCAAGGATGACGACGACCGAACCTTTTTTTGGGATCTCGCAGAGCGCTACGGCTGGTCTAGCGAGGATCAAGCCGAGCTCGACATGCAGAATGACGGGGAAACAGGGGATGACGGAGTGGACGAAGATCATCCCTCGAATGTGCTGATCGCCATGTGCCGAAATCTGGAGAAGTTCAGCATGGCTATCGGCAATGGCTCCGGTTTTGTTTTTCTCGAGTCGAGAATACTCCGACGCTTGAAAGACGTCTACGTCACCCATAGCGATACCGAGATGGGTACAAACCTGAGCAAACTCGAGGACCTATTTCTGGCTGCGCCGAATTTGGAGACGTTCACGAGCAACATGACAAGCGGCGTAGGACGTGAAGTTCTATCCCTAAAGAACTTGCGGCACCTCCGCCTTGACCGGAGCTCGATTTCGGCTACTTCTCTCCGTACCCTGTTGCGGTCATGCCCGCAACTAGAATTCTTTGGCTACGACGCGGCCGGCGCGATCGTCAACCATGAGCAGTTCGGCCCTAAGATCCTCAGGAAGCTTCTCTCACACTACGCGCCGCAGCTGAAACACCTCGACCTGGACCTTCGGTATGGATACGAGATGAGAGATTGGAACCATTGGAATGAGGACGAGGAGGGTGACGATGATGCTGGCCCTGAGCCCGCGCCTCCATTTGCCTCACTCTCGTATCTGGAGACCCTGGTCATCGACCCCAAGCTCTTGGACGACTGGGACAGACAACAACCGCTGGCGACCCTTTTCCCGCAATCTCTGCGCTCCCTGACAGTGCGTGTCGCGTATCGGCCAGCGAAACTCGGGCTCGACGAGCTGAAGGCATTCGCCAGCACGGCTCGCACCCTCCTTCCGAATCTCACGTTTGTCAAAATCTACGATGGCTCTCAGCCATAGAGGAAATAGGTATCACAGCTATTTCTAGGACAGCTGCGCGTTGCTGTAGTCACTCGAGTCAGTCAAGAATATGCTCTGTCCTCAAGGGCAGAACGGTCCGGAGTACAACAGAGCCTTCCTCGACGCTCCTCGCCGATGTAGCGCTGTTGACAGGAAGCAAAATCCGGGATGCGCTTGGTCAACTTGATCAAGAAGGCATGAGTTTATCTTCGTTGAGTAATGCTCCTCTCAGAGTCAGCATATCAGGCTCTCGCCGTCTCTTGCGGTCTGAGATCGGCCAGCGCATCGGACCGGGCTCGAGTTTATCCGCTGACTCTGCTCTTTCGACTGCCTTCCAGTTTTGCCCCCATTTTCACTGGTACAAACGATACTCCCTGCACCGCATCGTCGACGCTCAGAGTCTGAAATGCAACCATGGCGAACTTATCAACCAGCGCCGGCTCTTGTTCGCCGCCGCGCAAACGGGCAAAGGCGCATCTTGGTCCCGTTGTCGACACTGTTATCGCTGTCAGCGCGGTGGTCGAAAACAGCCCGACTCAGCCGAGCCCGCTCGTGATTCCCGCCGTCACACTGGAATCGCTGCCTGCCGAATTACGCCGGCGGCTTCTCTTCAGCATCACCAACTTGGAGGATCTGAGAGCCCTGGTGCTCGCATCCCCTGTCTTCCACCAGCAATACCTCCTCGATCGAAAGCCATTACTTGGGGCCGCGCTCGAGACGACGCTGGGCAGCGTGCTTGTGGACGCCTACGCCGTCCAGACGTCTGTCTCGCTTTGCCAGCCGACGGCAGACCCCGAGTCTCGGCAGCATGCCATCAGGTCCTTCATGGACAAGTACGTCGAGTTGCGCTCCGCCTCGCCCGACCGGATACTCGAAGCATGCAAGACCGATGATCACCTCATCGGTATAGCAGTCTTCTACCGCTCAGTCGCCCAGCACCTGGTCCTGGAATGCGCTGCCCGCTTCCTCTACAACTTCGATTCGGCGCTTGAGGTTGGAAACCTCTCTGCAATGGAGCGGACCCGCCTTCTTAGGGCTCTTTATCGCTTCCAGCTTTACTGCAACCTATTTGGACCAGGGCCTGAAGAAGACCGCTCGCCGCACGGGTTCTTCTTGCCCGACATTTTAGCTATTTTTTTCTGCACCTTCAAACCTTGGGAGATAGAAGAGATCCATTGTTTGTATATCCTCGTAAGGGACAAATACAAGGCCACTCTCGAGGCTATTCGGGCGGTTGTGCACAAGGACCGGCCCAACACGCCTCCTGGAACATCGGATATCGACGGCGAATGTAAGATAGTCACTGTTACTGTTTCTTTCTCCCTCCGCAAACAGGCTGACAACTCGGCAGTCCTCCTCAAAGGTCTGCGACAAGGCATCGCTGAACGAGGGCTACGACTTTTCTACGCCGTCTTGAGAACCAGTGACCACGAAGAACTAGCAAAGAGGATGCAAAACTATATGAAAACCCCGGGTGTGGTTGAGTTTGTCTTGGAACCGTCAACCCAAGCCCGCAGGCGACTCAGGCACCCTCTGGACGAGGACCGGGCCGAGGCCCGCGGAGAGAGGCTCCCATTTTCTGGAGACACGGAGAACGGGCCAGCCTTGGCCTGGGTCACTGTGTGGGGCGGGAGGTACAGCAATAGATACGGTGGCAACCTTCCTGAAAGACTGAAACAGCGGGGTTACGTCTTTTGGGATGCTGAGCGCCTGCTGAATAGCCGAGGCGAGGGAACGTTGATGCGCACGTTGGAGGCTATTAGATACCTTACCTCTCGCGAGATACCTAGATCAACAAACGGTTAGCTGTGAGGTGAGAAGTAGGGGTTTGTTCAAGGCACTTATTAGATCACTTCTGGACTTGAAGTTAAGTACATACCTAATATTCGGGAGCCTGTGTTGACAGAGGCGGTATCGCCCAACGAGACTCATTGTTCAGCATGACCTCGTTTCCTTGCGAGCCTTCTCTGCCTTGGCCGCTCACGCTTGCAGTAACCCGAACTCAGCCCCAAGCTTTCGTTGAACACGTGTCGGGGCTGTGCTTCACCTGCAGGCGTGCGGGGTTCTCTTGTCTTGTTTCTTATTTGTCTTCCTTACTTCCGAGGACGATTCATATGGACATTGTCTCCCTGAGATAAATGACTCGGCTTCTCAGGGAATTGCCGGTACCTTATTGAGATCAAACCCGCTCTTGTTCAGTCCCCCCCCGATTCTGAAGTTCGAGGTCGCACTCTTTGTCCACCATGAGCGAAGCTCAACCCACCCCGCCAACAGGGAGCCCCGACGAGGTGAAATGGCAAGTCGCGCTGTTCGCACTCATGCCTCTCATGCTCGGCGCCATGGCGCAGCCCGTCGGCCGCGTGCTCGACCACCCCGCCAGATACAGCCTGTGGATGCGTTCGTCTCCGATTCTCTGCGCCGGAGACATGCTGCACTTCCTGGCGCGCTACGCGGACCGCTGCTATCGAGAGCCGACTTTCCTCGCCAACTTCAAGGCCGAGCTCGCATACCGGTTCCGCGACGACGAGGCCAGCCAAGACAAACGCGACATTGAGCGGACCGCCCTGGTTCGCTGGATAATGATCTTGCTCGGGGGCATCCCATGTCAGACTATCAAGCTTGGTGCCATGCAGGGTGTCCCGCTCACCAAGACCGTGGGGTTGTTGTTCTTCATCTCTTTGGTATTTGGGGAAGTAATCAACATCTCTGCCTCGACCATGGTCTCAAGTCATCTCACGCACTTACCCGAGCCTAGCCTGGGACTGCCCCAAGCGAGGACGAGCATCGCACCCGCCATGCTCCGAGTGATTACAGAGACGGCACAGCACTTCATCGTACCATACACGACATTCACCCTCTTACGGCACGAGCTTCTCAGACTCACGTCTGCTGAAAACATGGACTGGGGTGTCGTTCTCTTGATATGGCTAATTTTGTCCCCTAATCTTGTCCATGTCGGGGCCCGTCGTGATTGCCACCACGGATTGGCCTTGTGGGCGCTCTCCCTTGCCGGCTGGGTGGCGGGTTTTCAAACGTGTCTCGCGTTTCGTACGTCGAGGGGAATTGAGACAGCGTGGAACTTGTGGTTAATTGTGACGGCGTCTGGATTGTTATACTTCGGGACGCTCATTGGGGTGGTGTATGCCATGTCTTTCATCGCCACTTGGGCAGTTTTGGCGA
>FTEL01010306.1_pt1 | contig 13273 bp, 12 predicted proteins | sample 1658911 | NCBI WGS metagenome assembly FTEL01 (sample SAMEA3914869, study PRJEB12502) | metagenome | biome: forest; material: soil | place: USA | collected 2012-03-12 | depth 0.1 m
GAATAAAAGACAAGAGGAATAAAAGACAAGAGGAATAAAAGACAAGAGGAATAAAAGACAAGAGGAATAAAAGACAAGAGGGATGAGAGGTAAGGATGAAAAACACCTGCTTGAGATGAAGATCTGCAAGCAACTTCGACACCATTTCTCACGGCCGATTGACTGGATCGCTGGATGTATTCCCAAGTCAAATAAGTACGGTACTCAAGAAGCTGCCCTTTCTCCCAAGCTCTCGGCAGGGCCCAAAGTATCGAAAGCTTATCTTTGTAACAGCATGGTGTCGACGGGCAGTGATCTCTGTGAACTGCCATTGCTGGTGAGACAGAAGAAGCAAGAAACGGACCCAGAGCATACCAAGACAATGCATTGGATTGCTACCACCTAGAGATGGTGTTTCAAGAGTCTAGGTCGCTCGGTCCAACCGTCCGAGTCCGAGTCATTGCCCCCCGCCCATTCCAGATACCTGCTGGAGCGTTCATAGCGTAAGTCGAAGCCGACCATGGCCAGCTTTTTCTTCATCACGGCCCCGATGGCACCCTCCTCGTTTTCGGTGAGCTTGGCCTTTCCCCAGGCACGGTCCGACTCATCCTTCCCCTTGAACTTGCGGCAGCCAAAGTCAATCATGAAGACCTGGAACTTGCCATCCGGCTTGGGAGAGATGATGAAATTCTTCAAGTGGCGGTCTTCGTCTAGAATATTGTGGTCGCCGAGGAGATGGACGGCAGCGATGGCGTCGTCGACGATGGCTTGCCATACGGAGCGGGGCGCATGATCGGGAAGATTGGACAGGTCAAACCCGTCGATGTACTCGAGTAAGAGGCCCTTGGCGTGGAAGAGCTCGTGGTCTTCAACACCGGGCGGGGTGAGATTGAGATCCACGGCCGCGAGGAGGCGCTGGATCGCCTTGCCCTGGTGCTCGCGCAGCGCATCGTATGCAGTGGCCTCGTACAGGAAATCCTGGTGGCATTCATCGGCCAGGAAAGCTTCGCATTCCCAGTCGTCCCAGTCGTCCCCGGTCTCCGTTCTGAAATCCTCGTCGTGGTGAAGCTTGTGGAGGAACTGGTGGACTGCACCGGTCTGCACCGAGCGAATGTAGGCCTCCTCGAATTGAGGCACCCAGGGGTAGATTTCGTTGTCCCTTCGCGCAGCCTTGTTGTATCGTCGATCGTGGAGCTTGAGGAAGGCGGCTCTTACCGGTGAGCCGTCGACGTCGACAACCATGGCGCAGGCGACGCTCGGAGTGCGGACCTCCCGAATTCGGACCTGAATTGTGGGCGAAGTGAGATCGCCCTTGCAGGGCAGCGTGCTCAACGAGAGGGTCTCGCCGACGCTGTATTCTTGGAACGGGGAGGGCATGGTAGAGGTGACAAAAGTTGGGTTGACGGGTAAGACGTGGCCCACGTGGGTAGGCGTACAACGCGAGCGGGTTTGTGGTTGACAGGGTTGAGAGTATTCCTGTTTGACTGCGGCGGTGGTTGGTTGCAGAAAGAAACTGGAAAGACGTGGATGTGCGAGGTAGGAACTTAAAAGGTGTCGCACGCCAAACTCAAAACATTGTCGCGGGTTCGCGCCGGATCCGAGAGGGCTCCGTTAGGTTCTGTATTTCAGATCTCACTGTGACGACGAGCTGCATGTGATGCACCGTGACCACAGCCCAACAGGCCTACATACATAGAAAATACCTACATAGGAAGCCTGCACATCGTCTCCATCAAATACCACAATTACATACGTAGGTACCTACGTCGCTGCCTTTTGCCCTGACCCCTGAGCCCCTGAGCTCCTGAGCCCCTGAGCCCCTTATCCCTGGCTCACACAACCCTCACCAAGGCGTCCTCCCCCTTCCCAAGCAGGTTGTGCACCCAGCCCCAGAGCACCGGGCTCGGCGGGCCTCCAAAGATCTCGAGCATGGCGATGCGTTGGTACAAATGGCCGTCCTCGTGCTCGCCCCGACCCTGGCTTGCTGCGCTCCCCTGTTCGTCCTTGGGCACCCGCGTCAGCACCAAGCAGAGCACCTCCTTCCTGGGCAGCTTGCGTCCGACAAGCAGGCAGTACACCTGCGGCTGCTCGCCCTCGGCCGTCACCAACCCCCTACAGCCATCATCCGCCCAGAGATTCTTGACATGACCGTCCAAAATATCCAAATCAATCACGTTCCACGGCTGCGGGTCCTCGGGGTCCTTGAACCGCAGCCTCGCAGGGATCAGCCGCCCCTTTACCACCAACCAACTTCCCCTCTCCTTCAACTCTCCCATCACATCCGTCCCAACCGGCTCACACGCCACCTCGACAACCTCGCACGCAGCCTCCACCCCCTCGTCTCCACTCACAAACTCCACGGGCATTTTCACCGCCGCCCACGACCACGAAGGCGCCCTCCACCCCGACGGCCTGGCCCTAACCCGCCACTCCTCCTTGGACCCCTCCCCCAGAGTCTCAGCAGCCGCAACCGGCAGATCAACCCTCCAAACCAAATCCCCGACCATCAAACTCTCCTCCCAACAACCGGCAAGATACTTCGTCCCCCTGACCTTTCCCATCAGCCTCGCCATGCCCCCAATAGCAGGGAACACGTCCCCCTCGACCGTCAGCCCCAGCCGCGAGTAGTCCTCGACCAGCCGCCGCCAGCAGACCTGCAGCTCCCTCTCGGAGAGGGACCCGTCGCGCCAGCTGGCGTAGCTGTAATACTTCTTGGGGCTGGTCGTGCGGGTCAGGAGGTTGGTGTACCAAGCCGGCTGCGCCGCTTCTGCGGCCGCGGAGGTGGTGGTGGGCTCGGGTTGGGGTGTGCATTGGCAGGTTGTGCCGGCGAGGCACTCGAAGGAGAGTTCGTGTGGGCCAAAGTGGAGGAGGCGCGGGGAGAGGAAGCGCTCTTGGAGAACCCAGGCGCGAGTGAAGATGGGGAGGAGGGTGCTGGTTTGCGGGTGGTAAGGGGACAGGAGGCGGTGGGTGTGTATAAAAGAAGGGCGGAGGTGCAGGGTTTGAGGAGACTCGGAGGTCGAAGAGGGGTAGTTGTCGCCGTCATCATCGTAGTCGTCGTCGTCGTCACGCCGTCGATGCCCTGGGACAAAGGTAATGGTATGTGTCTTGTGCGTGTCCGGAACGTCGGCGTACAGCCCGCCATAAGCCCCATCCGATCGGGCCGCCGAGATGACGATCTCGGCCCCTTGGTAAACAGATGCCATCTTCGCGGCCTCGCGGCGCCAGTCGCGCTGGTCGTCTTGCACGATGCACAAGCTGTCGATCCAGAGGTAGCGGATGCCGAGCTGCCGAGTGAAGGCGATGGCGTCCTGGAACGACTGCGGCAGCTTCTCCCAGGTGATCTCGGACTTGTGAGCCTCGAGGCTGCCCGAAAGCGTTCGCAGGAAGGGCTTGTGGCCCCAGCAGTGGCTCAGCGCCGCGTACGGGGCCGTTTCGCCTCGGGAGACATACAGGCAGATGCCGTTGCCACCTTTGGCCGACACGTCTAACACGCGGCTGGGAAGTGTTGCAGGTGGGAAGCTGTTGCACTCTTTGTGATACTTCTGGCAGTGCTGGAGCTGCTGGATGGCCCAGGCCAGGCTCTCGTCTGAGGCCGTGGTTGGCGGGACCTCCTTTCCGACGGGGACATCGGGAAGATTGTCGGTGAGCCACGGAGTAGCTGGACTAGCGGTGTCAGTGCCTTTCCCCCTCTCCTCCTCTCAACCACAAATCTGATTCCAGTTAGACTCACCTTCGGAAACAAAAAAAGACAGCTTGACGGGGGTGTTCAACAACACCACCTCCAAGCTCCGCCTCGAGCCCGCCAGGTTAAAGTCGAGCTGCAGCGAGTCCACATCCTCCCTCGTCACGCCACAAGAGTTGTCCGTGAGAAAGGCGACAATGCCATCCGACAGGACCGCGCAGACCTCGCAGCCAATGTACTTGGCGTTGGACAGCATGGTGCCCAAACTCGACCGGACGGACGCGTATCCGCCATTGTAGGGAGGCCGGGGATGGTCGCACCCTCTGCAGCGGGCCGAGACGCCAAAGGAGGGAAAGGAGAGCGCCGAGGAAAACATATCTTGTTCTCTCTTGCGTCGGGTCGTCGTTTGTGAAAAGAGATGGGCAGAAGTTGGAGGATTTCGAGACAACCGCGCTAATCCCGTCGCAGGGCCGTCATCCGGGCCAATGTTTCTTCCGATTTTGGAGCCTGGGCGCGGACTGCATCACGGAGCCGCGCGGGCTGGTGTCATGTCCAACGTTAAACGCGACGACAGTAAAGTACAAAAACACCCAACACCGTGGTCGGGGCCGTTTTCCTATCCAACCCGAGGCCCATCCAGTAACACCTAACCTGTCCTTCTACCCAGCCCAACCGTGTACCCTGGTTCGCCGCATGGCACATGGCTCATGGAGAATATATACAGGTATCAGATGATTTGCCAAACCCTATCCAACTCCATCCCGAATCCCAAAGACAGCACAATAGAAACCTCCTCAAGCGCCGTTCGTGCCATGTCTCGTGTGTTTTTGATTGTTAATGCCCTCGGCCAGACTCGCCCGAGCCGGCCACGCAGACGCCAACGCAAACCCATCCGCAGCCAATTCCGGATCGGCTTCATCCCCCTCCAACACTGGGGAGCACGCGCCTCCCCCGATCTGCGGGGAATGCTGCTGCTGCTGCTGCTGTTGCACACGCGGCACCAGAAGCGGTAGAGGCGGCAGAGAAAGCGAATGCGGTCGCTGCGGAAGCGGCGCGGTCACCCCATTGCCACTCGCCTTCGCACCGCCGCCATTCACTGCTGCACCGGCACTTCCTGGCCGCGGCGGCAGCATACCAGCAGTGGGAGCAGGAGAAGCAGCAGGAACAGCAGGAACAGCAGGAATAACCCCACCAGCCATGACGGGACTCCCTCTTCCGCTCCCTCCCCCTTCAGAGCAACTCCACATTGACAAAGCAGACCCAACTCTGACATGCCCATGCCCATGCACCAAATGCGCCGGCACAGTCCCATACCCATCCATAATAACCCTTTCTGATCGCGGACTCCCCTCCCTCGAGCTGTCCAAACTGCCCTGTCCCGACGGCCCAGCACCGCCACCACCGCCGCCGCCGCCACCCCACGCCTTACTCCGCAGCCGCATCAGCGCCTCAAAGCTCATATCCCCGCCCACCTCATCCTCAGGCAGCAGCGCAAGCTGCGCCAGGCCAGGGATAGGCGAGCTCAGCGAGTTGCGGCCACCGGGCCCGTCGCCGATGGCGGGCGGGAGAGTAAAGCTCATGACCGAGTTGCGGTTGGAGTACTCGGAGCGCTCGGTGATCGGGGTGAGGTTCGGCTCGCGGCAAACGATGCGGCCCGAGGTGCTGCGGTTGACGGCGGCAGCCGGGATGAAGTAACCGCCGGCCGAGTACTGGTAGATGTTCTCTGTTGCTGGGGTGGTGGTAGAGGACGAAGACGGGGGTTGGTGGTGCGGGGCCGGCGCCGGGGCCGAGTAGAAGCCGAATTCCTGGCCGTAGAAGCCGTCTGCGTCGTTGGCGAGGGCGCTGGCGTTGGCCTCGGCGATGAAATCGTCGTCAAAATCGAAATCGTCGAAGCCGCCGTCGTCGCCGTAGTCGTCGAAGTTGTTGGTGACAAAGTCATCCGAGTAGTCGTCGTAGCCGTTGGTTTCGGGCTCTGCAGATTCGAGAGGGTCGGCCGGGAACGCGTCTGCTGGCTCCTCGGGCGAGGCGCTCCTCAAGAACTTTCCTGAAGCGGCCGCGACTTGCGCCGCTGCTGCTAGCGCCGCTTGGTAGTCGAACTCTTGGCTTGGGATGTCCATCGCAGGTTCGGCAGGGGGGTTCTTGGATGAATGCTCCTCGGACGCGAGCTGGACGGGAGGCATCTGAGGCCCGACGCTGAGTGACGTGTCGCGCGTAGAGCGGGCGGTCCCCGAATGCCCCGATTCGCTTGAGATCACGTCGGAATCGCGTTTGGGCGGCTCTTGCTGCTCCTGCTTCTGGTTGTGATAAGCTGCACGCATGGCCTCCTTGGCCTGTGCAAAGGCGCCCGGAATGGGGCGTCCGTATTGGTCAGTGTCGTGATTGTCAAAGATGGATTCGTCGAAGTAGGCGTTGTCATGTTCAAAGTCCAACTCGTCGGCCAGGCCGTCATCAAAATAGATGTCGTCCCTTTCGGACCGCGCTGGCGGCTGCGGGCCGGTCGCCAGGGGAAAGCTGGGTCGATATACCGGGGCAAGAGAGTCGTCTGAGGACCCGGGTTCCTGCTCCTGAATGACAGGAACAGGGGTGTCATCTTGTGGGGGGCGTACGGGAAATGATAGAGACATGGGCGACTCGGCGCTTGCTGGATCTGGTGTGGTGTCCTTGGTCATGGCGAAGCCGATGGCGGCGCCATTCGCATCTCGCGGTGTCGCCAGAATGGCTGGTGTGTGTGGGCTGGCAAGCGACGAGGAAGGACCCGAGCGCTGGAACACAAAGCCAGCAAAGTTCTCCTGGTCGTTGTCGGGGTCCATGTCGGCGTCCAAGCCTTCCTCGTAGTCATGGTAGTCGTCGTAATTGTCGTCGTAGTCAGCATTGACACCGGGGATTCTCTCCTCGAGCCCATCGTCATCCATCATGGCCTCATAGTCAAAATCCTCATCGAAATCGTCAAACCTCGCGTCGGCGTCTGGGCCGTCCGATGTCTTTTTCTCTTGTTCGCGTTGCCTATGGCGTTCTTCCAGCAGCTTCTCCTGCTGGGCTGCACCACCCATGTCGAAGCTGAATCGCGAGGATGTGCTCTTCATATGCCTCGGGATAGCAGACGCGACGGAATCCTTCCGCGAGACGCTTGATGCGGATAGCTGGCGCGATGCAATTGTCCTCATTGACATTGAGGCAGCGGGCGGAAGAGCCGCCATCGGGGCGGATCTGGAGGCAGCCGAGGGCGAGGTGTGAATGCTGGTGGGCAAGTCATTATCTGGCGATGTAAGATGCGTCGGTTGATCTGGTAATACGGCGCTTGACGAGAGCTTTTCTTCGTATGTCCGATCGGCGTCGGCCCCAGGCTCGACTTGGTCAAGGGCACTTCGGCTTGGCTCTGGGAAAGACCGGTCCTTCCCGCCGATGAACGAATCCGGCGCGGACTCGCTGCGATCTGCCGACCTGGCCGCTGCCAATGGCGTGTCTTGTTTCGCTGCCGGGACGGCCTCGGGACTGGAGATAGTCTTCTTTGGCCGAGGGGCACTGAAGTCGTGGACTCTAGTGCCCTTGATGCGCGGGTCGTAGGTAGGGGGCGGAGGCTGTGTTTCCACAACGGTCTGCGGTGTCTTCCTCCTCGATAACAGCGAGGACATCGGGTTCTTGAGAAAGGGCAGGCCTTTCCTCCCTTTTTGTGGCTCCGAGGCAGCGACGGGCGCTGGTTCGGACGTCACGCGTGGCCCCGCTGGACGCTTGGCGGGCCCTCCAGGCGCCTGAAGGTCGGTGGGCGTCGAGAACCACGAAGACTTGGACTGCTTGGTCGGGGCAGCCGGGCGAGCGCCGGTGTTGATGGGAGGCGGGGCGGGTTTCGCTCTCGAGAGCTGGTTCTCGGGCAGGGGAGCGGTCATGGCTCGCGCGGGGCTGGCACGTTGTGGTTCTTGGGCTGCCTGGTACTTCCGCAAGGCCACGCCGCCAATGAAGCCTTGCTTGTTGCCGTCGTCGTATCCAGGGCGAGGCGGAGGCGGGGCGTTGTTGTCGAGTGGGGCAAACGAGGCATCGGACTCGGGTGACGCCACACGGACGATGGGGGGCAATGTCGGCGGCAGCTGCGAGGCGGTTGGAGAGCGTGGGCGCGAGTTGGGGTGCGGTGGGTGCGGTGGATGCGGTGAGACATCCCGAGTGTTGGGCGGGCGCTCGCGTTGCGCAGCAGGGTCCCAGACGGGGTTCTGGTCGGGCAGCGGCGAGGTGGGATTCGACGGGGCGCGTCGGTGGAATCGGAGGTGCGACAGCATCTTGTCCCGCAAGGTTGGGCCCTAGAGCCGGGGCGGTCGGGACGAGGTCGAGTGGTAAAAGGGCCCCGAACACGAGGCTGGCCGAAGCAGCATGGGCGATGAATGTGGATGGAGGGATGGGGGGTTGGAGAGCATCGAGTCGTCGCCAGTCGCAGCGAGGCGAGGGTGCCAGGGAGCGCAGGGAGCGCAGGGAGCGCAGGGGCGGGCGGGACACAGGCGCTGCGGGACACGGTGATGATCCCCGCCCGCGACGCGCAAAAACAGATCAGGCTTGCCCTCGTGGGACAATCGAGACAATTGACACGGCGAGCGCTTCGAGGTGGAATCGGGAGCGAGCAATGAGAAAAAAAGGCGACAAGGAAAGGCTGGTTCGCGGCGGAGGGTCGTCCGAAAAAATAAAGATCAGGCTTTGGGGCTTCGCGATCGAAACGAGCACCCCAGAAGGCCGCGCAGGCAGACCAGGGCAGAGCGACAGGGGCAGGCAGCCAATTGCGAGTCGGTGGGGGGAGGGTGGGGGCACATGTGGGTAAGTGGTCTGTGCGCCAGGCTGACTTACAGAACAATTAGGCTCCTCAGGCCAGGCTCAGCAGCGCTGACACGGGCGGCTGCTGCCGAATTCCATCAACGTTCAACTATCCCACTGCCTTGATAAGTCTGGCAGCCTGGCAGCCTGGCTCGAGTCCGAAGGCGGGTGCGGCCTGATTCGTAGCCATGGAATCTGAACGTTCTTCCTTCTGGATTTATTATTGTCATTCCGATCTCGCAGTCTCGGCAACAAGTCCTCGGCGCTGTCGAGTCTCGGGCAGTATGAGAGTCCAGGACAAGGAGGCGATGGGAATTGCTCTACTATCTATCTACCTTGGCCACCTGAGTAAAACAATGACATGTTCTCACCGTCTTTCTAGACCTTCCCACAAGTGCTATTCGCCGTTGGGGACGTGGCGACGTGGCGCGTGTACGCGGTCTTTGTCTGTGAGAATGTGATGCTTCTCCTGCAGACTCCTCACTCCACGCTCCCTGACGACATCACAGCTTTTCAGTTCATGGAACACGATGTCCACGATAACAGAGCTCCAAATCCAATCCATCCTCGGTTGGTCAACAATAACATCGACTCCGCGCTGGCGTCTCTATGCGTGGAAACAAATGGGAACAACACCCTCTCAGTCGCGACTGTTTCCCCCGCAACCGGTTGCTGAGGAGGCTACAAAAAACATGCTCTGCTTCTGCCTTGCATATAAGTAAAAAAACACTATGCAAGATGGATACTGCATTGCCGTTCAGGTTCCAAACCTTCACGCGGCGCGTAAACTAGAGCGATCGGGCCGTAAACCCCCTACCGACCTACCTTTTGATACCGCGTATTATCAGCCCCTGAGTGCGTGTTCCAACTGGTCTTCTACTTACATGAGGTCTGATATGCCTCGAATTGTATTGGAAGAGCTCGAGGAATAGTTGGAGATCTGAGCCGACAAGTAGAGCACAGTCAAGGTTCGAAAAGGACAACATCTCGGCTGCATCATGCAGCAAAATCGAGCTCAGAACTCGCTATCCACGCTTTTGTTATTCTGGGTTTATACACTGCATGATTGTTTTTCTGCCCGCGTCTTGCAGTCCCTCTCTTCCTGATTCTGTGTTGTTGATTCAAACCCGTGACGCGATGCTGGTGGTCGATCCTGAGTATATCTTGAGTGCCCATCTGTCTTCCCAGCTCCTCTCTTCCTTTCCTTCCCATCAAGCATCATTGTGTCTTTATCAAGTCTCCTCCTTTGGCCTGAAACAAAGACACAACTATATGCTCAACTTCCTATTCCCGCCAGAACACCGCACTCTTCTCTCGCTCGCTTGTGTCAGCACATGACGTAAGTGTTGTTATCCCCTTTCTGTTGTTTATTGTCTTTGGCGTGTTTTGCCCCCCTCGCGTCTTCCCCTTGGTGTTTCTGCCACGTTCCCGTCTTTCCTTTCGTGTTGTCTCGCTTTCCTACACGTCTCTTGATGTCTTCTATCCTTCTTCACCTTTCCTGCTATTGTTTTCTACCCCTTTTCGCATCTCCTCTTCGTCTTTTCTTTCCTCCCTCGCGTTCTCCCCTGCATTTCTTCCGCCCCTTTTTATATTTGCCCCTTGTCGTGTCATCAGCCATACCGTCGACCACGCCGTCGTCATTGTTGTCTTGCGTTCGACACATTTTCCCCTTTCGAAACATGTTGCTTCGCCATTGTTTTGCCGCTAGCTGACCTTACTTACAGACAACATCACAAAAAACAATTTTTCGATCTGGGTGTCACAATGACATCCCAGATCCTCCCCCCTGCGGCTTCGGCCGTCCTCAGCGAGGCTCTCACCGCCAGCCACCTCCTCGCCGAGGCCAAGATGCGCCTCGCCACCGCCCACGCCTCCTGTACGGAGAACCTGGCGGAGACCAGCCGGCTGTGGGCGACGGCAGCCAACTTCACCGGGCGGGGAAAGGCCACCGCCGCCGCCGCCGCCGCCAGGACATCCGCTCGGAACGCCGACAAGGCGCAAGAGCGCATGGAGGCCGAGCTTGCCGCTGCCGCCTCCGCGGTGGGATGTCTCTCGGCGATTGTGGCGGCCTTCGAGGCCCAGTTGGGGTGGTCGGTGCCGGAGGTGCGAGGGGGGGAGCAGTGGGGGCCGGAGCCCGAGGCGACCGGTCAGGAGGAGCAGACCGGCATGGGGATCTTTGTGGGAACGGCTGAGGGTGGCGTTTCTGTCCTCGGCGGGGACGTTTACGGGCGGGAAGAGTGGGCCTTCCCGCAGCCCGCACCCTCGGCCGCCGTTCGGGCCTGCGAGACCTTCCGCGAGCAGGTTCGCGCCGCCGCCGCTTCTGCCCGGTCCGTGTCGTCTTCCCCCTTGGCGTACACGGGCCGCGACTGGCCGGACGCCTACACCTCGTCGTCTTGCCAGTCGCCCATCTCGCCCTCGTCGCCACCGGCGGCGGTGCTGCGCTCGGTCCAGGAGAAGCGCAGCACGTTCAAAGAGATGGTCTGGCAGGCTGCCGAGGCGGCCAAGCCTCCCCCTCCGCCGACGTGTGAGGGGTACGAGGTGGCGGACGGGGACGACTACTGGACGGACGACGAAATCTTCATCCCGAACATCCTGCCACGCAGGGCTAAGGATGGGGTCCACTGTCGTCCGACCACGTGGGGTCCCAAAAAGGACGGTTTGGTCTCCAGAAATGCCGGCGGATAGTCCAGGCGCAGCATGTACTCGAGGTTCAGGGTCAGTACTGCTCGAACGTCTGGATGAAGGCCCACCCAGCATCAGTTCTCGGCGTCCCCGGCTCCAGTCACAACACCAGCGTTTCCGGCTTCCGTCCCACAAAGATCCCCATCTCCTCCCTCGGTCATCAACGTCGTCCACGGCTCCGGTCCCCCAAAATTGTTCCCTTTAAGCACAGATTGAATGAAGGTGGTCTTACAGGCACACGGGTGTTCTGTAAGACAGGAGAGAGGTTGTTGAAAGCGTTTGTATAAACATTCGGTGAGAGTGGCCGAGAGCCACGAGTCTCATGTACATAGTGTGATGTGTTTGGTCTAGGGCTGCGTCCCCGATCTCGCTTAATGAACCCGACTTTCTCTCCAACCTTGTCTCTGACTTGTAGCACGAAACGTGGTGAATTCCAACATAACATGACTGGCATGGCCGCCCTGCAATAGGATAGGTACTCCTACCTACCACACCCCACCCCCTCCAACCTCCTGACTCTCCCTCTTCGCCTTTTCCAACCACCCCTTCCCCACCGCCATCTCCCCCGCGGCAACCCACAACCTCCCCAATACCTCCCAATACCCGTCCATACTCGGCACCAAGCCCTTCTCCTCCTCCACAGCCGCCGCGACCTTCTCATACAACTCTGCCGCAGCCCTCAGAGATTTGCTGCTCCCTTGTTCCACCAGCTTCACCACTTTCTTTCCCAGCTTGTCGATCATCTCTCTACGTGCGTCTGACGCCGCTAGTACCTCGGGAGCCGAGGTGCAGAGAGGACAGGTGCAGGTAAACCCCCAGTTGTGCTGGAGGAGTGCGTGGCGGCGTTTGGAAGGGAGGCCAAAGGCCGAGTCTGGAAACATATGGTTTAGGACTGATGTGATCAGGAGAGAACTAAGTGGGCCGTACAGCTGAGAGTAATTTCTTGATCGGGGAGGATATCGTGGAAGGCGGTAAGCGTGTTGGACAATGTTGTGGAGTTGAAGTGGGTGAGTGCGCTGTGGGAAAAGGAGGGTTTAGTTTGGTTGTCCTGGGCTGAAGTAGGAAAATAGGGGCAAGGGGTGGTGAGTTGACCTACCTGGGTTGGCATGCGTGGTTTATTCTCTGGAGATGTAGAGAGTCAGTCATGTCCAAATCAACTCGAACTCTAGAAATTCTTGAGAGGCTTACAGCAATCTGTGGAAACAGGGCCATGTACCCCTTACCGGCAATCTCGACGTTGAACGAGTTTGTTTTCATCACGTCCTCGAATGCCGGAACATTGTCTGGATCGGAACTGCTCCGGGCGAGACTCAGAACTTGCTTTGCCGATGGGAGCCGGTGGATGGCTTCCTTGAGCAGCCGCCTTCCCTGCGCCCGCTTGATGCGGCTCGAGAACTCTTTGTCGGCGACGACGGCGGCGTAGTCCACCATGAATGCCTGACCGCGTAAGATCTTGCGGGTGGCCACCAAGCCCTTTCCCTTGCCGGCAATATCTCGTATTTCGTACGGCGGGGACTCGTCGCCGGTAGTTTCCGGGATAGGGAGGGAAGATAGTAACTGAGCGACGGAGTCGACTGCGGACGCGGCATTACTGGTGCTGGACGGCTGCACGTCGATGAGGCTCACGCCTCGGTCCGGACCCTGAAACCCGGCGTTGGTGAAGACGCAGTAGACGGTGTTCTCGGGGCAATAAGGGGGTGAGGTCCAGGGGTGCCACGAAACGGTATCGTCACCATCGCCAGCGCCGGCTGCCATACAAGCGGGATGGGCCTCCAGACTCAGGGGCCCAGGCAGGCAGTCCAATCTGAGTAGAGGGCGTTGTCCTCCATCTGTTGCTGAAGCGTATGGCACGAATTGCACGACACAAAACGCAGCCACCACGCTAAAATACTGCAAGAAAGCCATTGGTCATCCGTTGTGCTGTGCGCGTCAAACCAGAATTCTGGCTTCTTCACTTCCCCTGGAGTCGCGGAATCGTCCACTACTTGTACATAACATCTGGCCTTCAGACCTCCTGCAACATGTCCTTGTCTCGGTTGTCTCCACCAGCCATCCCGTCTTGTCGTTTGACGTTGACAGGCGCCAATGCTCTTTGCTGATTACCCGTTAGGACCATGAACTGTTGATCAACGGCTCAAC
>FTEL01004128.1_pt1 | contig 13270 bp, 11 predicted proteins | sample 1658911 | NCBI WGS metagenome assembly FTEL01 (sample SAMEA3914869, study PRJEB12502) | metagenome | biome: forest; material: soil | place: USA | collected 2012-03-12 | depth 0.1 m
ATGTATGCTTTTTTGTTTTTGCTTTTGATTTTGAAGGGGGGCGTTGTGAGAGGTGATTGTTGGGATGGGGATGAGGGTTGGGGAGTGGGCGAAGTTGTGAGCTCTGGAGAACTTGGGGTGGTGATGGTTTGGGGGTATGCTGGGGAGCAGAAGTTGTTTAGGCGTGTCGTGTTAGGCTGCGTCGTGACAAGGTGCTGACGGTTGGGAACAGTATCCGATCGTGTTTGTGGTTCATTCCATGGGTGGACTGGTGGCTAAGAAGGTTTGTTCTCGCCCCCCAGGTGCCTGTGTCGCCTAAGCTGACCCGTACAGGCCTACATTCTCGGCAAGGTGGACGAGAACTACAAGCACATCGTAGCCCAGGTCCGCGCTATGCTGTTCCTCGGGACCCCCCACCGCGGCTCAGACCTCGCGGGCACCCTCGACAACATCTTGAGCACCCTCTTCATCAACAAGGGCCACTACATCAAGGAGCTCAACAGCATGGCGCTCTCGCTCCGCGACATCAACCAGCAGTTTCCGAGCGTCTGCGGTGGTCTGCACCTTGCGTCATTGTACGAGACCAAGGAGACCCCGCTGGCCACGCCGCTCGTGAAGAAAATGGTGAGTGGTATCAGATTTGTTCTTTTCTTGGGCTCGACACTAATTCTTCCTGCCTCCTAGATCGTGTCCAGTAACTCAGCTGTCCTGGGATACCCCCAGGAAGTCCGCGCCCCTCTCGACGCAGACCACCACGGCATGTCCAAGTTCAAGTCCGTCGACGACCAAAATTACATCCAAGTCCGCAACGCCTTGTGCACGCTGCTCGAGGAAGCCACGAGGAAGCCCGGGCCCCTTAAAGACAGCGTTCCCGTGGCCAGCCACCAGGCGGCCAACAAAACCGAGACCCCGGCACCCACTCGCAGGCAGCTTTCCCAAGTTCTGGGTGTCCACTCGCACCCGAAGACCGATCTCGACATCTTCCAAGACCGCATCATGGCTGGCTCCTGCCGGTGGATTCTCGACCGAGACACGTTCCAGCAGTGGCGCGACGGCATTGCCAATAGCGGCTGTGCGCTGCTTTGGCTCAAGGGTCTTCCGGGCGTGGGCAAGTCCATCTTGTCCAGCTTCGTCATCAGTACACTGCAAAAGGATCACCCAGGAGTCCCATGCTGCTACTACTTCTTCAACTCACGCGATCAGACCAAGCGGAGCGTCAAGAACCTGCTTACGAGCATCGCACTACAGCTTGGTTTACAGTCCCGCTCTTTTGGCAAGCAGCTGCTCAAGTGGGGAGAGGACGGCAACGGCCCGGTTGACCAGCTTCAGGCCGTGAACCTGTGGGCTTCCATTTTTCAGGATCTTGTCTTTGGTCTTGACGAGGACACGCCCATGTTTTGGGTCATCGACGGCCTCGACGAGGCGGACGACCCGAAGACGCTGGTCCAGTTGTTCAAGAAGCTTGAGGCCAGCCACCGGCTTCGGATCTGGATTGCCAGCCGCCACATTAAGGAGATGACAGCTGTGCGAGATTTCGGCGCCAAAGTCTCGCTCGACGAGATCACCCTGGACGACACCAGCCACGACATTCGGAGCTACGCCAACCGCGCAGTCGGCTCCATCCTCCCCGACGGCGCCCTCGACGTCAAAGACGATATCTGCAAAACAATCCTCTCAAAAGCACAGGGATCCTTCTTGTGGGTGTCCCTCGCCATCGACCAACTCGAGAACAGGTGGCACACTCCCGATGCCATCCGCGAGGCGCTCGAAGACCTGCCCGAGGGCATGGAGGGGTTTTACGACCGTATGATGGCCACCATCGCTGGCCAGCCGGCCACCCGTGCGCTTGCTTGCCGAATTCTGACCTGGGCGATGTGTTCGTTTCGTCCCCTGAGTCTGGCTGAGGTCGAGGTCGCGCTGGCGCATGAGTTTCCCCGATTGGTCGACCTCGAGGGCACCATCACGCAAGCGTGCGCGAGCTTTGTCGTGGTCCGCAATGAGCACATCGCTCTGCTTCATGACACGGCGAGGGCCTTCCTGCTGGACCGTGACGGCGCGCCGCCGCTGTCGATCGACTTGCTTCAGGGGGAGGCGCACGCCGCAGAGATGTGTCTGCGGTACCTCATCCGCCGGGGGGATGACCTGCGCCGGATCCTCAGCTCAGCCGACCCCGCGGACCGCAGCGGGGCGGGTGGTGTTCCGCAGGTCTTTGACAAACATCCGTTCCTCGCATACGCTGTGACGTGGTGGGCTTACCACTTTGGTCGGGCACCGCAGGGCCAAGATCTCGCCGCGCTCGCACAGGGATTCTTGCGCCGCTTCACCCTCGTTTGGATCCATGCTGTGTCTCTGCTGGGGGACATGAGGGTTCTTACCCGAGCCGCTGAATCCCTGCTCACATTTCTCGAAAACCCAGACCACGTTGGGGATGAGTTCGGGGCGGCTGAGAGCCCAGAAACTCAGCTCTGTCTCATGCCCACCGAGAGGAGCGAGAGGGGTGCTGGGTTGCCCATGATGACCCTCTTCCGCACGCCAGTTATTGACTCAACCAACCGGAAGTTGATGAACCCGCCTCATGGGGAGCCCACTACAGTCGAGGCTTGGGGTGCACTGCAAGGGTCTACGGCAGCGGAGTTGTTTACTTGGGCAACGGACTTGAGACGGGTTGTCTGGCGGTTTGGCAGCGAGCTGATCCAACGCCCTCTTTCCATCTATCACCACACAATTACTTTCTGCCCGACAGGATCCATGATTCGACGGAGTTTCTCAACGGCTGGAGACTTCACCGTGGTCGGAGATGTTGAAGACGTCTGGCCTGAGCATGTCGCACGTCACTCGATCCCACAAAACAAGGACCGGCGCAGCTTCGTTTTCTGCAGCGGGCCGTACTTTGTCGTTTCCGCCGGCGAGGGCTCGCTGATCGTTTATTACGCCGAATCCAGCCAGGAGGTCAGGAGAATCAGCCACGGCGAAGAAATTGTAGCGGTTGCCTCCCGCGCAACGTCGACCTGTGTTGCTACGGCTAGTGCGACAGAAATACGTGTTTGGGATCTGGTCACCGGCGAGATGATGTCTTGCTTCTCGCCTATGTTGGAGCACTGTATCATGGCCGTCGAATTTGGAGCCGAGGAACTGACACTGCTGATCGGATACAACGATCGATCGATCCACTGTGTTACACTGGAAACTTTGGAGAAGGAATGGGGCCATTTTCTGGAGGCACCGGAGGCAGTGCTGCCGACTACGACACCGTACTCCATGTTCATAAGCCCCGAGCTTCGCAAGGTGGCTGTTGGATACATGCCCGAGCCCGAGTTCTTCGTGTGGTGCCTCGATTCGCCAGCCAGCGAGCCACAGCAAATCCGTTTGAAGCCTCTGAATAGGGATTTTGGCCCATTGCATTTAAAAAATCCAACACCGGACGAGGCATTCTGGCACCGAGGACCTCCCGCAACCCTGGTGCTCAACCGAAACCTGGAGTTATATGAGCATAATCTGGAGACCGGCACCACGAGGAGCTTCTCCAACCCAACATTCGGGTGGGCCGCAGGCCTTGCAGGTAGTTCAGACGGCAAGTTTATCGCCTCACAAAATGGCGCGAGGAGCAACATCGTTCTTTTGACAGGGGCACCAACATATTCACTGGTGGCCACGGTAACGGCCACGTCCACGGAATTGGTACGGGCTCTCGCCTTTAGTGTCGACAACCAGCGGCTCTACATCATCTCCAGGCGCTTCTGCAATGTCTGGGAGCCAGCGGTGCTGATGCGTGCACATGGCTCACAACAACTTCGGGGATGGCGACAAGCATCTCGCATCACCGATGTTGGCGTTGGGGGGCTGCTATTCAAGTTCCTCTTCGCGAGTCCTGATGGCAGGTTTTACGGTGTGCGAAGAGACGCCCTAGCTTTGCATCTGCACGAGACGGAGAATGGCAAGATGGTCCGCCTGTTCCTCAGACACGACCAGCCTGTTAGCAACCTTCGGGATGAAGCAACCTGGTCACCATCAGGTCGGTATGCGGCATCAGCCGAACCTTACTACAACCGGCTGGTGGTTGTTGAAGATATGGAGAACCCGACCCGGAGCAATGACGCTGGCCAACGCACCGTGTTCGAGTTGCCACGGGACGGACAAAAGCTACAGTTGTTGTTTCATCCGTCAGACAGGGCGCTCTTGGTGTTTGTTGCGGGGCACTCCCGCCGCAGGGCAACCCCAGTCCTTCTGGATCCGCGTCTCGGGATTGTGCTGGCCACCGGGGACGAACAAGACACCAGCGTGTGCATTGGCCGATGGCAGAGCCACCCCACCGACGACGCCTTGCTCCTCTATGTCGACACCCAGCGCGTTCGGGTGTTCAAGTGGGACTCGGTCGCTGAAGTCGGGTCCCTGAACTTTGCCCCCTGCAACCTCGGATTGGGCGGTGAGGCTGAATGGGGCGGGCTGGCTGAATTCCTCGATTTCGCCAACGAGCCCCGCGGGGAGATGCGAGGGCCTGCTACTTGGGTATCCAGGACGGACCTTGTCGCTGGTGGCAGGTTTCTGGTGCTTGGCGTACACGTTTTCCACAAGCATGCGATGACAACGTCCCAGATACTAATTGCTGACCTCCAGACCGCGTTTAGCACTGGCTTAGCTCGGTTATCCGGTATAACCAAATGGGCCAATGTTTTGCTCGGGTGTTTCCAAACCTGGATTGTTTATCTCGACCAAGATTCTTACCTATGCACCTTCGATCCGTCCAAGGGGTTGTCTTCCCTCCGACAACACTTTTACTTGCCCAAAGACTGGTTGGAGGTCGGAGGCCGAGGTTCAAGTGCTGTTACCAAATCGGGGATGATTCTCTGTCTGACAGTTCATGGGGCAGCTGTCATTCAGAACTGGTTCAAGTCGCAGGGTTGAAGGCGCAGGGCGGGCCCTGGTTGTAGCTACACGTACGTCCAAAAAGCAGCAGCAGCAGAACAAAACACTCCTGGTCTCGGAGAGAAAAAAGCAACCGCCAATCCATTCAGACCGCTTCTAGCTACCTCCCGTCTCCGCCCCCTTTACGGACCCCCTACTTCTTGTATTGATACGAAGATGCGCTGAAACCTGATCCGCCGTTGACCTCTCTTTCGGCAGCCCCGGAAGCAGCCCATGATTAACAAACAAGTGATCATCCAACCCCCTCCTGCGAGTCGTCCAGGGCGCCAGTGTCCAATGGGCTGGGATTGAGACTCGGCCTTCCCGGATATCTGGAACCGGAGAAGGAGTGTCGGCTTCCAAGGTCCCAGCCGCACAGGCTGACGGGCTCGCCGTGTAGGACAAATCCAACTTGACTACGGACGTACTTAGCGCGCGCCTCTCTCCTCTCCAGAACCCCCCCCACCCAACGGCCTGTTAACGATGGCTATTTTGTCCGCCAGGTGACCAGCACGAAGAGAACGCCCCACAATCGAACGCGCCCTCACCTTGTTTACGGGGGCGTTCAAGGGGGCAGGATGGCTCCATCACGATCAATTCACGCCAAGATATCCCTGGCCCAGAGCAACAATGAATCCCGCGATCAATATCGGCAATTAGACGTTGAACTCCTGGCCTATCTAGCTACTGTCATGGTTCAACGGGCGACCGCAAACATCCACCGCCGTGTCGTCGAGCGTCGCGTTGACCCGGAACGACGCGGTTCCCCCGCGGCCCGTCACAGTGTTGATCTTGAAGGTGACGTTGGCAGACCCCACGAGCCAGTAGTCGTGTACGTCAATGTCAACCCTCTGCTTGAGCGTGACGACTGAGGGCGTGTTAATTCCGTTCCACAGCTCAACATCCTACAAGCAGTGGGTTCTTACTCGACGGCCCAACCCCGCAGATGCCCCTGATGTCGATGTGGAAAGTATTGTCGTTGTCAAAGGTGCTGACATTCCCGCCGTGAAAGCGATATTCATCGATGATTGTGCGGTTTGGGTTGCTCGAGTGGATGGCCCAGGTGTAGCGAGCTTGGTCGCCCTGGGCGCCGCGAGAGTCGGTGATGTTGACATCCCAGTAGCCGAGATCGACAGCGGCCGTCACTGCTGAGGCACCGGCTAGTGTGGCGAGAATGGTCGGGAGATGCATGATGTCAACTGAAGCAAATTAAGTCGGATGAGGTTGACTTCAGAGGCACACGGATCGCAAGGGAGAGCCGCAGCGCCTTATACCTTGACCACGACAGAGATGTATATTAAGTCTTAATTAACGACCGTTACGCAACTCCGGGCAACGTTGTAAAGAATCAGGGACACGTAGCGGGTAGTCTGCAGGCACGCGTCACACCAAGTTACGTTGCGACTTCGTACTAATCTATCCTCGGGAGAATGCGTCTAGCGAACGGCTCGCCTGGTACACGGCCGGTACGCTGCGACATCTCTCCCTGGACCTTACATTGGATTTCCGGATAAAGTCAATTTTGCTGCCATCTGAGCAGAGACTCAACGTTGAACTCACCACGGTTGCGAAAATGCGGAGGAAGGAATCCCGCTGGAGCCTTGATGTGCGATGTGCAACCAGCAACGCGGTGTGGACCAAGCATTGGTGCTGTGTGCGACTGGCCTGCCCCTTTGTCCGTCCCCTTCCATCACCATTCCCGACCTAGGTCGACGTGTTTATGGCACCATTCTCGAAGCGACGACGCAACAGTGCCCTGCGGACTCCAAGTGCAAAATTCCACCTGCAAGGAAGTCCTTGCTGGTATGACCCCTCCTCACGGGTGATGCGATACCGTCTCTCAGGCACGATCTGGGGAACAACCAGCCCACAAAGTGGTTTCCTCCTGGATACTGATTCCGTTCTATATATGGCTAGACGATATATGAGCAAGAGGGTGCCTAGGTTGTCGCCATTCCGTTCTATATATGATGCGAGACGACATATGAGCAGGAGTACGCCTGAAGCGGTCCTGGATAACCTTCTTCTGGAACACATCTTACGAGCTTCGGCTACGGTGGTCTGCTCCGGATCGGAGTCTTAAACTACGAGCTCCCTGCTGTCTTTATAAACACCGAGGACCCAGTAGTTATCGTAGATCAGCATCGTGGCGTTATCGCTGGGGCGAGTCGGAGCTGACCTGCCGTTCTTTCTCTTCGCTTCCTAATTGTCCAATTAGCCCATCTATTGCCTATACAGCAACAGAGAAGCATTACCAGGATTTGGAGCGCCTTCAAGCAATCTTGGGGTCGCCAGTCGTCCCCATGGCTGACCCTGGGTTTCCGAACCGATTGTCGGGCCTTTCTAGCTCGAAGGCATTCGTGACGGCCGGCGAACTCCAGTTCTTAAATTCGAAACCCCTCCAAAACGCGACAGAGGGGTTCGGAAAGAAACGTCGCAACCGCGCCGCCGTAAGGGCAGGACGGCAATCCCATCCCATCTTCACTAACAATCGACAGCAAGGCATCTGCCGTTTTACAACGTTTTGCCCTTTTCTCTAGATAAAACAGCGATCTACCGGCTTATTAATTAACGGGAGAGCGGACGGGATCCTAAGTTTGACGACAAGAAAGGGGTGAAGAGTTGGAGGACGTTCATGTTTTTGTACACGGAAGGTGTACTGTGTATCTTCTGCGGTCAAAATACAGACCTAATTCGCCAGGAAAACAGGGCATGAGGGACTGGAAGGATAACTAGGGCGCGCAGCGCCCGGATTTTGGTAGGGGGCAGGGCACGGCTGATACACTCCCGCTTAAAGGGCCAGTACCTCTCGGTCCTAGGGCCTGTCAAGCTGACGCAGATGCGTGACGGCCGCCCGAGGAGTAGGTAAGGGAGAGCGTTGTTGATCGCTGCGCTGGGCGGCATGCTATGGTCGGGTTTTCCAACGCACCCAGGCCATGGCGTGCTGCGGCACAGCCCATCGGTCCCTGACTCCCCTAACCACCACGCCACTAGGCCGCGCCGTTGAGGGCCCGATGCAAGTTGGGGGCTGAGCAGCATCTCGAACTGCCAACAGTAGGAGCCAAGAGGGCATAAAATGTGGGCCACATATGGTTGGCCGCCCCTGAGTCTCTAAACATGGTGCTTTTGTTACTCACATCTGGCCAACGGCCTGGCTGAGGCAGCCCCCAAACGCGGTGGCCGTCCATGAGTTTCTAAACTTGATGCTTTTGCTGCTCACATCTGGTCCACAGCGTGGCTGAGGCAGCCCCCAAACGCGGTGGCCGCCCATCATGAGTTCTAAACTTCACGCTTTTGCTCACACTTGGCCGACAGACTGGTTGAGGCAGCCCCCAAACGCGGTGGCCGCCGCTAGTCTCGGTGCCATGGCGACCGCGTTTTACTTCGACGAAAGGAGATACCCATCTGAGTCCCTCCACATGGGTTGAACCCTGGTCGTATAGACCACTACTTCGAGCCATGCGCCCAACGTTGCCGCCTCCGACTCAAACGCAGACCGGGCTGCGCTACGGTAAGCCAGGCAATGGTGGTGTGTGGAGAAGGCCCAATCTGAGACATCCTTAGAGAACACCGACAATCCATTTTGAGCTTGACGAGAACCGTCACAAGTATAGAAGGGCCAGGTCGTCATCTGCTAGGAGAGCCGACTCAACAACTGCCCTTAACACACTTCGCCCTCAGCATACTTCGCCTCGCCGGTTCCCCTCCTGCCCTAACAAGCTCACGATCGTCCGCCTCCTTGTCTACATTAGCGTTTTCACAAACCGTCCGCTTCCTTGTCGATATTGGAGCCTTCATAAGAGACTCCCGCCGTCACCTCGCCCTACAGCCACACACACCCGCACCAGGCACCAGCATCAACACCAGCATCCTCATTCCCAGCCCCCGCTACTCCTCCCCCCTATCTCCAGGCTCCCAGTAAGTTCCATTCCGAGACTCCCCCTCACGGTGCTCCCCGAATTGACAAAATAGCAGAGGATTGCACAAGATGTCTTCCCGTGGCAGCTACGGGCAGGACCTCAGCCTCCAGCGGTCGTACTGGGGGATCCCGGGCCAAGAGCTCTGGCCAGGGACATCGAAGCGGTACCGGTAGCGATAAAAGTGGAAGCTCTGAAGGATCCAGACCATCATCCAGCGGTTCTGACTCAGCCCCAGTTTATGACAAGTCGTGCGAACTTTGCAAGGGTAAGGGCTACTTCACAGCCAGGGAGTGGGTCCGAAAAACTTGCAAGAAATGCAACGGCAGTTGTCAGCTTCCTGGAAAGGTTACGACGTGCGACCGCTGTTACCAAGGAAGACTTGGATTTCGGGGAAGGGGGGAGATTTGCCCTCATTGCAACGGAGAGTTTCGAAGGGTGGGAGCGCCAGAGAGCTGCTGGATGTGCTCTGGCCGGGATATCACGATGTGCCAGTTGAGGAGGAGCACCGGTGTAGCTGTGGCTGGCCGAGGCATTAGGAGAGTTTTTCATTTGGGCTGTGTTTGTTGTGGGCTGGTCCCACGGGTTCCCCGAGCAGGTAGATTTGGAGATTGGGGATTCTACGCTCTCGATATTATGGGTGAATTTTGGCTGGTCCAGAGTTCTCAGCAGGTCTCGTACTTTTGAATAGAATTGAATTTTTGGCTGGTCCAAAGATCTGAGACGGTCGACTACAGAGTGTCCAGTACCTTGGAATATCACCGTCTGTTCGCCTGGCGGTCTGCATCTAGTGTCGGGCATATAATTCCTGCAGTCCCCTCCAACTCTCTAAATACTTAACCTAGTCAGAGGGCCCCGTCCCGGGATCGCTCTCTTCCAGCTCGAGTGGCAGCACGCGTTTCGAACGATCCTCGAGTCTCGCCCAGCTCTCGGGTGGGACCTGTACCCTCACCGATTCCGCTACATCAGGATAATCCCGTACGAATCGCAGAAGCTCCTCGGAAAAGCCTAGGTTACCGAGCAACGTACTACGGAGCATCCATCGCTTGATACGGATTTCCTCAGCACGGGATTTATAAACCCTTGGAGGTGGCCGCCGGTAAGGGTTCTCTTGCGCTTTAATAAGGATGTGGTGTGCAACCCGTTCGAATGGATAATGCCGGAGCTTGCGACGGACTATACCCGGGAGTGGGTCGTGCCTCATGACACTATGGCAGTCAGTTAAACGGCCACCCACGACGACAATCAACGGGGAGGAAGGGGGGGGGAACGCGCGAGGCAGACAAACAATTCTGTTCCGGTCCACCGATACCATACAATCGGCGGGTCTGGCGGCGGGCTGGGGTCCGGGCCGTGGTGGTCGACAAGAAACCAGCACTCGACGTTGTCCAAGGCAAAGTCGCAGCGATAGTTCCAGTCGCGCTCGCGGAATTGGTCGAACTCGCGCTGCCAGACATGCTGGCAGATCAGGCTCAACATTGGCGTGAATCTGTCACAAGACTCGGGAATCCTGTTGTGGGGAACGAGGTGCGTTCGGGTCTGGACCAAGATGCGGACAGGACTGTCAAGGTCGTCGGACGGGTTGGCGGCAGCGGCGGCGGCGGCGGCGGCCTCGGTCGGGACGTCCATTGAATGATGTGGTGGTGATTTGGCGGGGTCTTGCGAGTGAGTGCCTTTGCTTGGGTTCAAGAGGAGGAAGGAGTTTGGACCAACTGGAGCGAGTCGCAGGGGCCTTCGCAGCTTGCTTTTGTTGGCCAAAGCCCGAACAGCCCTGCGGCACAGTCAAGTTCACCGTTTTCTCAAAACGGACCAACCCGACGCATGAAAGGCGGTGTCCGTTTTTGGCCCCCCTTTTTTTTTACCCCTGTTCTCCAGCGAATCCTGAGTGTTGTAATCCGTATTCCGTATGGATCCTGTGAAAGTACGGATACGTAACGGCGGCAATTCACTTCCCGCCTACGGCCCACGTGACAGCGCAATGGCATCTTGGAAGGACCCTATGCCTCAGCCACCGCTGTCACCTCACCGAGGGCTGGGCGGCCCCGAGAGACGCACAACCTGAAGCTGGCATATTGAGACGTCTCGAGGTGTGTGTTTGAGGTGGGGGGCGATGTTCTCGCGCAGGGGTTGCGCGTTGTTGTGGTGGGCAGTGTTGTTATTTCTGCTTGCCCCTGCATGCGGGAGTGTTGTAGAGTGCCAGGTCCCAAACCTAGGACAAACACCGCTGTCTTCCCAAAGGAACGAATAAAATGGAAAAAGCCAACATAACCGCGCGTATCATCACAACAACCTCAAGCCTTCCATCTCCTGCATGACAACCAACGCCTGGGCCATCCCATCCTGGTACCCTAGCATCTCTCCTCTCCGGCCTCCTGCAGACACCCCTAGCGCACCTATCTTCACCAACCGACCAACCCCACCCCCTAAGACCCCTTCACAGTCGCCACCGTCGTCGGCAAACTGCACCGCCGCCAGGTAATCGACCACGACAGAGTCGAGACGTTGATGTGCGCCGACGGCACGGGGATGACAAGCGTCGTCGTGGTGGACAGAGACAGACTAGTGGACAGGCCGGTTGTCGACGTTGAGAGTGGTTGGGAGGGCAGGCTGGACGTGTCGGTTTGGATTGCTGTATCCGTGTCTGTGTCCGTAGTTGTGGAGGATTCTGCGTCCGAGGATGGGCTCGTCGACCAGGAGGACGGCGTGCACAGGAGGGAGGGCGTTGGAGGGGTCGGGAGGGTGGTGGTGGTCTCCTCCGTGCTAGAGGGCGGCGCTTCGCTGTCTGAGGTTGCTGGGAGGTCTTGGGAGGTTGATGTGTCGGACGCGTTGAGGGGGCCAACGGCGAAGAACGTTGCCAGGAGGAAGAGAAGTTGTTGACGGGGTTTCATGATCGCTGGTGTGGTTGAGATATTACGGTGGGGGTTGGAGTGAATAGAGAGGGCGAGGGAGACGAAACCAGGGAGGTCGACCTGGGACGTGGGACGCGGGAGACACGAATACTTTATCCATTGGGTTCTTGATACCGGCTGGTTACAACAGTCTAAATTTAGCCACTTTTGTGCATCCCGAAGCGCAGGTAATCTAAGACTAATTACCGCCTGAATCCCACAACGGTACCTACAGGATCGCCACGACGTGGTTCGACAGGTGGGGGAGCTCCTCCGTGTCCTTCCCCGGACACACCTCGGGCAAGTACAAGTGGCTGAGATAGCACGATCCCACCAGCCTTGCCCATCTGCCCACAGACGTCGGTTTGGAGGGTTGCCACCCACCACCCTGCCCAATCAGTACCCCATTTTCCGTCCACTCCCAGGCCTTGATGGACTGCGCCTTGTGAAGAACCTTTTGTTCCCAAGATGGATTGGGATGGGGCTCCTCTCTGACGATATGCAAAGATATGCTCGGAAGGAGAGCAACGCATAGGTCGCCAGGCCGGGTATTGAAAGGGACGACGCCCAAAACGGGCCAGGGTGAGCTCCACGAGCCTATGGTCTGTTGGAGGAGTGCGATTCTCCGACCCTGGAGGTTCGATGCCGTATCCTGTCCCTTGATATACCTGCTAATCCTTTTGAAAACGTAATGCTCGACTGTCGAGATGGCGCTAATCATGCTGACAAACTGATCGTCGATCGCCAAGGGGTCAGAAGATTGCTCCGGAGTGACACCCCATGGGTCGTCAGAATGCGAGCCTTGTTGGTGGTTCCGAGCCGATGGGGACCCCTCGAGTGTGACAAGCAGAGGGAACAGGTCAAGCAGGAGACTCCTGGCCAGTTTCCCCCGTGCATCGTCATTCAGCCGGGGGTAGGGTTCCAGCATGGCGCGGTATCTTTCTAGGCTCTCGGACGGCAAGGACGAGAGTGGCGGGAAGGAGGGGCCTAATACCGTGACCGTCATGGATAGGTTGTGGCCGAGGCACACCAAGATAGGCGGGGTTTCGACCGTGGCGTACCAAGGGCGAAGGTCGTCAGCCATAGGGATCCCTTCGCGGATCATTTTACCCCTAGAGCCGCCTCTGTTGAAGGTATGGTCCACTGGCGTCATGTGGGTGGGTATGGTCCAGTCCGGAACCCACGAGGGGAGAGCCTGTGTCCTCGTTGCCGAATGGCCACCATGCTCTGCGGCGGCAAGCAAGTTCTCCAGTGCCGGCCACCAGACATCCCCTTCCACCTCCGTCCCCGTCTCGAGCACAAGCTTCGCCGTTTTGACATGCACCTCGCCAGCGTCGAGCCCGTAATCCACGAACCCACGCGGCAGCACCACCTTGCCCTCCAACATCCCCAACACAGCATACACCAAATCCCTCTCATCCGTCGCCGCTGCACCCCTCCTCGCCTCCAACAGCTGCAAAAGCTCCATCCCTCTGAAACCACGAAAAAGCTTCCGCGCCCGCTCCATCCCTTTGAACAGGCCCTCCCCCCCCGCCCAACGCTCAACAAACCCACACACCGCATCCCACCTCGCCCTCGCCCCCG
>FTEL01010022.1_pt1 | contig 13233 bp, 10 predicted proteins | sample 1658911 | NCBI WGS metagenome assembly FTEL01 (sample SAMEA3914869, study PRJEB12502) | metagenome | biome: forest; material: soil | place: USA | collected 2012-03-12 | depth 0.1 m
AACGAGACAGGGAAAGAGATGAAGGGAGCCAAGAGACCAACCGGCTCGGCCCACAGAGTCTCCCGCCTCACTCTCAGCTCCGAAGCGCTCGGCTGAGAGTTGCCGGTACGTACACCCCGGGCTCAGACAGCCCATGTAAAGCGGCCGGAGGCTGCCTTCCAAGAGTGGAATCAGTGGACAATTATTCCGAGAATTACCCAGTCGGCTCGGGTCGCCTATTCTTCGGCGGATTGCCTTGTCCTGTGCTCCGCACCCAGCCCAGCACTTGCCTCGTGGCTCGTTCCCCACCTGCCCTTCCGGTCCCTGGGTCCTGGGATCGGCTCCGCTTTTGCAATCTCTTGACGCCCTCCAAGCCTGGGCCTCGTCTGGGATCCATCTACCCACATCAACCAACCAAGTTCAATTTCCTTTGATTTTTCATGGCGGCCTCCAGCTCGATTCTCTGTTCTCTTCTTCTGTGCCGCGCCAAACGCGGCTCTCCTCGGTGGCTTGTGTACAAGTAAACTGCATCCGGCAGCAGCATGGCAATTCTTTCTTTTTTTGTGTTGCCGTGGGGCGTGGCGGATGCAGGAATGCGCCCTTGGCCACCTCCACAAACCCCGCCCAGCGTCGCATCGACCGTGATGGGGGGGATGGGGGGGGGGGGGGACCCGATGGAATAGCGGCATCGACACGACCATGCCCCGTCCAATGGGGCTCATCTTCGGTCCATCCCCCACATGCCGGATGAGTCGACGGGCACGCCCTCGCATGCTCCCACAGTTCCACCACAACACGCCCTTCCCCATCGGCTCTCTTCCCGAGACGCGCCTTTGCTGGCTTGGCCTCACTCGGCAGGCAACCCCCCCCCTCCCCCCCCCAGCAGACACACACAACCAACTGCTCTCTCACCGCCTGCTGCCGGAAGAAGCACCCAGTGTCAACATCAGCACTCCCACACGGAAATGGCTCAAATCCGAGCAGGAGGGGTGCATTATCTCCGACGAGCTCGCTGCTTGGCTAAGCCCCTCCCCCCATGGCCATCTCGAGTTTGAGGTCCATGGGCGGCCCCATCTCGGTGGATACTGCCCCTACACCAGAACAAATTGGAACCTTGTTAGTGCCCTCGGACCATGAGCCGTCCAACAGGCAATGACCAAAAAAAAAAAAAAGAGGTTGCCGTCATTACCCTTGGATTGGTAATGTTGCCAAGCCTCTCTTTTTTCTCTGTTTCCCATGGACCCGTTCCCTTTCCCATCCAATCCTCCTTGCTTGGGTGGCACATATGCAGCCAATGCTGCTGTCTTCTTGAGGCCTTTGCTCCGACGCTCTCCAAGGGGTCCCTCAACCACACATCCCCAACACACGAGACGCGCGGAGGAGCCTTGGACCAGAGACTCGGCTCGGCTCGACTCTTCCTCCATCCTCCTGACGACGCGCTCTCTTCTGTTGTTCGCCTTCAACGTTTGATTGCCAACCTAGTTCCATGCCCCTTTCTCTCGCTTCTCACATTCGTTCCAAGGAAACCATTTTTCTCCCTTCAAGATCCACGACTGCAGACACAGTTGCCCCTCGCTTCACATCGCCACCGCCCCTTGATCGAGTTTGTTTGTCCCGTCCGCAACCCACGCCGCCGCGCAGCCCTGTGATTCGATACCATGTCGGAAAAGGCAGGCGTGGAGCCCGAAACGATGCAAGGGACCGGCTCGGCCCAGTCTCGGTCGTCCTCCTCATCCATGACACGCAGTCCCGAGGACCTCCGTGAGGAGGCTCGCCGCAGCAACCCCAATGGATCGACCAGACCGAGCGGCATCTCGGTCCAGCAGGCAGAGGCCGACTTTGCCGAACTGCAGCGCGAACTGTCCCACATGTCGCGTGTGAGCCACCGGCGCAGCCAGGGGGACAGGGGAGCGAACGAGAAGGGCGCGTTGGAGAACGGCTTCCCCGCATCCGAGGAGACATTCGAACACTTTGACCTGGAGGCCGCCCTGCGCGGAGACCTCGACGCCGAGAGGCAGGCGGGGATCCGGCCGAAGCACATCGGGGTGTACTGGGATGGCCTGACGGTCAGGGGCATGGGCGGACGGACAAACTACGTCAAGACCTTCCCGGATGCCTTCATCGACTTCTTCGACATCGTCACGCCCATCCGCCAGATGCTCGGCTTCGGCAAGAAGGGGGCCGAGGCGACGCTTCTCGACAGCTTCAGGGGCGTCTGCAAACCGGGCGAGATGGTCCTCGTGTTGGGCAAGCCCGGCTCCGGCTGCACCACGTTCCTCAAGACCATCGCGAACCAGCGGTACGGCTACACGGGCGTGGCTGGCGAGGTGCTGTACGGCCCCTTTACCGACAAGGAGTTCATCCAGTACCGCGGAGAGGCCGTCTACAACGAGGAGGACGACGTTCACCACCCCACCTTGACCGTCGAGCAGACCCTCGGCTTCGCACTCGATGTGAAGTTGCCCGGGAAGCTGCCCGCCGGGATCACCAAGCCTGAGCTCAAGGACAAGGTTGTCACCACGTTGCTCAAGATGTTCAACATCGAACACACCCGCAAGACCATCGTCGGGAATTCCTTCGTTCGCGGTGTCTCCGGCGGCGAGAGGAAACGTGTTTCGATTGCCGAGATGCTGGTCAGCAACGCGTGCATCCTCAGTTGGGATAACAGCACCCGCGGTCTGGATGCCTCCACCGCCCTGGACTTTGTGAAGTCTCTCCGCGTCCAGACCGATCTCTACAAGACCAGCACCTTCGTCTCGCTGTACCAGGCCTCCGAAAACATCTACAACCTGTTCGACAAGGTCTTGGTCATCGACGAGGGCAAGCAGGTGTACTTCGGCCCGGCTTCCGAAGCCCGCGCCTACTTCGAAGGGCTCGGCTTCCTCCCCCGTCCCAGGCAGACCACCCCCGACTACGTAACCGGCTGCACCGACGCGTACGAGCGCGAGTACCAGAAGGGTCGGTCCGCCGTCAACGCGCCGCACAGTCCCGCGAGCCTGGAAGCGGCCTTCACCGAGTCCAAGTTCGCTAGGGGATTGGACGACGAAATGCGGCAGTACAAGAAGCGGCTCGGCGAGGAGGCCACCCAGTACGAGGACTTCCGCATTGCCGTCCGCGAGCAGAAGCGCCGCGGCACCTCGAAGCGGTCCGCTTACTCGGTCGGGTTCCACCAGCAGGTGTGGGCGCTGATGAAGCGCCAGTTCCTGCTCAAGCGGCAAGACTCGCTCGCCCTCGTCCTGTCGTGGTTGCGCAATATCATCATTGCCGTGGTGCTGGGGACCCTGTATCTGAATCTCGGTCAGACCTCGGCCAGCGCCTTCAGCAAGGGCGGCTTGTTGTTCATGTCCCTGCTGCACAGCGTCTTCAGCGCCTTCTCGGAGCTGGCGGGCACCATGACGGGCCGCGCCGTGGTCAACAAGCACCGCGCGTACGCCTTCCACCGGCCCTCGGCGCTGTGGATCGCGCAGATCTTTGTCGACCAGATCTTTTCCGCCTCGCAGATTCTGGTGTTCAGCCTGATCGTCTACTTCATGACCAACTTGGCGAGGGATGCCGGCGCCTTCTTCACCTATTTTCTCCTGCTCCTCTCGGCCAACTTGTCGATGACTTTGTTCTTTCGAATTCTGGGGTGTATCAGCCCCGACTTTGACTACGCGGTCAAGTTTGCCACGGTCGGCATCACCTTGATGATCACCACTGCCGGCTACCTCATCCGTAAGTCCCATGTTTGTTTTGTTGCTGGTTGGGTACTTGAGGTTTGCATGCTGACTCTTTGGATCAGAGTACCAATCGGAAAAGGGTAATATTATCTCCCCCTCACATCAACAGAAACCCACCCCACTAACCACTCCTCTTACTCTTAGTTTGGCTCCGGTGGATCTATTACATCAACGTCGTGGGCCTGTCGTTCGCCTCGTTGATGGGGAACGAGTTCTCACGATCCACCATGACCTGCACGGCCGAGTCTCTGGTGCCGCGTGGCCCCGGTTACACCGACATCAACCACCAAGTCTGCACTCTCGCCGGGTCGACCTCCGGCACCCTCCAAATCTCAGGCACCGACTACATCGAAAAGGGATTCTCATACAGCCCCGGGCTGCTGTGGCGCAACTGGGGCATTGTCGCGGCCATCATCGTCTTTTTCCTGGCCCTCAACATCTTTGCCGGCGAATTTGTCCGCCACGGCATGGGCGGGAACCAGGCGAAGGTGTTCCAGAAGCCCAATGCCGAGCGGACAAGGCTCAACGAGGAGTTGGTCCGCAAGAAGGAGGAGAAGCGCAAGGCCGCGCGGGACGGCGGCGGCGATGAGTCGGACTCATCAGACCTGAACATCAAGTCGGAGAGCATCCTCACCTGGGAGGATCTGTGCTATGAGGTCCCCGTCCCCGGCGGAACCCGGCGTCTGCTCGACCACGTTTTTGGCTACGTCAAGCCCGGCCAGCTCACGGCCCTGATGGGTGCGTCGGGTGCGGGGAAGACAACCTTGTTGGACGTCCTCGCGGCGCGTAAGAACATCGGCGTTATCACGGGCGACATCTTGGTGGACGGCGTCCGGCCGGGCAAGGAGTTCCAGCGCGGCACCTCGTACGCCGAGCAGCTCGACGTCCACGACCCGACGCAGACGATCCGGGAGGCCCTCCGGTTCTCGGCCGACCTCCGCCAGCCGTTTGAGACCCCCCGCGAGGAAAAGCTACGCTATGTGGAGGAGATTATTGCGCTTTTGGAAATGGAGGGGTTCGCCGATGCCGTCATTGGCTCGCCCGAGGCTGGCCTGACGGTTGAGCAGCGGAAGCGGGTCACCATTGGCGTTGAGCTGGCCGCAAAGCCGGAGCTGCTGCTCTTCCTTGACGAGCCCACATCCGGCCTCGACAGCCAGAGCGCCTTCAATATCGTCAGGTTCCTCAAGAAGCTCGCCGCGGCGGGCCAGGCCATCCTCTGCACTATCCACCAGCCGAACGCGGCTCTCTTTGAGAACTTTGACCGGCTGCTGTTGCTCAAATCGGGCGGCCGCTGTGTCTACTTTGGCGGCATCGGCAAGGACGCGAGCGTGCTGCGTGAGTACCTCACGAGGCACGGCGCCGTGCCCAAAGACACGGACAACGTCGCCGAGTTCATGCTCGAGGCCATCGGTGCCGGCAGCTCCCCCCGCATCGGCCACCGCGACTGGGCCGACATCTGGGCCGACAGTCCTGAGCTGGCCAACATCAAGGACACCATCTCGCAGATGAAGGAGCAGCGCAAGGCCGCCGCCGGCGCGCGCCGGGACGCCAGCCTGGAGAAGGAGTACGCGTCGCCCTTCTGGCACCAGGTGCAGGTCGTGGTCCGCCGGGCCAATCTCGCGCACTGGCGGACCCCGAACTACCTCTTCACCCGGCTGTTCAACCACTTCGTCATCGCGCTGCTGACGGGACTGACCTTCATGAACCTGGACGACTCGCGGCAGTCGCTGCAGTACCGCGTGTTTGTCATGTTCCAGGTGACGGTCCTCCCCGCGCTCATCATCTCGCAGATCGAGGTCATGTATCACGTCAAGCGCGCCCTCTTCTTCCGCGAGCAGTCGTCCAAGATGTACAGCTCGTTTGTTTTTACGGCATCGCTCGTCGTCGCCGAGATGCCCTACAGCCTGCTGTGCGCCGTCGCCTTCTTCCTGCCGCTGTACTACATCCCCGGCTTGCAGACCGAGTCCTCCCGCGCGGGCTACCAGTTCTTTGTCGTCCTCGTCACCGAGATCTTCTCCGTCACCATGGGCCAGGCGCTGTCGGCGCTGACCCCGTCGCTGTTCATCTCGTCCCAGTTTGACCCCTTTATCATGGTGAGTTTTACCCCCCCCTCCCCCCCCTTTGCTACCCCTGAGCACGCTCTTGCGGCCGTTCCGAACACCAAACCTAACCATACTTCCCCAACCAACAGGTAACCTTCTCCCTCTTCTGCGGCGTCACCATCCCCGCGGTCCAGATGCCGGCCGGCTACCGTACCTGGCTGTACCAGCTCAACCCCTTTACGCGGCTGATCAGCGGCATGGTGGTGACGGCGCTGCACGGGCAGCCCGTGGTGTGCGCGCCCGAGGAGCTCAACGCGTTCTCGGCGCCGCCCGGCGCTACCTGCGGCGAGTACATGGCGCCCTTCTTTGCGCGCGGCGGCGCGGGCTACCTGGTGGACAACGCCACGCGCGAGTGCGAGTACTGTGCGTATAGCGTTGGGGACCAGTTCTATGAGGCGCTGGGGCTGAGCTTTGGGAATCGGTGGAGGGATTTGGGGATTTATATTGCGTTCATTGGGAGCAATTTGGTGATTTTGTTTGTGGCGGTGAGTACCTATTGGATTGGATTCCGCCCCCTACCCCTTACTCCCGACGACTTCTGGTTGCTGACGACGGGTTTAGAGTCGGTTTTTGAATTACAATAAGCGGTGATCTGCAGCTGGGTAACAGAGGGGTAGTATAATACCGGCCGGTATTGTAGTTTAACTACATAGGTATTTTCGCGTCGGGATAGGTTTCTTCATTACGACTCCTTGCCACTATACTACAATGTCATTGACTGTATGTCACACCATAAGGAAAGATTGGTAAGGGACTACTTGAGGTAGACTTAGTGATCCATTAATGATTCCAATGAGCGATGTCCAGAAGAGCAGGGAGAAAGGAACGAGGGACAAAGGAAGCAGGAACAAAGGAAAGCCGAAAGCGCTCGTTAATTATTTGTTTGAACCAACACCTACGATGCCATGGTTATTTCGGGATGGAAACGGAGCGGCAGGAGATACGCATAGGACGGCTGTACAGCCAAATGGGAGGTAAACAGCATCGTTAGCCAGCCATTCCGATTACTCTGGTAATATCTGTCCCGTCCAGTTCCTGGGCCTCCTACTGGGTGGGACAACCCTCTCTTCTGCGGGCTCCCTAATCCTGCTTTAGCACCCCCTTTTCCGGGGAACTTTTTGTCGCGGGCTGGCCTGTGGCCTGTGCGCCCTTCCCTCCATCTCTCTCCAGACGGCCCACCACTGCCTTTTCCTCCCACACCACACACAACACAACAACAATACACCACAATCCACCACATCGCCCTCGTGAGGCTTTTCGGGTTACCGGGCCGCCAGCTTCCAACGAAAGGCTTGCATTCCCCTGCGCATCTCTATTGGCCGCGCCCCGCTGGTGCCTCTGGTTTTCGTGTGCCATACCCTTGGGCCTTCGATATCCAGTATCACTTAAGAAGCGACCTGGGTACTTTGGAACAGCCGGACGCACGTATGAAATAGCGGGAACACATCAAATTACAACCAACTATAACCGGTACGGTATTTGCTTCAGGAAGGGCAACCTCTCCTCTAGTACAAAACAAACGCAATCATGGAACGAAACGACAGAACGCTATAACGCCAATAGCTACAGGGGTATAACGAGAAACCACAGAACGACAGAACACCGGAATAACAGTAAGACAGTAAGACAGAATCCCGGAATAACAGAACAGCAGACGACTGAATAAGAAAACGACAGAATGACAGAACGAGAGAACTACAAAACGACAGAATAACAGAACGAGAGAACAAACAATGACAGAACCCCTAGGCCAGTACAGCGGGCGGACGGATAGTGCTGTCCGAGACGCTAACACTAAATGTCCGTTTCCTGTTCATCTCATTCAGCTCATCGACAGAGACTTGGGATTGCTCGTAAAAAACAATGCCAGCGGGCATGTTCTCAATCCTGATTCTGTCCATCGGCTTCGGGAGGTTATGACGCAAAACTGCCGGGGGCGCATTGGGAGCAGCACTAGCATTCTGAGTGAAGTCTGCCGTTGGTGAATTAGCGGCGAAGGAAGAGAAGGGACAAAGGTATAAGAGTAACTTACCAAAGTTCAGGATCCTCTGGATGTAGGCCGGGTCCAGTGGGCGAGCCCAGCTCCGTCTCTGCGTGTCGAGTCTGGAGTGATATACTCTACCGGCCTGCCGGTGAGCCGGTAGGGCGTCTTGTGGATCGTGGTGAAACTCAAGCACGCCGCCTCCAAGAAATCTCGATTCCCAATTCCATCCCGACTCGCCTCTGTGAATGGATAGGGACTGGCCCGGGTACGAGACCTGTGGGGGTGTGTTGGACCGGGGGTCGCCAAGGAGGTAGTTCACCCACTTATGCACCAGTTCATGCGAGATGGCGAATCCCATCTGGAAGGCCCCGACATTGAAGTTTCGCAGGGCACTGGCGCTCACGGCGCTCGAGACCTTGGGGTCCTGAGTCAGACGTGTGGCGTAGATCATGTTTTCGACGACCTGTGAGTTTTGCCCCAAGGCATCAATAAGCACAATGAATCTTGAATTAGGTTGGGACGGGAGAGAAGAAGGAGACGACTACATACCATTTTGCTCACTTTGATGCAGCCATCGAGCTTTGGCTTGTAGTTCCTGAGGCCCGTGGATGGGATGCCCAGCTGGCACTGGGCTACACCCCCACCGGTCCGGATGTTGTTGGTCAGGTACGTGGTGAAGAAGTCACTGCGAACCGTTCTCAAGAAGTACGTGAGATAGCTGGGGATGTGGTTGACATCGGCAGTGTAGCGAACCGTCGTACTAGACCCGCGCAAGGTGTTCACCGTGTTGACACCGATGTCGCCCAAGACCACGCGACCCCTCGAAGACTCGAGCATGCGGAGAGCCAGGTGTATGGACAACTTCAGTACCTTAAACTCGAGGTCGTTGGGGTCCAGATCAACGTACTCCGGTGAGATAGAGTTCGGGTTGCCCCTGGTGCCGGCGGGGTCCGTCAGGACGCGAAGATTTCCGATGAATGCCATTGTGGCGGGGCCAGAAGATGTGAAGGGTTTGGGCAAGAAAGGTAACTGGGGTCGGTTCTCAGCAAGTGATTGGGGAGAAAAGTGACACAGAAAGAAACTGGTGGATGATATCGGTCCTTGAAGAGAGGACAATGCGAGGTCTTTTAGACCCAACATATCTTGAAGTCGCTGTTGGTCCTCGCACCCATTTTAGACGCAGTCGACCAACCCCGAGGGACGGAGCAAGACGCCCGGCTGTTTGATGTTGGCGACTGTCCCCGTTAGAGACCGGGTCTCAAACAGCCAGCTTGTCTCGTCAGGGACGGGACCTGAAACGGCCCAGCCAACGATGGGCACGATATGTTGTGTGGATAGAAGCGACCCCCGAATTCTTCAGAGATACCTATTGCCTGCCAGAGCCGGAATTCTCCTGCGTTCCATGGCCGAGTCCAGCCTCGTTGATGAAACACCGGCCATGCCCCCTTGGGCCTTAACCATGGCCAACGTTGGTCGCACGGCTGTCTCCGAGAACCCCTGCGTCCTTCCCAGCCGGCTGTCCTGCCCCAAGAATAACTGCGCTCGCAATTCGCCTTGTTGGTGGCGGCTAACCAACAAGGCACCACCAATCAAAAGCCCGCCGCACGGAGGCGCCCTCGTTGGATTCTGTGGGGCCAAGGCTTGTGGCACAAGACCGATGGGCAACCCCTCTTCATCCCCCTCTTTCTGTTCCAGTGTTCTTCTTTGTTCACCAAACTCTTCCCGCCGTTACTGCCACCGCCGCTGCTGCTGTTATCGCGACATTTCGTTCCCAGTCTTGAGCCCCTCCTCCCTACCGCACTGCCATGAACGATCCTCCCTCCGAGTGGAAAATTGCGCTGGTCGCGGAGCTGACTGCCCAAGCCCGGGCCGTGGTCAAATCCCCCGTTTCCAGCCTGCCACAACAGCACCGCGACGTCTTCGAGCAGGCCCTGCGAAATGTGCTCTCGACCGAGCTGGCCCAGGCGGCGTACGCAGAGATTGCCGATGGTTTCCCGACCGCCAGCGGTGTCAGAGGCAGGCACGGATTCGCAGCCGGCATCGACCCCCATCATCCCCTCTTCCAAACGAAGCACGACACACCCTGTCCTGAGGCCTGGGAGCGGGTGAAGGAGTTGCATTCCTCCCTTGACATCCAAGCCTTGTCCATAGACACGAAGGTAAAGCTAACCTATCCCTATCGTGCTTGAATCGATGCTGATCAACTCGTGGTAACGTGTAGCTCTTGCACGCCTACGGCAAAGCATCGGTCGGCTCGCGAGCCTTTCAGCCACGGCTACTTGAGATGGTTGCCGTTGCGCTACATCAGCTCGCAGTGACGCTCTACAAACTGGGAGGTTTGCCGCAACACGACGACTGGCCAAACCCCAAGCCCTACCCAACCCTTTTCTATCACGCTTGTTTTCAAGAGCATCAGCAGTATCCGGAGGGGGTAGCGGATATGGTTGGATATTGGGCCGAGTCGTGGATTCTGGGTGGCGTTGTGCTCTTTGATAGAGGGGCGTCTGGGGATAAGGAGGTAAGTACTACGAAACCCGACAGACCACCTTCTCCCAACTGTTCGCTGACGGGTTGATGCGACGTTGCGACGTAGTGTGGCGAGATCTACTTCCAGTCGGACCGCTTGGGCATCACATATCGTCTCTACGCCCTCAACGACGAGCAGAAACAGAAGCTCTTCTCCCTATTGACAGATACCTCAGGCCTACATCGGGACGTCCTGCCTATCCTTGGCGACCTAAACAACCGCGTGCGGGTCAACCCTGAGGACGCAGTATTCAAGTGCCATATCTACAGAGATAAATGGGAACGACCGGTGCTAGATTGGTGGGAGTATCCCCGTCGTTGCGTTGAGAGTTACATCGACTTCCCGGAGATATTAGATCAGGCTCATTGGTGATCTGCCTCAGGGGCTGGCGGGAGGGGGGGGGGGGGGGGGGAAATGGCTCTGAAAACGCAAATGGCAGGTAATAAGAGACCTACTCGTTTTTGGCCTTGCATTCGGGATTGTGCAGGTGGAGGAGTTTCCAGTATTGTTAGGGAGAGTCGTTCGCTGTAGCCAGGGAGATTGTACAATCAAGACTATTGAAAGTTCGACCCAAGCTCGATTGCATGCCATCCCTTTGTTGCCACCCAAGTAATTCCCGATGTCTTGTTTGGATTGTGACAAAACTGTGGACAAAAGGGCGAGCCCGTGGCCTGTGGTCTTCATCTGGCGTCGGGGCTGTAAGCCGAGCCCTACGACCGCCTTGCCAACAGGCGAGCGTGAGAAGCAGCTAGTGGATTTTTTTTGGCTGTCTGATCCGACCAACAGCTTTCCCGCCCGCCATGCATGATGTGTCACAACCTCTGACTCCTCATCAGTCCCCGACCGTCACAGCCAGTCACCACCAAATCTAACCAATACGTTGGTCCAACGGCAGAGGGCTTCCCCATGCAACAATTCCAGCGACTGCCCTAACATTTGTTCCCCTGGTCTGGCCACAGTCCCACGGAACACAACACGCGATGCCCACGGGCATAATGTTGGAGCCGCCGCTCCTGCGGCTGCCTCTGCACATCATTGCCATGGTCTTGTCGCAGCTTGACAACATGCAGTCGCTGGCAGACGCCATATTTGCACACCCAGCGCTATACGCCTCCTTCGCCGAGGACCGCGACAGAGTCGTGGCAAGTATCATGGCCGGCCACATCCCGGAGCGCATCAGGAGATACGCCATGTATACCCACGCCACGAGTTCAGGTAGCCTTGACCGCAGCGATATGGAGCAGGTCCGACATTTCCTGCAGTCCCACTCCATTGGCAACTCCGAATGGATCCGTGATCCCTTTGAACTTCCCGGCCCACTTAACCTGCACCTTGCGAGCAGCCTCAGCAGGATGCATACCATCATCCAGTACTTCAACCGCAACTTTCTCTCTGAGACACTCCCCTCCGCCCGCCGCTATCTCGGGCTCGACCGTCCCGGGCTGAGCTGCACCGCCGACGAGGAATTCCGCATCCACCGCGCCATGTATCGCTTCCAGATGTACTGCAACCTCTTTAGCTACAAGGGCAACAGCACCAGGACCGGGCTCTACCGCCTGAAGCCTCTCCTCAATATCATCATCTTTGGGGATCTTGCGCCCTGGGTCAACAAGCAGCTCGGTTGTATCCACGACTATTTCGAGAGAGTTCTCTCGCGTGGTGAGTGCAGCAATAATTATAGCCTTCATCCTGCCAGTCCAGTCCTGATCCAAACCTGCCGCCCACATCAGCCTTTGACGAAGTTGCAGCCCACGACATTGCATGGGGCACCGAATCCGTCAACTGGATAACCGTCGGCCGTCACAACCCCCACAAACAGGGATACGTAAGTCCCGGCTCCCGAGCCTCCTCGATCCCATCACCTCCTCCCGTCCACCACGACTGACATCGCCAAGCTCCTCTTCGGCCTCCCCTTCCTCCACTGCCTCTCCCTCGCCACAACCTACACCGACCGCCTCGCAATCCTGCGCAGCCGCGGCCCTACGCCACCACGCACCCGCCACATGCTCGCCACCCAACTCTACGAATGCCAGCCACCCGCGTTCGAGCGTCGCGGGTGGTCCCTGGAAGTCGACCGCGTGGAGCAAAACCTGGGGGAGGTGGGGGACCCGGCCATCATCCGCGCGTGGGGCGGCGGCCTCTGCGACGGCCCGGGTGACGGGGAGACGTCGGCGTCGTTCCGTCTGTGGCGAGCGCTGTACTCGTCGTTCTGGCGGGAGCGTTTGTTTTGTCACGACGACTTCGCGTGGCTGCGGCGGTGCGGGTATGCGCTGTGGGATTTTGACGGTGCTGGTGGGGAGGGGAGGGCGGCGCTCGGTGGGGCCCATCTGAGGGCGATCTTGACCGAGGGGAGGAAGGTGGCGTGGTTGGAGCGGTTTCGGAGGAGGGATGGCCCGGTGAATGCGGCTATGAGGAGGTCGTGGCGGGAGAGGAGGTATGTATACAAGAGAGGGGGGAGGGGGCATTGGGCGAAGGGGGATCTGAGTCGGGTTGAGTAGACGGCTCAAGGCAAGGGCGGAGGGGCGTCGGCAGAGTAAAAGGTACCTACTCGCGTGGGCCGGGGATTAGGAATATGAGAAGGCGGATTTGGACTACTATGGGTAAAGTTCGATGATGCGTGGACTGAGAGAGGAGAGGTAGGGGATATAAATACCAAATTATCAGTACCAAGTCACTTGTAACCACGGCCCTGGGCTGTCGCGTCGGGATGAGCTTTAATCCGTCTTACCCCATTCCTCCAATCCGCTCGACAAGGACTGACTCATCTTTACCCCAACCTACTTGCCTCCCAGGGACAACCCGCTGCCTCCGCCAAACCAAGCCACAAACAAACAAACAAACCTAGTCTCACCCACCCTTGGAACATCCTGAACCAGACGACGTCGACATGGCACCATCACCCCCCCAACAACCCCCCTTCAC
>FTEL01008730.1_pt1 | contig 13227 bp, 18 predicted proteins | sample 1658911 | NCBI WGS metagenome assembly FTEL01 (sample SAMEA3914869, study PRJEB12502) | metagenome | biome: forest; material: soil | place: USA | collected 2012-03-12 | depth 0.1 m
CATGGTGGTGGTGGCGGTGAGGATCGTGGTTGGTGGTGAGCAGGGAGAGGTATGTTGGGTGTTTGGTATGACTGCTCGTTGGATGGATGGCTACCGTTCGTCTGATCTCCCGCTGGGCAAGGAGAACACCCAGCGAGGGAGACCACCCACAGATATATCGCCAGGTTTGGCCAGTGCGTGTGGTATCTCAACTTCCGGCTGTCCGAACTCACCACACCACACCATCCCATCTCATACCACACCGGCCATCGCCGTCGACGCCACTTTCTCCCGGTCCGTGGCTATGTCGCCATGCGGAATGTTCCCGAGGGCCAAAAATGGGTGTGTGTTTCCCTCCATCGCCGTTCTGGTTGGGCCGGACGTCCCTGATCGACGTGGAGTGCATGAAGAACCCAGGAGTCGCACTCGTAGCCGCGTGGCAGCGGGAGTCGGGTTTAACCGCATAGAAGGAACTGGGGATGCTTCACTGTCCATCGTGTGACTGCTGTTAGGCGTTGAAGGGGTTGGTATCGAGTCTGCGTTCAACCGGATTATGGGTAGGAAAAGGCAGTTCAAGTTGGTCAACATCACCCCCGAATCCCCCAGCAACGCAGCAAGCAATCTTCGATAGTCAACCACTCGCCCCTATTCGCGTTTGGAAATCACAGGGCAGTTCCAGAAAACCGGTGAGGGTCCAAAAACGATCACTCACAGGGATCTCCGACGTTTGAAAACCGCGTCCAACAAGCCCGGGCGGGTAATTTGTGTTCTGCATGCCCCCGAGTCTGGGGTTGCAGATCATGGAACGTCGTTCAGACTGGCAGTTCCCGACCAATCAGCAACAGCACCGCGGGCATGAAACAGTCTCGATGTCAAGAAACACTCGGGTTTTCCGAGCACGAAACACGCGGGGAATAGGCAGGAGGATGATGTCGACTGCCGGAGTAGTAGGAGAGTTGAATCAGGCATCACAACTAAGCTCGATCTGCGAAGCAATCCGCCTGTTTGACCGGCGAAGGCTGCTCAGGCAAAGATTGTCGAATCAGAGGTTCATTGCCATCCTTCGCCAGCCCCTTTACACAAACACACGCTGATGGAAACACAAACGTACACGCAACAAAGCAAAGTGTCTAACTGCACATGACAGGCAGGAGCCAAACCCCCTCTATTGCTACTCTACATTTCCATCTAGGTACCCTTACGGCCATGTACAAACCGCCCTCTGGTTCAGCGTCAGCACCGCGGTCGACGCCATCTTGCACGGCTGGGCGCCCTGCATGGTCCCCACAACGCAAATAGCCTCGTAGTACTTGTTGCATGCCAGACGGCCGATCTCCTGGCCCTTGCCCGCGCGCAGGTTGGTCGCGTAGTACTCGCACGTGTCGCCAAACACGGAGAGGTCGTAGACGTTGGCGGGGAGCGTCATGTCGAACAGGTCGGCTTCGTAATTTGGAACAGTCCTGCGCCGGGAATACCGTCAGTGCTAAGGCTCTCCCATGACTTATCACATTGATATCCACCATGGGTCTTGTCTCGTGAAGGAGGGATGCGGCGCGGAGGGGAGGGGAAGAAGAACAATGAACTTACTCGCACGGATCAAAACTTGCCCCCTCTCCAATCTCAAACCCGCTCAGCTCATATATCTCAATCGGGTCAGCTGGGAAGTTAGGGATGGTGGTATCCGACGTCCACAGCTGATACGACCCCTTTGGCTTCCTGGGATCTGGCCCGCCACCACCGCCTCCTCCACCTCCGCTCGGCGTCGGATCCGGCGTGGGGATGGACCAGGTCGCGCACCCGCTCGAGGTCATGGTGGCCTCGAACTTGGGCCCGCCCCGAAACGTCCATGTCGTCGAGCTCACGCATACAGCGCCCGACGGGCTGGGGTCGAGCGTCGGCTCCAGCGTCGGCAGCGGCGGGGGCGTGCCGGTGCTGGCGCAGGTGGTGCTGGTCGCGCACGCCCCGATGTTGCACACGACGGTGGTGGCCGAGGAGAGGCAGGTCTCGCCGGGCGGGAAGGACTCGGTCGGGTCCGGGGGCAGGGTCGGGAACGGGCCGGTCGGGCCCGGGTCCAGCGTCGTGGTGAAGTCGGGCGGCGTGCCCGTCGGGTGGGCGCTGCAGTAGAAGCCGGTGCAGAGCTTGCCGCAGTTGGCCGTGCACGTCGGCGCGGGCCGCCCGGGCCTGAAGCTCACGCGGGGACCCTCGATGCCGCCGCCGGGAGTGCTGGGGAGGGGGCAGGCGTCGGCTTGCCGCCGGAAGAGGCTGCGGGCCTTGCGGCCCGGGTTGGGAAGGCAGGACTGTCCTCGAGTTTGGCCGTTGTAGATGACGGGGGGCTTGTTGGCGTTGGTTACGTCCTTGTAGGAGATGGCGCGGGCCATTTGCCGGATGAGAAGCTTCACATTGGCTGGGCTCCTATAGGCGGCGTAGGCCGGGTTGGAGCGCAGGCAGGCAACGAGACCTGACACAAGCGCGGTGGCTGTTCAGGGGAAGGTCAGACAGGGCATGTACACCAGATTCGTATGGGGTTCCATACCTGGAGAGGTACCAGAATTCCTCCGATTCTGAGCAACGCCCAGGGGATACGGCAGGTTGTCACCAGGGGCGTAGACCTCGACAAAGCTCCCGACCTTGCTCAGGGGTCGGCGGTCGCCTTCTCTGGTGGTGGCCCCCACCACCATCATGCCCGGCACATATGGCTGGGCCTCGTACGGCATAGAGTCTGATTCTTCAAAGACGCCCGGATCCTCGCCCGGCGGGGCGCCGTCATCGGGCGGCGCGTTGCCCGAAGCTGCCACAAAGACAGTGCCGTATTCTCTCTCCATCCTCACCATGAGCTCGCCTACATATCGAGACATTGTCAGTAACCAACCGATGGACGTGTGTGGCTCGGTCAAGGACTGTGTCAAAACTTACGCATGGTGGCCCAAAACCACGGCTCTGACCATTTCCGAGCGACACCCCACGACATGTTGACGATGGTCGTGTCACGCGGCTTGCCCTGGTCGGCGATGTCGTTGGCAATGGCCACGATACTGCCGATCAGCATCTCGATGGGATACCGGGGATCCAAGTCCAACATGGTCGGGGCAAGCACTATCTGGGATTTTCTTGCCAGCCCCGAGAATGCACCACCGGCCATGGCGGCCATGATAGTGCCGTGGCGCCTATTGTCAGGCGTCGGACTCCATCCGCCTGGAAGGTAGCCGTGAGCGTTCAAGGGCGCAGCAAGCTGGTCCGGGAATTCCTGTTCATGATGTAATTAGTCTTCTTCCGTGTAGCTGGAGATGGAGCGAATGGGGAATGCTTACACCGCCAGTTCCCACAATGTCGTCCTCCATGATGTAGATGGTCTGCCCGGCGCCCTGGCTGTCGTCAAAGTAGTACGCATACTTGTCCTGGGACGGTAAATGAGGATCTTGATCGATATCCCAGTCCACGCGCGGGGGGATGGAAATCTGGGACAGATGCCACTTGTCCGAGATCTCCATGCCAGGCGCACGTTTGTGGACTGTGGCTGTCTCGGGCTCAATGGCGTTGGTGGCGTTGGCCGCGTTGATATCCGTACTTCTCTTACGCTTCTTCGCCGAGGTTCGGAGCCCACGACTTTCCAAGTCTGCCCCAAAGTGGAACGCCCTTACAACCTGAATTTGTGGTCACAACGTGTCAGCTCAGTCCCATCAGTCTCAGGGACGCCGGTTGGCAACGGGCGTGCGGCAGTGGACAACGAACGCACCTCGGGCACATCATCCGAATTGAAAAACTCCTCGGCAATCGGGCCCATGTTTTGGACGTAGTAAAACGCCGTAAAGTCAAGGTCAGCCCCGGTGCGGACTTCGGTGAACCCCCGCGAAGAACCCATCACCCTTCTCCGCTCCTCAAGTAACGCCCGGATGCGTTGCTGGCCGGCTCCCGAAGGGTTGGCCGGCCAGATGATGCCGTCAGGCCCAGTCTGCTCACAGTCCCACTTGGTACCCGACGCTCTACGGAGGAGATGGGCGGGGGCAGGGGGCTCTGCCGCGGCCGTCATCTCCGGGGGCGCAGCGGCGGCAGCCCCGTCGACGGTTCGCTTGGCCAGGTTGCACGTCCATCCCGTTGTGGTGAACTCGACATCTCGCAGGTTGCAGCCGGTGATGGTGGCGCACGTCTCTTTGACCTGGGTTGTGGTCGTCCTGGTGACGCCGCCTGAGATGGTTGTGCCAAAGGAGGTGGTCGTTCTGCAGAGGGAGGCTTCCGCGGGGGTGCAGTCCGCGGGCTTGGGCGGGGCGGTGACTTTGCCGCCGGGGCCAATGCTGAAGTTTTCATGTCAGTAGTTGGGAAGAGAGAGAGAGAGAGAGAAAGGAAGGGGACAGAGGAAAGGGGGAAAAGTGGGAAGGCCCTACGTCAGCTTGGGCCAGTCCGGCAGGTTGCCCCTGATGGTAATACCAGGAGGCGGAAGAATGCGTCCCCAAGGTGGTGGACCGCTAAACCTGCATCAGCCATCCATAATATGCCACCGCAATCTTGCCACCAGGTATGTAGGTACTCACGGTCCCCAAACACCCTGCGGCAGGTTCCATTCCCACCCCCCAATCTTGACACCCCCAAGATCTATGCACGTCTATCCAGCCTCGTCAGCCTCAAACCCATGGACACCAACGACTCTCTCTCCTTCTTGAAAACTCACCCAAAAAAACCACAGCCGACAACTCGTCTTGCTCTTCCCACCTTTCCCATCATCGTCCTCCCCTTCCTCCGGCACCTCCGTCTCCACCGGCCGCAGCTCAAAATACTCGGGCCACGTCCCCGTCGGCGTGACCGTCGCGTCGCCCGGCCCCGTGTACGGCGTCTTGGTCAGCGCCGGGTACGGCGGTAGCGGGAGCACATTCGTCGGTCCCACGGCCCCGGGGCCCGTCAGCAGCCACGGGTCCCGCTCGTCGTTGTCGTCTGTCCAGTTTGACGGTGCGCCGCCCGTGATTTGGGGCCAGGGAGGGAGCTGCAGGGTCCGGGTTTGGGGCGAGCCCGGGCCGGGGAGGGTGGTTGTGAATGGGAGCAGGTCGAGGCTGGCCGTGGGGCGGAAGTAACCTTGGGTCTGGTTTTGGGGGACGCGGACGTTGGAGAATTGCATCGAGTTGGTGACGATTGGGGGTGGGTGGATGGTGATGGTGGTGGTGGTGCCCGGGGCGAGCTGGAGGGAGGTGGTGTAGGGGGGGATGGAGATAGTGGTGACGGAATGGAGAGGGCTTTGGGGGAGGACGAATTGGCAGGGTGGAGTGCATTGGGCTGGGGTGCCTGAGTAGATCTGGGGGTCGAGGTAGATTACTTCGTTGGTTGGGCTGTTGGTGGTGGTGTTAGTGAAGATTCATGGGATAGGTTGGGGGGGGATGGGATTTGGGGCGGGGGGGAGGAGGAGGTGGGAAATAGACATGATTGTAGAATGAACACTGACCCTCCAGATCCAACAACCTGAAAGTCGATGCTCCAGACCATCGTCCCTCGAAAGCACCTGGAGTCTGCCCACGCCTTCTTGGCGGCAAACGTCTCGTAGTCGTCGTAACCGATCCATTGGTCGTCCCAGGTGATCTGTTTCATCATCGAGTCAGGCAGATAGGTGGGTATTATACCCTGCTTCTGGATCAACTGCTGGATCTCCTGCAGCGACATGACCCCCGAGAAGCCAGTGCACGGCGCCGGCTTGCTGGGGCCCGCAAAGGGACACAGCAGCGAGTTACAGCTGGGGTCCGCCAGCGTGTACCCTCTGCCGTACATGGCCAGGCCGAAGTTGATCTTGGCCGGGTTCAAGCCGTCAAACCACAGGGGCACCGTGTTGTTGGCAATCTCCCGGATGTCGGCTTGGCCGCGCACGAGCTTGCCCAGGGCCTTGACGTCGGCGTCCCACGAGCCGTGGAGGTCGTAGGCCATGAAGCCGAAGAAGTCGACGTAGGGCTCCATCGCCTTGGCGTCGAACCAGCGCAGATACCAGTAATCGGGGGCGAGCGTGAGACTGATGCCGTAGGCTGTGCCGTACGCTGCGCGCATCTCGCGGACGAGGGCTGCCAGGTTGCGCGTGTCGGCCAGCTTGCGGCCGCCGCGCTCAGGGGCGCCGGGGTACTCCCAGTCTAGATCGACACCCTGGAACCCGTACTTGTCCATGTAGGCCCTGACGGAGCTGATGAAGGCGGCACGGCGCTCCTTGGTCGAGCAGAGATCGCTCCACGTGGTGTGGGTTGGCTGGCCGGGGTCGCTGAAGTCGAAGCCGCCGATGGCGATCCACGTCTGCAGCTGGCCGCTGCTGGACAGGGCCGTGAACTCTCTCATCATGGCATCGTCGTCCGCATGGGCGGGTGCGATATTGAACGTGACGGGGTCGATGGAGGCGAACGAGTAGAACAGATGGGTGTAGCCCGTGGTGTTGAGCTGGTTCGGCGACACCTTGTTGCACAGGCGGTCGCGGACGTTCCACGACTGGTAGTAGCCTACCGTCCGGCCGTTCGTGCTACCGCCGCCTGCAGGGCAAGACGGCGAGCCTGAGATGGCGCACGAGCCATAGCCGGCCTGGCATGGTAGTGTACCACGCACCGGGTCGGCGTTGTGGCAGTACTCGGCCGTGGTCTGCTTCAGTCAGCCGTGGATTCGGAGAGTTGGGGAGTCATAACATGGTGGACTTACACCGCACCAGCCCATGGCCGAGCAGCACAGCTTCATGCCGCAGGGCATGTCGGCGTTCTCGCTGTACTCGCCGCACATGGCCGTGGCATTGCATTGCGAAAGGCAGCCCGTGCCGCAGTAGTCGGGACCGAAGCCGCAGATCTTGTCCTTGCTGCAGCAGCTGCCGTCGATGCACGGCCCGTCGTCGCACCGCAGCGCATCGCGCTTTGCAATGCTGTGGTGCATGTCTCGGGCCACCAAGAAGGACGAGGCAGAGAGCTCTGCAGACAGTCCCCCCAGGGCCTCCTGCAACGACTCTGGCGGTGCTTGAGGCGGGTTGTGGTGGGCGAAGCCGCGATATGAGTCCGCGAACCTCTTGGAGGGAAGCAAGGCTGCGGAAGCATCATGGTGTTGATCGGACTCGTGGCGCGGGCCGCGCGGAGTGCAGAGAACAGGTGATGCGAAGAGAAGGAGATGGAGGCCCGCCAGTGCCCAGAGGGCAAAACTGGCTGCCTGTGAGCTCACCATGACTTCCGCTGTCGGATTGCTTGACGATATATCCTGGACATGTCACAACAAGTAAGTGATTGTGCCATGTTACTTATAGTCTTATACAACCCCTGGCTACTTAGCTTCCTTAGCCACTCGACTCCGCTCTTGGGAAGCATGACCGGCCAAGACTGTGGCTTGGTGAAGTTTCTGTTCTCGAGTCCGGTCTCATTTCGGTTGCCCGTCCCTCTCGTCCGCAAGGGAGCTATAGGCCGTGATGCCTAGAGTCCTGGAAAGAACTCGTGATGAATCCTTTCTCAATAGTCCAGTTTCGAGGTTACAGTCTTAGTAAGCTTTCTGCCTGAATAGAATCTTCTTCGCCACTATTCATGTCATTAGCTTGTTTTCAGAGTCCGAGGTGGCCATTCACAAGTCCAAGGTGGGTGTTGCATTTACAAGTCCGAGTAGTCCGAGCTACAACCCTTGTTTCTTGCACGATGTTCAGGGCTAGATAGATGACTGCAAGTGGAGAGTCTTTCACTCGGTAACGAATTGGAAGCAGTTCCGAGCCTCGCTCACCATCCACTTATACGGTTTGGTTGTCGTTCCCTGCCTAGCGACGTCTCATACTATGGTAGGGAGTGAACTCGCTTCCTTTGACGCTAACAAGTTACCGTTCACCGAAATACACGCGCTAAGCGACGCTTGAAAGAGGCGATAAGCCATGAGATCTTTCTGGTGTGTGGTATTTGCAGGTGCATTGAGTCCATTCCGGGCGTGGCGTGAGTGTCGGCGCTTGCCCTGGGGAGCTGTCAGTCTCTGGAGGATTCGGGAGGGGCCATGAACTAATAATCGGCAAGGGCAGTCTCATGCAGACATGGATGCAAAGGGTCAGTCAAGGGCAGGACCACAACGCCCTCACACACAACTATATTAAGTCGTGGGTTTGCGCCGCAATGCCTCGTCAAAAACCATGTCTTGACCAACATAGGCCGTCTTCACACCCCAACTTCATTACCACTTGTCCCAGCGAGTCCCATCCCACCCAACATGAAGACCCCAGCCCTCCTCCTCGCCCTCCTCCTCTCCGCCTCAGCCGCCGTCGCCCAGACCACCACAACAGGCGACCCGCCACCCGCCTGGCAAACCGGCGTCACCACCGAGGACGGCACCTGCGGCCCAGGCACGCCAGACAACTGGGTATGCACGCCGACGTGGGGCGCGTGCTGCTCCAAAGACGGACTCTGCGGCCGCTCCAACGCGTTTTGCGGCGACGGATGGTAAGTTTGCACATACATACATACCTAGTCTTCCCCTCCCCGCCCCAACAACAATATAATATGTATTAACCCCCCAAACACCACCTAGCCAACCCCTCTACGGCAACTGCAACACCGCCGCGCCCCCCGTCCCCGGGCCAGGCTCCCCGTCCCCCGACGGCACCTGCGGCGGCACCGCCGCCTATAGCTGCACCGGCACTGCCTACGGCGACTGCTGCTCGGCGGCCGGCTGGTGCGGCAGCTCCGCGGCCCACTGCGGGTCCGGGGCGGGCTGCCAGGGCGCGTTCGGGACGTGCGTGGACACGGGGAACGTCACCGCCGACGGCCGCTGCGGGCCCGGCGGCAACGGCAAGGTCTGTACCGGGTCTGGGTTTGGCGAGTGTTGTTCTGCGAGCGGGTATTGCGGGGGGACCGAGGATCACTGCGGGGCGGGGTGTCTGGGGGCGTTTGGGACGTGTTCTGGCGGGGGCGATGGCGGCGGCGGCGGGAATGTGTCGACGGATGGGACGTGTGGCGGGCTTGGGGGGAAGGTGTGTGTCGGGTCGACGTTTGGAGATTGTTGCTCGTCGAGTGGGTTTTGTGGTAACTCGACAGGCCACTGTGGTGTTGGGTGCCAGTCGGGCTTTGGGCATTGCAGCCTCGCTGCTAATGTCACGACGGATGGGAGTTGTGGGAAGCAGAACGGAAATGTCTGCAACGAGTCCGGCTTTGGGGATTGTTGTTCGGCCAGCGGCTTCTGTGGTAGCTCGACAGACCACTGTGGTGTTGGATGCCAGGCGGGCTTTGGGCATTGCAGTCTCGCTGCTAATGTCACGACGGATGGGAGCTGTGGGAAGCAGAACGGAAAGGTGTGCACTGACTCCGGCTTTGGGGACTGCTGTTCGGTCAGCGGCTTCTGTGGTAGCTCGACAGACCACTGTGGTTCTGGATGCCAGAGCGGCTTTGGGACTTGCGGCAAACGGCGGCGGTACACAACATGGTAGCATCTCCACCGATGGGCAGTGCGGCAGTAACGGCAAGACTTGCGTACTTGTAGAGTCAGACTTCAGGGGCTGGTTGGGCCGTCGGTGTTGGTGCGCTGAGCCACGACGACGACGGTCCCTTTTTCCATGCAGCAACACGGCATGGGGGGAGGGGGTAGACTCCCAACGCCCGGAAATAAATATTAGCGCGTTACCCTTGCGTTGGTTGCACTTCTGCCAAACCGACATTCGCCGCGTCGCAATCCAGGACGAGGCAACAGCATCAACAACATGGCTGACGCTGACCACCCCCCGTCGGCTGCTGACCGCTCGCGCCAGCTCTCGGAAGAATCGCAGGACAGCGACTCGGAAGAATGGCCCGACAACGACGTGGACGTCGACAGCCCCAAAGGCAAGCGCACCGCCCAGAGAGCCGAGGACGCGCTGTACCATGAGTTTGGACGCCAGGCCGCCGAGCGTGAATGGCAGTTTCACGGCCCCGACAACGCCTACGAGATAGCGAAGGAGCTCCACGACCAGGCCAAAAAGGTCAACGACCAGCTGACAGAGGAAGAGCGCGGCGTGCTGATCAGCCGAGGCGAGCTCCCCCCCAACCTGCCAACCATCGCGGCCCTGCCGCCTCCTCCGTCTCTCCTCCCCCCACCCGGCGCGCAGCTCCCGACCAGCCTGCTAGCCATCGCGTCCATGCTGCCTCCTCCGTCTGCCTTGCCCACCCTCTTCCCCACACTCCTCAACCGCCCAGGCGCTCGCCCCCTCCCCCAACCAGACTCGGACGACTCGGACGACGGCCCGCCCAAAAAACGCCTCCTGACCCGCGACTCGCGCGACGCCGCGGGCAACCCAGCTTGGCCGCCGGGGCGGTACCCGCCCGAGCTGGCGGAGCCCCCACGCCTCTTCTGGAACGACGTAGTCAAAGCCGACTTTCAGGGTCAATACTTCGAGGACGTCAAGCCGCAAGTTATGGAGCGGTGGCGGGCGCTGAGCGGGCCGGAGCAGGCGGCGTACGCGGCGCGGGCTGAGGAGCTGCGGGGACAGGCCTGGGACGAGGTCGAGACCGCGGGTCTGGGGCCGGCGAGGAAGAGGTTCGAACTCCCCGGGATGGATGATTTGATGGAGTGGCAGCACCGAGAGCTCCGGCGCCGTGCCGCTGGGTCGCGGCCTCGCGGGCCGGCGCCGCAGGGCCCGCCGACCAGGGATTCACGGGGTTGGGACGGGGAGATGGCGTGGCCGATACACGTGAATGTCGGCAGGTTCAAGCCGTTTGGGCTGTTTTGGGACGAGCAGAAGGCGCGGTATCCTGGGCAGGAGCTTAGGGACGTGTGGAAAGTGGACGACGTCGCGTTCGAGCTTAGGAGGCGTTTCGAGGCGCTGGGTGGGGAGGAGCGGGCTGCTTCCGAGGCTCGGTCGGAGGCGCTGAGGCAGGAGGTCTGGGATGAACGGGAGGAGTATGAGCGACGGCTTGCACGGGGGGATATGGCGACTCTGCCACGACGACTGCATCCGTAGAGGATCGTACGCAAGTAGCATGAGGTAAAGGGTATGGCTCATGAAGGGGGAGGGGGGGGGTGGGGGGTATAAGATCGATATGACACGCACGGCGGCGATTATCTTGGTATTTTGAAGTTTGCTAGGAAAGGAATACAATATTCGGGAAATGCCACCAAAGGGAATAATATTAGTACGTATCGGCAGGAGGAAACAGTGCGGTTTAGGTAAGCAGATCGTTTGTGACCCGAGTGGCTGGCAGTAATACCTGGCCTAGGAAAGTGTAATTCCTTCTCGTTCCTCATCCATCAGGTTGCCCCCTTAGCCCAACAATTTCCATCACCATGTTCAGACAAGTTATCCGACCCATCCGCCAGCAGCCCCACGCGTATTATCGCGCCAGTGCCAGAAGGGCATCAACGATGGTGGGCGCCTCTAGCCGCCATTACATCCAGGGCGAAACCCTTCACAAAAACGCGACCGGCAAGCCAACCGTCTTCAAAGCCTCGTACATCCCATGCGCTCTCAATGCCGTCCCCTCGCAGCACCGTCACGTCACTGACAGAGCTCCCAGGCGCGGAAACGAGCCCGTCGTTTTCAAGCAAGAATCCCAGTCCGTCTTCGATCTATCCCGTCGCCTCGCCGACGAGTTCGCGGGCTCCCGCCGGCTCCGCCTGCCCATCGATTTCAGCCCCGCGGACCGCATCGTTGTCTATCCCTACTTCAGGGACACCCTGCTGGGCTTGGTGCGAGCCGACCCGGAGTTTCCCCGCGCCGAGCTCAAGAAGGTCCTGCGGCATGTGGGCGAGGCAATCCGGGAATTCCACGCCAAAGGCTGGCTTCATCTGGGTATGACGAACCCGAGCCTCCCGTGGAACTTCACTAACCATCGACTCCCGGCTCCTTCTCTCGGCAGATATAAAGCCGGACAACATCTTCGTCGACTGGGCCCAGGACCACGCAGGCAACAAGGTCGTGACCGACGCGGCTCTGGGCGACTTCGGCATGGCCTATCGGCGGCAGCAGGGCGGCCCGCCGCTCCGGACGGCGCACCCACTGGGGAATTTCATGTGGCGGAGCCCCGAGGGACAGACGGCGAGCGGCGTGACCAAGGCGTCTGACATGTTTTCGTACGGACTGGTGGTAAGTGCGTAACCCCCACGTCAAGACTGGAAGCCTGGCCCGTCTAAAGAACACACCCACGCTAACAAACGCTTGTGTGTGTGTCTTCCATCAGTGCATCTACGCTCTAGGAGGCGGAAACCTCCTGCTGCTAGAGGACGAGAAGCAGCTGGCGGAGCTGGCGGCGGTGGGCATCGCACCGCACGAGGACATTCTGACTCGGCATTTCACGTACTTCGGGCCCGCGAACGAGGGGCTGCTCAAGCAGGTTGACGGGGGCCACGCGCACAACATGCTGCTGAAGACATCGGCAGTGGCCGAGCGGGCGGTGGACGACCAACCTGAGCTCCGGTTCGAAGTATGGGGGGAAGAGCTCGGGGACGCCGCTGTGGCGATGATAGCCGGGTTGACGAGGCCGGATCCGGAGGGGAGGTTGACTGTGGAGGAAATGCTGGAGAGTCCGTGGTGGCGAGAGCCTTAGGGAGGGCCGGTCTATTATTTTCTTAGAGATATTATTGCGGCTTGATACAGTTCAACCCTGGTGTGTTTGTTGGTGCGAGACTTTTGACAGGGGCCCTGGTCCGAGATTCAAGAACCTGTAACTCAACAGCCAAACAATGACTTTAAAAGAAAGAAAAAAGAGGTTCGAAAGGAAAGAGACGGACCGACGTTTCCCAACTTCTTTTCCGTATGAAAATACGTTATTTGGTGGTGAAGTTGCGGATTTTGACCGGGGCCCGGTCATCAGGTTACCCGCCAACGAGATTTCCAGTGTTGGAGTGTACAAGGGGAACAGGTGCCAATCCTTCGTCACCTGGATTGTCCCAAAGAATACTGAACCCTATTGTAGATATATGATACTATAAGATGAACCAAAGCAGTAATTAAAAGAACATGTCGCAGTCTTGAACCCTTGTCCACCGCATACTCTCTCACTCCCCAAGCCCAACCTCTCAAACACCAGCTCTCCATCCCTAGACGCGCCCAAAAGCTGTATGATATGCGGCGAGAGAACCGCCCCCAGGCAGGACCCCCCCTGACACTTCAACAAATTTCCAATCTCACTCCTATACTTCCCCCTCTCCGTAAAATGCTTCACCGGATCAACCTCCACCACCGGCAACCCCCCAACCAAATCCCCCACCTCCTCGAAATCATCCTCCACCTCCACCGGATGCTCAGGACAAACCTCAACCCGTTTAATAACATCCCCATTGATTTCGGTATAACCAGTCAGGAGGGGCAGGTCCCTCTCAAGCCTCAAC
>FTEL01008370.1_pt1 | contig 13216 bp, 12 predicted proteins | sample 1658911 | NCBI WGS metagenome assembly FTEL01 (sample SAMEA3914869, study PRJEB12502) | metagenome | biome: forest; material: soil | place: USA | collected 2012-03-12 | depth 0.1 m
CCACAGCATACATCTCCTCCAACTCCCCCAACCGCCTCTCAATCGACACCGGATCCCTCTCCCACACGCCTCCCGACGCCACCAAACACGCCGCCGCAGCCCCCATGCACACGTACATATCCGTCCGAAAGGCCTCGATGTACGTCTCGCGCACGCCGGCCTGTTTGGCTAGGTCGAAGGTGAGGGTTATGGCGGGAGAGCGGAAGAAGGCGGCAAGTTCGGTGGGTGTGAGGAGGGACGAGAGCGAGGTGGTGATGTAGCTGTTGAGGATTATGAAGGAGGTGGCGACGCCGAGGCTGCCGCCTAGGACGCGGGTTTGGGAGAGGAGGCCTTGGGCTATGGCTGGGGGGTTGTTAGTTTATGAGGGGCCGGTATGGATGGGGGGGTGGTTTAAGAAGGGTATGGATGGGGGGAGGTTGTAGGGATAGGGAGGGAACGCACCAAAATCTTGAAACTCAGCGTTCAAAGAGGTAACAAGCGTTGTAGTCGACAAGTTCATGCCAATCCCAAATCCCAAGATGACTTCAAATCCCCACTGGCGGGTCGCCACGGAGACTGTGGCGGGGAGGGTGGACATGAGGCCGCAGCCCACGATCATGAGGGCGCTGGCGGTGATGAGGGTCCAGAAGGTATGGTTGTTCTTGGAGGAGATGGCGCCGCCGACCCCAGAGCCTACGGCGGTGGCTCCCATCAGGGGGAGCAGGAGGATGCCGGATTTGACCTCGTCGTAGAGGTTGGCGATTTGCGCGCGCATGGGGATGTTGACGACCGCGACGTACATGATGAAGCCTGTTAGGATTGTGGTCCTGTGGTGTGGTGGGTTAGTTCTGCTTGTCATGGCATATCCTTGATAGGGGTTCGCTGGTGGCTCTGGCTTAACTTACACGATGCTGGACATCAACACCCGATGCGACAACAACCTCCACGGGATCTGCGCCCTGATATGAGCCAGCCCCGGCGTCTTGGAGAGATACCACTGCCACCACACCAGAACCACCCAAGCCAGCCCGCTCAGGACCAAGACAGCGATCGTCTGCGGGCTGTCCCACGCGTACTCCCTGGTAGTCGCCTGGTTGACGATAAACACCAACAAGACAGTCCCTACCATAAGGAGGAGCCCACCCAAAAAGTCGAGGTGCTTGAACGGCACGGGGCGGAAAGTGCGGACGTTCCGTGGCCAGGCAAACCACAGCGCGATGACGGGTAGGATACCGATCGGGCCGCTAATTCTATGTCAGTCACGAACGAACACCTCTTAAATGGTTCATCAAAACGGACGTACTTAATCCAAAAAGCCCACCGCCAATTCACATACGTCGCCAACACTCCCCCAATAATCGGTCCACTCACCCCCGCCAGGGCCACGATCAGTCCCAGAATGGCAGACAACATCGGCACCAGGTTGGGCGGGCTGATCTCGGGGTAGGTGATCATGGCCATGGCGTAGAGCCCCGCGCCGCCGACGCCCTGGGCCGCGCGGAACCCGATGAGCTGGTCGATGTTGGAGCAGGCGCCGCAGGCCATGGAGGAGGCGAGGAAGATGACGAAGGAGGAGAGGAGGATGGATTTCCGGCCCACAACGTCGGAGAGGCGCGCTATGAGGACGGTGAAGCCTAGGGTGGGTTGTGTGTTAGTTGGGGTTTGACCTCAAGGGGGCTCAGGGTGTGATTTGCGCGGTGCTTTGGAATGGGTGGTTGGGGGGGACGTACCGAGGTAGGAAAGGGTGTAGGACAGCAGGACCCAGGGGGCGAGGTTGAAGCCGCCAAACTTATCCGAGACGCTCGCGAGCATGGTGGCTACGACGGTTGTGTCCATGAGGGACAGGAAGAGTCCCACGCCGATGCTTCATCACCAGGGGGGTTAGCTTTTCTCCCAGACCTCTCCTCACACATGTATGCCCCAGCGCCCCTCAATGAATAACGGGTTGTGATGAAGAAACTCACCTCACGAGAATCGTGATCAACCGCCATTTTGCAATCTCCAGCCGCTTAAGTCCCAAGTCATTGCTCGGTTCCACCAGACCCTGCCCCGAAGCAACCGCCTTGAGCTCGACTGTGTCGTCAACGTTGTCCATACTGATGATGTTTCAACCAAACACAGCTGCTTGATCCTATCCAAGTCAGCGTGCTCAGGGGCCTTAAATGCTGACCGTTCACCAACCTCCCTCCAGCCCTACAACACTGCTATCAGCCTGGCTGTTATGGGCCGCGTCACGGTCAACGCAATAACTTAAGCTGCAGTGTAGTATCAAGGCTGTGCTTTCGCAAGGCGACTGTTTCGGCGCCCTCCCATCACGGAGCCCCCAAGAAATAATCTTTCAGCCCATGTTCCTGATCATGTCCGGCCGGGGAGTACAAGATCCAACAGTACAACCCTTTCCAATCTTCTGCATCTTGGCGGCCACCGGCTGTTTTCGGATTGAGCAACCAGAAGAAAAGCCGACGTAAGACAGACAAGATACCGATGCAGCCACCCGCGGCCTGGCCTTCGAGAAGTAGCTGGGAGCTCCGGTGAGGTGGCTGAATCGGTGTCTCAGGGAAAGCACAACAGCGGTGGTGGCACTCCATCTGGCCGAGGTAGGCTCAAGGTGAGACAAAATAAAGGGGAGATTCCCTGATCCATCCAGAAACAAGCGGACTCTGGCCAGACCACGATGGCATACACTGTGGGGAACATTCCAAGTTGGAGGTTGGGCTGACCACCTTGCCGGTATCATCACCGTCGTCCGTGTACAAACCCATTGTGACCCCGAAACGCCTTCACATGCTCCATATCCAGTCCTCAACAGCCCTACCACCTTTCAAATCTGCGGCACAAGCATGCGGGGAACATGTAAACCCGCGCGGCTCCGCCGACGGGAGTCCTCCGCATGCGGGAAACCTATCCACATACCCCAAGCAACGCGTCGTCATCGCCATCCAGCTTCAACTGCCCGAAATCTTTCAGCCCCCAAACCCCATGGCACGGCCAACCGCGTGGCCCCAGTTCCTCTCTACGATTCTGTAAGCCAATAGCCCATGGAATTTACCCAGCAGGGCCCGTTCGTGACAACCAACCAACCGTGTAAAGTCGCAATGCACGTCAGCGGGCCGAGCCCACTGGCCGAATCAGACCAGAAACCTGGGACCTCCCCAGGTAAGGCTACTTTAGACTCTAGATTAACAGCCTCGCTCAGCTCGTTGTTTGGCCTATCACATACCTCTTCGACATCAAGTTGGAACCGTCAACGACAACCCATCGGCCGGTTCCCGGCCGGCCAAGTTGCCTCTCAAGGCTATTTCTGTCACCGCCATCCCGACTCAGAGCAGCGAATCCGGCAGCTTTCGACAACAGATTACGACAGGCTGATGCTGGGAACTTGTGACCTCCCTCCCTCTTGGCAACCGGATGCTGCCACATCAGGACATAACATTCCCAGCTAAATCCCAAAGTTCCTGGGCGAGGAAGGGTAAAGACTGGGGACCCAAACAAACCACCGTGACCGACCCCGTCCATGAGCTCAGCTGGCGGCTCTGCCTTGCAAGGGCTCAGGGACATGGCCGGGTCCAAAGGGGAAGGGAGCCTGGTAGGCCCGCTTTTCCCGTTTCCCCCCACAACCACCTCCACTGAGTAAACAACCGATAGGGGAAAGTAGGGAGACTCCCCTCTCGTCTTAACTTGAGACTGCTCCGTCTCTCTTAACAGCAAAGCAAGTTGACAAGGAACTACAAAAAGCAGCACCATTTTCTCACGGGTGATTTGATTTGATGCCGACGCTGGTGAATGTATGTTTTGTTCAAGGCAATACATCCCATTGCTCCTCCACCTCTCGCTGTACATGTCTGTCCATTCCCATTTCTCCCCGTCCACCCGACCGCCGGAGCAGTCAAGAAACAAGCAAAGGGAAAAGGTCAAGGCAACAAAAACAAAAATAACAAGAAGAGAAGCATAACTCATCAAGCCCCCCACCCCTCAAACCACCACACTCCCCATCCATTACCCACCCACTCCTCAAGCAAAGCCAAATCCCTGCGCATTCTCCAACGCCATCCCCAACCTCTCCCTCAGCATCTCCTTATCCCTATACTCCGGCAGCAACAGCGTCCCATAGCACGTATAGCTCGTCGGCAGCCTGCCCGCGGGATCCTCCTCCTCCCCGTTCCGCTGCACAATAAACATCATATTCTTCACCCCCCCGACCGGCACGCGATCGCTCGCCGTGACAAACTCCAGCAGCTTCCTCTTCATCCCCTCATCAAACCGCTTCACCACACTCCAGAAATCCCTCACCGTCCGATGCGACGCATCCCAGCCCACGTACCGTGCGTACCGCTTCAGCTCCCCGATATCAATCTCCTGCACGCCCTCGACCACGCTCTGCAGCAAATTCGGCGTGAGCAGGCTGATCGACTTGGGATGCAGACACGCGCGGAACCCCCGCGCAAACGCCTCGTACTGCGGCCGCACCGACACGTCCGTCAGATAGCGGATGTAGTCCGAGACGTATGCGTTGCGGTTAGCGCGGGTGACGAGCGGCGCGTCATCCTCGGCCGGGTTGCCCTCCTGCGGGGGCGGGGAGGAGAAGGATTCGGACATGGTCTTGGGGAATTGGGGCCATTCTTCTGGGGAGTTAGGCTTGCTGGGAGTGCGGGGGGCGTCGTCGGGGGTTTGTTTCATCTCGCGCGTGACGTGCTGGCCGAAGGCGGAGACGGAGAATTCGTAGGTGCGCGCGAAGATGTCCTCGACCGCGCCGTCTTTCTCGTCCCACTCGAGGAGGGTGGTGAGGCCGCTGGCGAGGTCGGGCCAGCCGTCGGCGATGTGGTGGAGTTCCGTGACGGGCTCGCCGAGGAGCTTGCGGTAGAGCGCCTTGGGGAAGGTGACGGGCAGTGTGAGCCCATTGTACACCGCGAGCGACACGAGTAGGCCGATCAGCTCAAACCTCCACTCGTCCTCCATAGAGCCGGGGAGGAACCAGGCCATGCGGGTGCGCTCGTCTACCGTGAAGGCGCCGTGGTCGGGGTTGAGGGCCTCCGAGATGGCCAGCCGGAAGAACTCTTGCTGGACACCGCCGGAGTCGAAGCCTTCCTCGCCGTTGGACTCGCCTAGATGGACCTTCAGAGGCCGCAGCAGCTCGCGCTCCTCACGCCGCCACAGCTGGTCGAAGGCGTCCTCAAGGACCGAACTCCGCCGAATGTCGAGGATGAGGTACTTGGACCCTGCAGACCTAAGCTGGTCCACGAGAACCTCCCGGTGGTGCTGGGCCAGGCCAGCGCGATCGACAAGCACCTTGATTTTGTCGTAGAAGGCAGTCGACTCCTCGAAGGAACGGCTCATCCGGGAGAAGTTGATCGACCGAAAGTAAGAGACCAGAGTCGATGGACTGAAGATGTATGGAAAATCCAGCAGGTGCAGGCGCTGCCGAGACGAGTTGTGAGAGAGCCACGACAGGGGCATCTTGATGGTGTCCAACCGCTCTGCGAAGTAGTCGGATCGGAACTGGGCATCGGCCAGGAGGAGTTCGTGGCGTCTCTTGTCTGCGATACTGTCAGCTGGGCTGGCCACGTCGTTATCAGGGTAGTGGGTGACTTACACATGGCCTCGATCAGGGCGAGGGCGCCGCCAAAGGGACCATCTCTTGGGACCTCCGGGGAGCCATCCCAATCGTGGAGCATGACGGCTCTCGCCCAGTCGAGTAGCAAGATCGGAACGCGAGTCTCGTGGAGGGCGCGCTCAGGGAACGAGAATTCCAGAACATAGACTGCATCCAGGTTCAAGAAGTCCAGTTGCGAGAACAGAGGCGCCAACACATCCTGCTCGCTGTGCTCGTTTGGCCCCATGTTGGACTCGCAGAGCGCGTCGAAACGGCGGCGCGTGGTGATGGCGGAGAACAGCCTCCGCGCCAGCCGCAGCGCCATGTCGTCGGTGAAGGCATCGTCGTACTGGAGGCAGAGCTCCGCGGGCTGTCGCGCTATCGCACCGCTGCCCGCCAGGCTCAGCCCGTGCGATCGAATCCTCGACATGTCGTAGAGCGCCCGGGAGTCATTAACCAGGGGCGCGGCAGCGATCAGGGCGTGGAGGCAGATGGACATGAGCCGCCCAGCTTCCAGGTTGGAGAGTGACAGCTCGTTCTTGGGAAAGACCTTTGTGGTCGGCGACCTGAGGTTCTGGAGGGCCTTGGGCGGGGCGAACAGGCTCGCTGCGGCCATCCACAGGCTATGAAATACCAGGCTCGGCGCGACCCGCGTCATCCTGAGCATGCAATACCACAGCGTGTGCGAGTCGTAGAGTTGCCCTGTCTTGGTAAACGAACGGAGAGCCAGCTGTGGATCGCTGAGGACGTAGAAGAGGGTCTGCTCGACAAACAACTTCCACTCCAGTTTCATGTTCGTGGAGCAGCCCATCGCTGACTTTTTCTTCCGCCTGGGTGGTTTTCCCTGGCCTGGAAGGCGGTTGTGAAACCTCGTCACAGTCTGGGGCTCCAGCATGTGCTTCTCGGCCGTGCCGTCATCTTGGATGATATCGCAGACAAAGTCGATGAGCTCCGCGTCCAGCCTGCAAAGCGCCTGGGGTAGCAGGCTCTCGTCCTCGGATTCCGACTCCTGGGCGGGAGCTCCGACGGAGTCGCCGCTGCTGGACCTCTCGGAGGAGGCACCAGAAACTGCACTGGGCACCTTTGGGCTGCGTGACCCTCCGGATTTCGCCCCTTCCAACTGAACTCGGCCCGTTCTCGACTTCAAGTCAAGAGCCTTAGGCGGCGGCATCCTCTCAAGTGAGACGTCGTCAAAGAAGCCTGCCGATGAAAGCTGAGAGATTGGCCGGGAGAGACTCGACCCCGCCGTTTTCGGGCCGCGCGAACCCTTGTCCCCGGAGGCGCCGGTGGCTCGAGGGGATCTCAGGATCGCTGCGTAAGGCTCGTCGGCCGACGTGTCCGGGGCATAGGGATCAATCGAAAGCTGGCGTTTCGGTTTCGCGCCAGAGGAGGTTCGGACCTTGGCATTCGAATTGCGGCGCGGGTTCGAGGTGCGAGGGCCGGGCGGGGGCTCGTGGGGTTGTTGCCTGTCCTTTGAGACCCGAGCGTCCTTGTCAGCATCACCGTGCGCAGACGGGACCCGATCATTGACCGAGTGTTCGTTCCGTCCGGCAGACGGGCCGCTCGAGTCCCGTGACGGCGTTGGCGCATTGTCCGGTTTGGGCTCGGCTTTGGCGGGCGTCGCGTCTCCTCCTCTCTCAGGTTCAGGTTCCCCTCGTATATCTCGTGTCCTTCGAGACATGTCCTCGAGCGCAGCTGGGGTTAGCCACTCGAGCATTTTGAAGGCCACGGTCCCAAAGACATTTGCGGCAAAGGACCTGTGGTCCTTGCTGGTCGGCTCCTCGACAATGGTGAAACCGGGGGTCGCGGGACGTTTTTCGGAATCTGACGGGCGCCGAGGGCTCGCAGACTTGGCCTTGTCCTTCCTATCTCCGTTCACTGTGATTGTGCTACTCCTACTGCGGGCGGGAGTGGGCGGCACGCCGCTGGTGCCGCTCGTCTTTGGCGATCCCGGACGACCATGACCCGCTTGCGCCTTGGAAGGTCCAGACGAAAACAGCTCTTCGGAGCCTAATCGAGGCTTGGGATTCGGCACGAATAATAGAGAGCTCAGCGCGGCAGGCGGGCCCTTGGGGGGTCGCAAATTGGGACAGAGGCCGCTTTCCGGGTTGTCGTGGGTGGCGAGATAGATGGCTAGCGTCCTTGCACTCGTGGGGTTGTATCTACGGATGGGGGCACGGCCGACGATCCGTTTCCGGCAAGTGAAGCATGTCGGTGTTGTGCAGTGGTCGGCGCCACAGCCCTCGCGGAGCTGAACTATGTATCTAGAAGGGAGAGCGGGCCGAAGTCAGTGGGTGTTGCTTGGGGCTGACGGTCGGGGAGGTGGCGGACATGGCTTACTTTTGGACCAGCTGCTGGAAGTTGTGGCGGCGGCTCGCCTTGTGCACAGAGTAGACGCGCCTCGGGTTGTCGATATCATCCACCAGATCCCTCAGCTCGCTGGGCGCATCCCACGGCAGCCTCGCGAAACGCGCCTCCTCCCAGAGGCCAGCCAGAAGATCGAGGTCATCGGGGGCTTTGCTGCTCGGATTGCCGGCGCTAGCTGGCCGCATGGCGTCCCGCGTCATGACATGGATAGAGGAGAGGGCGGGCTGTGTTGGCCAACGGAAGCGGTCGGGTCGGCGGAGGGGGCGGGATGGGATGGAGATGGGGAAGCTGGGGAAGATGAGGGTCGGAGTGGAACTGCGTCAGGTGTCGTGTGTCGAGTTCCAAGAGCGGGTGATCGACGGGGATGAGCGTGCTGACGGTTCGATCGAAATGCCGGCAGGATGAGTAAGAGGGAGCTGCACTGCAACGGGGCGTCGGGAGATGCTGAGATGGTGGATGTGTGCGGAATGGGATGAAAGATGGGGAAGGAGGTCGGGATTCGGAGGGCAGTGTTTTAGATGGATTGCATGTTTCGAGGTTCCAGGTCTGGGGATTCGCTGTGCCGCGTTTGGGTGATGCCAGTGCTGAGCTCGCCGCCTTTGGGGGTCTTGCAGTGGGAGAGCCCCAGAACCCCCCCCCCGGTCCGCAGCGAGATGGACCCACTGCCATCTGCATGCTGGGCAGCTTGGCGGAGTCACCCAGGCGGGTCTGCTTACCCAATCACGAGATACTCCACTTCCATGCCCAGGAGAAGAAGCACATGCACAGAAAATATTCCAGCATTGGATCCGAAATACAGAGTATGGCCCTGCGGTTGCATGATAGTCAGCCTCTATTATCTCTGTGATATTAATTATGAAGAAGAAAAAAACAGATGGCGGCAGCGGGAGTACGGACGGCCTACCACTAACAAAGTGGTTGCTGGTAACGTGCTCTGGAGCAAGGTGGACCCCAGCACTGGCCCCGCAAATTAGCGTGGTCCAGGGCTTCCGCGTGCCAAGCAATGTGGCGTCCACCCAGACGACCCCGCCATCAACCGCCACCAGAAATTTATCAGTTGACTCTTTAAAAGCGGCAGGCTCGTCCAAATGCTTCCTCTCCTTCCGCGACATTAATCAGCAGCCAGCACCTTTTTGTCTCCCTCGCGCCGCTCGCCGAAGTTGAGACCCCAAACAGTTGTTTCTGACATTCTCGTGCTTGGAAACTATCCAGAAAACAAACCACAACACACAGGCGACACACCCCGCAGCCGAAAACACCATGGCGACCATCGTGGGCAGTAGGGCTGCTCCGAGCGCCGACATCAGCGCTTCGCACCCTTACACATGCAACACTTGCCAGGTGGCTTTCCGCAACAGCGACCTCCAGAGGGGCCACATGCGCGGCGACTGGCAGTAAGTGAAACCCGTTGCGATCTGCTGTCCAAGCCCACCCACTCACATATTTGTCGTCTCTAGTCGTTACAACCTCAAGCGCCGTGTCGCTTCGCTTCCGCCCATTTCCTCCGAAGTCTTCTCCGAAAAGGTCCTCCAGGCCCGTGCTGAGACGAGCGCGCAGGCCGACAAGGCTGGCTTCGAGCGGCCGTGCGCAACCTGCCAAAAGACATACTACAGCGAAAACTCGTTCCGCAACCACCTCAGCAGCGCCAAGCACAAGGCGCGCGCCGCCGCCCTCGCCTCGCGGTCCAAGGATAAGACGGTCGACGATGAAGCCAGCTCCATGTCCTTCTCCCTTGGTGAGCCTGCGGCGGACTCGGTGGTAGATTCGGATGCCGAGGAGGAGTTCAGCGAGGTTGTCGAGGGGTTCAAGAACACTGGCATCCACGACACGGCGTCTCCCGTCAAGCGGCCCTCGAAGCCCCACTTGTCCGCCGCGGCGCAGAACAAGCCGGACCACCCTCTGTCCCGGACAGCCAGCGAAGAAGAGTCGGCCTCGATCACCCCGTCGACTTCCACTCCCACAGGAAACAAGCCCGCCGCCGCGACGCAGTCTCTCATCACATGTCTGTTCTGCAGTTACGAATCCCCGACGCCGCCGCTCAACGTCACGCACATGGAGCGCGTCCATGGGCTATTCATCCCGGAGAAGCAGTATCTGGTGAACCTCGAGGGCTTGCTCGCCCACCTCGAGGAGCAGGTGTTTGAGCTCAACGAGTGTCTCACGTGCGGAAAGGTCAAGGCCAACGTCTACGCTGTGCAAACACATATGCGGGACAAGAGCCATTGCCAGATCCCGTACAGCTCGGAGGAGGAGCAGCTCGAGATTGGCGAGTTCTACGACTTCCGCAGCACCTACTCGGATGGGGAAGAAGACTCGGAGGACGAGGAGGAGGAGGGACAGAGCGGAGGCGCCAAGCTCGGGGCCAAGCGTGAGGGTAAGACGGTCGGAGAGGACGGCGACGAGATCATGGAGGACGAGGCCTGGGAGACGGACAGCGAGGCGTCGTCGCTCGACTCGGACGACCTCCACGCTGTGCCGGCGGAGCAGCACTACCACCAGTACGAGCGGCTGGACAAGCACCCGCACCACTCGCACGCCAGCGCGCGCAGCCACCGGCAGGCGGATGGGTGGCACGCGCAGAGCAAGCGGACGCACGCGGTCTACTACGACGACTACGAGCTGCACCTCCCGTCGGGCAAGTCGGTCGGGCACCGGTCGCTCAACAGGTACTACCGACAGAACCTGTACAGCCACCCGAGCGCCGAGGAGCGGGCGGAGCGGCTGGCCATTGAGGCGGCCGAGCGCGAGAACGAGATGGAGGTCGACGGTGAGGAGAACACTGAGAGGAGTACGGGCCCTAACGGGCGTGCCCTGATCTCGCGCGACCTGCGCGGACTGGGTGGTGTTGCCGCGCTCGACGACAGGCAGGTCAGGACGCTGATCAACAAGGGTCGCAAGGAGGAGTGGGGGAAGCAGAAGAACAGGGGCAACCTCCAGTCGCATCTGGCTATCAAGGAGAGGGCCCCCCATCCGGCTACGTATTTGCGTTGAGCACCGGACAGGTGTGGGTGTCTCGAGTTGCCGGTCTGGTCAGGGTGTTCCTGGTGTTGTTTACCATCCACCTTTGAACGGGTGCATGTGATGCGGGTTCTGGTGGCAACTGGCTGACGTACATAGCAATATATGCGTAGTTGGGCGCAAGGAGAACAAATGCGATAGAAGAAAATGCGAATGACGATCTGATCTGAAACGTAGTGCTTTGTTTGGACATCCCGTCCATGCCCGATTCCTTGTTGAGCTTACAGCTGTTGTGTCTCGTTGGTAAGGCCATGCTTGTTGCTTGTTCCTGGTTTGTTGCCGAGGGATCAGCAGCACCACTCAAGCGGTGCAGCAGTGGGCGCTGAGCACGAGCTTAGCGCTCGGCAGGCTGCCTGGGTGGGTCCGAGGGACACTCACTCAGGTGCCTTGGAAGTCAGCGGCTGTCACACGGTCCCATCGCTGATCTGTCTCTCACTGCTCAGTGGCCCCCGCCACAAACAGACAGCTCGTGCGCCTGCTTTTTTTTTGCTTCATTTTGTCAGACATTCAACGGACTGGACAGCTGGGGGGTTTTCTTCAGAATTCAACACATCAACTCCAAGAACACACAACACGCGGCTGTCTGCATCAGACCCTGGTCTTCTTGGTTGCTCGGCATCGAACAAGCTAGCGCCCGCAGCAGCTACCCCGCTATTATCTTATCGCGCAACACCACCACAGGCACCATCCCACAGCCCACCACCCTCCCCGCGCCTCACGCTGCACTGAGCCACAGTCAGGCCCCCAAGCTTTACTCTTGGGTTCTTTGCGAGGCAGATCGAGGAAGAGGCTTGTTGACACGTTCAAGGATCCACCAGACCGGTTGCGCAAGCTTCATACCCGCTCCTCAGCTGAGAGACCCCCTCGGCGCATCCAGAGGACCAGACCAAGTCAACAACCGACGATAGCAACAACACCAAGTTTGGTCATTTCTTGCTGTTCCGGACACCGCGGAAGCCCGTCGTCCCAGACGGACACACACTCGCTTGCATATCAAGCCGGGCGCCACACAACGCGTTCCGTCTAAGCGAGCACTCCGACCCGGACAGGTGCCAGCTCACACGGGAGAGCAGACAACATGTTCTCACAGGTACCGGACACTCACTTTCGCCTCATATTTTAAGCGTCACACTCACAGCCCAACAGAAGAAGCCGTACACGGCGGTCACGGTCGCCATCGAGCGCCTCACAAGCGAGGCCGTCCCCATTGACGACTTCAGCGGCATCCCCGACCTCGTCGAGGTCGTCAACCTGCAGGACACCGGGCCAGCCGAGGCCGCCCGCGCCATCCGCAAGAAGCTCAAGTACGGCAATCTGCACCGCCAGCTGCGCGCGCTGACCCTCCTCGACGGGCTGATCCAAAATGCGGGCCCGCGCTTCCAGCGCACCTTCGCGGACGAGGCCCTCCTTGAGCGCCTGCGCTTCTGCGGCACCGCGGCCCTGTCCGACCCCGAGGTGCGCAAGAAGTGCTCCGAGCTGTTCGCCGGCTGGGCCATCGAGTACAAGAACACGCCCGGCATGGCGCAGGTCGCGAGTCTGTACAAGGAGCTCCCCCGCCGCAAGCAGGCCGTCACCCAGGAGCGGTCCAAGGTCATCCGCGAGACGGAGAATCCGTTTGGGGAGGAGGAGGAGGAGGAGGAGCGAGCCAGCCCGGCCGGGCCGTCGTCGGGGAGCCACTCTCGCAGCCCGTCCGGCGCGGCAAAGCACACCTCCGCCCTGACCGGTCTTCCCAGCGCCTACGACACGCGCAAGAAGAAGAAGGACCGCAAGTCCAAAAAGTCCAAGCCCTTCAACCTCGAAGCCGAGCGCGAACAAATGAAATCCGACATCGCGGAAGCCCTCATCGCCTCCACCAACCTGACCAACACGCTCCAAACCATCAACCGCGAGCGCGAGCGCATCTCGGACAACGCGCTCGCGCGCGAGCGCTTCGAGGCGTGCAAGGTCCTGCGCCGCAAGATCCTGCGCTACATCCACCACGTCGAGTCGGAGCAGTGGCTGGGCGGGCTGCTGCATGCGAATGATGAGCTGGTGACGGCGCTCATGACGTTTGAGCAGCTGGATCGGTCGATTGACGCGGATAGTGACTCGGACGATGAGCTGGCGCAGCAGGCGCATTTGTATCGTAGTAGGTGCCTTCTGACTACCCCGTACCCCTTTTACCACCTACCCCTACCGTTTACAACCCCATCTCCTCCCCCGTTTACAACCCCCCTCGCCATTTCACAGCCCACCTACCCTCCCCCCTTCACAGACCCCCTA
>FTEL01005521.1_pt1 | contig 13198 bp, 20 predicted proteins | sample 1658911 | NCBI WGS metagenome assembly FTEL01 (sample SAMEA3914869, study PRJEB12502) | metagenome | biome: forest; material: soil | place: USA | collected 2012-03-12 | depth 0.1 m
GCTCTCCAACTCCTTCTCCCGCGTCATCACCCACGCCCGCGAGGAGTACCTCTACGTCTACAGCGTCTACGTCCTCGAGGCGTCCACCAGCAACCGCCTGACGCACTTCTACCCGCCGTTCAACCTCCTCGCCCTGGTCATCTTCCGCCCGCTGCGACTCTTCCTCCCCTCGGACAACAAATTCCGCCAGGCCCGCATCCTCCTCCTCAAGGCTACCCACCTCCCCATCGTCGCAGCCATCGAGTTCTACGAATGGCTCCACGGCACAGCCGGCAAGGGAACCCAGTACAACGGCTTCCGCGGCCCCCGCCACGCAACCATCGCCAGCCCCAACCCCGCCCGCCGCCTCAACCAGCAACACGCCAAATCCTCCTCCTCCCTGCGCACGGATGTGGCCGTCGCGGGCTTGAACCTCCGCGCCCCGGCCGGGACGGGGGCGAGTACCTCCAGCCTGGCGGCGGTTGTTGCTGGTCCTACTGCTGCTCGCGGTGTATTCGGGCCGGGGGAGGAGGCGCGGGCGTCGCCGCGGCAGAGGGACGCGGCCGCGGAAGCGGCCGAGGAGGAGGCGTTTGGGGAGCCGTTGAATGACGTCGAGGTGAGGATTGCGGATTTGGCGGCCAAGATTGATCGGTTGACGGAGCTGGTTTTGGGGTTGCAGGCCGCGCAGGGTGTGCAGGGGGGGAAGTAGGTCGAGTGTGGATGCTGGAGAGGGGAGTTGGGGGTGTGCGAGATCAAGGAAGGATGTGAGGTGGGGCCTTGGTGTTGAGGGGCGGAGCTTGGGAGGTGCGGCTGGGGGTGTCAGTGCAGGGGTTGAGGGAGGCGCGTTGAAGTAACCGAGGACGACGGCTAGAGAGGTGGGTGTGTCGTTTCTTTTCCTTGTGTCTGGTGGGTTTTGCATTTCATCTGCATTGTTTCTGTGGTTGTGTCTGGCTAGATTGGAGCGCATCTTGCAAGCAGGCGCGCAAGCAAGCGAGCGAGTATCTGCTGTTGATGTTGGCGATGTTGGCGTGTTGTTGTTTTCTCACGAGGTCATGTCATCAGATTGTTTGGACGTTAGCAAGCGAGCATGGGATTTAATGTGTTTTATGAGAAGCCATGGAGTTTAGTTGGCATGGTGGGTGGTGTTGATATGAGACAATGAAGATATTTGCTTCTACCACCCACTCTCTTGGGGACTGCTGGTGTTGTTAAACCGGATGAGGATGGGCTGGGCGCCATCTCTTCCTCGCCCCTTTTCACCACACTCCAGGTCCATGAACCAAGCCTTCGAGTTCCGACCCTTCTCATAAAGTGCAAACACCCTCTATTATAACCAACGGCTAGCATTACATTTGCGCCCGCGTCGTCGTCCTCGACGGCCACGGGATAGCGTAAAGCACCTCTGAAAGTTCTAAAACATATCATACAAAACCGGAAGAAAAGGAAAATAAAAAAAGACAGAAACCATTTGGTATAGTATAATAACATCATTCGTAACCTCGTGCAGTGTGCCGTTTCACCACGTGCCCGCCTCCTCCTCCTCGAAGTGAATGTGTAGCTCCCTCCCTGCTCTCTCCCCTCTCTCTGCTCTCTCGCTCTCTCTCCGCGTTTCTCTCCATCCATCCCCATCATTCGGCTGCGCACCCTCCCCACCAGGCTGTGTTACATCTGCATTACATTAGTACACAAAAATCCTCGCTATTGTTAGTATACAGTGGAATTAACAGACAGGTATCCAGGAAAGAAAAAAAAGGAAAAGTAAGGAAATGGAAAAGAGTGAGTGAAACACAAAAAGCCATCCCTCCATCCCCCGCAGACGTGCTTCTTCGTGCATTAGTTTTGATTCAACGCAACCCCTCTTGCTCCCTCATAACTCCTCCGATTCCCCTTTTTAGTACCCCTCCTGCGGCCCATGGTGTCCTCCCCCAAACATATTCTCATTGCCCCCCGCGCCGTGGATGCCGCCGCCCCCGTGGAACGACCATTCCACCTGCCCTTCAAAAGCGTGCACCTCGCCAGGGCTGGGAGACGCGTGGAAGTGGCCGCCAGGCCCGGCGCCGGCGGTGTGGAAGCCCGGATGGTGGTGCGGCGGGCCGGTGACGTGGTGGATGCCGACGGGCGAGGGCTGCCCGGTCAGGTCGTCGGGCATCATCTTGCTGCAACTCGGGCAGTAGAGGTTGACGCAGCGGCCCGGCGGGTGGGCCTCGACGAGCGTCTGGCTCGAGTCGCGGTTCTCGTCGCGCATGTAGCCGAGGCTCATGAGCGAAGAGCGCGGGGTGGTCGACATGGTCAGCCGGTTGGCATGGATCGTGGCGGCCGACTGCGGCCGCGGGTCAACGTCGTGCTGCATGGCGTCTGGGGAAACCGTCTCCGGCTGCTGGTCCGGTGCGAGGTAGGAAGATTGAACTTCGAGGGAGTTGATGTGCAAGGGTGGGTAGTGCGTCGAGGTCAGGGCGGCGTGCTGGAAGACGTCGCCTGGGCTGGTGTAAGGAACTGTGTAGGCGCTAGTGACTGTGACGGCTGGGCTTTCCCAGCCGGAGTGATAGGGAAGGGTTTGTGCCGTGGACGACGGAATGGTGACCGACTGGCTTGGAAGCACAGTCGGGGGAGGGCGGAAAGCGTTGGTGGTAGCCCGAGGTTGCGGTTGAGGGGTTCGCGCGCGCTGGATGGGCATCGGGATCTGGGTCGGCGGCGGCGCCTTGGGCAAAATGTCGGGTCTCTTGATGCGCTTGGGCGGCGGGTTGGGCCGTCGCCTGTTAGATGCGCTCCTGGGACCCGCTGGCGCAGAAGCGCCCGGACTGTCACCTCCAGGCACGGCGGCCCCAGCGGCCATGTTGCCATGAACAACTGTGGGGGTGGGTGCCGGCGAGGGAGGGAGGTGGGGTGTGGAAGCCCAGCTGTCGCTGGTGGCGGGCTGGCTGATGGCGGAGCTCGTGAACAGGGAGACTGTCCCCGCGATTCTGTTCTCCCAATCCTGGACCACAGTCTCGATCCAGGTGTAGATGGAGCCTGCGCTCCGTTCGAGACCCTGGCGGATCTTGCGGTCGACATCCATGACCTGGCTTGCTCCGTCAAGCACATGGCGGTACTGAAGCTCGAGGAGGTCCTTCAGCGTGCCGAGGAGCTTCTTGGACTCTGCAATAAAGTCAAAGATCTCCATCACCGGAACAAACACTGCTCAGGGTGTTAGACATTGCCGACCTGAGAAAAGGGGATGGGGCCGGGGCATGCTTACCTGGGTCAGGGATAACCTGATCAGCCGGGAAGAGAAGCTTCCACAACGAGAGCCAGTTGTCAATCTTGGCCTTGAGGCTCCGAGCCTCCAGGGACGAGATGATCTTCTGGGTAATGCCGTCTTCGGGATCTGCGCCGCCGCTGTCAAACGACACACGGCAGACGTCCAACTGACGCAAATGCGAGTCCAACTCGTTTTTCGAAACGAAACCCTGGCAGCAGCGCGGGCAAAGGAATGGCCCCGCGTTCCGCTGCACAGGAGGGTGGTGCGCACGGATATGTTTTCTGCGTGTGGTTAGCAGGCATGCTCTAAACCCCCAGGACATCGTGGCGCCTACTTCAGCTGTGACATGTCCGCAAAAGAGTGTGTGGCGCAGACGTAGTATTCTCGCACGTTGAATCGAAGGGGGTTCCGCTTTCGGTAAGGACAGCTGAAGTTGGTCGTGTTCCCCTTGGTGCTGTATGACTGGGAAGCGGGTGAGACGTCCCTGTCGTCGTCCCTCTGGTCGTCCCGGTCCCCCATGCCACCTCCATCCTCGCTTCCGCCATCCGCCTTCCTCTTCCCCTTTCCGTAGTTGCCCGACTGCTGCTGGTCGTTGTTCCCGGCACCGGGTGTGCCGCCATACTGGGGCGAAGGGGTGCCCTGGCCGGATGTTGCTTGCGTGAATCCAAGGTGGCCTTCGTGGGACGCGCTCCAGAGTTCTTGAAGATATCGGTAGGTGCAGTCCCACACCAGCAACGGGGCGGCGCAGTCGTCGACGTCCTTGCCGAAGGTGTTCCTCAGGACCCAGGAGGAAATTTCGTCGACCAGGCGGATCTCGTCGTCCTCGGCGTCGTGGCCCTCGCCCTCGCTGGCAGCGGGGGTAGAGGTGCGCCCAGCGGTGCCTGGCGGGGCTAGCTGTATCCTGTTCCTGAGCGTGAGCGAGGTCCTATTCGCGTTTCAAGGGCCTTCATGACCACGTCCAGGGGGGACCAATGAATAATACGAACCTGCTTGTCTGCTTCTTCGGCTTGCGGTGAGGGTAGATGGAGACGCCACCATCAGCCTCTTCCACCTCGGCGCGGAGCTCCCGCGACAGCCGCGACTCGGGGCGGCTGCACTCGGACTGGGTGTTGACGCAGGTGGTGGACGAGAGGATCGAGTCGATGGAGCCGAGGCCGCGGTGGTGCTTGCGGAAAGACGCGTCGTCGCGGTCCTTGGAGGCGACCTTGCCGTGGGAATCGGTGAGGACGAGCTGGGGACGGCCCGGCTTGGTGGATTCGGGAGAAAGCGACTTGGAGAGAGCGGCGGGGAAGCTGGCCATGGTCGGGCTGCTGGGCGGGGTGGTGCCGGACAGCGAGAGGGCGTCGGCGGCGGCAGCGGCAGCGGCGGCGGACGGGTGGCGTCTGGAGTCGGCGTCGTGGTCGTGGTGCTGGCGGGCAGTCACCGTGTCGAGGTCGGCGGCTGCAGTCTTCCGCGCATAGGCTGCATCCTTCCGCGGTCGATAGGGGATGCAGAGGACCGGGTCGGCGGCCAGCTTCTGTGCGACGCGCCGGGACGCAGGGGACCTGCCCCTGGCACCGGGTTCCATCCTATGTCTCGGTCTCGGGGCCTAGGGAGGAGGAGTCGCGCGCGAAGGGAGATGAGGCCTCGGCCAGCAAGTAGCCTGGGTGGGCGGGAGTGGCAGCGGGAGCGGGAGCAGCACCAGCGGCAGCAACTCCCACGGCGGCGGCGGCAGCAGCAGCGAGACGCGGTCCACGTCCACGTCCACCAGAGTCGTCGTCGCAGGTCGCGAGACGTCTCGAACCCGAGCCCCCCTCGATGACGCCCCGGCGACCGCAGACGCGAGACGGCACACGGCAGCAGACGGCGGCAGCAGACGTGCTCGGCGGGGACCAGCAGCAGCAGCGGCAGCGGCAGCGGCAGCGGGGTGTGGCGATTCGAGGGTCGCTACGCGACTCTGGACGGCGGCGGCGGCTGCTGGCGCTCGCGTTGGCGCTGAGGGTCAGGCTCAGGCCGACACTGCTGACACCGAGACTGACACGGCGGCGGAGACGGAGGCGCTGGCTGCGACGTGGGACCTTGTCGCGGCTGGTTAATTTGTTCATGCGAACGAGGGCGATAAAAATGAGCGACTGTAACGAGCGTCTGTAGTGTACGGGATCTGTAATGAACGAAGGGCCACTCGCATGACAAAGGAGAGGACCGAGAAATTGGACTCGCCCCGGCGACAGCTGTCTCTGTCGGGCTGCTGGCTGTCTGTCTGTCTGCGCGGCTGAGCTGGGGGAGGGAGGGGAGGGGGTCGGGAGGGAACGAAAGTGAGCGAGTGGGCGAGTGGGTGAATGAGTGGCAGGGAGGGAGTGATTTGCATGCAGTCGAAGTTTGGGGGTGTGTGGGCGCCTGTCAGCGTTCTTCAGTCGTCGCCCGCCGTTGGTTGCCCGGGTTGCTGGGAGCACTGCGAGCGCGTGCAACGCACTAACTAAACTGCTGCGAGCTAGCTCGGTGCTGCTGGGCCGCCGCTGGGGATGCCCAGTCTGGTCTGGTGTGGTGCTGGTGTGCTGGTGCTGGACGGGAGAGCCTTGCCTTGGCCTTGGTCCCTGGTCCTGACGATTCCTGTTCCTGGCTTCGTCCGGTCAAAGTGCAGTGCTGCAGACCAGTTCAGTCCAGCCCGGTTGAGAACTTGAGTCCAGTCCAGTCTCCATTCTCTCAGGCAATTCCTGGTCTCTGTCTCTGCCTGCTCTGGCTCCTGCCTCCATGCTCCTGCGCCATTGCCTGCTCCTGCTCCTTCCTGCCTCCCCCACCCCTGGCTGCCCCGACGCTCCTTCCCCCGAGCACACCTCGCGACGTGTGTTTTAATTTCGATCGTCCCAATCGAGAAGCCGCAGCTGTGGCGCCTGGGCCAATTAAAACATGCGTCAACCGCGGGGCGCCCATTGGTTCAGGCCGGCGTGCCTGAGCTTAGCCCGCTTGGCCTGGCCCGAAACCCGATCGAGCACGCGCTGGGCCCAGGGCTGGGCGCGCCGCCTCGCTGGAGACACCTGGGCAGGTGTCGTCGACGGGCACAGACTGCGAAACCAAGAACAGGGACCGCACAATCTGGCCATCATCTCAGATTGCGATTCTGGCCTGGCCTGCCTCCCCTCCCTCCCCCTCCATTCCCCACTTCCCACACTTCCCACACCTCCCACCTGATGTTTCAGTTTCAGACGAGAGCTCGCCCTCCTGTTGTTGGCGCGCAGATCGGGCGAGCCGCGAGCCCCACCACTTCCCGACAACTGAACCCCAGCACCCGCGCAATCCACAGCACCCACAGCACCCACTCGCCAAAATGACACCCACAACACACACACACGCCGCACCCCAGCTGGCGTCGCTGACATGCAGCGCTCCCCAAAGTTACTTTAAAACCTCCGCATCAACCACGCGCTGCACACGCTGCTCGCGCAGCTCGACATCCGAGCACCACCGGCCGCCGCGGCCGCATTGTCTCTTTCTGGATGGCGGCACCGTGGGCAATCTAACATGCGCTAGTTAGCTTCCAAGGTTGCCTGCGCGCTCTTCTGCAGCTGTCGCGAGTCACATGCAAAGCCCGTTTGGATGTGTTAAGCGAAGCCAACCTCGAAGAGTCCAAGTCGAACAATTGGCGCGTGTCCCCGACGAGTCCGATTCCCAATCTCAATCAATCAACAAACCAACCTGCTTCTGCACAGCCGCACCGCGCGCCGGCCCGAGATCAACCGCCGCCGCCGACACACACAACAACAGCACACCAACCCGCAGAAGCCCATCTGGCGTCGTGACCACCTCCTGAAGTCCTGGCGTCCTGGGTGTCTGGGTGTCTCAGATGCACTCCTCGTACCAGAGATTGATTGCGTCCGTCTCGATGACGCCGGCCGACAGGAGACGGCAAACGCGGGACTCGGGAGGCACGACATTATCCAGCCAGCCCATCTGCGGGCGTCCGTCTCCTGCGTCTGCGTCTCCTGCGTCTCCTGCGCCTCCGGGCTCCCAACTTCCCAGCCCACGAAACACGGAGCCGCGCCCTGAGCCCCCAGCGCTCTGCAGGCCAAGCCCCGAACCCACACCTGCAGATGATGCAACCCACCCGCTGCATGCAGCCCGCCGCCTTCTAGAAGGTCGCGTCGTGGAGTGGGTGGGTGGTGGTGGTGCTGAGTGTTGAGTGGGTGGTGCGCCACGTGTGGGCCAAAAAAGCTGCAAGTCTCCATCCTCTTCTGGAGACACTCAGAGAGGAAACTCGCGGCAAAAGGTTTGTGACAAGGGTGAGATTCGAACTCACGCCCCATTACTGAGACCAGGAAATCCGTTAAGATCTGCTAATTCAGGTGTTCCTGAACCTGGCGCCTTAGACCGCTCGGCCACCTTGCCGTTGACTGTTGTCGTTGAAGCTCGGACCCGCGATGTGGCCACGTCAACCACAACACTCAACGCGCGAGATGCGCCCGCGCACCTGTCACCGAAAGGCAGCGTGCCGGCCAGATGGGATTCTTTTGCATAACAAATAACTGACAGCGGCCAGCTCGATTGTGGCTGTGGATGAGATCTCGAATGTTCGCGACCCCAAAAGCTCCAGGTTGAAGATCCCGGATTCCTGACACGCCGCAGAGTCGCAATATGGAAACTTCTGAGGAACGATCGACTGCGGCCCCGCGCACGGGCAAAATCATTGCGCAATCACATGTTTCGTTCCTTGAGTCCCCGCTGGCTGGGAGCCAATGTTTCTCAACAAGCCACCCCCGTCAAAACTCGGAGAAACAGCACGACGCTGAGGTGACAGCGGCGGCACCGGCCAAGACTTCAACATCACAGGCCACCGCCGAGAATGTCCCTCAAGCAAATGACAACACATAGGCCCCGGACCCGTCGGCCGAATGCCCGCCCGTCGCCGAGCTGGCGCACCTCCCGGCGCCGTTTCCCGTATGCCACATCTGCTGGCACAGCTTGCACCACGCCAACCTCCCCTGTTGCCCCTGTCCCGCCAGCACAGTCACCATCACAGCGTAGTTCCCACTCCCACCAAACTTGTGCGTGCCCCCGCGGGGACAAACCCCATCCGACGCGCTCTTGGAAAACGCCAGACCATAACACTTCCCGCACCACGCCCACCCAGCCTGCATGTCACCCCTGGGCGGCGCCTCCGCGAACTCCACGGCGTAGTTACCACTCCCAGCACTGACGTGCGCCCCGCCGGCGGCACATCGTGTCCTCCCATCAAAACAGAGAAGTTCGCACCCCGCGCACCAACGCCACCTGTCCTGTCCCCCCGCCTGCTCCCGCGGATTGCCGTTCATGCACACGCTGTACGCACCGCTGCCAGCGAAGTCGTGGGTGCCGCCCGCCACGCACGGGGCCGTCTCCGCCCAGCCGAGGCCATGGCATTTGTTGCATCGCCGCCAGGGCGTCTGCCCGCCCCCGGAAGTGGGGGAGGTGGTAGTCCCCGCTGGAGGAGACGTCGTGCTGGCCGCCGGCTTGGCACGGGCCGGTTGTGCTGGTGTCGGTGTCGGTGAAGGAGAGGACCTGGCAGCGGCTGCATCGGCACCAGCCGGACTGGCCGGGGGAGGAGGGTGAAGAGGAGATGGTATACATTGCGCTGTGGGAGAGGTCGTGGATGCCGCTGTTGGTGGGGGAGGGGCAGAGGGCGTCGCCGGCGAAGAAAAGAGTGGCGCATTTCGGGCAGAGTTTCCAGTTCTGTTGGGGCATGGTGGGGGAGTGAGTTGTGTCGAGATGAAGCGAGGGAGGCGGGTGAAGTTGAACAGGTGAGTGTGATCGTAAGAGGGAGGGCATGCCGTTGAGAGCACCGCACTCTTGAACTCCGCCATGGGAAACGGCAGGTATGATGCCCTCCAGTCCGTCACACAAACACTCTCTTCTCCGACGTGGCTTTTCAGTTTCCGGCTGGTCTACCCCAGGCGTCCTCCCGTTGCCAGTCATTCCCTCCTCTCCGTCAGTCTTCGGGATGAGAAAGAACAGCCAGACCACGCCGCGACGGGTCACTTTCAAATTCACACCATCTGGTTTCTACGTATGCGGTGGTGAGCGGCGGTGATACAACCGCCGCCCTCGGCCTCCCCATCCATCCAGCCCTACCGCCCCCCCTCCCCGGGAGGTGCCGCATAGCCGTTGCGCGGGATGGCCAATCTTGCGTATCTGGCAAGACTGCACCCCCACGACTCCGATAAATTTATTATGGGTTGATTCAACGCCCAAGCGCGGAGAGAATCTAATACCAAGAGACCTCGTACCCCCCGAGGCGTACATGGAGCTATTGAAACGCCACCGCTCTCAGCCGGGTCTAGGCATGTCCGATGGGGGGCATAGGGCGGGCAACGGGGCACGGCGACGGCCGGTGTTCGGTGTCGGGTGAGGATTTTCAGCATAGTTGTTTTCAGCGTTTCCAACTGATTGCGCTTGCTAAAGTGGTCCTGGAGCGTGCTCTGCATGGAAGGAGACAGACCCGCCGCAGGGGTTGTTCGAAGTCCAAGATTCGGCCCGAACTGCACCGCGTCGTCTCCGTCGCATTAATACCGAGGACTCGCCGCGCCTGCCAATCCGAGGTGTTCAGTTTTGCGGCCTAGGTTCAGTTTTTGCTGCTTGGGTTGGGTCTGTCGCCGTTGCTTTGCGTTGAGACTCCTGCCAGGTGCGGGGGTTTGGGTTGGGGTTGATCGAGGTAGGTAATCTATTCGTGGTGGAAACCTGGTTCGGGGGGGTAGGTGGTATGCGGTGATGCTCTATTCCCAAGCTATACGTTCCTCAGGCAGAACCGGCACCGTTTTTTGCTTGGTTGATGGGGAGGAGGGGGGAATTAAGCAGACGCCTGGAGGTGCCTATCTATGTAGGAGTTGCGGCAAGGAACCAGGCACATCTTATGGAAAGTTGATACGAACCCATCGAGTCAGTTCTATGGAATGATTCGGTTATTAAGTTGCAATTGGGGTCAAGGGGTTCTGCACTCGAGGACCCGTAAAACGGGGTCCTGAACAAAATAGGTAGGTTGTTTGTCTGAGCTGTTCGTAGGTACTTACACGTTGACAAAATTAAGATGCGAGAGGGCGTCATGAGTTGATTTGACAATACGGGTTGCAGCTTGGTGAAAGCCTGAGTGCCTACCTAACTACAAGTCTCAAGTTTGAGGAGTAGTACTTGATACCTAGACTATACTGCCGCTCCATGAGGGACAAGTGAGGTTCAACGTGCTTTTGGCCGTTCGCGATTATTTGTCCGTATTATCAGTGATCGACACTGGACTCAAGAAACCAAAACCCACCACCAACCAACCATAGGAGACGACAAACCAGACGAGACGGGCCGCTCTCCTCGTGTGATTGGCCATTGGTGACTGCTTGGCTTGAATTGTGGGAGCGCCAGGCAGCAGCGAGCAACTTCTTGCATCAATGAAGCTGGAGGCCTGACAACAAGACGAGACACAAACGTTCCAATGACTGGGCTCGGACCGAACTCAACCACGGCCAGCCTGAATAGCCATGTCTCAACACATCCAAGACCACGGGCAGCCACCGACGGCACCCGCGCCAGATTCCACCCATGCGGGACTGCTGCGCCTCCCGCCGCACATCCGCCGGCGCATCTACCTGTTCGCGCGCGTGGCACGCTTCGACGGCAGGCCGTACACGTACTACCTCGACGGCCGCAAGGAGTCGCGCTCCTGTAGGAGCGACTTTGACCCGCCGCTTGGACCAGATCCCCGCCGGCCGCCGTCGCCGCCTCGAACCGGCATGGCCCGCTACCTGTTCTCGACCAGAGAGGATTACACAGGCTGCAGGCCCGGCCTTCTCTTCTCCGGCTTACTGCTGACCTGCCGCGCGATACACGCCGAGGTGGCCGCCCTGCTGTACTCGGCCAACCGCTTCATCATCTTTTATGCCCGCAACCGCTCCCTCGCGCCCCTCCGTGCCCTCTCGCCGACCGCTCTCGCCTCTCTGGTTACCCTAAAGATCGTCTTGAACGAGTCCGCCTGCCACGAGCCCGTGGACTCGATCAACTATCCACCTGAGTGTTGTCGCGACGGCCCGGCCCATCGCCCAGGGGGCGGGAGATACCATTGCGCCCAGTATCACGGGGATAAGCATGGCCGCCCGCTGCTCGACGACGCCTCCGGCTCGGACCCAAACGAGGCCAAACTCGCCGTCCAAGCGATGCTTCTCGAGTGGCGCAACACCGCAGCCCACCTCTCGTCCCACATCCGCGCCGGGTCCCTGGGACTCTCGCTCGTCTGTGACTTCGACCCTCGTCACGAGTATACCCTCGAGGCCGCCCGGCTTGCAACAGCCCCTCTCGCCCTCCTGCCGCCCCTCCGAGACTGTCACGTCCGGCTCTCAGAACATCCCTCTCGCCCTCTTCAGCTTCTCGCCGAAGAAGCCGTCCTGCAGGCCCGCTCAATCCCCTCGCCCCGCCTCCTCGGCCCCCCGCGGACGGGATCGCCGCTGACGAGCCTGCCCCGCGAGCTCCGCCACCGCATCCTCGAGTACACCGATTTGGCCACTCCTTGGAGGGAGGTCACCTGGGGTCGGGGCGTCCGCGGCTACCGAATCGTGCGCCCGCCGTGCGCGCTGTCAGCCGAGAACGGCCGATGTCCACCCCATGTCTTCAATGGCTGCCGCCTGACCCGTTGCGGCCATTGTCTTTACTGTGACCCCGAGGGCTATGAGCTGGGACCCAACTACGGCTGTTTTTGCCGCCGTCGGCATGCCGCTTTCTCCCTGTCATGCCAGTGCTGGGCTCCGCCCACCAGCCTGTTTCTCGTCTGCCGTGCCCTCCGGGAGGATGCCGAATTCGTCTTTTTCACGACCAACCGCTTCATCGTCTTTGACGGAGACACCGAGTGTCCTTGGGTTTTCCTCCGAGACGAAATCATGGACCCGAAAGCCTACCCATATGAGCGGTTTGCCGCTTCCAAATTCTTCCGAGAGATCGTGCCCGCCCACTGTCTCACCCACCTCCGCTTCGTCGAGCTGGTCTTCCCCCCCTACGACCCCGAGGTCTGGCCGCAGTTCGCCAACCCCGCGCAGCTGGACTGGCGCGAGACGATCCGCTGGCTTCACGGCAAGCTCAATGCCCCGGCGCTGACCATCCGCTTTGTCATGGCCGAGTTTTATTACGCCGACGTGCCCGACATCCGCCAACAACTGACCAAGGAGGAGGGACACGCGATTGTGAGGGGATGGGCGGGCATCATGGCTGCCGTGTCGCCCCTGGTCAGGGGCGACGGCCTGGGGGGGTTCTACGTGCAGGCACCGTTTCCTGGGCGATGGACCCGTGCCGCGAGATCGCGCACCCGGTGGTATGCCCCTGAAAATCAGTGGCTAGCCGACACGGATAAGAACCACAAAGAGTTCTGCGAGCGGGGGGTACGGGGTATTCCAAAGGGGGAACCCCTACTCCCCTGTGTCAAGGCCGAGCCGAGCAAGAGTACGTGGCAGCGGTTGTATGAACGGGATAGCTATCTCGACTAGATAGAACTCGCTTGCCTCACAGTCAGTCATCGCAGGAGATGTAAGTTCGGTAGTCAGAGACATAGGCAGACAGCCGATTCAGGAGTGTTACCATTGCTCGGCAAGCCCGGCCATCTTCAAGTCCCCATCCCCCTTCCCTACTGATGATTACCAACCCCCCGATGATCCATGCCCCCATTACACGGCAATTCTAACCAGACTATACGCCGAATCATCCCCTATCATACCCCCCGCGCTCTGCTCATACCACCCAGGCATCTCGTTTCCCTTGGGCTGGTTCGGCGTGGCGAACCCGTACCGCACAAACACCACGTCGTCGTGCTCGCCAATGTTCCGCCGGAACCCCTCGTGCTCCGACACCACCACCCGCCCGCCGAGCGCCACCTGCCGTTCCGTCCAGTAGAGCACGAACTACCCGCCGCATCGTCAGCATGCCTCAGCACCCCCCCGACCCAGACAAAAAGAAAGACCGACTGACCTGCTCCTCAACACAAACCTCCACCCCCCTCCCCAACCC
>FTEL01003692.1_pt1 | contig 13192 bp, 6 predicted proteins | sample 1658911 | NCBI WGS metagenome assembly FTEL01 (sample SAMEA3914869, study PRJEB12502) | metagenome | biome: forest; material: soil | place: USA | collected 2012-03-12 | depth 0.1 m
CGCGGTGACGGTGGCCGTGTTGGTGCAGAAGGGGAGGGTGAAGCCGTTCTGCGGGAGGTTCTCGCAGGCAGTGCCGTTGGGGCAGGGGCCGACCAGCTCAAACTGGCCGGCGATGTTGCAGACCTCGATGCCGGTGTTGGGGGTGGTGCAGCGGTAGGTGCCGAAGGTGCAGCCGGCGGTGTCAGCCTGGGGGGCAGGGACGGCCAGGGCGGTGGCGGCCAGGGCGAGGACGGCGGTGAAGTACTGCATGTTGGGTGGTTGGTAAGAGACTGAGAGTCTTGGTTGTTGGTGTTGGAAGTGTTGTGGATGTTGTGGATGTTGTGATGAGAGTGGTGGATGTTGTGATGAGAGTGTTGGATGTTGCGATGATGGTGAGAAGAAAGGTCGGGATAGAGAGAGAGCAACGGCTCTTCTTATACTCGAGATGGCACCCTCCTCGTCGCTTAGAGAGACATAACCGCTCATATTTGCCTTCCGTCTCCCTCATCCCTCACTGGCCCATAGCCGTCACAGCCGCTGCGCAGGCGGAATCCACCCGCCAACACCCACCGCACAAGCATCGCCATGATCCAAACTTGCACCTCCTCCACCCTCACCGACCCCATGACTGGCTCCCACCCGCAACACGACGCATCCCAACCCGTCCCAAAACACGAGACGGCCCGGGGTAACACGAGTCGCCCGAGCTCTTCTCAGCCGCGATCTACAAGGCAGTGCAGGCGACACTTCGAGGCTGGGCCCGGTGCTGTGTGCTCCCGTTCCACAGTGGCGCACTCATTGGACGACCGCCGAACCATCGAACATTCTCCCACGTAATGTCAGATCGGTGGACCCTATCACATCCCCCACTCAAGCCCAAAAAACTACGGGACGGGCAGGGGACCGGACACGAGGCCAAACAACCTGAACCCTGAGCGCGCGCGGTGCGGGGCGGGGCATAAGAGCCGGCTCAACGTGTACCCGTTCATCCAACCCCGGGGAACGTGGGCGAAATACGAGGCCGCAACCAAGGGTGGTGTGTGTGAGCGTGGCAGGGCTATTTTTAGACCCTTCTTTTTCGGCTTCCAGCCCGCTTGACGGAGTCCTTCGCCTTCGAGAGGGCTGGACGGGGCTCACCCAGACCCTATTGATCGCCCGCTCCACACATGCTGGGAACGAGGGTCAACCTGAGAGGAGAGTCGGGGTCTGTGGCTGACGTTTTTGCGGGGCAGGGAAGCGCGTGGTTGGAGGTTCGTGGTAGGGTGGCCAATGACAGCATCTCAAGGGATCATGCTGTCTCGGATCTTTGACGACATTGGCAGGGATGGGGGGCATGGCAACTTGATGCCGGGTGCCGCTGCCGTCCCAACTGTTTGCAGTTGCAGAGGGCAGAAAGTGCCCGGATGGAACCCCCCCGAGTTCTTCTCTATCCAAACCGTTGGTTCATCTCGACCATGAGATTGTCCTTTGTTGGTGGTGATGGGGAGTGCGGGAATGGAACGGCCAACGGCAGCCGGCCCGATCAGCACCGATCGCCGGTCTTGGCGATGAGGATGACGTCCTTCGATCCTTTGGGTGAGATTTGGGGTGGCCAACGGTGCAGGGGAGCTTGCTGGGTGGACACCTCAGCTCGCGCTCCCCGGCAGTGTGTTAAGCGATGCTGTGGGGGTCCGAGGCCACTCAGCCCTAGGGTACTATTCGTGGGGAGGAAGGCGGTGCTGAACTTTAAGTTTACGAAAGACTAGGAGTTCCCTACCTCACACGCTCCCACTCGCCGGCAAGACGCCGTAGAGGCGTCGACCATCCTAGAGAGGGAGGGAGCTTTACGTCCGATCTCATCCTTGCTTTCGCTACGAAGTCGCACTTCATTGAGGGGGACTGCTCAGGTGCGTGGAGAGTTATGGAGAAGGGGCAACTCAGCGCTTTGGTTTGTTCTAGGCTCCTCCATCCGCTGACGTAGGATGGCAAGAACTCGGAAAAGGCCCGAGCAGACGTCGGGCACGAGCCACCATGTCTTTTTCTGTCTTTAGCTGGAGTCCGACGGCCCGACTTTTGATGACAAGGGGAGGCAATGCATCCAGGCACTGCCTGCCAAACTGGGCCTGAAGTCAACATAGCCCTGAGCCGGCCCGGACGATGAAGTCATCAGGTAATCGAGTTGCCCGATTTGACTCTGGCCTGAGTGATTTCGTGTTGGTCTTGCGAAACTCAAAGTAGAAGGAAGAGCGTAAACATCGGACGACTCGAACCGGAAGGAGACATCAAATCGCGAAGCCCGTCCGAATCCGAAGGTGGCCGAGGTGTTGGCTGAAGTGTGTTGGCAGGGGCACCGCGTCACATAGATTGCTGTCCCTACAGGTACTCTATTCTGTTTCTTTTCCTCGTTGTGGGATGGATGGTGACCCGATGCGTATCCCGTCGGTATCGTTCTCTGTAGGTTGGGGGTTTATCATGGTGAAACCGAGGGCAAATGTTTGCAAAAGGCTAACAAATCCCGCCTGCAGACTGCCATGTCAAACCACAAATTTGTTGGAAACTGACCCGGTGTTACAGCGGGATGCGTTGGTGACACCGAAACGGCGGGCCGGTTTAACTGTTTCATCGAATGGCATGGCATGTCACTGGCCACCATCCCGTCCCGGCAGGATGGGTGGCAGACAGGTATTATCTGGGGGTATTATTCATGGGGGCCAGAACCGCACGGTTGGGCCTTGGCTGTCATCCCATTTGCCATCATCACCCCTGAACGATACCAGCAGGCACACGAGCAATACCATAGATTTTGGTACGACAAAGAAAAGGTCCATATCACATTAAAAAAAAAACAATCCAACGCCTGATCCATCCCAGAGCCCTGCTACAAAGCATGCGCAGGCAGCTGCTCGACCGAGTGGCCCCTCGAGTCTGTCTGCGGATGCGTCGAGCGCTCCCCGATCGAGCCCGCCGAGTCATTCCTGCTCATATCCGGCAGATCGATAATCTCCTCGTCATCGTACATCTCCTTCCCGCGGCGCGAGAACGTCCCCTCCCCACGGAAGTCATCAGCACCGCCCTTGAGACTGCGGAAAGTCGTAGTCGGATCCCCCGCTGTCCGGCTCCCGCCCAGACCACCCGTGCCATTGTGCTTGTAATAGCCAGAGCGGGCCGTCTTGTTCTCCGTCAACGACACTCCCACGGCGCCGAGGCACTGCTGGAAGATGCCCTTCATGGCGGGGACGCACGCCGCCAGCACGCCGAGCAGCTGCTCCATCGCGGTCCAGGTGCAGATGGACACGCTGGTGGCCCACCAGTCGGGCAGGGTGGCGAGGTGGCTCCAGTCGCGGATGATGATGACCGTCTTGACGATGCTGGAGATGGTCGCGAAGATGCCCATGCCCATGAGCACGCAGACGAAGATGCGCTCGCGGAGGGGGCGGTTGAGCTTGCGTAGGAAGGTGGCCGGGGCGAGGGAGAGGAGCACGTCGGTGGTGATGTTGATGGCGCTGCCAAGGTTGGAGATGCCCGACATGACCTCGGTGGAGACGCAGCCTGGCATGAAGGGCGTCCAGGCGGCTTTGAGCGGGCGGCAGGCGATGGCGAGGTTGAAGATGATGTTGCCGACGCCGTAGATGGTCTGGATGGCCATGAGGGTGTAAAGGAAGATGCGCCAGCCGCGCTCCTTGCCTTGGATGCGGAGGAGGGTCAGGGCGATGGAGAGCTTGATGCACGTCATGGCGAGGCCCCAGATGCCGATGGCCAGCCACGAGTTCCTGCCGCCTGCCGTGGACTGCTCGATCGTGATAATGGTCGGCTGGGGGTACATCGTGAAAAACAGCATTGACCAGTCGACGATGGTGAGGATCTGGGGGGGAGAGTACGTGTTAGCGGGGTGTGCTGCCACACGGTATTACAGACTTTGGGAACTCACAAAGCCCAGGCAGATAAACATGTCGTCCAGCCCAACCTTCCATACCGGCCGTATCCTCTGGTACATGCGCGTCGAGAAGGTGATGATGCAGAGGAACATGAGCACTGAGGTGGCGCCGATGTGGACTCGCGCGAGGTAGGCGGCGTGGGGCGAGATGGGGACGCCGGTGAAGAGCATCGGGTTGATGGTGGCATTGCCGCCGTCTGCGGCTCCCGTGGCCATCGATGGGCCCGGTGCTGTTGCTGTCGCCATGGCGAAGAAAGTCGTCGAGTGTTTGCCGGCAGCCAGCTACGGACTACCTAGCAGCAGTCGTGGTGTCGTCGGACAGTGACAGGTGGAGGCAGATCCAGGATCCGGGGCTGGTGTGTTTCTTTATGAGCTGTGTATGCCCCGAGAGCGTCGGCGGGTCGAGACATAGTCTGGACTGGACGCGGGACCAGGTCCCGGCAGCGAGGCGAGGACGGCTCTTAATTGTCTTACGGATTTTGACGGACATGGACTTGGGGGGGGTGTCGTCTTGGTCCATTGTAACCTTCTTTTGCTGGCAGAGCGCAGTGGTCTGGGACTGTCAGGGGGGGTTTGCCTGCCCCAACCCCCATCCCATCCACCCCCGCCAGCATCCCGTGCGCCAACAGGGACATGGTCGAAGCCAAAAGAGTGGAAATGCCCCAAAGCGGCAATGGCGAGGTGCATTGATTGTGTTTCGTGCCAACAGCCCGAAATTTCCCAAGTTTCGCGGGTGGTCTGATCCTCCGGCTCGACGCTTCCAGGGTTCAAGCCTCACCCTCCCTGCCCTCCTCCAGCTGTCTTCCCCCAATCCCAGGCTGTCAGCTCCTGCACCCCATTCAACCGTGCACACGGCACCACCGGCTCGCATGGTCCGTCCCCTGCAACGCTCCCGGTCACGCTCCCTGTCAAGGGCCCCCGCTCTTGCATCCCAAAACGCTCTACTTGGCAGCTCCAGTGCCACCCTTCCAGGCCCTGCTTGGTCTGTCATGACCATGTTCTCTGCTGCGAGTGGTCGAAGGGCCTGGTGTGGCTCTGTGGCCGTCTCCAGGACCAGGTCTCCGGCTCTCAGGGGGTGGGCTTGGCGGGCCGCCACAGCTGTCGCCTGCTCCCCCGAGGTGCTAGCGCTGATTGTGACCAAACCTCCAGGGGCTCTCGCGATGTTGTTGTTTGTGGTTGCGGGGTGGAGCGAGGGGAACTTTGCGCCCTGTGCACCGCGTCTCGTCTCCAAACCTCTGGGGACGGGAGAGGGATGGCAGCACGGCAGGACAGCCGGCAGCTGTTATGGCAAGCCACCAGCAAGCCACGGGCTCAGACCACCCTCCACGGGCTGCCCGTCCCGTTCCCCAGACCTATCGGCAGATGGCGGTTCAATATATTGCACTGCCTCGACCATCTCGGCTCCGGCGCGTCTCTCACTTGTCGGCACTGGACGGGCCGGGAAAAAGGCTCGACACCCCCCGTTGCAGATAAAGTTGAGGCCACCAGCCCCGAAGTGGGCAAGACGCCAAGGTGCGCTCTGATCCTTTCCCCTCCTGACCCCCCCCCCTGGCCCCCAAGCTCCCTGCTCGCGCCATTTCGTCCCATCCTCCGCCCAGACTCCCGCCCAGAAACCGTTCTGATCTGCGCGACAATGAACATGACACGCAGATCGATCTGGGGCTATCCCCCACTGCAGTATTCGAATCGCTGATCAATCTGGGAAGTTTGCGTGTAAATGCTGACTTTCTTTTTATCCCGTCAGGGGGTGGCCCGTCCGAAGATCATGGCCCTCGATTCCAGTCCGATTAAGGTTGACACCCTGCATTCCAGAACTGTGCCTGTGCATCATCGAAGGCTGGTCCCTGACCTGGCAGCGCCGCGGGGAGGTTCCGTTTGGGTTTGGGTTGTGGCCCCTGCTTGACCGGACGAACCTCTCTCCCCTCCCCTCCAACCCCAATCCTGCAAGCCACCGCGCCGACACCAGTCACTCGCACCCGCGGACCAGGTTGAGGCGCCTTCTCGACCTTTCCATGTCAACCAGCTGCAGAACCAACAGCCACTAGGACACGGACCCGAAAAGATGCAGAACGCTTTGGTCGTGGCGCCAACGACCAACCTCGCCGGTTCTGCGGCAACCAGACAGCGGCCGTTGACAGGCGGGACAGGAAAAAATAGGATCAATAATCGTCACCGCTTTTGCAGTTGTGGCGGGCAACGACCAGAACCCCTCACCCACGGACGACAACGACCAACAAACCGAAGTTCTCTGCAGTCGATCATCACGCACCAGTGACCAAACACTCACACACTCAACACTAACACACAGCAACCACCCCCTCCCCTCAGCTCTCGCTACTTTTCTCGTTTTCGGCACCACCCACATTCCCCCCCCACCCCGCCAACAACAACCCTTGCACACCGGGCGAGTCCGTGCTCTCCATCGCTTTGCCTCGAACACCAACACCAAACCAGCACTAGCATGCTGCCGGTCCTGCCGGCAGCCTGCCGGAGCTGCGCGCCCTGTTTTTGTCAGCCAGCCAGCCCGCCAGCCCACCCTCGTTAACTAGCTTCCCCTCTAGTTGACCAAGGCGAACGCCTCTCTTCCGGGGGGCGAAGGGGGATGAGGGGCTGGCGCTTTGGCGCGGAGCTCGCTGGAATTCGTTCCGAGCGCACGGGCTGGCGTTGGCGAGCAGGGCAGGTGATGAGTTTGGGGGTCGCAGCTGGCCGGAGGGTCTTCCCCGGCCGGCAGTGCTAAGGGAGGGGGTTGGAGCAGATGGTCTGGCCAGGCCGAGTGGGTGCTCGCCTCGGGATGCCCCGCCCGCTACTGAGGGTGGTGGCCTGACTGGCCGTGCTTGGGTGGGAGGCGAAGTTTGGTTTGATTGTGCCCCTGAGGCCCACATTCGGTTGCTGGACCCGTGTTGGTCCTGGTTCGTAGTCCTTTGTGGACATCGCGAGGAAGCGTTGAAGTCGTCCAGGCTTTTCGCATCGTGAAAAGGAGCTCGCTCGCTTGTCCAAATCGTGCAGAGACTTGAGACGGGAAACATGCACCCTGGCCCTGGCCCGTAAACCTCTGATAAGACAACAACACGTAGTCGAGAAGAGTCTCCGCCCTGGTGTTTCCAGGAATCAGAACCAGTTCGGGAGAAAAAAGCAAGGGGGCCAGGGGAGAATCAGGGGCAGCATCACCCTTGCGACAAGCCCACTTATTTCCTTCTGTCCACTCCCTTGGTAACATCGGCATGAAGAAACCCCGTAGGTAGGGAACCAATTGTCTCCCACATGATACAAGCGCACGTCATGTCTGCTGCGAGGCTTTGGCCCGATCTGTCTTGTGTCTTGCTGATAGGGCGCAATCAACGCGGGGGCATTGCCATCTTAACTCGTGTATGAACGGAGAGTCGCCCACGCCAGGCAGGTATCCCCGCTGATGGGATGCTCTTGATGCGCAACATGTATACCTCGCTTCCGTAGCGAGATCTGCGTGCATTCTCCGTAGTTGGCATTCTCTTCGCCTTCTTCCTCGTTCTTGTTGTCGTTGCCATTGTCGCAGCTGGATTGTTTCAGCCCCCCGCCGAGAAGAGGACAACAGCGAAACCGCTGCCCGAATAGGAGTTCCTTGCGTGTCGGTTTGGCAGAAGGTAAACTTGAAGCCAAGGTTATGAGTCCAATACCGAAACCGGCTCTCGGTGAGTAGGCGCTTACCCTTCGGTTGGACAGACAGGAAGACCAGTGGGTTCTCGGTCACCCTCTGTAAAGTGTGCTGGAGGTGTTGGGGTCAAAGTGGGAGCAACCCTGGCCCGTAACAAGGGAAACTCCAAGTAACCTCAACCTTGGCACAGCCGCCATGCCAACTGTGGACATGCTGAGGCCGTCGCGGTGCGCTCTGAAAGGGTCGCAAGCGCCAGGAGCCTTACCCCAGTCCCTCCTTGATGAAAGGAACTCTGCTGTTCTTGATGAAGGTCAGCTTCTTGTGCGGTGTGAGTGCTCGAGCGCATAGGCGGGAGCTCAAAAGGCGGCGTTTTGCTCGTCCTGGATGGTTCCGTCCTCTCCCCCCCCACCCCCCCCCAGTCCTGGTTGAGCTCGTGAGGGGTTGCTGCAGCCGGGCCCTCTCGGCACAGTGAGTGTCCAAGGAGTTCGCCCAATATTCCTCAAGACCTAGGGTTCATTGTGGTCCACCATGTTGTGGCCAGGCCATCTCTTCATCGGGTTGAAATTCAGCTGAACTCCAGCAGGGCGAAGAACGCAGTCTCATCCGCTCGAGCTGGCGAAGCAGTCCCTACATAACAGTTTCAACGGCGAGCATCTGATGTTGCCATGCAATGGCGCCATCCGGGCCTCGGACTTGGTGACCAGATCTGGGGTCAGCAATTGGCTTCACATCCGAGCGGGTCAATCTTGAGTGGACGGGCATTTCCCCAGACCATGCTTTCGACCCCCACACAGCCCTACCCACGGCGGACTAAGCCAAAGTTTATCTCAACCTCGCTGGCACCATCGCCAACCATCAACCTTGTTGTTTTGCACCCAAACTTTGAGATCGTCGCTTCCCCTTCAACCTCACAACACCTCGGTTTCACACCCAAAAGCACCTTTCACCGCCCCCGATTCCCGGAATTGTTCCCGGCCTCCACGTTTGCCCGCCTCCCGTCTCCCCGCACCAGAAGTGGGGTGGCTGAAGCCAACCGGGCGCGGCCCTCGGACTCGCTTCAGCGGCATTTGCAAGCATGGCTGGCCTCCCGCCCAAGGTGAATTTGTCAGCCAGCTGAGCAGGACACTTGGCAGGGGCACACAGCCAGCACACGGAGGGCACACAGACGGCAGGGATACACCAACTGCCTCGAGGCTGATGGGCGCAATTCGCCCGTATTAATAATCCCGGCCGCGCACGATGTTTGACAGCCATGGGTAACTGGCCACTTTGACAGCAGTCCAGAGGGGGTTTTGAGTCGTTTCTCGGGGCTGTGAACTCCCGCGCCTTGCATCAGGATGACCCGACGGTGACATCGGGGGCCCCAGGCCGCCAAAACACGGGCAAATCGCGTGGGCGAACCCCGCTTCGTGTGAATCCACAAAGGACACGACAACAACGTGGACAGAGTGGTGTATAAAGTTAGAACCTCCTCGCGTCCCAAGACTTAACATTCCCTTCCTCACCACAGCCTCCAGTCTAGTCTCAAACCAACAGACACCCACACACAACCCAAGTCAACCCAACCCAACCCAACCCAATCCAACCACCACCCCCAACCACCACCATGGCCACCGTCTCCCTCTACGACGCCTCCATCGGCGTAGCCACACACGCCCTCCTCACCCTCCTCGACCTCGTCAAGACCGCCCAAGCCCACGAAGACGCCTCCTCCATCGCGGCCCTCCGCCTGGCGCCCGACATGCTCCCCTTCTCCTTCCAGATCCAGACCGTGTCCAACACCTCCAAGAAAGTCGTCGAGCGCCTGACCGGCCGCGAGCTGGACGTCTGGGCCGACGACGAGACCACCCTCGACCAGCTCGTCGCGCGCATTGAGAAGACGCTCGATCTGCTCAAGTCGGTCACCAAGGAGGAGGTGGACGGCCAGTGGGACGCCGTCAAGACGTTTGGTCTCAAGATTGGGCCGTTTGAGCCCGTGCCGGCGACGGCGTCGCAGTATGTGCTGGGGTTTGCGGTGCCGAATATTTTGTTCCATGTCAGCACTGCGTACGCGATTTTGAGGGTGAAGGGCTTGCCGCTGGGGAAGTCGGTGTATTTGAAGAACTTTGTGGGGGACTTCTTTAAGCCGCCTGCGCCGGCGCAGTAAAGGGGTTGATGTGATGGGGATTGGGATGAGGAGGAAAAGTTGGAGCTGGGAGTTGTCTTTCATTGCTCTGAGTGAGTTGGTGAGAACTACGGATCAGTTAGGTGGCGGAGGGGGAGCCTGCCTCTCCACTCAATGCAAGATACTTCAACCCAATCTTGAAATTGTGCTTGGTCCTTTGGTGTCTGCCTGGTGCCATTGGGTGGTAGAAGGTATGTTTCAGGTAGAAATGGCGCGGATGGCATGAAGTGAGTAGATGGTCTAGAGTAGATGGTCTAGAGTTTCAGAGTTTCTGTCCCGGGCTGGGGAAATCGATCGACCAATACTTGCACCACCCGCGTACCTTCCCCAACACCCAAGGTATATATACAGGTTCCTGCCACCCAACTTTCACCCGCCCCCCGCCGTACACCAAATGAATCAGAACTGGCTCAGCGGTATGGGGGCGGGCTCCGTGGTGACCTCCACGATAGGTCTGGCTTCTGACGAAAGGCCACGACTTCAACTCCCCGCTCGAGCCCAAAGAAAAACGCATCACAACCCGGGAGGGGGTTTCGTAGCCGGCGCCCACCACTCAGATCAAATCTGAGTGGTGCTAGTAGGAGGCCGGTGAGCTTTCCCCTCCCCTTGGACGCCTCCCTCATCCCTTCCAGGACGACAGGCAGTTGGTTGAGTTCAAGTCTCAACCCCCGCAAATGGGCACCCCCGGTCGAAGTAAAACCCCCCACTCTCAAGGGGGTTTTCGTAGCCAGCTACCTCGGTTTGGACGCAAGTCGAGTTAGATGGTGAGCTTTTTGTCCTTTTTTTTTTTGCACCGTCCCTCCCTTAAGTGCCACCGGAGATGCCACATCAGGAAGCAGGGTCACACAACCGACGTCATTGATGCTGTCCTTGTAGTAGAGACCCTGATCGTTACACACAGACATCGCGTGACCGGCGCCACGTGCTGGTTGGTGTGGATGTCATTGGGGCGGATTCTGAGCCAAACCTATCTTATTCTAGAGAATCACAGAGAGCTGACTCCAGGCAAACGGGCGGAGGGTGCGCTTCTCATGAGCTGACTGAGTGGGGCGGAGTGGCCGGAAGAGGAAGCTCCGTCGTGGCCCCACCTCGAACTGGATTTGTTTCCTCGGCGGACCTAAGACCTCTTTTGCCCAATTCCAACCTCAGCAACTCCGTGGAACTTCGGCAGCGACAGGCGCCCGGGCGGTACCAAGCGAGCCGCGAGGCGACCACTCTCATACCAGATACTGTACGGCAGCGAGCGACTGGCGGAGAGTTTGTGTGGAGACCACTCAGGGGTTAGGGGTACACCAGCCGGATCACACCATGGCCGCCGGCGGAAGACCCGGGCCACCCATCAAGTTTGTTGGGCACGACGTGATCGGGTTGCCTGTGAAGCGGAAGCAGGTTGTGCAGGCATGTCTCCCATGCAGGAAGCGCAAGGTATTCCCTTCCAAGTTCCCCCTCCTTAGCCCCTGACCCCTCATTGGAGCTGTGATTAACTTGGACTTGCCAGAAACGCTGTCACCATGTCGAGGGCGCAAGTCCAGGGCCAACTACAGCCTCTGCTCGAGAAGACCAAGACCAAGGGTCCACCGACAGTAGACCTGCCCGTTCCGGTCCCCGTCGACAGGGCGGAGACCCTGACCGCGACACTTCTGATGCCGCCGCCCAGCTGCTCCGCTTCTTCCACCATGCTGCCGACAAGGCATCCGCCAGCATTCCTGATGACGACCCAAGACAGCAAATGTCCCCAGCCCCGCCGTTCCTGGGAGACTTGAACCCCGAGGGCATCCTTGTTGAAGCCACCTTGGCCCCCGCCCAAAAATCGCCAGAGTCAGAAAATCCCCCAGACGCCCATGTCATCGGCTTCGTGCCGCCAACTTCGCCCCGGCAGGCCAGAGCATCTCCCGTCCACGAGCGCAGGACTGGAAACACCGGAAGCCCCAATGTCGACGAAACATCCGGCCCGTTCTTCTCAATACCCCGTGGAGATGGCACGCGCTTCACCATCCCCGTCCAAGACACGGCCAAGTTTGCGGCTCTCGCCCAGACCCTCGTCAACCAAGGCCTTGCCGACAAGCTGATTCCCTCAGACGCAGAGTGGCGCGCCATGCGGGACTTGTACCTGACAAAGATTCATCCCATCTTCCCCGTCTTCGACCGCTCAACCCTCGTCAACCTGCCCGAGGAGACCTCACTCCGCGAACTGATCCAGGCCTGCATCTGCCTCGCGGCCGCCACCGACCCAGAAGCTCGCAGCTTCCTCACCTTCAAGTTGCGCATCGAAGGCGTGTCCAAGTCCCAAACCAAGGCGCCATTCGACGACTACTCGCGCGAGATGGCCAATTTCATCAACCGCCGTCTTACTGAACTCCAAGACGCCCAGCAGATCCCCGTCACGCTTCAAATCCAGGTCATGGCGCTCACATGCCTGTACTGGCAACCCGCCAGCCCAACTCAGCGGTTCGAGCCCCTGTACCTCTACTCCAGGCTCGTCAGTCTCGTCCACACACACGGCATCCACCTCGGTCTGCTGGTACGAGGACCGCCGGAGGACACGGAAGGGAGTGGCACGAGGCTGTTCAAATGCCTCTACGCGCTTGATCGGTTACTCGGGGCCATTGCTGCCAGACCGCTCATGTTCCACAACGTGGACTTGATGGAGGTTCCGCGGCCCGACAACCGCGATCCGCCCATATTTAGGTTGTTCATGTCCTTGATCCTTTTGTTGGACCAAGTCATCGAGCTGTATCGACCGCAGCCCAAAGTCAGCTACGTCGATGTGCCGGTCTTTGAGCGGATGGCTATCGAGGCCGGGGCTCAATGCGAGCCGGAGAGTCTGCTTGGTACGTCGGACTTTTACCTATCATTAGTAGGAACCAAGAACTGACACCTCCACAATCCAGCAACCCTCGAAGTCCTCTACCACGCCATCGGCGTCCTCTCAGTCCGCATGCCGCGCCACCGCTTCCGCGCCGCCCCCGAATGCGACACCCTTCCCGGTCCCGGAACCCAACACCTGCCCCCAAGCAGCGTCAACGCCCGGCGCTCTCACTCTGCCGACCGCATCCTCGACGTCATCAAAGACTACAAGCTCAGCCCAATGCCCTTCATCCCCTATGCCCTCACGCTGTCTCTCAGCGTGGCGTACCGCAAGTGGCGGTTCAGCGTGCTACCCATGTTCCGGACCAGGGGTGGCGCAGACTTCAAGAGGGTCCTCCCTGCGCTGCAGGCCATGGGCGGGATCTGGAGCAGCGCGCGGATTAACGGGCAACTGGGCGAGGCGGTCATGCTCAAGCTGGACCAAAGTGAGATTAACCGCAAGCGCGCGAAGAGGACGGCAGAGGCTGCCAGGGCCAAGCAGGGCCAGAATGGAAGGATGGCGGAAGGGGAAAGGGGAACTGGGGACGAAACGGATGCGCCAGGATCAGGAGCCGACGTGCCATCCAGCCCCAGGCGGCCTCTCGAAACGACCGACCTGAATACCGCCGACGTCCTTCGCCCGCCACTCACCTCGCAA
>FTEL01006100.1_pt1 | contig 13189 bp, 9 predicted proteins | sample 1658911 | NCBI WGS metagenome assembly FTEL01 (sample SAMEA3914869, study PRJEB12502) | metagenome | biome: forest; material: soil | place: USA | collected 2012-03-12 | depth 0.1 m
GGGCGGGAGGCGTGTATTAGAGTGTGGATGTCGGGTCTAAGTGACCTGGAAATTAAGAAATCTGGGCGGCGTGGAGCACTGGAGGAGCACTAGAAGAGGCGCTGGAGTCGTCGCTGCTCGCCTCCTCTCGTCGTCAGCCTGTCTTGGAAGTTGCGCGGTGATTGCCTTGGGCGCGCCACCCCTCGTCCAATCAGCACCCTCGCTGCCCGGCAACAGCGGAGCTCCCAACGGGCCGTTGTGGGGCAGGCAAGCTGTCCGGCCATGCACAAGCGGGGCCTCGCACACCCTGAAGCAGGCCTGAAGTGGGTGGAGCGTGCGCCCTGGCCCCCACCCAGACAGCGCTCCAAGCTCCAACCCCGCCAAATCACGCCGCCAGAGTGCCAAGCCGCGTTATCATGCCGCCAGGGGGAGCTTGTCAACTGCAAGGCTGCCACTTCAGCGCACGCAGCCCGGAAAGCCGCCTGGAGCCCGCCTAAGCCGCAGCCTATCACCCTGTCACGAGGAACCCAGTCCGGACTCGTCATTTGATGCCCGCACCTTCGCCCAGATGACTGTTGATTCTGCCTGCTTCTCCATCTCGTGATCCAGGCTTCCACTTTCTGCTCTCGTGCGATTCGCGCAGATTCCTTTGACTTCGCCAACCTCTGACTTCCCGCTCTTGTCCGTCTCGACGCCGAACAAACACACCGCCCGGCCATCGACAACAACCCCGCCTGCTCAGCCCCGCGTCTTGGTATTCAAGCGGCATCTGATCTTGACCACCAAATCCACATCCATCAACCAACAACCCACCCACCGAACCAACCATGAACATCATCTACTCGACCGTAAACAGCCTGCGCGACAGGTACACCCCCGCGAGCCACACCTCGACCTTCCGCAACACGGGCGAGATCACCCCCGAGGAGTTCGTGGCCGCCGGCGACTACCTCGTCTTCAAGTTCCCGTCGTGGTCGTGGGCCGACGCCGAGATCCCGAGCAAGCGCATCACCCACCTGCCCGCGGGCAAGCAGTACCTGGTTACCCGCCACGTGCCGTGCCAGCGGCGGCTCAACGACGACTTCGCCGGCGATGCGGGCCACGAGGAGGCCGTCGTGGAGGGCGGCAAGAGCGGCGGTGACGACGACGATGGCTGGTTGCGCACCGGCGGCCTGACCAGCTCCCAGCCGCTCAAGGTACGCGAAGTGCGGACCGTCGACGATGCCGGCAATGTTGGCGAGCGCGAGATTATTGAGGACGACGACATCCCGGATATGGAGGACGAGGAGGATGACGAGGCCATCATCCGGGATGCCGACGCCGACGGCAAGAATAGGTGAGTCAACCCGCGGAACCCTCCCTCCTCCCCATACCTATCACCATACTAACCTGCCTCCCCACAGCGGCCGACGCACCTACTCCCTCTACATCGCCTACTCGCCCTGGTACAAGACCCCGCGCATGTACATGTCGGGCTACCAGCCCAACGGCCAGCCCCTGCCGCCCCACCTCATGATGGAGGACATCGTGGGCGACTACAAGGACAAGACGGTCACGCTCGAGGACTTCCCCTTCTTCGCCACCAACGTCAAGACGGCCAGCATACATCCCTGCAAGCACGCCTCCGTCATGAAGACGCTCCTCGACCGCGCCGACGCCGCCCTCAAGCTGCGCAGGGAGCGCCTCAAGGCGGGGCAGGCCGCAGGCAGCAGCCAGGGGCTGGAGGGGCTGGAGGGGCAGCTAGGCGGGCTGAATGTGGGCGAAGGGGCGGCGCCGGCGACGAGTGTCGACAGCAACGACGAGTGGGAGGAGGTGCAGCACGATGTGGCGGACCAGGATGTGGCGATCCGCGTGGATCAGTATCTGGTGGTGTTTTTGAAGGTATGTCCTGGTCCTTTCCACTCCCTGTGAACAGTACCACTGACACGTTCCCTACAGTTCATCGCCAGCGTGACGCCCGGCATCGAGCACGATTTCACCATGGGCGTGTGATGGCATTCCAGAGTACGACAATCGCAGTGGTTTTTCATGACTTTTTAAACGCGCAACATGGAGTTTGATGTTTGCTTTTTTGATTTGGATGGGCGGTTCGTTGCATGGATGGATAGACACGGCCGGGTCTGGGGAAGACAAACGGACGGAGTATGAGGCGCAGAGCAGAGCCGCGCGAGGCAGCAGCAGGCATGGGGGGACGCAGAACGGGAGCAGTGAAGCACAGACAGACAGACAGACAGAAACAATCAGATGGTATATCAACCAAACCGTCAAGCCACAGTAGATTAGTCGTTATGACGAAGCCATTCCTTCGTCCGCAGACTGGGTATTCAACCTGACAACAGGCTCTCATCCCTTCCTCTCATTACAAATCCCCTACCCCCTATCAACTTCATTCCCCCTCCTCCTCCTCCTCTTCTTCATCCCCACTAACCTCCTCCCCCCTCTCCCTCGCCTCCCTCCTCCTCCTCTCCTCCCTCTCCCTCTTCCTCCCGAGCAACTTCTCCAGCCGCTTCGCCGCGTTAAACACCCCGCCCGTGCCGGCCCCGCACGCCCCGCAGCTCGGATCCCGCCGGTACCGCTTCAGCGCGCACCCCTCGCAGAAATAGTGCCCGCACCGTGTGACGACGGGTGCTTTGTAGTTCCCGCGGCAGAGGATGCAGACGAAGGGGATGGCTTCGAGCATGGCTTCATCCTCCTCGTCGTCTTCCCCTGTTGGTTGCTGTCCCAGGCGGGAAGCGATCTTCCCCTCGGCGCTCCCCACCACCGTGCCCGCGATCACCTTCTTCCCCTTGGTGACATTCTCCCACTCCCGGTCCAGCTGCCACCCGTGCGCGTAGTCCTCGCGCGCGTGCAGGAACTTGCACCCGTCGCCGAAGCCGCAGAAGCCCGTCTGCTTGTAGTCCTTGCACACGTCGGGCGCCATGTCGGTGATGGTTATCGTGCGGATGTTGGTCGGCGGGGCTTTGACGGGGCCGACGGAGCGAGAGGGCGCCCGGTCGGGGTTGGGCGCCGCGGTGAAGCGGGTTGCGTTGGCTAGGCCGCGATAGGTGCCGTCTGATGGTTGGGAGGTTTGTTGTTGGGTGGGCATGGCGCGGGTTGAGCCGAGGAGGGAGCGAGCGGAGGGGGCGGTGGTGTCGTCCTCGTCGTACCAGTTGGATTGTTTGGTTGCTTCGCGTTGGCCGCTGTCGAGGGCGAGGGTGCGGTCGGCGGAGAAGACGGTCGCTGAGAGGTTGGTGCTGCCGTTGCCGCTGCCGGCAGCGGTCTTGGAGGAGGCAGCGACGGCGCCCGTGTTGCGCTTGCGGCGCTTGATGCGCTGGCCGGCCTCGTCTTCGGAGGAGGAGAAATCCGAGGCGTCGCTGTCACTCCCGGCGGGTGGTGGTGTCGCGGCGCGTTTCCGCAGGTTCGCCTTGCCCTTTGCGCCGCGCTTCTTGAAGACGGCCACTGGCGCTATCAGCGCGGCGGGCGCGTCGCCCGGTGCTGTTTCTGTGTCGGCCATGGCGTTGTGGTGGTGTGTTTATGCCGGATTTGAAGCCAGTTGTCTGGGGATGGATTCGGGAAAGTTCGAGGTTCGCATGCATCCAGTCACGGCAACCAAATATTTGGTTCCTCATTACGTCATCAACACCCCTTGCCCATGCGCGTGTCCTGGAACGCCCCCTTGCTGACAAACATCACCGAAACCACACCACCACATCACCACACCCAAACACACCCCTCCAAAGATTCCAATTTAGTTTTCTCATTCATTCATGAACCGCTATCTCACATCCCATCCGCTGCTCGGGCAACCACCAGCCCTCTTCCCCTCTCCCCTTTCTGTGCAGTATCCCCAGACAAACAGACAGACAGTCAGATATCGACAGCAAGCCCATACACACACCCCTCCTCCCACTCAACCAGATTACATGCTGTGCTATCCCCCACCCCCCCCCCCCCCTGTTTTGCTACCCATCCAGCCACCATCCTCCCGAGGGAGGGAGCCTTCAGAAATCCAGACAGAGACAGAGAGACAAGAAGAGAGAGAGACATTCGAAAACCCGTCCTTGAACCACCAAAGATCGGAATCGGACACCCACCACACGCAATCTGGAAGGGAGAAGACCCCTCTGTGAACCGAACACATGCATGCGCCAAAACCCAACCAAATCCCATCCGACCGACCATGCTCCAACGCCCATGTTGTTTGTTCGCCGGTTTGTGAGAAAGAAAAACCAAAACACGCGCGCCCTGAGCCCAGTCCGAGTAATGATGAGGGGGATGAGTGCAAGACCGGCGCCTCCTATGTAGGTAGGTGGGTAGCACGCCAACGCCTCCGAAGAGGCGAAGCGGCGGATTATTCGGGCGGCGGCGGCCGTAGCAGGGCTTTGTGTCCCAGAGTTGTTGTTTTTGTTTGTTGTTGGTGTTGGTGGTGGTTGGTAGTGGTGGAAGTGGCGGTGGTGGTACAGTACAGCAGACGACCAGTGAGTTGAGAAGACAGAGAAAAAAAGAAAACGACACAGAGAGAGAGAGACTCGTCAAACATCATCCGAGAGAGAAGAAACCCCCCTAGTGTATGGCCAACCGGGTTGTATGCATCACAGAAAAGCCCCCCCTCCCCCCTTTCCACGGCAAGCAGGCAAACAGAAAAATGGTTCTTGTAGCGAGTGACGAGAAAAGTAAAAATGATTCGCTGGCCGCGCGCGTCATTAAGATCACGCCGGCCTCGCGACTCCCTTATTCCAAAGGGAAACAATCAGATCAGTCAGCCATCCTCCCAGGCGAAGCTTTTTCATGCCCGGGATCGGATCGTCCCGACCGGTGTGGGGGTGGTTGAGGGCCCTGGTGTCGGCGAGCGGAAGCCCAGCGACGAGTGGCGGCCCTTCTTCGCACTGCTAGTGAGAGTGCCGACATCGTGCTTGCCTATCGAGACGGTTAGCATCCTCAACACCCAACAGAAAACGTTCAAGAGTAAACATACCATCGCAGCAAGCCCGGACATTCTCAAGCCGGTCCGCCTCGCGATCCTGCCTCTCAATCATCTGCCTGACATCCTCCGCGCTGTCGGGCACGTCGTCGGGGGCGTCGTACACGCCCTGCGCCGAGTGGCGCCCCTGCACGCTCCGGCTGCGGATGGTGCTGAAGCTCCCCGACAGCTTGTTGTCCTTGAGGTACCCGCTGATGCGGCTGAGGGTGCCAAACGATGGGCGGTTTTGCGAGTTGCGCGACTTGGACGGCGTCAGCGTCGGGATGCTCATCGTGTCCATCGGCGGCGAGTCCCGCACCGTCCGCGAGTTGTATGACGACAACGACGGCGGCGCCCGGCTGCCGTTGGCGGGGCGCCTCCCGTACGGCGGGTTGAACTCCTCGACGTCCTCGCGCGTGATGTGCCCGGCCATCTCCTCCGCATCTGTGTGTCCCTCGTCCGCCGTACGGAGCAGGAGATACGACAGCGCGTTGAACCATGTCTCGTGCCGTTGGCCCGTCGTGCACGTGAACTTGATGCTGCGGCCCGGCGAGACAATGATCAGGCTCTTCCGGTGCAGCCCGGGCGGCATCGGGTTGTCATCAGCAACGACCCGCACGGCCTCGATCTGGACGCTCTTGGCTCTCAACTCAGGACGCCCAGCAGCCGACGGGTCGCGGTCGCTCCAGTACAGGGTGCGCGTGTACGGGTGCACCCAGAAGTACCTGCGGTGCCTGTTCTCCGAGATCTCCCCGCGGCCCGCCTTGCGCGTGTACTTCCACAGATACTCGCCAATCATGGTCTGCGTGATCGCCTGGATCATGCGAGGATCGGTGTTTGGCCCGAAGCCCTGCGGATCGAACCCAGCCAGGTGTTGCGCGTTGAACCGGGTGTCCATCTCGGAGGTGAACGACGAGATGGATGACTTGCGGCTGGGCATCGTCATCCGGGAGAGCGACTGCACCTCCTGGACGTCGGCCGTGCCAGGAGTGAGGTGGGGCCTGCCAGGAGCACGAGGAGTCGGCTCCCCGCGGCCAGAAGCCACAGAGATGGGAGAAGTGGGCCGTTTCGAGCCCGTGGGAGTCCGGGGCCGGAGCGACGTGGTTTGGGGCTTGAGGGCAGAAGCGGGGAACAACGGAGGACCCATGAGGCCAATCGTGCCTTGGCCGCCCTGCGAGGAGCCGCTCCTGGCCGCCTCGATGGCTTGCTTGTGGTTCGCTGGGAGCGGGGGGACTTCGTCGGCGAGCCTGGCACTGGACGAGCTGCCAGGTCTCCGGAAAAGGGGTCCCTCCAGCGCGGCGGCACTGGACTCGGCCCCCGTGCTTCTGTGGAGCAGAGGGGTGTCGAAGCTCGGTTGCCGGGGCCGATGAATCCTGACCGTCGAGGGAGTAGCCACGCTTCCAAACGAGTTGGATCGCTCCCTATTGACCATCTCGGAAGCTTGAGCCTTCTCCCTCAGCATCTGGTCGATGGCTTCGGATGTCAGGGCCGTTTGCGCGCCGTGATCTGTGGTGGCCACGATCTGCTTCTGCAAAGGCTCATCGTTGGTCAAAGCCGGCGGCAGAAGAATACCCAGAGGTGTCGGGACTGGCGCAGGCGCATCTTGACCAGCGGCTTCCCCATCACGAGGAATGATGAACGCGTTCCTCTTAGGGCTGCGAGGCTCAACGGGTTCAGACTGGAGGGACTGGATGCCGGAGAAGCTCAGCACAGGAGCAGCCGCACGCTCCTCAGGTTGAACAGGGTCAATGTTCTGAACCTCAATGCTCGACAGGGATAGCACGGGCGGAAGGACTTGTGGTGCATCCACGGGCTCAACACCCCATGATTGCAAGCCGGACATCGTGAGAGGAGGCAGCGAGACCTCGAGGGGAGAGACATCGAGCGTCTGGATGGAAGCCAGAGCCAAAGCAGGTGCTGGTGTCTCGGGTTCCTGGACCGGCTCGACCGCCTCGGCGGTGATCGCCGACATGGAGAGCGTGACCGGCGTGATGACCTCCAGGACCGGTTCGACCGCCTCGGCGGCGATCGACGACAGCGACAGCTTGATCGGTGATACGGGCTCTTGGACAGGCTCGACCTCCTCGGCAGCGATGGACGACATCGACAGCTTGATCGGCGACGTGACTTCTTGTACAGGCTCCACCTGCTCGGCAGCGATGGACGACATCGACAGCTTGATTGGCGAGACGAGCTCCTGGCGCGGCTCGACCTCCTCGGCACTGATGGTCGACACCGACAACTTGACAGGGGAGGCAAGCTCCAGACCCCGAGGCTCGACGTGCTCTGCAGCAATCGAGGAGAGAGACAGGGGTACGGGGATGGGCAGCGGGATCGCGGCCAGAGAGCGCTCCTCGATAACGGGCGCAGGAAGCTCGACAGGCTCCACATGCTCGGAGAGGATAGCCGAGCATGAGAGAGCAACGGGTGACGGCGGGGCCGTCTCGGGCTCAGCGATGGGCTCAACGTGCTCGGCATGGACGGCCGAGAACGAGAGGGTTGGCAGCGCCAGAGGGGTGGGCTCGATATCCTGAGCGACAATGACGGGCACACTAAGCGTGGGCGGCTCAGGGAGAGGCACCTCAGGCTCCGAAAGGGGCTCGATATCCTGCGACAAGATGACAGGAACGCTGAGCGTGGGCGGCTCTGGCACAACCGGCTCCGGCTCGGACACGGGTTCGATGTCCTGAGAAACGATGACGGGCACGCTGAGCGTGGGCGGCTCGGGAAGGACCGGCTCCGGCTCGGACACAGGCTCGATGTCCTGAGCGATGACGACGGGCACGCTGAGCACCGGCAAGGGTACCTCCGGTTCGGACACCGGCTCGATATCTTGCGCGACAATGACAGGCAAGCTGAGGGTCGGGGGCTCAGGCACCATCGGCTCCGGCTCGGACACAGGCTCGACGTGCTCAGAGATCAGGGACGCCAGAGACAAGGCTGGGGGCTCCACAATCTCGGCCAGCGGCTCGGTCTGCTCCGTGAGGATCGATGACACGCTGAGCTGCGGCGGCACGGGGAGGTCTTCCGGTTCAGAACGAGGCTCGATGAACTGCGTGTGGATGGAGGAGACGCTCAGGGTCGGCGGGGGCGAGGGGAACTGCGCCAGCTGCTCGTGCATCCACTCGTGCTGGACGCTGGCGTCGCTGTAAGAAATCGAGGACAGCGGCCTGGACATCTCTCCATCCAGATTGCGAGGCGCAATGACGGACTCCATGGACATGGGCCGCTCAGGGAAAGTGACGCTCTGCGGCGTCGATGCGAGCTCCTCGTCCTGGGCGAACCCTCTCTCGCCTGCAGACACCGGGCGGATGTCCACGGGCTCGGTCATCGTACCGCACTCGATCATGATTCTCGGGAGCGACGGGACATCGGGAACGGGCGAGAAGCGGCCACGGACCACGCTGCGGGGCGTGGCGGGCGTGGCAGACCGGACGCTCCTCCTGCTAGGAGTAGCGGCGCCGGGGCACGAGTCTTCATCGCTATCGAAGTCGTTCAGCTCGGCAAACAGGCTCTGGCCGCCTGGCGTCACCGAGGTGTTGTTCTCGGCCTGAAGACTGGCGGGGCTGCTCGGCTGCGCGGGCTCTTCGCTGAACTGTCGGGAGCGGCGGGCCAAGGAGGCACGGCTGAGGCGCATCCGCATCTTGGGACCCGAGGTTGGCGTCTTCAAGTCGGAGCTGAACGACGGGTAATCGTCGTCCTCGCTCGAGGTCGAGGCGGTGCTGTCGAACGCGTACAAGTTGTTGACGTGGTGCGGCGGCAGAGGCGGGGGGCGCTTAATAGAGTTGAGCCCTCGGGACGGGCCATCCTCCGTCTCGGTCGCAGCGTCGTCATCGTCATCCGACAGGTCCTCGGCGCCCGTCTGGAAGTCCTCGGTCTCGGTCCCGCGCTCGTGGGCAGTCTCAAAGGCGGCATCGCTTGCCTCGTTGGCCGTCTCGAAGTGGTCGCTGTTCGATTCGAGAGGAAGAACAGCCCTGGGGCTGGCCTGGCGGAGGAACGAGCCACGATGCGAGAGGGCGCGGGGAGAGGGCGCCTCGGACTGGTCCTCCCAGTCGGGATCTTCGACAACCTCAGTGCGGCTTGATCGCGGGACACCCAGGCGGTTGAGCTTGAACGCGGGCTTCTTGGCCTCGCGCTGCTCGGCCTTGCGGCTCTTCTTGGGCGCTGCGTGGGGATCGTTCCTCAGCTTCTCGACTTCGTCACGTGCATCCTGGAGCATGCGCTTCAACTCCAGCTTCTCGGTCTTCTCGCGGTGGATGTTGGTCCGGAGGGTCTGGATGGTGCGCTGGGCGTGGCCGAGCGAGGTCTTGAGGGTTTCCGACTCGAGGGCAGAGTGGCGGGGGGTGGGCTTCATAGGCGACGGCGGCGGCGAGTGCTCGGGGGTGTTGTGGTCGGGAGCCGAGTTGGAGTCCTCCTCGCTCCCGCCGAGCGTGCCTTCGCGTTCCAACGCCCTGCCACGCTGCAGGGCCGAAAAGGCCTTGGCCAGCTCCCCATTCTGGCCGGTGAGCTCGTCGACCTTGCGCTGGAGCACGGCGCGCTCGGTCTCAAAAGCGGCGGCGCTGCGGCGGCTGGTGCCAAGTTCGATCTCGAGATTCTTGATCTCGGCGGAGTGCTTCTCGTCCTGCTTGGCGAGGCTGTCCTTGACCTCCTCCAGCTTGCTCTGGGTGGCATTTTTCTCGGCCTGGATGATATTAACGGTCTGGGTCAACTTCTTCTCGCGCTCGGCGGCGTCTTTTTGCCCCGCGATAAGCTCGTGGATCTGGGTCTCGAGGTTCCAGTTCTCGTCCTTGTACCGGTTCTCGCTCTCGTCCAGATTCTTGAGGCGCTGCTGGAAGCTCTCAACCTCAATCTCCAGCTGGGACCTGTCGGACTTGACCTCCTTAAGCTCCTCCTCCCTCTCGGAGAGCAACCCCTGCAAATTGCGAACCTGGGCAATCAGGGAGGTGCTGATCTCGGCGGCAAACTCGATATCGTGAATTCTACTCGCGGGCTGGTTGCGGATCTTGCGATTCGGTACGCTGAATTTCGTCGGGGAGGGTGCGGCAAGGCTCTCGAACTTGGACGGGCTCACGGAACGCTAAAAAAACGGGGGCAGGTCATCAGCCTGGGCTGCAGACAGGAGCGGCGGATTACACGGGACAATCACCCACCCTGGCGGCGCCCTTGTCCGGGGAGAAGGGGGAGGCCTGGGCCTCATTGCTGGGCACTCTCTGCTTAGGGAGCAGGGCCCGGGCGCTCTCCCTGGCGACCTCGTTATAGTCCTTCTCGATGTCGACCAGGCGCTGGCGCAGCTCCGGGTTGAGCTCGGCCTCGGACTGCAGCTGCTCGACCTCGCGCAGCTTCTCGGTGAGCTGTTTCTGCTGCTGGACGAGGGCGGTACCCAGTTTCCCGGCCTCCTCCATGCGGCGCTCCGTGTCCCGCAGGTGGGCCTGGATGGCGCGCTTGACCTGCTCGGCCGAGGAGCCGGGGGCCAGGGCAAAGAGGTGGGTGTCGAAGTTGGAGTGGCGCAGATGGGTCGGCCCCGAGGGGCTTGTCACGAAGGGGTCGGAGGCATCGCCGGAGGCCGAGGCCACGATGGGCTCGTATGAGGCTAGCGACGTCGTCATGGTGGGGGGCGGAGTCGGCAAGCGCAAAGGCCGGCCGAGAAGCGCAATCGCGGGCGCGGGTGCGGGCGCAGGCGTCGTCGGCGCGGATGCCGGTCGGCGTCTGCTGGGGATGCAGAATGCAGTGTCCCTTTTTCACTGCTCCGAGTCCAACATGTGGGGGAAGTTGATGTGCTGCCGGGGTTGGTACCAGCGGGCGACGACGGAAAAGGAAACAAGATAAGAAAAAAGAGAGAGAGTGTGTGAGTGTGCTTGGTGTGGTGTGGTGCGTCGTCGTCCAGAAGAGCAAGACAGTGCCGAAAACGAGCAAACAAGATTAGAAGTACGGAGTATGGCGTAAGACAACCAAGAACGAAACGAAGTACGGGTTAAGGAAGAACACCGGCGACGACAGCGCGAGCGCGAGAGACTGAGAGAAAGAGAAAAGAGCAAGAAAAAAAGAAAGCGAGACAGAGAGAGAGACGGAGAGACGGAGAGCGTCAAGACACGGCGTCGGGTTTGCCGGACAAAGAATTGTTGTGGCCTGGGACGAGGGCGAGGGCGGGAATACGCGACCCCTCTCGTGTGGTGTGTGTGTTGTTGACTCTTCCAGGTTTTGCGGTCGCAAACCGGGGTGGGTGGTGGAAGGGGGGAAGCGCAGCGGGCGGCGGCGAGAGGGCGTGCAGTGGTGTGTGTTCAATTGACTCTGACGCGCGCGCAAGGCCCCGAGGCCAGCAAATCACACGGCTCCAAACAAAAACGGACGAAACAAGACGGCGGACAACCACACGCGCGCGCACGCAAGCCGCAGCAGCTGCGGGCGGGCGGGCAGGCGCGGGCTGATGCTGCAAAGTGAAATTATGAAGGGGACAAGAAAAATAATTAAGGAAAATGGGGGTGCGACGACAGTGCAAGGGGAGGGAATACAGAGAGATAGATAGAAAAGGGGACAGGAAAACGTGTGGAGGAAATCCAGCAGCGAGGAAGGCAGGAGTCTGCTGGACGTGGATGGACGGACGTGGTCAAGGAGAGGAGGAGGAGAGGAGGAGGGTTGGAGGGGCGAAGCGAACACTCTCACTCACTCACTCACTCGCTCAGTCCACAATCCAGGATTCCAGAGCCCACAGTTCGCAGTCCCAGCAAAGCAGGGAGCGCAAGTTCACGCTCGTCCAAGGCTCGCCCACTCGGCCGCTCTCACTGGCGCGCAAGGGAGGGTTTTTGGCTCCCTGGCTTGTTCTTGGGTCCCTGGTCCCCTGCTTGTGTGGGCCAGCGTTGGGTGCCTGAGGCAGCAACATCCAGGATTCTTCCCCACCCGCATCGCCCTCCCACGATGCCAAGCCGCCATGTCCAGAATCGGGCCCTGGCTGCTTCTGGTTCCGAGTGTTCTTCTCGAACATTGCAATCTGCGCTTGAACGAGCGCCACCATCGACTGACGCCGGCGACTCTTGGAGATCGATGGCGGTCCGAGCTGCAAAAAGCACCATTATTGGTCTGTATTATTTTATTCTCTTGTGTATTCACAGCGGGCAGCCGTGCGCGTGTCCATCCACTTGACCTCAGCAGAGACTCGGTAGCGATAGCGGACAGCGACAGCGACAGACTGCAGCAGCTGGAAACGCAGCGTCGCATCGCCATTGGCCATCTGCAACACCATGCCAGGACAGACCAGGGCGGTCCAGGGCGAATGCAGGGCAGTGCAGCAGACCCCCAGGGCCCTGTCGTCCCGTCCCTGGCGTCCCATGACACGAGCCAAGGAGCACCGGCTCGGTCCTGAAAATAAGGCTTGGACCCTGGTCCACTTCAAGGCTCCCGTCTCCCCCCAAAAAAACAACTGGCAGCCCATGAATTTCCGAGATCCACCGCCCGGAGATGGCGGGAAGATGGAAATTGTCTGGGCCTTTTCCTCTTGGGGACTCTTTCACGAGCCCTCTGGACCTCCGTTGCCTGCCCTTGACAGGCGCCAGGTGGCCCCCAGCCCAGCCCGGTCCGGCCTGCCGCTGCCTGACGATCGATGATGCCAACCCGACAGCTGGGAATCGACGCGGCTCGCAGATTGCCATCGTCGTGTTTCACCGTGGCTGACCGACAGATGGGCAGACAGATAACTAGAGAGACAGCACGCCGACCCGTTTTCTGCCCCCCTCGCACCTCGGATGCGCACATGCCAAGCGGGCGTCTGCATGGGTGCTCGGCAGCGAGCAGAGGGGGAGCCTATCTCGATAATAGTCTGCTTGAAACACGTACTGCATGTGTGGCACATCCATCCTGCTGAGATTGCATCCTCCAATAGTCCTGCCATCATCGGTCGGCTGTCTGCCAAGTCGCTCCTCGGTGCCCGCTGTCGGTCCGGCCGCGGTTTTCGGTATGCTGCCTGATCTGACGTCTTGCCGTCTGCCCGATGGCCCATTTCGGCCGTGTCATGGCTTTCGACGGCGAGGATGCGAGGAGGAAAGCACCATGCCAAACAAACCACCGGAAAAAGTATCAACGATATAATTCATCGCCCATCTAACGCCGTTGATGCTAGCCCCATCATACATCACATACCACTCGTCCCATCCCATCCATGATGCCATGCAAACCCGTCCGTGACTCGTCTCTCATCCAAAACCAACCCAAACCCGTTCTCCAACTGCGTCCCCCCTACAACCCCAACCTTCACACTACCCCATATCCACCCCCCACCCC
>FTEL01007218.1_pt1 | contig 13178 bp, 9 predicted proteins | sample 1658911 | NCBI WGS metagenome assembly FTEL01 (sample SAMEA3914869, study PRJEB12502) | metagenome | biome: forest; material: soil | place: USA | collected 2012-03-12 | depth 0.1 m
CGACCTCACCGCCGACGACGGCCCTATAGTGACAGTGCGCAACAATGTTATAGCCCACGGTGAGAGACGCACGCACGCATCAAGCGAGCCGCAGAACCTCGACCCAGCGAAACGCCACGAAAGCTGAGACCTCGCCTGGCTATTGAACCGCCAGACAAGAAATGTAACGGCAGGCCGAACTGGCCGCCGGGGGAGCAAGGGGGGAAACAGCAGACTGGGCTGGGAGGGATGGGAATGGCACCATGATCCCATTCAGGGGGTCGCAGTCGTCGCTGTGTGGTCGAGGGGAGGAGGTTGCAGCAGAGGAATGCCTCCCCTCCCCTGCCCTGCCCTGCCCTCCCTCCTCCCTGACCCGCTGCAATGCTGCCCACCAGCCGTGTGTTCCCCGGCGGGTGGAATCCCTACCTCCATGTTTCGGAACAGCGAGGCGGGCTGGGGGGGCTGGCTGGCTGGCAGTTGCGGGTTGTGGGTTGGTGGGTGGTTGTGGGTTTTGGGTTTTTGGGGTTCAGGGTCCTGAGGCGGCGGCGGTCCCAGGGAGCTGGACCACGTCCTGCCGATCATGTCCGTTTCATGGATAGGGACCCGAGCGGTTTCTTTTTTTTCTTTTCTTGTCAAACTCGAAACAAACCATCCCGGTTGCGCGTGCCGGTGCCTGCCCCCTCGACGACCCAACGTCGAAACGAGTTCGGGTGGTTGTGCCGGTGTTTGGATTACTCCATTTGTCTGTCTGCTTTGCTGTGCTGCGGGCTGCGAGCTGGGAGCTGCCGCTGGGTGCTTGCTGCGTCCTGCTGGTGGCGGCCCTGCATCAAGCACGCCAAGGTCCAGGCCGTGTGCGTTGAGGGGCCGGCTGGATTTCCGGTTCCTCGGAGCATATCTGACGCAAAGACTTGGAAAGAAAAAGCGAAAAGACGCGGGTGGGAAGGGGAAAAAGCAAAGCAGAGGGACCCGTTGCTGCGGTTCTCTGCCATCTCTGGAGAGCCAGGTCCATCCAGCGTCTGGGACGGCTGCACCTGCCGCCTGCCGCGGGGTCTGCTCCACCTCCTGGCTGCCTGCCTCTGCCGAACCACAAACCAGGAACTTCACACTACCACGTCGCCCACTCAACCCTCCACCCAAAGGCCAAACTAACGCACATCACGCCCCAAAACCACCGAACGCTACCGTCCCCCTCGCTTGCCCGTTTGCCGTCGCTGATAAGTTGCGGAGTTCGGAGTAGCTTGTACGCCCACGACTGCAGCATCCGTGGGGATCCCACTCGCGCGCGAACTAATGGCCCAAGCCGCCGCAGCAAAAAGCACCCATCCTGCAAGGATGCCATCATCACATGGCAGCCCACCACCACAACCACCACCACCCCAGGCGGCGGCCAGACTTAGACGACGCCCCCCGCGTGGCCGCCCAGCCCACCATCCAGACTGTCAAATCAAGCAGCAGGACGGGGACCTTAGCAAGTGCCGCCCCTTGCCTGTTCCGTTCTGTTGACTTCTCCCCGGTTCGCTTCCCCGCAGTGTTTTTTGCCCCGAGGAGACCGACCACGAGGAAAACAAGCTATGACACCAAGGGGGGGCCTGCTCGTCTCCCAAGGTGGTTCAGCTCTGTCCCGTTCGGGCCCTCGCCTCTGGGCATCACGCCCCAAGTTGGTGCTCGCTTGGCCCGTGGTGTCCGCATGTGAACAATGCTTGCGAGGGCGAGAGAGAGGGCAGAGGGACGGATGTGGACAAGATGCTGCTGCAAAAGGTTGGTTGGGTGGCTCTCTCACGCTCTCAACAACCCAAGCGTATGCTCGTGGTTCGTGTGCTCCAGTGTGCATGCTGCAAGCGCGGGATGGCGGGCGAATGCCGGTCTGGTTTGGATTTCTGGTTACCCCCGGTCTGGTTTAGTTTGGCTGGATGCGGCCTCACTAACGAGGTTGCGCTCGCTCCAACTCCCCCCCCCTCTGTTCATCCCCACCCTTGTCCCTCTCTCTCTGTTTTCGTGCGAGCGAGGGTTGCGGGGGATTTTCTGTCTGTCTGTCTGTGTGTTGGGGCCACATGCGGCCGACTCCCGGGTTGGCTGGGGAGGGAAGCTGGTGGTGTGGTGTTGTGGTGTGGTGGTGTGGCATGGCGTGGGTGATGTGCATGCGCTGGTGTTACACACGCTCGCTGCACGCCGTCGACACGGACTACACCGCTTTTGTCGAGGAAGCCGCCTCGCCTCGCTTCTGGGAGGCCAGAAGAGGTTGAGAGGGGAGTTGATGGTGCTGGGAGGAAACGGATGTGGTCCGGGCACGTTGGCATGGGAAAACGTTGGACAAATCAGGGAGCGATAATGAAGGTCTTGTCTTGGACCAGGTTGACAGAAACACATGGCACTCTCTTGGCCTCCCTGCCCCCTGGCAACTGAGACATCTCGAGGGTGGCTTTCCCAAGCGGCATCCTCGTGGGCATGTCGTAGACAGACCGCCCTGGGGTAGCACACCCACGACAAACAACCTGACTGACCACACAGCCCGCTCCCGACTCACACCAACATCCCAAAGCGAGCTCTTTTCGGAGCAGACCATGCCCCATCCCCAAAGCGGCCGGCCGGCCCGTGCGTGCAGACGCGCGGGCGCACAGGTCGTCTGTCTGCTTGGCTGAGCGGGCGAGACAGGGACGGTTTCGTCCGTGTCCCGCCGTCCGTGTAAGTGAGCCATGCTGGGTGGAATGGCAACACCAAGACGGAGGAGCCCACGATCGTTTGCGGTTCTGTAGCACTCGGGAACGGACCATCGTGCCATGTGTGTAACTCCATCGTCGGCATATCAGCTATTCGTAGAACACGACATAGACGTACAGCTAGACTGTCGTTGTAGAACATCCCCACCAGGAGAAGGGGACAACAGGCACAGATCGACGATACGCATACGCACGACACACCTGTAACCGATGTCCCGATCTGTACAGACATACATATCGACGGGTCCGTTATGGACGCAGGGAAATAAACGACCGCGACCCCCTCACCACCGCCATCACCACCACCGCTAAAATACGTAGACTACTATCGTGGGAGTCATTACGGCTACGTGCCTGACTTGAAAGGGGCATAACATAGTCTATTATACTCCCTCCATCTGCCTCTCTCCCCGCCTTTCTTCTCGCCTCTGTTGCCCTCTCCGATGAAGATTCGGTATCCCGTTGGGTTGGGTGTTTGGGTTGAACCCTCGTGGGGATGGATGGCTGACGCTCTTGGAGAGGGACGGTATATCAAACCCGGGGGAAAGTGCATCCATCACGGATAATCCGGGGCGGGGGGGATGTGGGGAGAGAGGGACAGGACTCGGACTGTACGCTTTCCCTGTTCCTGTTCGTGTTCCTAACTCTCCCGAAGCAGGGGCCGCACGCAGGATGGTGAAGAAGTTGTGGGTGGAGGGAACTAGGAGGCCATGCCTCCTCCGTCGCGCCCCCTTTTCCAAGGGGCAGACCCGTCAGAGAGGGACCATGGGAGAGTAGGCAACAACTGGAGCGCAGCAAGAGGCGTCGGCGACGACAGCCACGCATCAGTCGAGGATGGTATGTTTCTGGCGATCGACGAGTGTGTGCTGGTACGGCGCGCCGCGTCTCGCGTTTCTCCTCTCTTGGTGCCTCCCGTCTCGGTGCCTCCTGTCTTCCCGTCCTCTGCCTCCTGTCCGCGTCGCATCATGTCCCGTGCGTCAGTCATTGTGTCTGCGTCGACTACCCCTCCCCCTCCCCTCCCCCCTTTCAGAATCAACCCCGGCACGCAGATACCTACCAAGATAGATACGCCTCGCATGGTCTAGAACAACGAGAGAGCCCCCCAAACGTAAAAAAACGGACATCGATTTCAATCACAGGTACACGTACCCGGGTCTGGAACGCAAGTCGTGATAGTGGCAAACAGCATGAAAAGCGCATGACGCAACCCGGCGACGATGCCATGTCCAGCTGGCAGCGCAGCTGCAACGGAATCACACAGGACGGGCGGGAGAAGGGGGGGTGTCAAATCACGGCCCAGCACACAACCACAACTGTCTCAGCCACACGGACGTCAGGGGTAATTGGGGCTGGCTGGGTGTGTCAAACCCGGATAACAGCCGGGGCGGTGTGTAGGCTGTCCCCGGAAGTGTCAACATACACACACACATGTGGAGACGGCACAACATGAATATTAGGCTCCCTGTGTGATTCTTTCTATCCATCCAGATCGCCCTTTTGCCGAGTCCCGCGCAGCCGCAAGCCGCGGCCGCAAGCCTCACTCAGCCCGTCACGTCACGTCATGCTTCAGTCCTCGTCCCAGTTCTGTCAGGTAGAGAGGGATGTGTTAGAAAAGCCAACTTGACAGGGCGGGAGAATGGGGGAAAATGAGGGGGGAGGAGAACGTACCTTGTTCGGGCCAGGGGGCTTCGGCCCGCCGGCTTGCCGGGCGACGATGATCTGGTCGACCGAGAGGATCGTCCGGACGGTCTCGGTGGCGAGCTTGATGGCCCACTGCTTGCTGACGAGCAGGTCGAGGATGCCTTCGTCCTCGGCGTCGAGCGTGCCCGAGTTGTCCTGGTTCTAGGCAGACGTTTAGCATACATGAAAATGCATTAGAGACGGAAACCAGGCTGACTCACCTCGATATCCACACCCATAGACCAGCCGTCCTCCTTCTGATGCGCGGCGTACAACCTGCTGAGCACCTCGGTGGCGTCCAGCCCGGCGCTCTCGGCCAGGGTGCGCGGGACGACCTCAAAGGCCTCGCCGAACTTCTTGATGGAGTACTGGGCCAGGCCCTGGGTCTTGTCGCCGACGGCCTGTATCCTCTCGACGAGCTCGATCTCGGTGGCGCCGGCGCCGGGGACGAGACGGGGGTCCTTGGTGATGGCCTTGATGACGTTGACGCCGTCGTCGACGGCACGCTCGACGTCGTCGAGGTGGTTCTGGGTGGCACCGCGCAGGACGAGGGTGGCGGTGCGGGTGGCGTCGTCCTCCTGGCGGAAGACGGTGACGCGGTCGCCGCCGATCTCCTGGGTCTCGACGACGTCGATGCTGCCCATCTCGTCGGGCATGGGGGCGCCGAGGCGGGCGAGCGGGGTGGCGCCGACGACGCGGCATATGCGGCGCATCTCGAACTTGCTGAGGATCTTGATGACGAGGATGCCGTAGCGGTTGAGGTAGTGCATGGCGAGCTCGCCGACGGTGGAGCCGGCGATGATGACGCGCAGGCCGACATCGTGCAGCTCCTTGATGGAGGCCTCGAGGCGCTCCTCCTCGCCCTTTGTGAACTCGAGCATCTCCTTGGCGTTGTGCAGCAGCACGGTACCCTTGGTCTCGGTCTGGCTGGTGTCGATGGGGCAGTTGAAGGCGGCAACCTTGGCCTTGCGGGCCTTCTTGACGGAGCCGTTGGGCTCCTTGGGGAAGACCATGCCCTTGACGACGCAGCTCTGGTCGAGGCTGCCGCCCATGATCTTGACGACGCGCACGTTGTCGACGTTGAAGTTGGCGGGGTTCTTGGGGAGAACGGAGAGGACGGCCTCGGCGACGAGGCCGGCGAGAAACTCCTCGCTGCCGTTCTGCTTGCTAGCGATGACGGTCCGGATGGCCTTGGCGAGCTCGTCGCCGGAGCGCAGGTCCTCAACCTTGTCGATCTCGAGCTCCTCGAGGGTGTCGAGAGCGATCTTCTGGGCGCGCTCGTAGCCCGTGACGATGTCGGCGGTCTTGAGCCCCATGCGCAGCAGGTCCTCGGCCTTCTTGAGCAGCTCGCCGGCGAGGACGATGACGAGGTTGGTGGCGTCGCCCATCTCGGACTCCTGCTGCTGGCTGGCCATGACGAGCAGCTTGGCGGCGGGGTGGACGACGTCGAGCTCGCGCAGGATGGTGGCGGCGTCGGAGGTCAGGATCATCTTCTGGAGGTGGTTGATGACGATCTTGTTGCGGCCGTAGGGGCCTAGCGAGGTCTGCACCGTCGACGAGATGGCGCGGCAGGCGTCGATGTTGCGCAGGACGGCGCCATCTTCGGAGTCGTAGCTGGTGGGAAGAGGGGCAGCTGGTCAGCACGGATATCTATGCACCTGGCTACATGCTTCGTCTTGGTGGTGGGCGGTGGAGGGCGACGGTGTGGGTGGTGATGGGCGAGTTCAGGGAGCATGGCGGGGTAGTAGGGGGGGCCAAAGGGGGGAATCCTGGAAGCCAAAAACAAATACGCACCTGTTGTAGCCCTGCTTGAACAAGCCGGCGTTCGGCGCGTTGGGGATGTTGAGAGACATGCTGGCCGTCTTGTCGAGCTGGCTGGTCGGGGAGGGCTGCGAGGTGGAGGTGTGCCTGCTGTGGTGGCCGTCTCTCTGCTCTCTCTCGAGTCAAACCCACAACTCCAGGACAGGGACAAACGACTGGAAGCTTCCCGCTAGGTTCCCGCCTGCAGGCCCATAAAAAAAGTCGACGCAAGCCCAAAGTCAACACAAGTGGCAGCCTTGGCCCCGCCCCAGCCAGCAGCTAGGGGCAGGGGGCCCAATGGGAGACCCGCTCGGGGAACCCCCTGTTCGCGCTGGAGTTAGCGGGTCTCAGCCTTGCTGCGCGCGCTTCACAGCGCCATGCGCGACGGCAGCGCCTCAAGTGCTGGCCAACTGCATCATCCGAGCAGCGAGACCTCGAGTTTCCTTCAATTGCCTGTGTCTCCCACGCGCAACTCCCATACAATCCATCACGCGCGACCCTCCCCCCATTTTCCTTTTGTCCTCCTCCCACAAGCCCCGCCGAACAGAACCACAACACCACACCGGCTGCATCGAAACGACCGGTCGACATGGCGCCCGGTATGTAAAATCACAATCCGGATTCTCCCCATCTGCCGAGGGATGGATCACGGCCTTTCGAACCCTGCCGGCTGGAGAATTGATAATGGAACACCCGCTAACCCGACCAATCCCTCTCCCCAGCCACGTCCGTCCCTCCTGCGCTCCCGCCGTCGGTCGAGGAAGCCTACCGCCGGAAGTGCATCCAGCTTAAGCAGCGTACGAACGAGGTCGAAGATGCAAACGACGCGGCCCGCCTGCGCCTTTCGCGCCTCAAGCGCCAGGTCGAGAAGATGCGCCTCGAGCGGGCCTTCCTGCTAGAGCAGCTGGCCAAGCGGACGAGCACGAACGTGGAGGACTCGGATGGCAGCCCAAGCCCGCCGCCTACAGTAAGTCCACACCCCCCAGCCAGGGCAAGCGGACAACTCTGCGTCCAGTCTCCCGCCAACAACACAAAACCCCCCGCCACCCGTGTAGCCAGCCGTGATTGACACCGCCGCCCCGCGCCGACAGCCTAAGGAGAAGCCGCTGCGCATCAAGCGCGGCCACCGCAAGCCCTCCGCGTTCCCCAACCTCGAAGCGCCCTCCTCCGTCAACGCCGCCACCCCCGGCTCGACCACCTTCATCAGCCAGAACCGCCTGGTCCACTCGCCCAGCTCGGACGCCTTCTCGGCCCAGCCGGGCGACGCCAGCAAGACCAACGGCGCGCACAAGGGCGCGCCCCCCAAGAAGCCCGGCGACGCCTACGCCCTCTTCTGCGAGGAGACCCGCCCGTCACTCATCAAGGACAGCGACAAGGACAAGGAGGGCGACGAGGCCGCCGCGGTCGAAGACGGGATCGACGAGGACCTCGACATCATCTGGAAGGCCATGTCCGAGAGCGACCGCAACAACTTCCAGGTGCGCGCCGACCAGGAAATGGCCGAGTACACCAAAGAGAAGGAGGCATACGACGCGGCGGTCGCCGCCAAGGAGAAGGAGGACGAAGAAGCCACCCCCGCCGCCGCCGCTGCCAAGGACAAGGAGGTCGACGACGGCAGCAAGGCAGCCGAGTCAGCGGCCGAGGCGGAGAAGGAGGCCCGCGAGGCGTCAGCGCAGCCGCCGCAGGCAGAGACGCAGACGCAGACGCAGCAGGAGGACGTCGAGATGGCCAACTACGACACGGACCAGGAGACGCAGGGGGAGAAGCCCGAGGAGTAGGGACGCTCGGGCTGGGGGGCGAGGAGCCACCCAGAACCCTTCAGGTGGGTTTGATGGGTCTATCACTCTGGACGGATTCCTCTCCCCTTGGACCTCTGGTTGTTTTGTTGGGTTGTGGCGGGCGGGTTTTATGGAGTTGGAGGGTTCTGGGATTGTTGTTGCTTTTCTGTTGTTCTTAGATGCGGTTTCTTTCTTTCGGTTGGGATGGGGGGGCGGCAATGAAATGGCAAAACATGACCAAAATGTGAATATCCCGGGAGCTAGATATGGCGGTTGTGAGAGTGGGTTGTAGTGTTGGTGCTCTAGCTTGAAAATACACAGCACGATGTGCCAAAGCCTTGCCTTACCCTTCGTCGGTAGGAGAAACAGTCCTCCTGGGCTGAAGCGGTTGTTGGAGGGGTGGGAGGGGGATGCGGGGCAGAGGCCGGATTTTGTGACTGATGCGATTGATAATATTGAGAGCAAGCTCGAGCTGCTCAAGTATTGTCATGACGAGGGGCTGCCTGTGATCTCGGCCATGGGGGCTGGGACGAAGAGTGACCCCACGAGGGTTATGGTTGGCGATAATGGGGCGAGCTTTGAGGACGGGCTGTCGCGGACGACGCGGAGGAGGCTGAGAGGTGCTTGGGGTCAGCAGCGGCATCCCGGTTGTGTACTCGACTAAGAAGATGGGCGCGGGCAAGGCGGCTCTGCTCCCGCTTGCCTAGGAAGAGTTTGAGAAGGGCATTCACCACTCCGCAAGAAACGATGGAATAAACACCCTCCCCCCATGCGCACACTCGGCTTAAGAAGCGGTCATCAAGGAATCAAGCACCATGTCGTCAAGCAAGGTAGGTAGTCAGGATGAGGTATCCCATTGGTATCAACCCCCAAACCCAAACCCCCATCCAACCTCTCCCCAACCCCCTCTCCCCACCGGAAAATACATTCCATCCAGCTATGTAAGGTAGCGTATACACCAAAACAATAAAAGTACACAATACAAAGAAAGGTAGGCAGACAGGACGCTCCTAGGCCAAAAACTCTGCTTCCCAGAACCAAACCACCAACAAAACAACCAAAACCAAAACCAAACTGGTTTCTCAACCAAAACGCCGGCCTCTCCAGACACACAAGAGAAAAGAAGAACCAAAACAACCGAACCTTCGCCAGGAATGCAAAACCCCTTATGAACGCCGCCAGACGAAAAATTTATACAACGAGACCCGCGGAAGGCTCGAAAAGGTGCCCAAAAACGGAGGCCTCAGTCCACGCCCACCCATAGGTCGACAACAATATTGACGAGCGCCACGACGATTTCGGCCGCGATGAGTATAATCACTGCCCCCTGGTTAGTACCCCAAAGCCAGAAAAGAGAACGAACGACAAGAGAGGCCTACCGATCCACTCCAACTTCTCGCCATGCCCATGACTCAACTGCTCCTTCAGCACCGCCAACAAATCCGCAATGACATCCAATCTCTCCGTAATCAGCCCCACTCTTTGATCCATCTCGAGATAACTCCTCACGGCCTGGTACACGGGCTCGAGCTGGGGCTCGACCCAGAACAGTTCCGGCGTGTCCAGGACAGACCCGTTCAGGTGGATGCTGATGCGCAGGATGAACAGCTCGCCGATTTGCATGTTGATCTGGGAGCGGGAGAGGGCGATAGTTCCCGTGAGGGCGAGGCGCGTGGGGATGTCTTTGCAGGTGTCGATGGTGGAGGCTATGAGCTCTTCGAAGAGGGATGTCTGGGGGGTGTTAGATGGGGTGACAAAAGGGGTTGGGTGGGGGGGCGTACCTTGACGCTCTGAGCCAGCGCGTGCGAAATAGCCAGTTTGGTCATGTAGTTATTCTTGTCGCGCAGGGTGATAAAGTCGTTGTAAATCCGTGCCTGGTACTCGCGCGTGTAGTAGAAATTAAACCTTTCCGTCTCGACATCGTCAGGCGCGAGCTTCTCCACCTCGAATTTTGCAATCTCTTTTAGAAACCGCTGCTCCTGCGCCGCTGTCATGCCCCAGATCACCACGACGCCGTAGTCAAACAGGAAGACTTCCGGTGTGTGCACGTGGATGTCGAAGTCGGCCATCTCATCCGCCATGTCGTCGACGAGCGCTTCCTCCGCCATCCCCAGGTCGTCCGCGCTCTCGTGGCCGACTACGCCCGGCAGCAGCCCGTTGCCGAGCGAGGGAAGCCCCGACTCGCCCGCTCCGGGCAAGTCAAGCAGCAGGTTCCCCGTCGAGTGGCGCCGCTCTGGGTTGGAGTGGACTTCCAGCAGGCGCGCCTGGCGGGAGCTGCTAGCGGCGGAGGAGGCCGCGGTTTGCTTCGGGGCGTAGTTGTAGGGGGTGTAGATGCACTCGTCGATTAGCTTGGCGTTGGCGCCGCGGGCTTTGCCCCTGCCCTTGAGGAAGCGCAACAGCCCGTCCATCTGGTATTTGTTCGCCGTGCAGTAGGCCGTCACGCGCGGGAGGCGGTCGCGGTCGGCTTTCCCCAGGCGGGCGGCGTCGCGGCGGGCGGTCGGGTCCTTGATGCGCGTGTACTGCGAGTAGACATCCCTGCCGCTCTCCTCGTCGACGTCGGACTCGAGCTCGGGGTTCGGGAGGAGCTTGAGCTTCTGGGCGTTCTTCGTGCTGCGCTGGGGCCCGATCTTGGGCAGCGCGGCGCCCGACGCGACCATGGGTAGGCCGCCGCCGCCGGGGCCGGAGGAGACGCCGCCGTGGCTGTTGCGTCGGCGGAGCTTGTTATTCAGGGCCGACAGCATGGGCGGGCCGCCGCTTGTCAGGGCGCTCGCGATGGACGACGGGCTGGACGGGGCCAGGAAGGGCCGCTGGTGGTGCGGCACGCGGGCCTGCTGGTAGGCGGCCGCCTCCGGCTCGATCGTCTTCGTGACGGGGTTCGGGTTGAAGGTGACATTTCGTCGTGCTGGGCGTGCCGAGTCGGGCGATGGGGGACCTGTTGCGGCGGGCAGGAGGGGGGTGTTTTCGGTGGCGGCGGTTGGGGGGGTTGTGGTGTTTGCGGCTGGAGGGCTGTTGCTCGCCATGGCTGCACCGATGGGCGATCAATGCGATTGTGGGCGAGCTGAGACGGGGGCGTCTCGGTGTCTCGGTGTATTCCCTCTCGGTGCGCGGAGTATTGGTCCCTCTCCCTGGGCGCGTCGTGGGACGAGCGAAACGACGAAACACTGGCCAAAGCAGCACTGTGCTGTGCTACCTCGTTGCCATGTGAATGCTGCCAGGGGGGTCAGAGGGGGCGTGTCGGGTGGCCCAATGAGTTATTGGGTGCTCCGTCGGGTGGCCTGTGGCGTCTGGCTCGCCGGATGCCGTTGGAAATGTTTCGCAGGCTGGTCCGGGTCAATCAGCAGGGAAGAAAGCGTTGGTGGTTGGTTGGCAGAGTGCAACTGTCGTTTTTTCGCGGTTCGCTGTGAGATGACGTCTGGCCCGCCCGCTGACTGCCAGATCCAGGCCATCTCCACCTGGACGGCCCAGGCCCCAGGGGGTGCTGGCCAATGGCAGCCGCCTGAGTCTTGTGCAGGTCTCTTGTTTTGCGGCGTGCCCCGCAAATTCAGCGTTAGGTGCATGCTGCTGCAGTGCTTGGCAACACTCAATTGACTTCCAATTTCCGTCTCAGCCAGCAATCCACTCGAGCTGCCTTCTCTCAACAAGAATACCAGATGAAAGGACGGCAAGACGACGCGACGAGCTTCTTTGGCAACAAAAGGCGCCGTCTTCCACCTGAAGTCGGGACTTGAGACACGAAATTCAACACCGATACCTCGGATTTCCCTGTCAATGGCCAGGACGCAGCTGTCTCGGCATTAGCTTGGTTGCCAAGCTCTCCGCTGTGCTCACGAAGGACGGTAGCCGTTTGTTCCATGGCGCGGTCGGTTTGCTCCATCTGACGGGCCATGAGCTGGCCGGCGCTGCGCGCCGTTGGCGGAGCAGGATTCAATGAGGTTCATGATGGAGCGAGCGAGGGCGGCGTCCTCGGGGGTCATCTTGGGGAGCTTGTGGCCGCGGCTTGGAAGGATGCTTGGGTTAAAGATGGTTGGGTTATTTTTACAATAACTACATGTCCTGGAGTTTCCCACGGCTCTTTTATTACACTGGCCGCCACGAAGCGGGAGGCATGGCTGGTTCCGCAAGTCGCAATTCTTGACGGCCTGGCCACGACTCCCGCCCCGCGGCTACCAAACTAAACAAACACACACCTCGCCGCTGTCCCGGCCCCCCCGCCGTCCTCCGTCATTCCTCCTCGCTCATCTCCTCCTCCGATTCCTCCACGAGCGCCGGCAGCTTGTCGGGCTGCCCCCTCGCTTCCAATCCCTCCTGATCCTCCTGCGCCTCTTGCGCATCCTCCACCCTCTCCTCCCCTCCGCCTCCGACGGCCGGCCTCGCTCCCTTCGCGCCCCCCGTCCCCTTCCTCCCACACTCACCGCCACCCTCCTCAACCACCATATCACCAAGGTCCACCGGCCCCTCCAACTTGCTCTCCACCACGGCGACCTCAACCCTCAGGAACCCCCACCGGAACTTGTGGCCCGGGGGGGGGTTCCAGGAGAGGTTGGCCGCGTTCTTGCAACCGAGCTGGCCGTAGCCCTCCTTCTCAAACGACTCGGTCACGGCAGGCTCGGCGGTCCACTCGTACTAGTGGTGGTCCTCGAGCCTGCCGTTCGTGGGCCGCATGAGTTTGAGGAGGACTTCCAGCGCAGCCCGGTTGGCGTGGTGGAGAGTCGTGAAGGTGCCGTGGTGGCACTTGGTGATTATGGCCTCGTTTACGCTGAGGTAAACGTGGCGCGGCAGTTCGGGGGGGGTGGCGGCTCGGATGGGCTGGGGGGAGGGTTCCTTGTCGTCCTCGTCGTCCTCGGAGCTCGGGCTGTCGTCCGGATCTCGAAACTTGGCGGCCTTGGGGGTCTTGGAGAGATAGTGCCCCGCCGGCACTTCTCTCCAAGTCCGGGCAGCGGCCGGGGCAGCAGCAGGGGCTTGCTCGGGAGGGTTGCTTTCGTCCGCTCCCTCGCTCTCCATCTCATCCCCGGCGCCACTCTCTGCTCCGTCCCGGACCGTCTGCCCTTCCCCCTCGCCGCCTTGCTCCGAGATCCCATCCTCCTCTCCATCCCCTATCTCCCCCTTACTCCTGTCCTGCCTGTCCTCTCCCTCCTCTCCCTCCCCCAACTCTTCATCCCTCTCCTCTCCCTCCCCCATCTCTTCATCCCTCTCTTCTCCCTCCCCCATCTCTTCATCCCTCTCC
>FTEL01002738.1_pt1 | contig 13156 bp, 25 predicted proteins | sample 1658911 | NCBI WGS metagenome assembly FTEL01 (sample SAMEA3914869, study PRJEB12502) | metagenome | biome: forest; material: soil | place: USA | collected 2012-03-12 | depth 0.1 m
CGGGCGCCGTGGGGGCGGGGGCGATCGGGACGTGACGCGGCCGGGGGGCGGCAAGGTTGGTGTCGTCGTTCTCAGCCTTGGGGATGGGTTTGGCCCAGGCGGAGTGCGGGACGAGGCCGCCAGGGTTCTTCTTGGGGGTGGACAGCACCTTGGGCTTGAGGAGCTTGCTGGGACTGATGTCTAGGTCCGAGTAGTTGACGTCATCGGAGTCCTCTTCGTCGTCGTCCAGCTCCGCGTCGGAGATGGGCTCGATCTTGACCGGCTTGCGGCGCTTGCTGGCGGGAGTGGCTGCGGTTCCCGAGCCAGGGGTGCCCTTGGCCGGGCGGGCGCGCTTGGTCGAAGTCGGGGTGGCACGGGGGTGGCTCGGGGTGTTGGGGACGCTGACTGCACCTCCCTTGAGCTGGGCGGCGAAGGCCTCGACGGGGTCTTCGCCCTTAGCGACGGCCGCCTTGAGAGTATTGGCGCCTTTGTTGATACTGCGGAATTGGAATCCGATGCCGTCCGGGGTGCTCGCCCCAAAGTACTTCTGAATCTCTGTCGTCGAGCTGTTAGTTTGCCTGATCTCGGACGTGGGCTCTCAGACACGGTTCCCCAAAAGCCAACAGAGACAACCAACGACGGTGAGACGAGCGGCAGGCTGGAAACGGCGGCTGGTCTTACCCTCCTTGTTCTTGATCTCGTAGACCTTGTACGGCTCCGGATCCACGCCCTTCTTCACCAGGGCCCGAAGGAAGTCGGCCTGGCACTTCAAGGCGCGGAAACGGTGCTCCATGGCGGACTCCGTGGCGCTGCCGCCATAGAGCTTGGCAATTTCTACGGAGGTCAGACAGTGCCCTGGTCAGTCTCGAGACCGCTACGGTTGCCGCCGCCGTCTCTTGCCGCTCCTGCCAGCACGCCGTCTCCGCATAGTTATAATCACGAGATGTGAATCCTAGCCACTGGCAGGGGGGCAAGGAGAAGGCAAGAGGGGGTATGATAACAGCGGAAATACAAAAGAGAGACGCTCAGCTTACTCTTGTAATCAAAACGATGATTCTCCAGCGACGCGACCACGGCCGCGAGGAGGCGGGACTGGGTCTCGAACGACCGGAAGTTGGTCGTCCGCTCCTTTTTCTCCTTGGGCGGCATCTTGATTGCGTCTATCAGAAGGAGGTTAGCGGCGAGATCCAGAAGGGAGATAGCAGCAGGCCAGATGGGAAGTAAAGCAACGATATTCCCTCATGTCAGGTAGCAGGCACGCGCAGAAACAGGAAACAACAAGACGAAAGCCAATAAGTCAACCGAAGCCTCAAGCTCAGAGCCGGAGGAAGGGACAGAGCCGTTCCTTGACCCGAATTCAGGTTCAGGTTCAACTCGACAGGCAACGAGTATGAGTCGGCGTGGCCAAAGACAACGCCTACTTCGCTCAGTTTCGAGGCACCAGCGGGCGAGATCGGGTCGCCGAACCGCTCAAGGTCGTTCAACCGCCACCCTCACCGCCGTGGTGATCCGGACATTCCAGTAGAACCGAGTTCAGAATAAAATCCAAAGTGCTCATGGTACATACCTCGTAGTCGTCTCGGGATGGGATGGTGTTGCGTTACTGGTTGCGATGATGCTCGAGATCCGAGGCAAGGTCGGGCGGTCGGTCAAGCTGAGCGAGTTGAGGGAAAGAGAGGGAAGAAGAGAGAGAGGGGAGTTTCGAAAGAGCCAGAAGGAATAAATAGACTTTGTGCTGCGTGAGGACCCGCGCGCGGGTCCGACGGGGGCAAGAGTCGAGGTGAGGTTTTAGTCACGACGCCGAGCTTGTGGGAAGGATCTCGGGTGACTTTGACACCGGAGTTTGGAAGCTGGGTGCAAGAAAGTGGTCGAGCACTCCTGCAGAAGAATTTGATTAATATAAGGCTTCATGATGCGCTGGGAAATCACAGTGTGTGGTGTTGAGAAACATGAACCAGAGGCTTCAGGGACAGTCAACCTCAGGCAGGGTGACCAAGAGCATAGTTGAGTGACAGACAGGAAGAGAAGTGTGCCTTCGAGTTAACAAGAAACAGAGAAACATGAACACTAAAAACACCATAGAAGTAATGATGGGAGTAGAGAGAACAGAAGTATGAAAAGTGATGATGTTGATGTATGAGAGATCTCACTTGGCTTAGAGTTGAAGATCGGGGTTGCTGTGGCGACGGGATATTTTTCGTGGGGAAGGACAAGGAGGTAAGAAGATAGGTGGCCAAGCAGTGAACGTTGAGGCACGGCCTGGATTCAGTGAATCAAGCTGCTATGAAACGATCGAGACGGCCTCCAACGGTTGAGTTTGGGAGGGTGGCAGCACTTGGAATGCGCTAAGTGGGAAAAGGGGTCAGACAGAGGTTGCATGGGGCTGTGGAACATCCCGAAGCCAGCTGCATGTTGAAGTAAACACAAGACAAGCTAGGAACTGAATCAACTTACCAATGTGATAGAATGATGCCCCCAGGTTTCCCAGCGAGCCCTTTCCATGAACAATGCCACCTTCACTCAAGTGGTAGGTATCGAGCCTCAGCCTTACCACCCGCTGGAACGCGACGCTGACCCTCGACACGGGCACAACTACACAACACGGACCATGGGTAATGACGACTGCATTGAGTGAGTTTTCGTCGAGGCCAAATACTTAACTCAACAGGATAAAGGATGGTGTCGGGTTGTGAGTTATGAACTTCCAAACCATGAACTGTAAGTGAGGGTGAAGGCGGGAAGAAAATGAAATTGGCCCTTAACAAGCATCCACTGGCTCTCGTTGGCCCAAAGCAAACACAGTGAGTTTTAGTTTGGGGCGGACTTGGCATTGCGACTATAAGCGCCCATAATATACCCATCGCATCATTTATCAGCAGGAGAGAAGGGACTGGTAAATCAATCCCCGGTTTTTACACGATATCCACACTTGGAAAGCTTGATATTGCCCAGCCATGGTGTTGTTCCTGAGTCGTGGTTTGGTGGCTGGGAGTCGCCTGCTAACAGCCATTCTCATGTCTTGGCGCTCAGCTTTGAGCTGCTTCCTGCAAAAGAAGCATCTTGACATGCACACCAACATAGACCAGCAGATAAAGGACATGATAAGATGCAAGGCTCGTTGATCGCTGGAGCCTCTATTACTAAGTCTAGCGTATAATGCGTCTATCCAATCCACCATTCTTTATTCATACACTTCATGTCGTCTTTTCGGTCATCGAGGTCCTCCTGCCCGGCGGGTTGCCGTGCCCGCTGGCCGTGCTAAAGCCATTGGGCTGCAGCTCATGCTGCCAGGGGGGCGTGGTGTGGCCCTTCTCGCCGTCGCCATACATCAGATACTGGATGCCCAGGAACGAGTCGCAGGCGGCCTGGAACATGCCGCAGATCTTGAAAGCCCACGGGATGGTGGTGGACGAGGTGAAGAACCAGAACATCTTCATGGCGTCACCAGCCAGCCAGCTGGCCAGGACCGAGAGCCTGAAGCCCTTGCAGGACCGCGACCGCGCGTTGGACAGGATCTGCGGGATGGGCAGCGTCGCCTCGACCGAGAGGCCGACAATGCCGATGAACGACGAGTACGACTGGTAGATTGAGGGGATCCCGCCCAGCAGGAATTCGCAGACCACGAGGGCGCCGAACAGCCCCGCGACAAACTGCCAGTACCTGCTCAAGAGGTTAGCACCGTCTGCCCCCTCGCATATGTCCGCATCTAATGCCCCTCCTCCTGGATTCGGGTGACCCACGGTTTCGGCGACCTCCACTGCCAGAAGTTGAAGGGCCGCTGTGACTCGTTCGCGCGCGCAAAGGGCGTGGCGGCGTCGCCGCCTTTCGAGAAGGGGGCGGGGCGGTGGTCGAGGGCGATCTTCAGCAGCACCACCTGCATGAGCACCATGACGCACGACTGGATGAGGAGCGCATTGTCGAACTTTGCGCCGGGGTAGTAGAATATCCTGCAGGACGCGGCCCGTGTTAGCCGACGCCACCTGGTGAAGAAACGCGCTGGGGACAGCCACCGTAGCGACTCACCTCAGCAGCGACGCGACCAGCATGATCAGGGGGATGTCGAGCGAGAAGCCGGCGCTGGAGCGGTTGCGGTGCATTGAGTAGGCCTGGTCGCTGTACGAGAGCACGGGCGAGAGCACCAGGAAGGCCGGGGTGAGATACCCCGACAGGGTGGTTATCCAGCCCATCTTGTCTGTCTGTCAGGGGCGCCGTGCGGGCGGCCGTTGACGATGGGTGTTTGTTCGTATTACGTGGCGGAGACGAAGGGGCACGGCGACGGCGACGAGCGATGGTCGAGGCTGAGCGGAAACGGATAGGAGACGGGCAATTGAAAGACACGGAAGGAGTGGGTGTGTTGTCAGGCGCAGGCCATGCCGGGGCGGAGATGGATCTCTACGGCGACGGCGGCGGCGGATCGGGATATCGAAGGGGCGGCGGCGGATTCGTAATGCCGGCGGATGGAGCTGCAAAATTCGAGGTTTCGTGTCGGGGCGGACCGGTGGCACCGCAGGGGGTAGATCGGAGGTTGTGGCTCCCAAGTGCCGGCATGCTCGGATCCACGATCCAGGCATCTCAAACCCAACAAATTTCGGCTGGGGCCGCTGTGGCGGCTGTTGACAGCTGCTGCCAGCTTCTGCCAATTACCAGTCCTCTGCTTTGGGCAATGGCACAACAGCGGTTGCCCAGGCTCCGTGTGGTTTGGAGCAACCCACATGGGGAAGGAGAGAACGGGCCGGTCGCATGACTTCCCATCACACAGGACACACAGGACACAGGACAGAGGCCGCTGGCGCCTGCCCCAGTGTCCGAGCTTTCCCAATCTTGCTGTGAGAAATTTGAACGATTGCGCGGCGCTATCACCTCTTGACTTCAGCTCCTCCCTCCTCTTCCTCCTCCATCCCACTCCATCCCACCACCCGACGACGCTGTTGGTGGTCACCAACAACCACCTGCGTTGCCCCCAACACCAGACCATGCCCGTCCTGTGACCCTTGCAGCCAACTCGCCATCAGATCGGGAATCTGGCCCGCAGCATCGCCAATCTAATTCGGAACCCCGCCCGCTTTTCCGCCCCAACAGCTCAGCCCAGCTCCCTCCTGCCCGCCGGTTTCCAAAGATGGCCAGTTGTTGTATCCATGGGATCGATTCATCTCCCCTCTGTGGGCTTCGTCGTGTGGGTTTTGCTGTCTCTGTCTTTGGAGCTGTATCCAGACATTCCGCTGCCCCGGCAAGCCGTCTGACATGCAGTCACTCGCTGCCTCGGTTTGCAGGGTTCTGCCATCGCGCGTAAGCACTATGCTAACCCTGAGTGAAGCAGGAATCTGAGTGAGAGGAGAAGAAGGATTCTTGGCTGCAGTCAAACTTCCTGAAGATGGGTGGGGGCCAATGGTTCAGATATCGGCTCTCACCTCGTCGGCGACATGGCAGCAGAGACATGTTGCCGCCCTGTTCTTCACCCCGGGAATCCGCTTAGTGGTGTGGATCGCAGCCCTGCCGCCGCTCGTGGCTACTGCCTCGCAGCTGACACTGATGGACGCCCATTTTGAGAGACTCGGATCTCAGGATCACGGCTTGCTGTCAGCCATCGGTTAGCTGTGATCCCTCGCTCCGTGAGAGCACTCTGAACTCTCCGGGCAGAGGCCGCAACCCTCAATTGCAAGGGAAGCCCGAGGTCTCTGGGCAGGCGGCACCAACCCAGCTGCAAGGAGCCTGCCCAAGTGATAGTCACGATGGCCACACTGGCTCATTATGACACACCTCGTCGTCCTGATTCAGGCGCACAATCTGCGGAACAAGTCCAGCCAGTCACACGGCCAGCGCTTTCTGGTGGCCACGAAGTGGCGCGTTTCGGTGGTCAAGCTCAAGCCTCGGTCCAAGGACGATCGGCCTGCCGTGGCCTGTGATCCGTAGGCCAAGGACTCGATGTGCTAGCGAAAATCATCGGAGTTCGAGTCTCACGGGGGCAGCCACACCAGCGCCTGGAGTTTTGGCCGCATGGGACGCTGCGAAGCACTCGGGAGGCCCGGGATGGGGGCCAGCAACAAACGCTGGCCGTTTTGGTCATTGTCACAAACTCCCCTCGCTCTGGTCGGGCAGGTGGCTTTTTTGATGTCTACCCGCTCGACAGCACCATTTCTCGCCCTCACCTGGTGGTTGTTTCCTGTCCGAACGGCTTGCTGATGACTCGTACCAGTTCAACTTGCGCTCCTGTCCGCGGAGCGGAGAAAGGAGGACTTCCATCCTGCCGGATGTTGTGGTGTCATCGTCCGGGCCAGCGCTAGGACTCCCTCATCCTCAGGCCGGCCATCTCGAGTGAGACAACACCAGAACACCGTGCTGAGCCCGGAACAAGTGGCGGGTACATTCATCTGCAAGTACGGAGGACGGATGTTGGACCAGAGGAATGGGCGAGGAAGCCTCATCAGCGCCACCTCGCCACCAACTGCATCAGAGTCGGCCAGGGCCAGAGGACTTCAGGACCCCGGAACGGAGTGGCCGGATGCCTTGGCCTCGTCCAACAGGTTGGCGGCAACGCGCCCCGTCGCCGTCACAGAGGGTGTTTGAGGGGGTGGGACTAGTTGGACATCTGCCGCAGAGTCCTGCAGAAGGAGCCCACATCCCTGACCCCATCCAACCGCGCCCGCGACTGGAGATGCAGGACTCGCCCGCCGATCTTCGCTTGTATCATCACGAAGGAACCTGCAGGCCCAGCTCTCGGGCGAAGCAAACTCGCGCCGCTAACAAACGATCGAGAATCGACCGGAGTTGGGTGCCGATTGCGTTCTAGACCACCCAACCGCCACAAGGGCTTGGCGCGGCGCCATCTCCCAGCATCGTGGTCAGCCTTTTCTTCAACGTTTTGTTCTCGAGGCATGTGCCTGTGCTGCCCGCCGATCTATTTTCCCGGCCACGGAAAACTTGGAAAGGCCAGGAGAACGAAAGACAACCCCATCTGGGATCGTCTCCCCACCGGCGTTACCGCGGGCAAAGGGCCGGAGAATGGCCGAGCTCCAAGGTGCTCGGGCCGCACTCGGCGCCTTTCTCGCTGGAACAGTTCGACTGGTTATCCGCTCTCTCGGTTCTCGACCGATGCAATGCGACGTGATCCAATTGCCTGACGGTCAGCGACGAGAACATCGGCTTGAATCCGAATGTTTGGTGAGAACACCTGGCCAGGGCTTCAGCGAACCACCCTTTGAGCAGCCGCGCAAGAATGGGACTCGAAATACCGTACCGACAGGTATCGGTTGGCTCGTTGTCACATCAACCTGGGCCGATGGATCCATATGACCTCGACCCTGGAGCAACTCCCTGGTCTGTTCTGTGTGGATAACTTCTTTGCAGGAGATCCGCAAATACACCGAGGCGAGACGGACTTTCTTCAACCCCATGGTGTGAAAGGCAATGCACACGGCGGATCACTCTCCTCCCTCTCGAGCGCAATGGGCCATTGCGAGTTCGACCCCGAGACCGAAGAAACAGGCTGCAATGCGCCAATGACCGCGACCAGCCGAATCCGAGCCGCTTCGCCAACACCCGTCCTTGCCAGCCGTGGACAAGTCTTGGGTTTCATCAACTCTACGGCACCAAGCTGGCATGCGGGCTCTGTGGGCTGGCTGGCTGCTTCCATACTTGGGCGGGGTTGGATTCGAGGTTCAGAACCCCATGCATGCATCACGAGGTTACGATCCTAGCGACAGCTCACCCGTCGCCCCTTATTCCGCTGTCTTGCCCTCCATGTTGTTACCAAACGCCGGCGATGGGACTTCAGCGACCCTCCGCCACCGGAGTCTATTTTCAGCTCGCTGCCCGCCCGGGGTACCACTCCGGCTGCCAGTCCCGGTGACACGCCGGGCGCGGAGCGGTGTCGCGCAGCTCGTCCAATTGGTCCCAGCCGGAGTCCAGGATGGAGTGATGAGGTTGCTTCCACCGGAATCACACTTAGGGAGGGCACCTCGTTGCCGCGACACGCTTGCCGAGGCCCTCTCAACGAACCATGCATGCGCGCTGCCGAAATTGCATCTGTTGGGCGTATGAGGAACATGCGGAGAAGCCACTAACAACGGCGTCCTCTTGACCTGGCATCCCGTTGGGAGGGGGGCAACGGTCTCGTCCCGAGGTCCCGCAAGCATGGCTCTTTTCACCCCGCAATCCAACCCGACCCTGACTTCCACAGGGCGACCAGGTGGTGCGAAGACGATGCTGGAAACTGGACCAGAAGCGCTTCCACAACATGGTCGGAATCTTCCGCATAAAGACCCAAAGTTTCCCTTATTGTTCGGGAGAAGAAAGCTGTCAACTTTCATCTCGAGGCGGCGGCAGCACACTATCAGATAAGGTTGACACGGAATCGAACGGAGATCCGGGCTGGACCTTAACCGCCTGGTTTTAAGGCGCTCAAGACGGGCCAGCTCTGCCGGTCTCCCCAGATCCGGGGCGCGGCCTAGGTTCTTTTATTAGAAGCCGGGCGGGACGATAGTGTCCGGTCCTGAATGCAGGGCTGGCGATGTCATGCACCCATCTCTGGGGATTTGGAGTTGCCACTCTGCGGGGAGGCAACAACGATTGCACCACCCCGCCGCAACTAACACCACGATGGTGCCCAGTTCATCTGGACTTTGCGCGGGCTGACCGCCGTTACGAGGACTGGATGACAGCCGATCCTGCAGGAACTTTAGTTCATCCCCTTCGCCGCAACTCGACGGAACCGGACAATCCCTCCTGCAACGCTGGCGGCTTCTGCTCTTGGTAAATGCAGAGAGAAATTACGTCGGTATTGAGCATGCACCACCACGGCCAAGAGACGAACAAAACCGGAACCTTCTTCCACCCCCCTCGCTTCTCCCGTTCTCGGTACCTGCTGCGAGGACGTGCTAAGGCTTGCGCTAGTGCGGTCACAGAATGCAGGACGCGGGGCCGCTGGGGTCGGGCACGGAACGAAGGGTGCAAGTGCCGTCGAGATGCGCGACGGGGATGGTGCAATGAATCGATGGGGGGTGGAAAGACCGGGAGCACAAGCCATGAGGCTGCGGAGTTGGCGGCGGAAGGACAAGGGGGGGGACCGTTGGGCTGGGGCATGCCCTCACCTTTGACGGAGCGGAATGCCGAGTCCAAGGCATGATGCGGCGCAAACAGCCCAATGATATCCCTGCCGAGGCGAAGGCTGGCGGGCGGGGGGGGGGCGCCTCTTTCAGGCCAGAGCTGACCAGGTCGACATCTGTGCGGGTCCGTTCCATGTGAACAGGCTAATTGGCGCTTGGATATTGCCAGGCAAGCATCAGGGGCGTTGACAAGCGCAGGACCCCGGATGGGACCAACGAGCCTTTGGTACCGAAAAGCCGCGAAGGTGCCAATTCTCTGTGCCTCACCCACACCCTCCACCGTCTAAGCCCCGTCGGGAAGGATTGCGGCGGCGGGCGCGCAACAAAGCCAGGGCTACATGTCAGCATCCGTGGTTCTCGAAGGCTGGCGGAACACCAGCCTCGACGCCATGTCCCAACCGGGCACTCTGACCCTCCCGCTTCCCATGGTACGCTTCATCGCGAACCAGACATGGACGGGACGTGTCTCGGTGATGCTCCCGCCGCCCGCTGATTGGACGCACAGCGGGCTCGCCCACGCTGAAGAGCACACGGACACAACGCACCGCAAATTTACCGTGTTGTGCCCGCCCCTAAAAATAGGCGGCGCCTTTGGACCACATTGAGTTAGCTGCCGTTTGGCTCCTTTCGATGGCGCCAAGGTGGCTTGAGATCGCCGTTCCCGACAGCCCCGGAGGCCCAGCACGGCACTCACGAGGCGGGGAAGACTGCTGCTGCTGCTCGTCGAGTCTGATGATGGCTTGGGAAGCGAGGCTGCTGCTGGTCATGTCATGTCATCGGCGACCAGTTGACATGTTGACACGGGCAGGAACCAGAAACCACCAGCCAACCAGCCAACCAACCAACCCGCTCGCGGAGAAGGGGGTGTTCGTTCCAAGAACAGGATACGGAACAAGTTCAAGTTCGGATGACAGCGCTGAACCCCACTCCTGACCCAGACGACGGCAAGCTGCATCGCCCTCGGGTTCCGTGGTTGTCTCATTCGTCGGCCATGCACACGCGTCGGTGCACACATCGCATCGATCAACATTCCAAACCACGGCACTTGTGGCGGCGATCTCCCACTGCATTGCCGCCTCACACACCACATCCCCCCTCCCGCCTCCCGCCATTGCTGGATTTTCTTCTTCCTGTCCCTTGACGTTATCTGCGTTGCTCGGTGCTGGCGCGCGGCTTACTTCCGGAGAGTTGGAAAGAAATAATGCCGACCTCGACCCGGGGCATGGGAACCCAGGACGTGGATTGTCCGTCCAAACACAAGGCGTCGAGGTCTGTCGTGTGCTCACGGCGCCAGCATCGCGCGTGTCTTGTCGAAAAGGGCAATCCTGTCTGGCAATACCCTGGCGCGCCAAGCCAATTGTCTTTGACGTGCGAGCTGACCCGCATGGCCTGAAAAATACCGAGGACCTCAGGCCATGGTCCGGGTTCAGCCCACCCCATGCCGTCAGGGGGTCAGGGACCAGGGTGGGAGCCCCTCACCAGATTGGAGCCGGATCCCAGCGGGGGGCTCTTTCGGCAGTCGAGTCAGGAACTTGAACACCTGGCCAAACATCGCGGCGACCGCAGCTGTCCCCATGCCGGCTCGTACTCCGTGCCGCGTCTTGTACTCGTACGCTGGTTAGCCGCGGGAAGAGATCGCCCACTCGAGGAGATCCGACAAGCCGCAACAGTTCGGATTGTCGAGCACAAACTCACATATGCCCCAATGCCGGCAACTAACACGCAGGGGAACGACCCAGCTGCGCGGCCCAGGATACAAGCGTCGATCTTAGCAGAGTTCCCTGCGTATTATCACGGGAGCCCGTTCGACATTGATTGCCCCAGCACGACACACCAACCCACCAGGAGCAGGATACGACGCTGGCTGCTGCGTAATCGGTCTGGCGGTACGACGCCAGCGGCGGAGGGTCGCAGCAGTTACCTTCGTATCCATCTCGGCAATGTGAAAGGATTCCGGCACGTGGAGAGTCGCTACCTTGCTCCCAGAAAGGCCTGGCGCCGGGGCTACCAAAACCGTCGCGGCGTCAAGCCCGACTCCAAGTGGCGTGGCGTGCCATGTAACTGGTAGCGCAGCGCCATCACGGAGCGCAAGCTCTGCCAGTAAGACCGACCTCCCCGAGGGACCTTTCTGGTGGGAGCGAGAGGATCGTGCCCCCCACCAAGGGCACCGCAGCACCGCAAGAAGAACCTCCCCCTCCTTTACCGGATCTCGCTTGATGTCGATCCGGCCGGGAGAGCAGATTCCATGTTCTCAACTGGCCGGCTGGCCGCGAAGGGACGGAAAAGGGACAAAAAGACCGGCCAGCCCGCGTCGGCTCTTTGACCATTGTGGAACAAGCCGGCCGATAAATAGTGTTTGCTTGGTCCATGCTGGCTGGCCCCGGGGAACGGAAACCAGATCTGCGGTTAGCGACCCCAGCCGAGCGTCCACCTCACCGTCTTTGGCGTCCTTGGTCTTGGGGGAGCCAGGGGTCCGTTTTCTCGGCTGTTTGTGCGAATGGTGGAATCCCTGAGTTTTGCCGCAGCCCTTCCATCCCCGCATCGCTCCATCGCCTGCAAGATGGATGCTCCTCTTCGTTGGCTCGAGGCGCCACCGGGTTTTTCGATTTCCTTGACATGGGGAGAGGGGGACGCGGCGCGCGGCACAAGATTTTACATTCTACACAGTATGTAACGTACATGTGTACATGCAACGGCGTCGCCGTGGATTGGGCGTTCGTCCCCGGGCTCGACATGGCGACGAGGAAGGTCATGACTTACCCCTGATGCGCGGGCGACTGTGCATCGCGTGGTCCCGCTCCGTGTTACCCCTCGCGGCAGTTCGATCCTCCCCTTCTCCACCATGGCTGATGACCTTCCCCAGAAATCGCCAACCTGTCAACAGCAACGGGCAGGTAAGCAGACGAGGAACAGGGGGGCAGGGGGGAGAGAAGCAGACGAGAACCCTGACGCGGCTCTCGCCAACAACATGCTCACCACCAATTCCGCGCTGGCCAAGCCCGCGGGTATCCAGCTTCATCCATGCATGCCGGTTCGTCGTCATCTGCGCCACCGACAGGAAGAGGGAGGTCGAAACCAGCCTCGACATAACTACACCGCCTTGATACGGCACTTGCAACTCCTGGACAGGGCCATGATACGTTGCAAGAGACAGATGGGGGTGTGCGTCTGCCCTGCCTGCCGCGTAGGGACAAGCTCGTGGCGCGCACACGCCGCACGCCGACCTCCCTTTACGAGCCTAGTCAGAGATTGATTAGAAACTGTTGGCCGTCTCGTGGTTGCATCTTTTCATCAACATCGTCATCTATCTTTGATCAATCAACGACCCAACAAGCCCTCCAAGCAGTGCTCTAAGCACCAACAGTAACCAACACCACTCCCACTGGCAGACAGTAAAGTTGGCCGGCAGCCTCGGGCAGGGAACATCCCACCACCACCACCTCGTATAAGTCTGCCGGCTCTGAGGTTGAACAGCATCAGCAGCAACGGCAGCAGTCAACGGCAACCAAGAAGAAGCAACAAGGAAAAATAAAGCCCTTGTGCATTTCTGCTGCTCCTCAAAGCGTCTTGTTGCATGCAACCTTGAGTGTCGCTGCGGGCAGCACTTGCACCAACCAAATTAGCGCTTTATTAAACTCGAAGCACACACCGCGCAGCATATGCAAGCTCTCTCTCTCTGAGTGACTCTAACTTTCGAGGAGTGTGTGAAGTCAACCAACCCAACCCAACACAGCCAGCCAGCCTTGCAACCCACCCTGCAACCCACCCACTCGGCAGATGTAACATTGCCCCATCCCCTCCCCTTCTCTGTGGCCCTTGCCCAGCTAGCGAGGCATGCTCCAGTCTCGCCGCGCTCGAACGTTCGAAACGCACGCTCATCTTGTATGTATGTACTATGTATGTATATATGCAATCGGCCTTGCTCGGCTACGCAAGGGGGCGGGGCGTGCAGCGCGCACAGCTTACGCTCGTTTTGGTGCAGGTACGGTACCTTGCCTACATAAAAACGCTCGTTGGGGGGGGGGTTTTGATGAAATGGGTTAGATGGGGTGGGATGGGGGGAAGGGGAGGGTTGC
>FTEL01008162.1_pt1 | contig 13153 bp, 9 predicted proteins | sample 1658911 | NCBI WGS metagenome assembly FTEL01 (sample SAMEA3914869, study PRJEB12502) | metagenome | biome: forest; material: soil | place: USA | collected 2012-03-12 | depth 0.1 m
CCCCCACCCTCCGTTTCTTCCCCTCTTGGTTTTGGCTCGCGGCAGTGATTAAGCGGACATACGAAGCTGGCCTCGTTTTGTCTGCACCTGGAAGCGGTAATATCAACAACATTCCCTCATTAGCGAGCACCACCCGAACGAGCACTCGTCGATCGAGCGCATAGAGTAGAGGTCGCCGGTGACGGCAGCATCCAGCAAACAACAACAAGAACAATACCACACAGCCAGGCACGGCATATCCACTCCATCATGGTACGCTCAGCCCGCCACGGCACAGAGGGGGCATGCTCGGGGGTGCTAACCAGGGCACAGTCACAAGTACAACAATACGTCGCTCAGGAGCGGCCACGGCAGGAGATGCGGGAGAAGGCGCGCGGACGGGATGTGTTCTTCTCGGCCTCGAGGCTCAAGGACAGGCCCTTCTCAGTATACACCGAGTTCATGGAGTCCGACACAGAGATCGAGCATGGCGACGACCAGGATGACGACTCGGAGGTCTACAGCGAGTTTGGCGATCTGGAGGGCATCGAGGACGGCGAGTGCTCGCCGCGCGTCAGCGTCGGTTCGGTGCGTGATATTCCCGTCTGAGATTCCAACCCGGCGACGCAACAAGCGCGAAGGGGTGCACGAAACTAACTAGGCCGCACACACAGTCCGGCGGCCAGCCCAGCTTCACAACACTCTCGTCCTACGACGAGGCGCAAACACCACGGTCGTTGCAAAACCGCGGCTTCCTGTTCGACCAGGACCCGAAGCAGCAGGTCGAGGGGCCGCGGGGTCCTCACCTGTTCCGCAGCTCCATGTCGTCGGCGCAGTCCATCGAGCTCCAGCATGCCCTCTCCCTCTCGCCCGTCACACCCAAGGACCCGCATATGGTGGATCTCCACCTCCAGCATGTGCACCACACTACCCTCCCCAAGAGGAGACGCGACACTGGCCCCTTCCAGTTCACCGACGAGGAGCTCGACACCGCGACCCTGGCTACCTGGACCCCTGAGATGGTTGCCCAGTGGATGCTCAACGCCGGCGTTGAGCTCTCCGGCGCGGAGAGGTTTGTCGAGAACGACATCAACGGCGCCATCCTGATCACCCTCAAGTCTGAGGACCTGAAGGAGCTTGGTCTGTCCTCGTTTGGTGTAAGGACAAAGGTCTGGGAAGAGATCCACAGGATGCGGAATATCCAGCAACCCGAGCCGAGGCCCGAGACACCCATCGAGGACGCGCCGGACAAGCAGGTGAAGAGGGAGCTGCGGAGGAAGGAGAGCGGTTGCGGGAGCAGGAGGCAGAAGCCGCGCGTCAAGGTCAACGATGTCGTCTCGCCACTCGAGTCGGTGTCCATCGTGGGCATTGAGCAGGTCCTTCCCAAGCCTCACAACTGCTCCAAGGGCGAGAACTGCTCCAGGTGGAAGCGGAACCAGCGCCTGATGGAGGCCTTCAAGAAGGACCACCCCTTCATGCACGACAACGGCATCATCATGATCGCAGGCGACCCCGGGAACCCAGACACTGCCAATAAGTTGGCGCCAGGTGACGAGCCATTCCGGCCCGTGTCGGACGCTGTCCCGTCGGTGGTGGCTTCCTCAGACATCATGGGCCCCGGCGCCCTGCCGCAGCTCCAGTATCTCGAGGAAGAAGCGCTGCGCAACCTGCAGTCGCGGGATCCCCAGGAGAACGTCCGGCAGTTCCTCGACTTCCAGCGTCCCCATCTCAATGCCTCGAGCGAGGTTCCTCCCACCCCTCCTTTTGAGATCTTTCCCAGTGGGAACCAGCAACCCCACGCTGGCCTTCGCACCCTCCCGAAGCTTGCTATTCCTTCTCAGACTGCTGCTGCCACGGCCAGGCGGGACCCGCAATCCGCGCAACCTCGGTCCGCTCGTCCTATCTCGCAGGTGATCCCGTCGTTCCGCGAACTCAGCCCTTCCGAGGATGAGGCGACCCCGACCGCGCCGTACCGCTTCGGCACCCCCTTCTCGGAGATGGACGTCCCGATCACGGTGACGGAGCTTCCACCCGTGTCGCGCGACTTTTCGCAGTCGGTGCCGCCCGACATGAACTACCGCCACAACCCGGCGCCTCCCCGATCCATGTCGCGCAACACCATCCGCCGGCCTTCCTTCCCCGTCATGCCCGCGCTTGATGAGAACTCCATCTTGACGCCCACCAACCAGTTGCCTAAGCGTTCCTTCTCGCAACGGGCTGGCCCGCGCCCGCTCCAGGCCCCGCCTCGCGTGCAATACCCCTGGACACAAGCCGAGCGCCCGACGCTCGAGATGGCCGTTCCGCCCATCCCCGGCCAGGCTGCAGCCCCTACCGCCGCCATCGCCGCCACCGCCGCTGACAGCACCACCACTTCTTCCACTGGCTCCGTCAAGGCCGTCAACATCGGCGGGCGCCTCTCGCCCATCTCCGACAAGCCGCAGGTGGACATGACCGGCGGCGGCGCCATCTCGTACCAGGGCCTGATGCGCAAGCGCAAGACCAAGATGCTCCGGCACGAGTGGCACGAGCACTTCTTCACGCTCCGCGGCACGCGCCTGACCATGCACAAGGACGCGGCCTCGTCGTCGGCCATGAACAAGACGCTCGAGTACATCGACATTGACGACTACGCCATCGCGTGCGGCGGCGCCGCCTCGGGCGGCAAGCTCGGCGCGGCCTTCAAGGCCATGCACATCCGCCGCGGCAGCGACGAGGCCAAGGCCAAGGGCGACGTGGCCGCCTTCAGCTTCCAGCTGATTCCTCAGGACGCCAAGGGCGGCGTCAAGCTGCGCAAGAGGGAGAGTATGTTGCCCGCGAGCCTGGCGACGGTCGCGGCCGCGGCTGCGGCGACGAGCAGCGCGTCGGTTGCTACCGGGGGTGCGAAGGATGTCCTCCCGCCGCCGATTGAGGGCGCGGCGAATGGCACCGGCAAGACGCATCACTTTGCGGTGAAGGGGCGGGATGAGAGGATTGATTGGATGAGGGAGCTGATGCTGGCGAAGGCGAGGAAGCAGAAGGGTGAGGGGTTCGAGGTGAGCGTGAATGGGAATATGATCTAGGGGGGCATGTTGGGATCACTCCTTTTGGATTTGGATTTGCTTGCGCGGTTGTTGACGCCGCAGTGTGTCTTTTTTCTCTCTCCTCTCTCCACACCACACACACACTTTCTCTCTCTTTATGTCTGTCATGGGATGATACCTCGGTTTTACTCTTTTTCCTCTTCTTCTCTCAACTGGGCACAGCCTACCTTCCCTTATCGAACTCATTTCACTTCGGGGTAGGGTGCCTGGGGGAAGGGTGGGATATCCTGCATGACCGGGCGCGGTTTTTGGCGTTTACGTCTTTGGTTTTTGGGGTGAGAGAGGGCTTGGGAAAGGGAAGTGAGATTGGAAATAACTACGATTCGTTTTTATTGGAGGGTTGGTTGGGACCTAGAGGAGATGGGCTTTGAGAGGACATGGCAACATATTTGGGTTACACTCCTTTTTTGGATTTTGCTGATGGTGATGAGATCTGGGATATGGTGGCATGCAAGGAAATGGGTTGGGCAGGCGGTTAGGTAGTTAGGTAGTTAGGTTGAGAGTGAAAAGTGTCGCAGTTTTTACTTGACTTGCTCAGTTACAATTTCTGCTTCGTGATTTGTGTGTTTTCCCACGGCAACTCTGGACATGTTTTGTAGCATAGTTTGCTGTGCTTCTCTCCATCCTTCATCATTAATGATCGTGGACATCTAAATGGCAGGCTCAACCGTGGTTCTCTAAGTATCTAGGAAGGTTAAGCCGAACCCACCCCAAGCGCCAACTCAAGAAACAACCCCGCAGCCTTGCCCTCACCGAGGACACCACACCGCACCCGGCCCCATGCCGACTCGTCGGTCGGCGGCAGCGCCGGCGATGCACGCTGCCGTCCGTGTACTCCGCATGTGGCAGTGTTCGTCGGTGTGCAGGGCCTACCGCCCACCGGCGGTGAGTGTGGGAGGGAACACACGCACAAGAACCCCTCTTCTTCTCTTCTCGTGGTATGCACTTTCTCGGGTATAACAGGCATGCATGCGGTGGTGGTGCGGTGGTGGTTGATGTAGTGGAGGGAGGATTGCAGCATGAGTGCTTAGAGTATCCCAAGGTGTGGATTCCTGTCGGGTAGCTAAGGTGGGTACATACATGCACACGGTGTACACGGAGATGGGGGCCAGAAAACCCTTCCTGGGCCGGGTGCATGCCCGGTTGATGCTATTGTTAGTTATCCCATCCGTCTGGGTCGCAGGGAGACGGCCGTTCCTTCTTGTGGGGTGGGGGAAACGGGGAATTCTGGTGGAAAGGATGGGCGGGAGATTCTCATACGAGGTTCCGCAAGGCTGAGCCAGGATTAGTTCATCAGCGGGTGTTGGTGCCCCGGCTGGGGGTGTTTCGTCCCAGGTGTGAAACGAAGAGGCAGCCTTGCTACCTTGCTATCTATCCGGGACCGCCGACATGGAGCCGGCCGGGTGCCCGACGGCCTGGGGGGCGGCCGCTTGGATTGAGATCCGGGATGGTAGTTTGGGAGGCGTTGCTGTTTGCCTGACTGCGCGCCTAACTGCTACCACCGGCTCAAGAGCCGCGATGGCTGAGCTACCTCAGCTCTCTCGGTTAAACCAGCTATCTCAATGACTCAAACTCGACATTGACTCTCTCTCCCATCGACCCTGCTCAGCTGAAGGCGATGGAGGGGGGTGTGCGGTATCAATGGCGCCAGAGGCAAAAAGTTGGGCGAGGCTGGGACTGGCGAGTCTGGGACTCTGGGTCGCGAAAAGTGGCCGGGTGGACGCCCAAGCCACACTGGGTCGTCGTCATGGCGGGTGGCACTCAACAACTCCCGGCGTCCGCCGTCTGCAGGCCGCAACTCCCTGACCATCCGTGAGGCCCTCTTCCGGGGTTGAGGAATATGCAGCCTGGGTTTAAGATTTTGAAGGCTGAGTGAGGGAGTGGTGCGTGAGTTCCTGCCGGGTCCAAGTGCGGGCAGCTGGCGGGCAGCCTGAGGATGGATGGCATGGGTTGGTTGTTGGTGGGAGTTGGGTTCAGTGGGAGTCGGGCTGCTGGGTGGGGTCAGTCAGTTCCTGGGGCTGGTGGGCACGTGTGCGGTGGAGCCACGCACGAACCACAGGGTCTCGCGCCTGGGGCCGCTCATCCAACCGCTGAGATTAAAATAGCAGCGCCAGGGCGGGTGGCCAATCAGGGGGCCGGCCGCTTGTTCTGGCGCCCCTGTTTCCAAACGCCGACCCACGGCCCAACGCCAAAGAAAGACGTCGCTCACCACTCACCACTCGTGGGTGCTGCTTCAGCGTCATCTGGTCTGCCAGACGGGCCGCGCGCGCTTCACGTCGGCCTGTCATCGGCCACCATCCGAAATATCCTCAAACGAGGACATGCCCACCCGGCGCACGCTAGCAGCGCACCAGACCAGCACTGGAGCAGGCAGTGGGAAGCAGCGTTGCCCAGTGGCCGCCCTGCGCCCTGCCCAAATGCCCAAATCTGGCGGTGTCTATCATCGCGTCTGGCCATCAGACAGCCGAGACAACCCTCCACAAGCCCAGACAGGCCACTGCCGCCCACTGCCGCCCGACCATCAGCCAGATCTGGCATCATGGGGACCCTCGCGGCGTGGCCCGCCGACCTTGCCGCGGCCAGTCGATCTGGTCGATCCAGTAGACGTCGATTTCTCTCGCCTTGAACATGGGAAAAATCCCACGCCCACCACCACAACCACCACACCACCGCCGCGCCGCAGCATGGTCCGGTTGAACATGGGTTGAGGCCCGAACGGTGTTTCCTGGCCACTTCTTTGGGACCCTGCGTTTTGTTTCTTCGCTGGCCCAACCAGATCCGGAATGCGTCATCTTTCTCCTCCTGCCCCAGTGTCTGTCTGACAGTGTCGTGGTCGTTTCCACCCTCGCTCGATATACCTCCACGACAAGCGCCTTGTATTGTCTCCTGCGCCTTTGACTCTCCTTCTCTCTTCCTTTCTCTCCCCAGCCTGCGCCGGGCTTGTCCTCGTGTCACCGTCTTCGTCGCGTCTGCTTCCTTTGGGGCGGCTGCCGAGAACGACTGAACCTGCCTCGTCCATTGCCAACGACGACAAAAGAATGCTTTGTGTCGGTTGAACAACGCCCAGCTCTCCGCCCCGCCGCCTGATCGATCCTATGTCTCTTTGTCACCGAGCAGCCCAACCCAGGTCAAGGACGCCCATTGTTCTCTGCAGCCTCGAAACCGGCTTGGACGACATAACTCCACGGGACGCCGCCGTCACGGCGAGCTGTCACAAAACCCTCCACCACACGCCCCCAAATCCCGCATCTCAACATGCCTAGGCGCCGTCTCGCGCTCTGGGCCGCTGCGCTCGCAGCGATACCTGCCGCGGCAGCGTCGGCAGTGCCCATGAACGACCTGTTTACACGACAGTCAACTTGCGCTCCAAATTTCAACCAGTGCAAGAACGCCAACTTTCCCAGCTATTTCTGCTGCCCCTCCGGCCAGCGATGCATCTCACTCGCAGGCAACACAACACTACTCTGCTGCCCCAATGGGGCCGACTGCCTCAGGATCGAGCCGGTCCCCTGCGATATCTCGCTGCAAGATGGCGAGACCAACCCGGACGCCGTCGTCAAGACGACCGCCCTCGGGGGCACCTTGAGCCGCTGTAGCACTCAGTGCTGCCCCTTTGGCTACACCTGCGTTGGAACGCAGTGCGTCATGGACCAGAACCAAAACCCGGCCCCGATACAGACGAGGACGGCCAAGCCCAGTCCCTCCAGCACAGCCGGTTCCAAGACCAGCGCGACGCGCAGCGCCGACGCCACCTCCACATCCGATGCCACCACCCCTACCAACAACCCCAGCACAACAAGCGCCGCTTCGGAAAGCACCTCGAGCAATGGGCCACCCGTTGCCGCCATCGCCGGCGGTGTGACCGCCGCCGCGGTTGTCCTCATCGGCTCCGCCATCTTCATGTTCATCTTCCTCAGGCGGAGGAAGAAGCAAGATGAACCCCCCGCCGGCAGCCCTCCGAAGCTCTCGCGCTCAACTTCCTCCTTCGGCAACTTGATCAGCGGCCCCATCATGGCCGAGAACACCGCCTTCCGCACCGACTTTGCCCGCGGCGTGCAGAGCCCCAACGCCTCGGAGGAGGAACCCGCCTCCGTCACAGCGGACCTCCTCGGCTCCTCCGTCAGCTCCCCCGACTCCGGCTCCATGCTAGCCGTCCCGGCCCCCACCGCCACCCGCGCCGGAGCCAACCGCAACAGCGCCGTAGCCTACGGCGGCGGCGGCGGCGGCTACGGCGGCCTTGATGCGCCAGCCTTCGAGCCCTCCCCCTTCGTCGACATGCCCTACGTCGACCACGACAATGGGCTCTCCCCGCCGCGGACACCCCGCCAACCCCGCGAGCCGAGCTCGGTCAGCATCAACATCTTTGCCGACCCTAACATCACGCCCGACCGGACACCGGAAAGCGGCGCCGGAGAAGACCGACGGTACACCAGCATGACCACCTTTACGCAGATGCTCGACCGCGCGGATTTGGGCGGCATGGCGAGGGGCGAGTCGTACCTGCCGTACTCGCCGGGCGGAGGGGTGCCGCCTGTGCCAAAGAGGTGATCTCTCTGTCGATGCTTAGAAATGGGGGTGGTTGGGCTTGCGGGCAGCCAAGGGTGAATTAGTTATTTCTTCTTACAATCGTTTAATCCTGTTTCATTGGCATCGCGCGGACAAAGAATGGCAAGGAAAGCAAGGCGTTTCTGGTTAGTTAGGGTCTGGAGGAAAAACAGACACACTTTTGCGCCGCCGCGTCAGGGTACCCGGCTTCATCACAACTGCCCACCAGCTGGGGAGGTGGGTGGGTTTATAGAAGGAGTGGATGGATGGATGGGTGGTGGGATGACGGGAAAGACGGTGATGGTAATACCCGGTACTAGACTGCCAACTGCAACAACTGCTACAGCCGCTTTGGATCTTCTTGTGGTATATATTTTAATAACAATTCTTCTCTTGACAAAGTGTTTGCCTTGTCGTGCTTTGTTTGGGGTTCGTGGGTGAAGGAATGAATGGGTTTGTTTCATGGAACAATGCGGCAGGACATCAAAAAGGGACCAAAACTCTCCACACAAGGACAACAAAACATACACCGAGGATTCGCTGGTCTCGCCAAAATCACTATCCGATGCTTCCGCCGAGGGAGCTCCGTACACCAAGGAGGTTGACATCCTGCCATAGCCTCCTCCTTCTCCTCAATACAACAGGTCCCAGGCGTCATCCCCCTCCCTGTTGCGCTCGTGGATTTGCTCCCACGCTTCCTCCATGTCAAAGTCGGGCTCCATCAGTCTTTGGTAAAAGGCCGAGAAGAGACTCCAGTCAAATGATGTCTGTTTCCAGGTTGTGGTTACGAGTGTTAGCGTAGAACAGGTTGTTGGAAGTTAGACCTGGAAGGGTTTCTTGCCTTGATCTTCCCCATGTAGCTTGAACTCCATCCCCGACTCGCGTCCAACTCGTCGTTTACCTCCCACTCGGCGTCGTAAACCCAAACAGTAGCCTCGGTAGAGCTCTTGAAAGCATCCACGATGCCGGGAGTCCCGTCCGCTGTGCAAACCACAAAATACCGCGTGCTGATCCCCGGCGACGGGACAAGACACCCTTTAAAATGCCGCCGCAGTGTCTCATCCATCTCAGCGTCGTCTTCCGAGACCTCAACGTCGCCCACGGCTTCATACCGGACCTGCCTTGCCAAATCAGACTCGTACATCCTTCTCTTCAACCCCGGCGACGCCCGTCCCGCGTACCCGTCCGGAGTGGCCCTTGGCATCATATCGTTCAGATACGCCGCCCAGAACTCATCAAACGGCACCGCGACCGTCCCGCTCAGCAGTCCCTCCAAACCCGGCGGAACCTCAAATCCGTCTCTCAACCCATCATCAGCACCACCCACGCCAACCCCCACCCCATAAAGCCTGTCAACAACCCCCCGCTTCAAACCCTCGCGATAAACAACCCTCGCGCCAACCCCCTGCAACCCAGCCGGCACGGCCTCGTGGGCGAACCGGATCTCCCTCGTCCGGTAGATCGCAAAGCCGTACGCGGTCTTTCTCTCAACCATGGTCTTGGCCCATTCCCTGTCCCGCTCCGCGTAGTAGATCAGGTAGAGATCCGCGTCGCTCTGGGGCGGGAAATACGGCGGGAGGCAGCCCCAGGCAGGCGAGCGCGGGGCGAGGCCGCGGGCTTGGTTTCGGGTGTCTTCGCTGTGCTGTTTGCGCGCCTGGCGGTGGAGGTGAAGTTCCTGTTTGGTGGTTTGGGGGGGAAGTGACCCGGCGAGGAGGTTGGGTTTTCTCGCCTGGACGGCGGTGCCGAAGTGGTAGGCGTTGACGGCGTTTTGGTAGACGGTTTGTTCCGTTGCGGTCATGACGAGGCGCTGTGAGGAGGCTTTCTCGTGGCTGCGGAAGCGGAGGCGGGCGGGGGCGATGGTGCAGCGGTAGCGGAGTATGTTTTTGTACTCGCCGACTTCATCGTCGGCGAGGTGGAACTCGTTGAGGATCAGCTTGGCGTGTGCCAGGCTCATCCACGATATGTCCTCCGCCGCGCGGCCGAGGAACTCGTCTGGGTCTTGGACGGTTCCGTCGGTGACGAAGGCGACGTTTGCTCGGCGGACATCCTCTGCTGGCCATCCCAGAATCTCCAGCCGTTCTCCCGGTGTGATGGTTTCTGGATAAGCGAGGGCTTTGCCGTAGAGAGGGTTCTGGGGGTTCGGGAGGTGCAAGAGCTGCTGCCGTTCTGCTTCCGTCAGGGAGGCATCGTTCTGCGTAGCCTTGTTGATGAGGTCGCCGTGAAGGGGCCTCACAAGAGCCTCGTCCGTTAATAGAACGGCCATCTTCTGCAAAGCCTATCGTGGACGGGAATGATACCCTGGTGCTGGCGGTTTCGTCTGGCGTGTTGGTTGGCAAGTTCATGTGCGTGAGGGGGATGTGGGGTCAAGACGGTTCTTGGTGTAAACAATGGGGTTAGGTTCTGTCAGGTCTTGGGCCCATCACACGATGGAACCAATCCTACTTCTGTCAACGTTCGCGACACATCATGGATTAATGACCTGCCTAGGTATCACTGGAGGCTGAAGAGAACAGTTCTGAGTCACTTTGATTGGAAGTTAAGGTAGGTATTGTATTATCAGGCACCTCGTAGTCCTTGAAGCTTCGATGGAGCCAAGTCGCAAGTATACATGATGAGGTGGGCAGGGTGTATATAGCAGTCAACACTTCAACTGGGGACTATATTCTTCACCCGGTTTACCTGGTTGCTTACAACTCCGACCAGCTTGGGGAGAGAACGGCAAACTGGCACCAGAAACCGCAAGCCAAACCCAACGAGCAGGGCCATCAATCCCTAGGGCCGGTGATGGACATGTCGCCGTGTTGATGATAGCAAATTGGCAGGAAATCCCGGGGTGTGAAACCCGGGTCCTCATCCAGTCTGAACGAAAGCAAATCCGGCCGGTACTCGGCGACGAACTCCGAACCGTTGGTGTAGCCGGGCCTGTCTCCTCCCGGGACCTGTTCACGGTCGTTGGCAAAGATGGTAGCCAGGCTCTTGAAGCGGTGGTAGTCTTGCGGGTCCCTCCAGTCCGTTTCGAAGAATCCCAGGTCGAACTGGAGATTGAAATGATGCCTGAGGATAAAGGTGAAGAGCTGGAGCGGAGGCGGGGGCGTGTTGTGTTTTATAGCGGGGCCATCGATTTTGTTGGGGATGCCGGACCGCAAATACAAGTCGTCCAGCACAAGTGGGATATCCAGGACTGGAGGCACGACTGTGGCAGCAGTCTGCGGGCAATGTGCGAGGAGCTGCTGACCGGCCGACTCCGTGACGTCGTCTGGCATGACGACCTCTTCCGCCTGGAAGACGCCAAAAAGAACAACTTTGGCGGTCCTCGTCTTGCCGGAGAAGGAACCGGCGTCCCTCACCCAGCGTCGCCCAAGTCGCCGCTGGCCGTCAGAGTTGGTCATGCAGGTGAGGATGAACTCAAACATGTGGATCGATTGCATAATCAACCACAGCACAGCTTCGCCTTCGTCTGGAGATCCTCCTGTGAACCACTGGGTCATCACGCCGGTCTCGGGCCAGTTGTACATCTCACAGTCGGTTGGAAGGAACTCGCCCATCCCGTCTCCAAGATGTTCCCCACTGCTTTTTGCCCTGACTTCATTGCGTAAGATGTCCCCCGAGAAGAGCGGCGGTCTGGCTCGGTGTTTGAGAATGGTCGAATTGATGAACCACTCAATGAAGAGACCGAATGTCTCTTTTTGGCCCCTTAGTTCGTCGTTGAGATCGAAAACAGGAAATCGGCGTAGGTATTCGCGTTCCTCCTCTTCGACCCCAAGAAATGAGTAGGACCAACGGCTGACAGAAGCTTTACGCATGAGGTCAAAAAGCGTCTTCCGACATTTGCGAGCCTCCTCATCCGAGGGAGAAGTCCGAGTCACATCCGGGTAGAATGGTTGGTTGTAGGCACGAGCAAGCACGGCTCCCATGAGGAGCGTTGTATAGGCAGCTGCGTGAAAGCGTTCCCTCCGGATGTCCATCCCTTCCGGTTCCTCCGGGGTGCTGATGGGTGGCGGCGGCGTCCTGTCCTCCGGCCAACGTTCAAGCCAGCCCGACCACCAGAGATAATCCTCATGGACCTCGAAATGGCAGTACCGGACCTCAACACATCGGACCAGATGATGCAAATCCAGGACCGCTTGGAGCTCCGAGAGGCTTGGCTTACGGGGCCCGCCGGCGGCGATCTCGTCGAGCGGGATGGCCGGGGGCGCGATGCCATCCCGAAAAGCAGCATGGACAAGGGCGGTCGCCCGTACCTGCATCTCGCTGTCAGTTGGATGCTGGGGGCATGAGGCTATGGTTGACAGCGGTCCATACGTACCGCCAACAAGGCCTGATCGAATGCGGGGATGGTGATGGTGAAGGGCCGGAGAATGCTGGGGTTGTTGGCAACCCAAACGGCATGGGTATAGCGGCATGCGAGGGCCAGGGCCCGCACGTCGGCCAAGGAGCTGCAGTGCTGGAAGACGCGGACGACAATCTCGGCGGGGAAGGAAGTGATGCGGCACGAAGACGCGGCCATGGCGCGAGCGCCAGGACGGCGGGTTGAGGAGATGGGCTTGTTGGGTTGGATGGCTTGGTGGTTGACGGAAGTGGGAAGGATGGGAGCCAAGATCGGGTTCCTTGAGCAATGCACGTTAGATGTTTGTGCGTCGTGCGGGGTCTATCTGCAACGGGGGGGTTGGTCGTGAGGCTGAGATTGGAAACCCAGACGGGAAAGCGAGAGGATACACTATACCGTCTTGGTTCTGTATATCTTGGCAGTGTGTGAAAGGGGGAGATGGAATTGGGGTTATACTGGGCAAAGCTCGCCAGATATCGGCGTTGGTGGTTGTTTGGGCCGTGGGGAGGTGGGGAGACAGGAGGCCCTTCACTCCTCCCCTGGCCTTCTCATGATAAGGGGCTTCTTCCTCAGTACCGATATATGCGGTTTACGTTTTGGGTAGGCTTCAACAAGGCAGTAGTATGTGTTCAATGGGACACAGTGATCTAAGCGTTGGGCCGAGGTGCCCGTTTTGACTTGCGAGAGACGAGGATGAAAGGGGCATGGAATCTCCAGAGTACAGTCGGCATATCGGCATCGATGATGGTTGGTAGAGAGTGAGAGTGAGTGGGCTCAGAAGAGATATGTCGGTCTGAGGTAAAAGTAACAACACCACAAACCTTAGTTAGTCCACGATGGACTGCGGTGTGTGCCAACGAAAAGGGGGGAGGCCAGTGGAAGAGAGGGGGGGGAGGAAAAAGTCACAAAGTCACAAAGTCACAAAGTCAAAAAGACAAAAAGACAAAAAGCTCGCCACCCAGCGCCCCTCGCCGGTCGAGAGGAGGTGGGTGGTTACGAAAACCTTCCTGTGATTCTTGTGGAAAATTTTGCTTCGCTGCCCGGGAGTCGAACCCGGGCATTTCGGTTGCTGAAATCCCCCGCCGTTTGACCCTCCGCCCAAAGCCGTTTGACCACAGCGCCGGTGCGCTTGCCGGAGTGGTCCGTTGATTGGGAGGAGGCGGCGAAAGTGGGAGTGCGAGGGGTGGTATATATACTGCCTGCAGGAAGGTACGGGAAGAGG
>FTEL01004199.1_pt1 | contig 13149 bp, 11 predicted proteins | sample 1658911 | NCBI WGS metagenome assembly FTEL01 (sample SAMEA3914869, study PRJEB12502) | metagenome | biome: forest; material: soil | place: USA | collected 2012-03-12 | depth 0.1 m
CTTCTCCCCCCTCCCCGAACCCCCTGGTGATAAGAGCTCCTTGTCATCGGTTATTCCGGTCGTCAAATTGACAGTTTCACCCAGAAACTATTCTTTGGTCTCCCTTTGCTGCTCTTTTTTGCCCTTCTTCCCCTTCTCGCGACCCTCATCTCGCAGGCCCTCGGCCCGCCGTCCCAGGCCTAACGAAGGGAGCTAAGCTTTGAAGCTGGGGCCAAGCTCCGTCGCAGGCAGAGAGGAGAGGGTTCGTTGCCGCGCGCGTGCTGAACTGTCCGAGATTGTATGCAGCAGCCATGACACGTGTCGAAGGAAGTACCCGCTGGGCCTTTGGGCGGTCTCTATTTGCTGCCAAAACATTGCAGGAGTCGAGGGCTTCATGAGCGAGCCCCGGCCGCCACGCCAGTTCTCGTTTCAAGGCTCAGGACCGAGCGCAGTGAGAGTGGCTGCCAAGATGCCAGCGGGATTGGCCCATCTCGGCCATCTGTGCAGGAGACCGAGTTCTGGATCGGGGCCAGCGTTGCGCATGTTGAAGAAACCAATCTGCACGTCGTGCAATGTGTGCGGAATGAGGGTGCAAATGATGACAAGAGATCAAGGAATAAGAAACCCTGGAGCCATGCGCTGCGGGCCGAAGCCTTTGGGCGCTGTGGGACCGGACCCACCCCAAGGAAGCCACTGAACGACAGTGGGCGACAGCGCCCAGTCGCCCGTTCCAACCCCGCATCGGGTGGAGCCGCCCAGCTGAGGTTATTCGGAACCGCGATCGCGCACCTTGATCGCGATCAACCCTGATGAGGCACCGGTTGGGAGGGTTGGGAGGTTGCTCCTCGTCCACAGCGAATGTCCAACTCTCATCGCTCAATGTGATTCCAAAATCGGAGTATGTCGTACATCGCGGGATTTGACCAGCAAATTTGATCTCCAACTTTGATGTCCTTGTCAGAGAACAACACGAACCTGGTCAAGCATGGAGCAGACCCGACGCTCTGGGCTTGGCTGGACCCTGAACGGCCAACTGTGGAGCTGTCAAGCCCCCATCCCTGGGCCGCCGATCGCTGGCTCGTCATCGTGTCAATCCAGGCCCAGCTCCACATGGCAGCTACAAAATATTGGGGGGGCATATGTCTCAAATGGATGGCGGGGTTCTGCAGACGATCTCGTGTTTCTTTCTCCTTCAACAACCTCACTTCCCCATCACCCATCTCAAATCCCGTAATCCCATCGACTTTTCGCTGCACACTGTGACCGAACAACCCACGCGTGGCTCGTAAATGACGGAATGGGCACCCGGGCTCCGGAGAACGGTGACCACTGGGGCCATGGTGAGTGATGTTTCCTCCAATCCTCCGAACCGTGTGCTCATTCATCCTCAGGCGACACGCCCATCCCCAGTGAGTCGAACGACATCGTTGGAGGAGAACCCCGCGGCTCGCACACCTCGCGCGATGGCGATGGCTGTCTCGGCACCGGCAGCGGCGACGCTGAGGAGAGCGACGGCGATGGGGACGGCGACAGCGACCAGGGTGAAGTAACCGCCACGGCCGCTGAACCCGGAGCCACTCAGAAGAAGCGCAAGAAGCGCAACAAGAAGAAGTCCAAGAAGAAGAGCAAGGCCGCCGCGCCCGTCCAGCAGTCGTCGCCCCCGCGCGTTCCGCTGACCGCCATTTTCCCGACCGGCAACTACCCCGAGGGCGAGGTCCAAGCCTACCAGGTCACGGCACGCACCACCGCTGCCGAGCATCGCTACAACGCCCGCAAGTACTGGGAAGACAACGGCTTTCTCAACGACTACCGCAAGGCCGCCGAGATCCACCGCCAGACTCGACGATGGGTGCAGGAGACCGCCAAGCCCGGCGACACGCTCCACGACCTGGCCAACGGCATCGAGGACAGCGTCAGGGCGCTTCTGGACAATGCCGGCTTGGAGCCCGGAGATGGCCTCAAGTCGGGCATGGGCTTTCCCACGGGTTTGTGCCTCAACCACCAGGTTGCGCACTACACCCCCAACCCGGGCCAGAAGCCCGTTGCGCTTCAGCAGCAGGATGTCTTGACCGTCGACTTCGGCGTCCACATCAACGGCTGGATCCTCGACAGCGCCTTCACCATGGCCTTTGACCCGACCTACGACAACCTCCTGGCCGCGGTGAAGGATGCCACCAACACAGGCGTCAAGGTGACACCCTTCCCTTCCCCGAATCGCACCCGGCCTAAACACTAACTGGTACCGTAGAACGCCGGCATCGACGTGCGCATCAGCGACGTCAGCGCCGCCATCCAGGAAGTCATGGAGAGCTACGAGGTCGAGATCCGCGGCAAGACGTACCGCGTGAAACCCATCCGCAACCTCACCGGCCACAACATCAAGCAGTGGCACATCCACGGCGGCAAGTCGATCCCCTTCGTCAAGACCCGAGACCAGACCAAGATGGAGGAGGGCGAGGTGTTTGCCATCGAGACCTTTGGCTCGACGGGGCGCGGGTATACCGTGGATGACGTGAGTGTTGCCCTTGCCGACAACCGTGAGGAGGAAAGGGGGGCTGACAGGCGGACAGGTTGGCGTCTACGGCTATGGTCTGCACCACAACGCCCCGCTGCAAGTCCCCGTCTCGCTTTCGTCCGCGAAGCGGCTGCACAAGACGATCCGAGATAACTTCGGCACCATCGTCTTCTGCCGTCGCTACCTCGAGCGGCTGGGTGTCGAGCGGTACCTGGCAGGGGTGGGTTCTTCTCCCCTTCCTACTTCGTCGAGTACATAGCCGCAGAGTGCTAACGAGAGACACAGATGAGCCATCTCGTCCAACAGGGGGTTGTGGAGGAGTATGTCCCTCTGACGGATATCAAGGGGTCGTACTCGGCCCAGTTTGAGCATGTGGGTTCATCCATGGTGGTTGTTGATGAGGTGGTGAGTGAGTGCTGACACGATTGTAGAGTTTCCTCCTTCGCGAGACGCACAAGGAGATCCTTAGTCGTGGAGATGACTATTGAAGGGGGGAGATGAGGAAGGGAGGGGCGAGTGAAGTGGTTTTTCTTGGGATGTCCCTTGGTGCTGGTTTTTTCCCCTTGACGGGGGTTGTTTTCCAGTGCTGTGACGTAAATGCGGAGGGACATGCGTAGCTATTAGTTGTGTGAATTTGATTTGATTTTCTATCACCGCTGAGGGTGGTTGGACTCCAACGGCCCCGATATGGCTTTGAATAGTGATCCTTACCCACACAAAAACCCTGTTACTACCTACCTATACCTATTTTGATGCGGTTGCCAGCCCAGCTCCAAATCGGCAGCTGGTTGCGTTCGCGGTGTTGAGGGTGGACATGAGCTCCAAAGGTCTCTGCCAGAAACCTAGGTATTCGTAGATGCCTGACCTGGATAATACTGGAACCGCTGGCCGAGGTCCCCTCAGCCATGGATCCAGGTTTGAGCCGCATTGAGATTCACGACCGCGGATCACGGATGAACAAGCCCGGAACGAGTCTAGGTTCCGGGTTTTCATGAAACTGGACGCCGGTAGGTCCTCTCGAGGTCAGCAACTTCTCCACCATTCCAGTCATGACTCGTGTGTGGTGCACCAGAATCCGCGCGGTGTGCAAAGTGAGTTGGTCCTGGCCCACGACAATATGCCCGTCCCATGGGCCAACGCGAGAGCCGCGGACCAACGGCTGGGAGGCTGAGATTATATCGGAACCAACAGCAATCCCCACAGCCGAGGCCGCGAGGCCACCTCGCCGCAACGTACCAAAGAATTGTCTCATTCATTGGCACTAGTGCCTCCAAAACTTCTCTTCAGGCCAAATGCGTAGCCTCGGCCGGAAGTATGGGTTCAGTGTCCCAACAGTGGCCGAATCATTACCCGCCAGGTCGTAGGCGTTGGTCCACGAAAGGCCAGCCTCGTCTGCCCGATGGGAGTACCGTTGGCCCACGAATGGCCATCCCTCACCTGCCCGTTGGGACTGTCGTTGGTCCCCGAATAGCCGCCCCTCGTCGGCCCGTTGGGAGTGTTAAGCGCGTTGGGACCCCCGGGGGATCAGGCCATGCCCATCCTCCTCCCTTTGTCCCTCTTCATCCTCTCAATGTCGCCGAACAAGCCGATTTTCAGACCAAGAAGGGCCTCTTGCGTCTCGGGCACGCGCTTTTGGGTTGTTGGAAACTGGCCAACTCGAAGACAAACAGTCGCAGCCTCGTGGCTTGCGGCCTTCGTCTTGTGTGGTTTGGCGCCGCCTCGAAGCCATGTGACTAGATGGGGACTCCCGCGGCGCCTTTTGTGTCTCAAGCACGCTTTTGTCTCGAGCACTCTTTTTTCAGGCTGTCGAAAACTGGCCAACTCGAGGGCAAACGGTCGCAGACTCCTGGGTTGAGGCCTTTGTCTCGTTTGATGTTGGCGCCGCCTCGAAGTCAGGCGGCTAGAGACTCCAGCAGCGCGTGAAATCGAAGAGGGGAGAGCAGCAGGGCAGAAAAAAAGTATAAAGGCACCCCGTGAACACAGTCGATGTTGAACCGAGCTCGACACAGAATCACCATCTTCTCCATCATCATCGTCACTCAGTCTCCGATTATCCTACCCTCAAACCCCAATCCATTCCCCAAAACACCTCATCATCACTCTGCCGGCTCAGAGCGACAAACACGCCCCTTCACTTGCTGTCTCAGAGACGCCACCAACACACACACACCTCGCCCACCAAGCAACCTTTTGACACACACTGTCCTTCACCACCACACGACACCCCCAACGACAGACATCATGTGCCAGTGGGAGCTTCACAGATACCGATACGGTCACTCAGACAGCCGTTCCAAGGGAATGGCGTACTCGTGCGCGGGCTGGTATCGCTCCGTCTACGGTGACTGCGAGTACATCCCGTGACAGAGCGTGGTCATCGACGCTTTTCATCCCCACGAAGACTGCCGTGACTGCAAAGCGAGGGAGAGACGGCGCAGGAACGGTTCATGAGCATTAGGGGCTGAGTAAGACTTTTCTCGTGGGGGTCGGGAAACGAGGGGGGGGGGGTGCTTTGATGGCTTGTGCGGGATACTGCACCCCATGCCGGGTCCACTGCTTGTTCAAGCGCTGGCAGCTTGACTTTCTGTGGGCTTGTGGCGTGTGACATTCGTTTGTATTAGATCCAGATAGGGGAAGGGAACGGGGGGCGGTTACAGGTTACCGCTCTGTATAGGACAAGCTAGAGTCTCAACTTGCTCATTTAAGAGGCATCGCAAGGTGTGTCGCTGTTTTGCTAGGAATAAGAAAAGAAAAGCACCCACGCCCCCGCGTAAACCCCGTTTACCACTCTTCCTGCCAGAAACGATGGTTAAAACCCTCCTCCTCTATGTCCCCATACCTCCTCGCAACAAACGCCACCTTCCCGTCGGTCAGCACCGGCATTGCCTTCATCTCAACCACCGGCACGTTCTTCTTGTTGTCTTCAATGCCCTGGTCAACCCTGATTCTGTATCCCTCAATGATGGCGACTCCGTAGCGCTCGCCGTAATCGATGTAAGCTTTCGCGCCGAAGCCCGTGCGGCCGTACTGGTCCGTCCAGTCACCCGACTCCGGGTCGAATTTGGACCTGTCGGTAAACATCGTGGACTCAAACTCCTCCCCCTGGATCCAGTCGTGGTTGTTGGACAGCACCATCTCTGAGACGGCCGCGTCGGGGCCCAGGACCGTGTACAGGGCCCCGATGACGACGGGCCGGAGTGCCGTCATAGTCGGATCGCGGAGGGCCCACCGATCGATGTTGTTAGGGGGGTGGTACGGCGGCGGCGGGACTGAGGGGTCGAGGAGTGAGGGGAGTTCGAGGGGGATCACGAAAACGAGCCGACATGGGATTTTAGTGTCGACGTGGAATTCGTTGGCCTTGATGACGATGGCGGGCATCGACGGCGGCGGCGTTGGTGATCTCCTGTCCTCGGACCTCGGGGGCATGGTGCGTGTTTGTTTGAACAGTTGAATGGGTCTGAGAGATTTGGTCAGTGGCCCTCCCTCGTCAATGCGGGATCTGGGGTGCTCATTTATGCTCTCTCCGTGCGACTTAGTCCCATGGTCCCACGGTGGCTGCTCGCCTCCTGTTGTTGGTCGCCCGCCTCCTGCTGTTGGTCGCTGGTGCCTGCATGCGCCCGTCCCAATGACACGCTATCTATGCTTGCGAGGCGCAGCAAAGGCATCCAAGGCAGCAAGCGCCACTTGACGCACACCAATGGGAGCCATATCATGAGGTCTCCGTGGCTCGCGTACGCCAGACAAATATCTCCAAAATCGTCACAACCACACCCAGGACGAGGGCGCCCCTGTCTTGATACCTCCATAAAGAACAGACTCCGAGGTTCCCAGAACGAAATGGTATACATCACCGAGTTTCTTGCCAAGATCCGTGCCTCAACCGACCGGGGCGAGAAGAACGGGTTTTCCCGCTAAACCTATTATCAGAAGCATCATCGCGACTTGCACCAAACTGTAGCTGGAAGCAAATCGAAAGGCCTATTTCAAGCGCAACTTGACATCTGCTGTAACAACAAGCAGGATCAGAATCGATACGGGTCCCTGATCCAATTCATATTGCCCCCCAGCCCTCCATGTTTGGGAGGTCCATCTTACATCTGTACCTATGAGTGTCCCTGGCCGCTAACCCAGGAGACGTTCCTACCAGTAACCCCTCGTAGCCACCCCTCTCTCGGGCTCCGTGTAATACACGTACCACATCTCAATGTTACCCATCTCATAATAAAACTCAGGACCAACCAAGCTAGCCGGGATCTTCATCCAGTCCTCCACCCCCGTCGTCACCGGCCAACCCCGAACCAGCCCAACGTACCCACCCCACAACCCTTCCCCATCAATCTTGAGGAAGTACTCGTGCCTCGCGCTCCGCCACGTCTGCGGGTCATCCATGTCAACATCGGGCCTGTCGGCGCGCGCCCAGACCCGGAAGCGGCGCTGCAGCTCCGCGGTCGGGGCGCCCTCGAGCGCGGGGTCCTCCACAAAGACAAAGTCCATCCTTCCGCGATGCCGGGCGCGTCTGACTCGCGGGCGATGGACTCGCGCATGCGCCGGATGCGCCGCTGGATGTCGTCCCAGCCGCCGTCAAACTCGCGCGCGTAGGAGCACCGGTAGACCACGAAGCCCCATTTGGATTCCCCGCTCCACTGGATCTTGGATTCGGCGGATAGGTTTCCCCAGGCTTCACCCTTGAGCTTGCATCCTACCAAGCCGACAGGGTTTCTGTTGCGGGCTGGCCTGTGCGCCCTTCCCTACATCTCTCTCCAGACGGCCCACCACTGCCTTTTCCTCCCACACACCACACAACAACCACACATACCACCACATCTACCACGTCGCCCTCCTGAGAGTTTCGCAAGGCGAATACGTAAGGCATGTACGTACTAGGGGTGTGCCCGGCGAGAGCTCAACTACTGCCCGCCCCTTGCCGCCTGACGTCTTTCCCGTATCATCTCCATAACCGAGCCATGCAGCGACGACCGAATCCTCATCGAGCCGTCTCCCACCAGCGCAAACGCCGCCCAAACAAACGGCCGCTTAAAGTCGAACATCCCCCCCCGGTCGTCCTCCTCTCTCAACCGCACCAGCGCCGCCTCAAGCTTGCGCTTCCCGCGTTCGACAAACCCCCCGGGATCCTCGCCGCGCGCCTCCCACACGTCCCAGCACGCCACAAAGCTCTCGAGGATACGAATCTTGCCTTCGACCTCGAGCTCGTACAGCATCCGTGTCGCGACATGCCACGCCTCGGCGAGCGACGGCTCGTCCAGCGCCATGAGCAGCACCGCGTAGAAGAGCCACATGTGCACCATAGTCGCGAGGTCGTCGACCTTCCACAGCGCGCCGAGGTAGGCATTCGCCCCGGCCGCGAGCACGGCGTGCGCGAAGCCGTCGACGTCTCCCAGGGCGGCGGATGGGCGGCCCGGCAGGCCGCTCAGGCAGGCGCTGAAGACGACGAGAGCGACCTGCGTGGCGCCGCGCACCGCCAGCATGTCCAGCACGCGGAAGCGGCTGCCGAGAAGGAGGCTCGAGTTGAAGGGGAAGGCGGCGTCGCTGTAGCCGTGCGTGCCGAGGTGCAGGATTGTGGCCTCGGAGAGGTAGCGCTGGAAGTCGGCCCGCGTGACGGTGTTGGCGTCGAGGGCGGTTGAGCCCGTCATGTGCGCGATCATCTTGGCCTCGATGCCCGCGAAGCTCAGGGGGCGGTGGCCCGTCCGTAGCTGGTCGCGTACGCCTCCTGGGCGGGCAATGATGCGGACTGTGGCGGGGTCTGCTGTGGTTGTCGCGCGTCTGCGGTAACGGAGCTGGAGGGCGCGCAGAGCTGACAGGCTCGGGACCCGAGAGACTTGTTTTTGGAGGAGGAGGTAGTTTCCATTGTAGGTTAGGGCACCGAAAGGAAGCCGCGCAAAGGGGCCCGAAGGCACGAAGATGACGTGCTCCCGTGCCGCGATGCAACGCTCCACAGGCACAGGGATGAGGAGGCGGCTGAGGCCGTTCCCGAGCAGCTCCAGGACGGCCGCTTCGTTCTCGGCGCGGTCTCGGCTGTTCACTACCATGTCCCAAAAGGTTGTGACCATGGTCTTGAGCACTGCCGGTGTGGCGTCCGGAACGGAATAGGCAACCTTGAGCCCCGTGCGGTCGATCGCAAAGACGGTGAGGCCGTCTTCAGACAGCGCGGTATAAACGACGATAGCAGTGGGAGGGATCGCCTCGTAGAGTTCCCGCAACTTGTGCCCAGACAGCAGCAGTCCGGCTGAGTCGCCACCCGCATCGGGAGTTCTCTCGAGAGTGAACGACACTCGATCAAGCTCTGCGTCCAAGTCCTGAAGTTCTTGCTCCTCTGCTGCCGTTCGCCTTTGCTTGGTCCGGAGGTGCAGCCACGCTTGGTATTTGTAATGTGCGGCGGCCGCCTCGGGGGACATGTCCGAGACGAGCTGTGCTCTCCCGGCTTCAAGAAACAAAAGCGCCTCGTTGTTGTGATCCGAGTTGCCATAGTCCATGGTGATTCCGAATATGTGGAATATCCTCGTATCAATCCGAGAGTCCGTCGTGGGGCGGAGTTTCGTCACGCCTGGGAGGTCCCTCGCCCACCGTATGGACCTCCTGGTCAAGGCCTCCATCAACCGAGCCACATCAGGCATGTCGGATACCGACCTCGTCTCATGATCCCGAAGGCAGTTCTGCGCGTGGCGAAAGAAGCAGAATGCCTGACAAAAATACCGAAACGCGAGGCGATACCGGCCCTCGTTCTCCCTCACAAGACCGGCGTAGAGACACCGCTGCCAAGGCCAGAGTTTTGTGTATGACGACACAGAGGTGCAGTAGCCCGGAGAAGCTTCTTCGAGCATAGCAAGAAGACGGCTCGCTCTACTCCACAGCGAGAGCCGGACACAACAAACAAGGATGATCTCGAGTGACTTCAAGGCCCGTCTGTCATCGTAGCGCTTGAATTCTGCCGCCGTGCCTCTACCGATGTACGGATAAAGCCGTGGAATCGTCTCGGTGTCGTCCATGCTCGACAAGGTCTCCTCGGCCAAAGCGTCCTCTCCGAGTTCCGCTGCAACCTGGATTATCCATGCTCGGGTTTGAAGGTGGTCATTCCCCAAGACTTGCCGGTCCTCCAAAAAACTTCTCAGACTCTGGTTAGCGTTCGCCGCCTCCCCCATTTGGACATGCCGTTGGTGTGATATCTGTGCCTTGTAGTACTTGATGCGAATTTCCTGGAGCTCTATCCACCTTGTCGTGAGTTCGTCCTCCGGATATGTCTGACGAATGAGTTCCAGCATCTCGAGTGTTGGAGTGCCGGGGAAGTCATCGGGTTCGCCGACCTGGGAGTCGACCGCCAGAATTCCAGCAACCGTGATCTTCAGGTAATGCTGGAAGAAGGTGAAAGCGTGTTCGCTGTGGGTGTTCCGGTGGCTGTCTCCATCTTCGGCCGGCGAGAAGCAGTCATTGCTGATGCTGTGCCACTGGTCCTTCAGATGCTCAGCCCAGACGACGCTGCCGAGCAAACCAACCGACTTCATCAAGCTGATCTGGGCCAGCATAACCTGGTACCACACCGTCCGGAAGATGGTCATGGACTTTATGATCTGGCGGCTGACCTCGGACGCGAGTCGAGATCGCGGGAACGAGCCGAGATGATATCGGTAGTAGAAGCTCGACCTCAGACCCAGCAATGCGAGACACAGTCCTAACACCTCGTTGCTGAGCTGTTCGGACCCGTACCCCAGCCGGCGTCCGACCGATCGAAGGTCGCCGTTGCCGGTTCCTTTATGCAGAAGACGATGCGTGTCGACGACCTTCTCGAGTTGTGCGTCACCGGAGAGCTGACAAAGTTCCCGGGAGCCATCCAGCAGGCTGGCTATCTCGCCGTCGTAGGTCGGATGAGCCCAGAAGCGTGCGACCTGCATGTCTTCCATGACGAAGCTGCAGGCTTTACGCAACATCGCGGCGGCCAAGCCGCGAGTGCCGTTGGTCTGGGAGAAATGGACCTCGGCCTGGGCATAGCAACGCCGTGCCGTGCGGAGTCGCTCGACGTATCGAATCTCGGCGGGGGTTTTGGGTCGGTAGTTCTTCGAGCGCCTCCCGCGAGCATCCTTCAAGGACGTCCGCAGCGCTGTTGTGATTCGTGACCTGGCAACTTTCAGCCGACCGGCAATCCGCCTCCACGTTGACCTGGGAGCAGTCGTCTGTTCCCCGCTTGAAGATCTCCGCCGGCCCCGACCGGGCGAGACGTCCAAAGGATAGGGTTCCGTCACATGAAACACGCTGCTGTCCCCGCCAAACTCATCAGGCGCGTCGACGATGTCGAAATTCAACACCAGGGGCGACGTGAAGGGTGGCGACAAGTTGTGGTCGCCGCGAAGCAACCAGTAAAGGCCGACCCCCGCCTCATCGCCCATCTCGGCGTATGTTGACTTCATCTTCTCGAGATGGAGATGGGCGGCAGCATCCCCTTCCATGTGACAAAGCTCGTACAGCGCCCTGCTGAGGTATGCGGACACAGAAGGCAGGCCCAGCTGTACCATCAGGACTCGCAGGCCACGCAGATTTCTCTTGGATGCGGAAACAATTCTCGCATTGGCTGCGCGTTGTCCGGCGTGGTCGGCGTAGTCTTCTGCTGCCGGATTCAGTCGGCGGGCGCGCCATCGAACCAGATGATCGACCCGGCAGACTTCTTCGATGACCCTGAACTCGACCGTATCCAGCATGGGAATCTCCTGGTTATTGTGGGCTTTGCACCAGGCGAGAGCATCTCGTGCAAAGTCCGCCCCCCTTCGACTCCTCCACGTCACCATGGTCGGTCCGCTGCCAAAGTCACACGCCTTAAACAACCGTGGATACTCTCTCCATGTGTGGACGAGGGCGCTGTAGGCATGCGCCCGGAACGCCCATCTCCGGCCGTAAACCTCGCCTTCGATGAGACAGGAAAGATGCTGATGAGCGGCCTCGAGGTCTCCGACGAAGAGATTCCACACGGCCCGAGCGAGGAGAAGCGACGCCGCGCCATCGAGGGAGACGAGCGGGGTTTGGGAGTGGCGGCGGTCGAGTTCCTGAGCGATGGATTGTAGGTCGCCATGAAGATCGTCGTAAAAGATTGTGCCCTGGAAGACAGCGCAGATCTCCTTGAAATCCATTGTTGGTCCGTTGCTAGCGATGAAGACGAATGTTCGCACTGCGTAGGGAGTGTCGATTCCCCTCATTGGGATCCGATGTCGGTTCGGGGGTTGAGTTCAGCCGCACTCAGGACATCTCACCTCACTCCCCCATCTTCCCCCCCCTTGGTTGGGCACAAAGCTGGCGTCGTCAGCCGCTGCGGCGGCCTCCCGAGGATCTTCAGGCATCCATCAAGCACCATCGCTCTTCGACTCCTTCGCAATTTTTATCCTTCCTAAAACATCTACGTTGGCAACCCAAATCGCAAAGATGGCGCCAAGGGAGAAGAACACGTATTTTTGGGTACAATGAAGGTCATGATCCCACTCTTCTCCGCCTCGGCTCCTTGGTATTCGATTTCGCCAATCCCCGCACGAAGCGGCCCTACTACCACCGCGAAGTGACGTGAGTCGACTCCCGGCTCTCGTCGGGCTGCTCAACCTCGGCTGACAAGGGTTCATAGGACCTTGCTGGATGAACCGCCCATGGCGACGGCGGATCACCGCCCACATTGTTCGATGAGCCTGAGAGTCAACGAGAGCTGCACTCTTGGCCTTGGCCTCGAAGCACTCTTCGACTTCGAGCACGCGAGGGAGAAGGAAGTGTATCGTGTGGTCGTTGGCAAGAACGGCTCAAAGGTGGAGCTTATTGAGTGAGTTCCTACCGTAATTAGTCCTCATGTTGGTTTCCAAGCGGGATTGTACGCACCGAACGCTGACTGAGGCAGCCCCCAGAAGTTCTTTGAAGAGAACATCCTCGCGGAGGATGCCGCCCGCCTCTGGTTTGAGACTCGACTGTCCGTTGCGAGCAAGTTCCGAGCCTGGTGGCAGAACGCGTTCCAGGCACCGTCTATATGGCTGCTCACGGGAATCTATCTCATGGATGATGCAACCACATACACCGTCTCGTCCAAGTCATCGTCAAATGCAGCCTCCGGCACGCTTCCGATCCCAGAGCCAACGGGGATAGCCGAGATGCTCGGCGTCGCTATCGGAGCAAGGTTTGCGGTGAGCCGAGGATTCGAGGCCGAGGCCATGGCTCAGATTCAAGGACAGAGAGTTTGGGCAGCGCAGTGGACGCCCGTGTCGGTCAAATACGTCTGCGTCACAGCTGCTGAATGGGAAACCAAGGCGTTGAGAAGGCGGCTGCCGCTGCTGGACGTGGAAGACTTGGGAAACCTGAGGTCCGATGATGACAAAAATATGGCCGAGGTCACCGTGGGAGATGTGACGGGTACCCTGGCCGGCGGCGAAGCCGAGGGGGCTGAGGGTGGCTTTGACAAAGCCCAATGGACGTTGTTCGAGGAGAGTCCTGATCAGTTGCTTGAGGATCTGGGAGAGACCGAATCTGCTTAGTGGCCGAGGAGACGCTGCGCCTCGAGAGCGAAACGACGAGCGTTTCACTCCTTGACAACTGGAACGATTCAACTGTACTTATAGCAGGTGCTACGGTGGCCAAGGGGGGGGGGGGGGGGGACGGGTTTTTGGGCTTCATCAACACAGCTA
>FTEL01007592.1_pt1 | contig 13144 bp, 25 predicted proteins | sample 1658911 | NCBI WGS metagenome assembly FTEL01 (sample SAMEA3914869, study PRJEB12502) | metagenome | biome: forest; material: soil | place: USA | collected 2012-03-12 | depth 0.1 m
CACCCCCTTCTGTTCAACCCCCCCACTCAACCGACTAACCCTCCAAACCGGCACGCACGCCCACTCCTGAAACCCCGCCTGCCTGACATCACCATCCTGCACAAACGCAAACACCTCGTCGCCCACACTCAGATGACTCTCGCCTTCATCGCCCAGGGCGGCGACAACCCCGCCGAGGGTGCAGCCCAAGATAAAGGGGGGCGAGTCGGGAGAGCGGGAGAGGAGCAGCCCGCCGGCAGCGCGGTGCAGGTCGACGGGCGAGGAGGAGGTCCATGTTACGTGGATTAGGGCTTCGCCTGGCTGGGGGGCGAGGGTTGGGGTGGAGAGGAGGGTGATGGGGTGGGTGGTGGTGGTTGGGTTGGGTTGTTGCGGGGAGATGGCGATGGCGAGGTGGGAGGTGGGGATGGATGCGGGTAGGGTGGACATTTTGGGAGAAAAGGGGCTTGTTGATGTTTGGGTGGTGGTTGTTAGGGGTGATTGGGTGGATGTGGGAGATGGGCTGGATGGATGGGGGATGGCATTGTAAAGGGGGTAGAAGCAGCAGGTATTTATCTGGTCTCGTGTTCCTTGAGCTGGAGGTGATGTTGAATGTTCCTTCATTAATAATGAGCCAGGCTGACCAATTCGTCCCTTGCGGTAAACCCGAAGGATCACCAGCTAGCCGGGGACAGCACGGGCACGTCGATCCATAAAGAGGCTGCCTAGCAGGGTGGGCAAGGTGCCGTCTAGCCTGACATCCTATCCCCCACGTTCGACCAAGCTGGTCGTCGACGTCAGGTTGAAGAGAGTTCTGGGTTGGTGTTTTAGTGGTGATAGGCAATGTTTGGTGGCGTTTGAAGATGCCCAGAAACCGCCAAGCCAAGCCGCATGCCCAGCCATGCCCCCTGCTGCGGCCCGCTGCCACTCGCTCTTCAACGGCCCACAGGCACCTGGGGACACCGTGCTGGCTCGCACGTTTGAGCTGGAGGAGTGGTCGCGAATTGGGGTGATACAGCAAGCTCAAACTCGATATGGGACTTGAAAAAGAGATAAACTATTCAAGGGCGGGGATGATAGTTGATAGGGCCCGGGCATCAGAGCCGGAATGTCCAGCATGTGACCGAGGTGTTGGCCAGGGCAGTCGTCGGGTCGGCTGCATGTGGTTGGCGGATCGAAGTTGGCACCGTGTTTGCTTGTTCCTCGCAAGATTGCAGCCGCCGCCGCTTCTCCCTTTTGGGATGGGACGACCAGGATGTGGTCCAAAGAAGCAGGTCGTTCCTGACGTCGCCCCATCACCGCGTCCTGCTTTCTCGCTGTGCCAGATTAATTCACACTATCCTGCCTCATGCCCGGTGCAATGTCGAGTCCAGCCCGACGCGTGCCCCGTCCCGACTGAACTTGCCCGCCCCATTCGAGCACCATCGCCAGCCCTACGACGACAAAGACGAGCCATCTCCAGCGCTCCCGCTCCCAGACGACACGACGCGCGAACAAGGCATCTCCCGCTGTCTCCGACCATCCCACCAACGCGCACGACTCGAACAGCCCGCCGCCCGCCATGCCCCCTCAACGGCGCTTTCGCGCCCTCACCTACCTCGTCCTCGCCGGCGTCGTCACCCTCCTCTTCTTCACCTCGCAGGCCCGCCACGCCCGCACCCCCGACACGCGCTCGCTGAACGACTTCTACTCGCGCACTGCCGCCGGCATCGACAAGGACCACGCCGCCGCCAAGGCCCCCGCCCAGAAGATCCTCGCCGACCACGACGTCGATGCTGACGGCGACGTTGACGAGGATGACAGCATTCTGGCCGAGCAGATGGCCGCCCGCCTGCGGCAGGCTGAGCAGAAGGCCAAGGACAACGCTAAGGCGAAGGGGCCTAACAAGCCCGAGTCGCCCGCCGAGGTCATTGGCGTCGGCAGCTCCGCGAGCGGCCAGTCGCGCACCGCCCCCAAGGTCAAGGACTCCGAGCCGGCGCCCGCCGAGACCGAGGAGGACCACGCCGTCGAGGAGGCCCTCAACGGCATCCTGAAGCAGGCTCCAAGTGCGCCCCCTTTTACCCGCACACCCGCAAACATGCATTACTAACCCCTCCCAGTCATCATCTTCTCCAAGTCCTACTGCCCCTACTCAAAACGTGCCAAGGGCATCCTCCTCGACAAGTATATCATCGAGCCCGCGCCCTTCGTCGTTGAGCTCGACCAGCACCCGCTGGGTCCCAAGATCCAGGAGAAGCTCGGCGAGATGACGGGCCGCAAGACGGTGCCCAACGTCATGGTCTACGGCAAGAGCATCGGCGGCGGCGACGACATCGCCGCCCTGGACAATGAGCGCGCCCTCGCCGACAAGATCACCTCGCTCACCGGGACCCGCGTGGAGGTGTCGTTGCGCTTTGCGCAAAGCGCCCAGAAGGCGGGTTAGTGGGGCGGAAGCAAGATTATTACCACGACAAGCGCCTCAGACGTTGCTGGCGCAGCTGGCCGGGCAGCTGGCCAGTGAGTGCGAGGGAGGCCCGCCAGCCAACCCGCTTAGGGTTGACGAGGGTGGCCGACGACAACGCACACAACGGCGCCACCCGGCGGTGCCGGATTCTGTGGAACTAAACGGGGCTGATCGAGCCGCCTGCACCAGCGCCGTTTGGTTCTGACCATACGAGACACTAAGAATCCATTTTGGCTCGCATGGGACGGGAATTGGAAACGACGCCACCACGCACAACTTGCTGTCACAAGACAGCAAGTTGCATCTGTTGCGGCGGGCCTCATCGGCCTTCCAGTTGGGAAAGAAAACGCATCACCAACACCGCAACGGCGATGGGAAGCACGGTGCGGGACTGTTTACGTCCAGGAGGTCATCAAGATTCAACACAACTGTAGAAATCTGTTGGGCAGCCCACAGCTTGCCTACTTACTTTATATATCTGCCTCGCAGCCGTCTGTTATTGCCCAAAATGTCTACACTTTGTGAACCGGCGCTCCTCCCACATCCCCCCCCCCTAATTGATCTATCGACTGCGCCGAAAACTGCCCGCATTCAGTGTCTGCAATGAATCACCACAAACTTCACAGCACAGAAGCATCCTGCCAAGACCACAAACACGCAGAGTTCAACCACGGATATCAACACCCTTGCCAAAACCATTTTGCCTCTGAAATTATGGAACTCAACCTCTCCAACACCAGACGCCATTCCCATGCTAGCTATTTGCCGCTCCCGCAAACCTGCCCCAGAGATTCCCCACATCCTAACACTCCAGAAACGATCTACACCAGGAGAACGGCATTCAAGCACCCATCGTTCTATCACAAAACGTATTAGCAAATGGACACACGTCTCGGTGGACAGAGCTGGGACATACCTCGGGGTTGTTTGTGATCTGGGCGTAACGGCCCCAGGCAATCTTGCCCGAGGCGGTGACGATACCGAGATCGGAGACGTTGACCTCGATGCTGGAGTCGGATTAGTATGCTGTTGTCATATGGTAGGGACGAGATGGGGCAACATACATTGTGCCCTTGGTGAGAACGCCAAGTTGGGTATCTTGGTTTCCTAGTTAGTACAGACGAGGAGGGAGATGGGGGTGGTGGAGATGACATACAACTGGACAGTGTTAGCTAGGAGACACGGACGGTATGGGGGTGTCTGGGCCGACTTACAGAGGATTGCTGGGGTTCTTCTTGACGCCCAGGATGGGGAGCTGGACGGTGACGTTGAGGGTCGGGTGGGTGACGTTGGCCTTCTTGTAACGCAGACCCATGGGGCGGATGAAGCCTGCGGGGCGTCAGTTTGATGTTCGAGGGAGCGTTGGCGGAGAGTCTGAAAGGCGACTCACGTTCGTATTTGACCGGCCGCCTGGTAAAGTCGGGCCCGACAAAGGTAGGCTTGGTGACAACGCGCTTCCACCCTGTCAACAGTTAGCACTCGCCCGGACAGCAATCCTTCCCGCCCTGAGAGAAACGTACCCTTCTTCTGGACCTTCTTGCCGGTTTTGACACTATCATCCCGTCAGCCTCCCCTGTCCACCCCTCATCCACAGCCACACCCAACAGCACATACACCTTGAACAGCTCCTCCTCGCTGATACCCCTGACCTTCGGGATCGGCACCGAGAACCGCGCGGCCTTCTCGGCGCGCTTGTTCTTGATCTGCGAGCTCAGGGCCTTGGCGGTGGTGGGGTTGGCGCGGTCGAGCAGGTAGGCCGGGATGGGGTCGGAGGGCTCCTTCTCGGCGGGCGCGCCCTTGACGTTGCGCTCCTCGTGCTGCTTGATGGCCTTGCGCATCTGGATCTTCTGCGCGTGGCGCTGCTTGGCGTACAGCTTGGCCCGCAGGCCACGCAGGTTCTGCGCATTCTCGCTCTGCTTGTGGCCCTCGCGGGCGGCCTTCTTGCGCGTGCGCTCCTCGTGGTCGAGGCGCTTGCCGTGGAGCTTGCGGTGGCGCTCTGTGGGGGGAGGGATGGCGGGTTAGTGGGGTAATGGTGGTGGTGGTGGTTGGTTGGGATGAGGAGGGAAGGGGGATATGCGAGCAGGTTGTCGTCGTCGAGTTTGGGGAGGGGGCGCATACCGATGTACTCGTTCTGGGGCTGTAGTCGGGCCAAGACATGTGGTTAGCGAGGCTGTCCAGGCAGTGTCGGGGCATAGGGGACGGCGGCAGCGTGACTGACCATGGCGACGGTTGGTGCCCTCGGGAGGGACTCGAGGGTTCAGGGAGTGGCGGCGGTGATGAAAAGGTGCGGCCCTGAGCTCAACGAGTGTGTCCCGGACTTCCAAGTTGGGGCCTCGAGGGATGGGGTGGCTTCGATTCGACGCGCGATCAGGGACGACTCGATAAAAAAATCAAAGGCTTATCGGATTCCAGGTGGCAGGCGGATAGTGGGGCCTTGATGGATTTCCGGCAACTGATTGGCCGGGTGAATCAGCAGGGCCTATCCCCACAGTTGATGCCCCAAAGCGAACCGCAACCCCTGCTGTCGCACTCTCACGAGGGCAGCGTCCGGGCGAGGCCACTGCCTGCAGACAATGTGGGGGGGAGGGGTGAAGGGGGGACAGACGGAAGCTGCCGAAAACTGGCGACGTGGTACTCGGCCTCGAAGGTGACCTGGAGTGGACACACTTGACCGCTACAGGTCCATGGACTCATCACATATCACATCAGCAATGTCTAGCAGCACAACATTTGCATGAGAACATTGGCATATTTTCGGTATGGGGAGAGGCGGACAGACGCGGGCATTCGCCGGCCATGGGGATGCGCAGAAAGTATACACAAAGACAAGCTGAATACACACTAGGTTCAATATAAATTGTGCACCCTTCCTCCCGCCTGCTGCAAACCGTTCGACTCCATGCTGATGCCACATGTTGATGATGCCCTCTAAAAACGTCAACGCCGCGATCCCCAACCAAGTGATCCCCAAAAAAGCACAAATCCCGTGAGGTCCTCTCCGTCTCGTATACATCCTGGTCACCCCTTCAACAGCGTGCCCCGAAGCTAGCGGCTGCCAGCCTTGGACTTGGCCGATTCGAGGAATTTCCGCTTGCGCTCCTCCTTCTCGCGCTTCAACCGCTTCTCCAACGCCTCCTGTTCCTGGTCCTCGCGCCGCGCATACCGGTCGGCTGTCTGCTCCTCGTCCTCAATGTCGGATATTCCAGCCTCCATGTCGGATTCGTCGTCGTACGAGTCGTAGCGATATTGGCGCCTGGTGTCGTACCCCTGTTGCTCCTCATCTTCCTCGTCATCTACAATGAAGTCGTCCATCTCCTCATCCTCCTCGCGCCTCCTCCGGGTCGACAGAGGGCCGCCGTAGCGAGACCTCTCACGAGGTTGCGTCTCGGAGCCGCCCCGGCTTGTGGCCCCTGATTTGGATGCAGCAGACGCGCCGGGTCGGGGCCGTGCGGTGCCCGTGTATCCTGTTGTGGCCAGCGCCGCCTTCTTCACCTTCTTTTCCTCGACTGGTGCCGCCTTCTTTGCAGAGGTCGGTGCCGGGGGGGTGGGAGCATTCCGGCTACCCGAAGATTTCGCGGCGTCTCGCGCAGGCATGCTGGAAGCACCAGGTCGGCTGCTCGGAACACCGGGCCGGCTGCTGGCCATGGCCTTCCGTCTCTCCATCTTGGTTTTCGTCGCCTCCTCCGCCTTCATTTCTTTGCGTTCCTTCATCGTCATACTCCGCTCCACTGTCTTGTGCTGGATCTTGCCCAGCGATTCCCGGAGCTCTGAGCCGGCCTTGGCGCGCGCCATAATCTCGGCGTACGATCGCTTTTTCGGGGGCCCCGAATCTGTGGGGCTCGGGCGGTTGGCGAGCGGCCGGGCAGGCAACGGCTTGCTGGCATTTGAAGACGTTGTCCCTGCGCCGCTGAATCTGGAGCCGGTGGCAGCTGGCTTCCTATCCAGGGTGGGCCGCGGCTTCACTGGCTGCCTGCTGTCGCTTGAACCGCCGAGGGGTCGGTCTGCCGGGCGGGCCGATGGTTTCGGCGGCACAGCCGTCGGGCGATACGGCTTGTCGGCGACAGGATTTGTACGCGCCACCTTCGGGCCAGTAGAGCGGAGCTCATCTTCGGCTTTGCGTTTGGGCAAAGGGACGCTCGGGCGGGCCACGACGGCCGGGGCCGGCGATGGCTCTTCGCCCGTGATCGATGCGAGAAGGTCTAAAATCTAGATAGAGAGCATCGGTTAGCCTCCAGCGGGGCGATACGAGTAGCAGGAGCAGTCTGCGCTTACCGGCATCGTGACGGATGCGCCGTGCTATCAGCAGCGGTAGTTGGATGCTGTGGTGTGCGAAAACCCGCCCCAGCCTCACACCAAGTCTTGCGGCCAAGGCATCGAGGAAGGACCACCAAAGCCACAGCCAAGCGAATCACAGTTGCTTCCTACTCCTCTTCAAGTCCATCTGGGATGCCGTCGATAGAAGGGCGGTCGCAGGACGCAGTCGGGAGCGCCCAAATGATACCGGAAAAAGGCGCGGCGAGCGGGGGACGGTTGCTGGAAGCCTGGAGGAGGGAAAGGGAACGGGCGAACGTTGCGTGTTCGATGGATGATGGCCGCAACAAGGTTGGCCGACAGCCGCTTTTTAACTTGCTGGAGGGGCGCGTGAGGACCCACTTGGACGGACTGGGGGTGCCTGTGTCTCGCCTGCTGCAAACGCCGGAGTGAGGTGTGACCGATTCCGCCTTGGGTCGCAGAACTTGGCGCCACAACAAACAGCGGCGATGCCCCGCTGGGGCGGCAAACGCAAGCCTTCTGCCTTATGTCAGCACACCACCAATCTGCCCTAACGACCTCCCACCAGCGGTCAGGTGACAGGTGGGTCCGGAATTTGCGGGCTCACAATTGCAGAATTCCAAAATAAATCGGATCCGAGAACTTTCCCTGGAACCAGCCATCACCGACCAGAACTAAGAAGAGTCTTTCTCCGCCCAACTTGCGGTTAAACTTGATTGACATCTCTTGTTCTCCAACACTCCTCACAAGTGAGTTGTTCCGCCAGCGGCTTGCGAGCCCGACGAGTCACACCAAATGCAGCGACACTGACGATTGCGCGCAACCAGACCATCAAAATGAAGCACCTCGCAGCTTACCTCCTCCTCGGCCTCGGCGGCAACGCCTCGCCCTCGGCCGCTGACATCACCGCCGTCCTCGAGTCCGTCGGCATTGAGGCCGACAGCGACCGCCTCGACACTCTCCTCGCCGAGCTCAAGGGCAAGGACATCAACGAGGTACGCCCCCGCTCTCCCGCTCCGGCTACCCACCGAAATTAGTCAAGGGATGCAGTTTACTGACGTGATGCCGCTGCAGCTGATTGCTGAGGGCTCTTCCAAGCTCGCCTCCGTCCCGTCGGGCGGTGCTGGCGGTGCTGCTGCCGCTGGTGGTGCCGCTGCCGGCGGCGCCGCTGCCGAGGCTCCCAAGGAGGAGGCGAAGGAGGAGGGTATGTATTCCTGTAGTACCTGTTCCACGAACTGCTCTAACCCATGGCGCAGAGAAGGAGGAGTCCGACGAGGACATGGGCTTCGGTCTGTTCGACTAAGCACCCCATTTCGAGCGCCAAGAAAACGGTCTCCACGACATGGGCATTTCCGAAGAGCCTCTGCGACTTGTGCGGATGCTTGCGACGCTTGTTGCATGACCATCGCCTCGGCAGCTGGGGTGGACGTCCTGGAAATCCGGGGGTCTGCTCTAACTGGCGGGCAGTGCCATATAGATTGGGACAATAAAAGCAAAGGGGTCTTTTCGGAAGTGTGGTGCCCTCGGCCTCAGGCAGGAGGGTCTTGAATTGTGCGGGTTGTGCATGTGATGCATGGCTCCCTGCATGTCGCGCCGAGCTTGTGGGTTCCAGATCGCGATGCTCGCGACCGACAGAGACTGAGCGTCCCCCATGCGGCTTGCGCAAGGGCGGAAAGTGACGAGAAGCATTGCGGCTCCCTTGGCAGTCCAGCATCCCAGCATCGGCCAGTGTGATCTGACCTAGGAGCTGTCGGGGCATGTCATTGGTGATCTGCACGATCAAATCGGTCGAAGTCGAACCCAAGCGGGCTGGCGACAGGGCACATGGTTGCAGGCCCACTTATTTTCCCCACGGGGAATTGCAGCCTCAGGCACAGAGCGACGCGGACGCGAGGACGCGCTTGGCAGCCGTGTGAACTGCAGGCGTTTTAATTGGCCCGTTGCTGGGCCAACGCGACGAGGCAGCGTTTTCCAGGTGGGCCCGCCCAGGAGCGGCAGGAGTGGGGCGCGCTGTTTGTCCACAAATCTGGCTCCCCACGCTTGCACTCTTCCTTCCCGCATTCTTCCATGCATCGTCTTGCATTTGCAGCAGATCCAAGCTCGCAATTGAATTGCTCTTGCTCGCTTCTTGCCCAGCTTCTTGCTTCATGCTCCAGCTTCGGCCTTGCGCTCTTGACTCAGTCAGACACACATCAGAACCAATTCTTCTTGCTTCGGCAGACATTGATTGATTGCCCTTCTTCGGGAAGGCGCCCAGCTCTTGACGACACGCGATAGACCATCGCGACTCGACATCACCACCAACCACATCACACAGCCTCTCTTCTCTCCAACATGTCGCCCACCCCGCAGACCGCGGGGGGTCGATATGCCTCGATTGGCAGACGCACGTCGGCCAGGTTGGCTCACCGCGGCGGACAGCCCGCTCCCTCACAGGCAGCTGCTCCTCAGTACCCCACAGTGACCGACAGCTCCGACGACGAGCGCCTCAGTCCTATGAAGCTGAGCGCCATCACGAAGGCCTTGCTTGGTGGCACGCACATCTCGGACGCGTGCTCGACCGACGTCCCGGCTGCAGCGGCTTCGGCTGTCTCGCGCCGCACGTCTATTCCTTCCCAGAGCTCCATCCCGGGCCCGTCGCGCCCTACCAGCGGGGACCAGGAGTCCTCCTGGAAGAGGGCGCGCGAGCAGGCCGCTGCGCCTTCCTCTCGTCCGCCGACACCCCCGAGCAGGCCCGCTTCACGCGACGGTAAGCGCAGGAGCTCCATCCCGACTCCTGTCAAGGCCGCCACCCGGGACCAGACTTCCTCCGCTCAAGGCCGCCGCGTCGTTCGACACACCAGAACCGGCAGCAACCAGTCGTCCCGGAACCCATCGCCTGTCGCCAGCAGGGAGACCAGCCCCGCGCCCCGGAAGCGCGTCGTCCGCCTCCACGCCCCTACCTCGGCCAACCGCGCTCACAACCCCAGCATCAGCGGCACCCAGCGCAGCAACAGCCTCCGCAACTCGCTTTCGTCCTCCACCCGCGCCAAGCGTCCAGGCAGCTCGGATGGGCCTCCCAAGCCGGTCAGCACTCAGTCTCCAGAGGGCCGCCAACCCGGTAGTTCCACCAAGACTCCTCCTGTTCCCATCAGGACCGTCAGGATCACCGTCGGCTCGTCGGGGCAAAAGTCAGCATCCGGCAACTCCTCTGATGTCCGTCCCAAGTACTCGACGCGCTCCTCCGACCGCGATGGTCGAGTCGCTCCCGTCGCCGCCCCAGTTCCCGCCGCCGCGGCGCCTCAAACTTCCATGCGGGTCAAGCGCGTCGCCAAGACGCCCGGCAGCTTCCTTTCCGGCCCTGCTCGTCGCGGCCGTCAACGCCAGAGCGAGGAGGATGTCGAGGGCCAGTCCGAGGTCGAGGCATTCGGTGTGGGTCAGGAGCCCGGCAGCCAACAGCCCCAGGTCCGCCACGACGAGCACCCCGCCTCCTCCGTCGAGAGAGTCCCCGACTATCTCGACCGCCTGGAGCGCCTCGCTTCTGGCAGCCCAGTTAGCGCCCGGGACACTGCCAGGGCTGCGCTCCGCAGACACAAGTCCACTTTCATGACGCCAGTCAGCGAGCGGAAGCCGGTCCAGACTCACCTCCCCCTGGTCTACAAGATCCCCTCGCCGGTCATCCCCGAGCCCACCAACGAGAACAAGGAGAACGACGCCCCTGCCGAGCTTCTCTCGGCTGTCCCCGCGTCGAGGCGGGCCATTGGCACTCGCTTCAATCCTAATGGGAAACCTCCTGCGCCAATTGTGGCCGAGCCTGTCGAGCCCATCCCCGCCTATGCCCCTGCCATTCCCCAGATCCTGGCTGCGAGGCCCCTCAACACCTCTCAGAGACCCGCGCCGCCCCCGCCTCCGCCTCCTCCTAAGATGTCGGTGGCCGAGACCGCGACCACTGCTGCCGGTGCTTCGACAACCGTGCAAGCCAGCAAGAAAAAGCAATTCCTCCTGCGCGTCAATGGCAAGACGTACACGAGGATCGACTCCCTCGGTCGTGGCGGGTCCGGTAAGGTCTACCGTGTCTCGGCCGAGAACGGGAAGCTTCTCGCCCTCAAGCGTGTCTCCCTCGAGAACCTCGACGATAGGGTCATCAAGGGTTACCATGGCGAGATCGACCTGTTGCAGCGGCTGGTTGGCGTCAACCGCGTCATTCAGCTCATTGACCACGAGTTCAACGCCGAGAAGAAGATGCTCAGCTTGGTAAGTCTGCTTCCTCATTCCTCTTTCTGATTTGGCCTCGTGCTAACCCGCTCCCCAAGGTCTTGGAACCCGGCGAGCTCGACTTCAACACCTTCCTGCGCAGCCGCGCGATGGAAGACAGCCGCTTCGACCCGGTGTTTATTCGATACTGGTGGAAGGAGATGGTCGAGTGTGTCCAGTCGGTTCACGAGCGCGACATCATCCACACCGATCTCAAGCCGGCCAACTTTGTCATTGCCCAAGGCCGCCTCAAAGTCATCGACTTTGGCATCGCTAACGCCATCCAAACGGATATGACGGTCAACGTCCACCGCGACGCTCAGATCGGCACGCCCAACTACATGTCGCCGGAGTCGTTGATGGATTCTAAGGAGTACGCCCTCACGACGGCTTACAAGGGCCAGTTCAACGCGCCTCCCCTGCAGCGGCCGAAGCACTTCAAGCTCGGCAAGGCCAGCGACGTCTGGAGTCTGGGGTGCATCCTCTACCAGATGGTCTACGGCCAGTGCCCGTTCGCCAAGATCGCGCACATGGCGGTCCGCGTCCACGCCATCAAGGACTGGAACCACCCGATCGACTTCCCCGAGCACACCGAGGACGGCAGCCGGGTCCCGCCCAGCCTGATCCGCACCATGCGCCGCTGCCTCAACCGCGACGCCACGGAGCGGCCGACGTGCGACGAGCTACTGTCGCCGACGGACCCGTTCCTGTACCCGCTCGAGCTGGCACCTGAGGTGTTTGCTGCGGCGGACCACGGGCGCATCCTTCCCATCACCCAGGAGTTGTTGAGAGATGTCGTGTGGGACGTGGCGCAGAGAGTGAGGAGGGGAGATGCAGTCGACGCGGAGGTGCTTAAGTTGTGGCCTGCGGCGTACTGGGCTAGTTGCAAGAAGTCGTTGGCTATGAGGGGGATGAATGCGGCGGGGGGTGAGGGGCAGCAGCAGCAGCAGAGAAGAGAAGTGTGAAGTGTTTTGGGTGTTTGTGGGTGAAAAAGAGACGGGAAGATGATTGGGATTCTCGAAAAAAACGAGAAGGGGAAAAGGGCATGGATTGTTTTGATTCGAAGACCCCACCTGTTGCATTTCTTATACCCGGGGCAGGGGATGATGACGATGACGATGGGTTTTGTTTTTTCTGGTGTTTGACGTTTGGCGTTTCAAGATGGCGGGTTGGTTGTTTTTGTTGCTTGGAGAATGGCGTTGGTGTTTTCTGTTTCTTGGACACAGTTGCTTGGGCGCCTACGGAGCCATTGCCGAAAAAGGCATTACGTTATTTGTTAATCATCGGGGGGTGTATTCTTAGTAGATGTCTCCCCAGCCTCGAAAAAAGAGGCCAGGAACTTGATTGTTTACTTTACTGCTCTGGTCTCTGTCTGCTGTGACTCGTGATGTGCATGCTTGGTGTTTTCCAGAATTGCCAACCTTCCAACCCTTCAATACCACGCAACGCGGGCAAACAACCAGCCAAGTCAGGTCCTCTCTTTTTATCTTTTCCATCGCCCCGTCGTCATCTTTTATGTCTTCTTCCGCCAATTTAGAGTTGCTGCATGCCTCCACACACAAGTCACACAAAACACGCAAAGTTCCAAGGCGATGGCATGGATATGATACAGGTGTATTTGACGGTTTTTACGTGCGCCTCCATCTTACAACCTCCTCCTCACCTCGCCTCAGCCTGCCCGCATAACTCCCGTCCGAGGGAGGAGTCAGTCCTTCCATCCAGCTGCTTGCCAACCAAGTCTTTTCCTCCACTTCCATTCCTCCAGACCCAAGTCTTCCAGTTTCCGTCTCTCATCCACCCTCCCAGCTCCCCAAGTAACAACCTTCCACCTCTCAAGCCTCCTGCCCGTCCACAACCTCGGCACAAACCCTCAACTCGCTCACCCTCAACATCGTATACCGATGCTGGCTGCGGATGTGCTTGGCGCCGCGATGCCGGCGCTTCTTCTTGACCAGCACCCGCTCCGGCTCCATCTCGGTCCCCGTCACCACGGCGCGGCACTCAAACAGGCGCGGGTCCACGTGCGGCGCGCCGCGCAGCGTCAGGTCGCGGCTGCCGAGCACGCTCGCGCGGTCGAGCCGGAGCACGTCCCCCGGGATGACGCCCGGCATGCGGAAGGGGAGCCGGATCGAGTCGCCTTGCGTGACGAGGTAGGGGCGCCCGTGGATGTGCACCGTGATGTAGTGGCCCGGTTGGGCGGCGAGCGCCGGGAGGAGGGCG
>FTEL01005582.1_pt1 | contig 13120 bp, 18 predicted proteins | sample 1658911 | NCBI WGS metagenome assembly FTEL01 (sample SAMEA3914869, study PRJEB12502) | metagenome | biome: forest; material: soil | place: USA | collected 2012-03-12 | depth 0.1 m
ATTGCTTGTTGTTCTCGTGCTTACTCTCACCACAGCTTCTCACTCATCACGCCCCTCCCCCGCTTCTCACCAACCACCTCACATTCTGGCATCCATGACCTGCTCTGGCCCCAGCCGCATCTCTCTCTCGGTTTCAGAAACGACGGGTTAGAGAGAGAGGGTGGTGCGCCTCCGGCGCCTGTGAGAAACTCCCACGCTCTCGTCCCCCCGTGTAAGTGTCTTTCCTTTCCCGGTGCACGGCTCTCATTGGGCCATACTGGGTCCAATCTCCGCCACGCCGCCGTCCAAGTGTTAACGCCGACCAGACAGCCGCCCTGTGACCGAACACCCATTCCGGCCACCCTCCTCGTTGTCCGACACCCACCATCACCCCACGATTCCCCGCGGGAATTAGTGTTCTTAGGGGTGAGGCGGCCCTGCAGGCCCAGCGTTTCGCCGTGTCAGCCCTCCTAACAGCAACTAGCTCAGCCCAAGTGGAACCTGCTCCCACCCTCCAGCGGGAATCCTGGCACTGGAAGCCGGCCAATTTCCGTGCCACCATCCGACGTCCAGGGCCACCTGCCTGAACCCCATTGCTCACAGCGTGCCAGCCACCCGCCGAGGCCGAATTACAGCGCCGCCGATACCCCCTGGTGGCCCCCAGCGCATCTCGAATTTGCATATCACTGCTGCCCTCCCCCCCTTTTTTCCTGGAGGCCGTCCGTTGCTCAGATGCCAACTCTCAAGCACGTTCCCGATGACTTTGCGTGGGGGGTGCCCATTCCAAGCCGCGACTACCGGGGACCCGTGAGCACGCACATCTACGTCGCAGTCGCTCTCCTTGCCTGCGTGGCTGCCGTCCGCCTGTTGGTCAAGCGTGGACGCGCTTCGCCAAATTCCGCCACTGGACCAGACGCCAAACACAAATCGGGCGGGCTTTCCCCTGGGCCAGCGGAGGAAAAAGTCAACCAGGGCCTTGGCGCGAACTCTGGCGCTTGGTCCGGGCATCAACGACGGCAGGCAAATTCGGCGCGGCCGTTCGTGCCGCTCAGAGTTGTACCCGGCCAGCTCGGGCCCCTGGGCAGGCCGCCAGCTATGGACGGCAGTGAGGGCGAGCTTGGGGAGGATCATTATCCATGGTCAGCATTGGCAGCGTCACGTGGGGCCAACACTAGCAGCCCCAAATCCCGCCATGGCACCCCTCCTGGCGGCGGCACGGGCTCCGTGGCGGTCCCGAGGACGACGAGACGCAGCCGCTCTCCGCGCACCTCTTCTCGTGCGTCCTCAGGGAAACGGCACAGTGGTGGTTCAGACGGAATCGGGGGCCGGGCATTCAATGGGAAAGGGAAGGCGCCCATGGCGGCGGGGAGGGGTGGTTACACGGACGACGAGGCGCAGCATGTCGGACTGGGCCATTTCGCGGGGGTGGCCGCAAGCGCACAGCTCGAGGACGGGCAGTTCCACTCGAGCGCGTTCCGGGACACCACCTTTCCCGGCGGGGAGGTGTCGATTCCCCGGCACTTTTCCTTCTCGCGCCCTCCTCCGCCGCCGCCATTGACCCCTCCGATGCTGAGCGGCGCCTTCTTCCCCTTTGAAGAGCGCCGCCCCAGCTACGCCGCCTCGATCCCCCCGGCCCTCGACACCAGCTTCATCCACCAACCCAACCCAGAATACGGAGCCTCCTCGAGCTCAGCAGACATTCCCACCTCCGCCAGCCCAAAGAGCGGAACCGCCTCCTTCCCACGCCGACGATCGTACACCAAAAGCATCCCCATTGGCATCCCCATCGCCGAAGGCTCCCCATCCAGGGACCCTCAAGGGTGGAAAGCCATCCCCACAAACCCCTTCTCGCCATCAAGCTACCCTCCCACCTCGCCACTGCTCCCACCGCCCCCGCCGGGCCAGTTCGAGCTCCCGGCCCCCGCAACGCCGCCGTCGGCTCCGCCAGAATACAAGTTTGTTGGCGGCCCCGGGGGGCCGGGCGTGTTCCTGTCGCAGCAGGAGGAGATTGACCTGCAGGGGGAGATCATCTCGGTGCTGGACGACGCGGGGCACGGGTGGAAGCGGCATACAAGGGTGTATGGCGGCGGGACGTGTCTGGCGTGTGTCGCGGCTGCCGGGCAAGATGGGGCGATGGGCGGGTTTTATGGGGACCGGGTGCCGTTGGAGGATCGGCGATAGCCACTGCTGTTGAAGTGGTGGTGGGTTGTGGTGAGGTTGGATTTGGGTTGTGGAGCCGGCGTTGGGCCGGCCATCGACGGTGTCATGCCATGCCATGTCATGCAGGCCGGCGAAAACGGGTGTGGTTGTTTGCTTTGCTTGCTTTCCCATCTGCTTGCTCCCCACACCCAGGGTGCGAACCTGCCGCTGCTACTGGCTGGGTGGGAGCGGAGATATGGAGACGCGCAGATGCACGGTCGTACTCGTGTCTTGGGTTGGGGGTGATGGGGGGGGCTAATGTGGGGTGATGTTGCGTTAAGGGTGGTTGGGGGCCGGGTTGGGTGGTTACTATGCCGCGGTTGGAGAGCGGATGGAGATTGCATGCGGCGGGTGGGCGGGCTGTTTGTGGGCGGTTGGTTCTGTGCTGCCTTTCCTCTCCGCGGTGTGCCGGCTTGGCGTGTGGGATGGTGGATGGGGAAAGAAGGTACTACGAAAAGGTATATTGGAATGAAGGCGGGCGTTTGGGGGGATGGGTTTCGTGGTGTGTGAGACGGATGGATCCAGCAGCCTCTCAGTCCCAGTCTGAGACGGATGGGACCTGGCTAGGTGATGGAGGGTGGCAGCACGCCGTCACGCCTGTAATGACCTGTTTCTTTCTTTTTTCCACTTCTTCGCATCGTAGGTGTCATGACACGGTCACACCGGCCTGGTTGGTGGTGATTTGTGTTCTGTTGTTTGTTGTATTGTTGTGTATGTGTATGTGTATTCAACCTACACGAGTGGCATGTATGTATGGATGGCGAGAGATGGGTGTTTCAGGGCTTTTGGCATGTATGTGTACGATCTCATAGGGGGAAGGGGGTGATGTGATACGGAGACAACACAAAAGGGAGAGGGACGGGTGTGCGCTGGGGGACGTGAGAGACGCGGTAGTGGTTGAGGGTGGGCCATGGAAAATGCATGGGGCATGAGCGGGCATCACGGAGCGTAGCAGAAAAAGGTAGAGTAGATATATCCAGGCGAGGACAGATTCATGCCAGTACTCAGTTTCAGCCAGAACGAGCACTTGCAGTGCTCCCATATCACGCGCCAGCCTCCAATGATCTAGCCAGAGCATACTATGAGTCTTCATGATCCTCCTTAGACCCCGTACCCGGGCACAGAACCCTCCATCCCGGACAAGACCAGGCATTGGAATCAAGCATCGCAAGTTGGTACGGATAGAGAGACTGATACGGCAAGCATTTGACTGTTGCCGCCTCCATCAACTTGAGAAAGCACCGTCCGGGGCCAACCATAGTGATAAGAGTAAGCAACAACAAGGGGGATGGCTGACTTGAAAGGCTAAAGAACCGTAATTTCGTCCCTTGATCCCTCTACTGTCCAGAAAGATCAGTGCGAGGGTATGTGAGGTACCAAACAACTTCAGGGACGGCGTGAGCGGTGAAGAGGATTTGAAAAGTGCAATCTCAGCAAAGCTGCTGCCTGCGAGGAGACAGGGGGCGGGGATGGGGGGTGATTCGACGTCCAGTGCATCTGAGTCGGTCCTCGTCGCCCAGACGGTGAATATTTCCAGCCTCACGTCATCTATTAGGTAGTTCAGTTGCTATTTCCTGCTTATTTGGTAAAGAATCTGACCGGTAAAGAGTTACTTCCCCGATGGGAAACAGGATGTAGAGGAATCTTGATGGAGGTTGACAACTCAGCGGGGAAAAACATCCGGGTGGCAAATAAGAGACAGCAACCTCGCCAAGGTAGAAGTCAGAAATCCCCAAGCCACGTAGGATTACTCATGGCTGCATGACTTGCCTGCCTTCCTGGAAATCATGGGAGCGCGGGGCTGGCGCGGGAAGGAAGATGAGATGCGGCGCGGTGCTGAGTGGCGTCCAGTTTACCGAACGGGGAAGAAGATGGTAGATCTGGGGTGCGTCTGGGGATTGAAGTCTGACGGTGCCGTATTGTCATCATAATGCGTGTCTTCGGGGGAAAGGATCCCATCTTGGGGTTTGAAAATGGGGGGAGGTTGAACAGGTGCTGAGTTGTCATCTGGTACGTGGCAGGGAACATGTTAACTAGCGGATATGAGGAATAAGCCATGTCGTATTTCGGTAGGTTAGGGGTCATCTTCGACGAGTAACTAAGTTGACGGCAGGGTGTTGAAAACCATGGACTGTTTGGCCTGTTCGTTGTTGTGGTCTGCAACAGGCGTCGAGCTCGTCTGAGAACCTGGTCGATATATTGCCGAGGCTATGATCGACAGGTTGACATGAAACAACATCGGCCCTCGGGTCCAGCCCAGTGGCCCCTGTTCGTTGCTGTCGGCCTGAGACATTCGACTTCTAACCCTTCTTGAGAGCTTCTGGCCTACTTGACGTGGCATCCTACGCTCGACACCATCGAGTCAAGTTCCACGCCGTGATACCCTCTCAAACTCAGAGCCCCAGAAACACCGACAATTCGCGCAGATCGACACGACCCGTCAACGTGGCAGTGCCGGGGTGGATCAACCAGCCTCAGCATAAACCCAAGCTCAAACACTTTGACGCGTCCACAGCCTCCACTCGACCACCTCCCCCCCTTCGGGAGAACGCGCGTTGCCGTCCTCCTCAGTTCGGACGACTCGAGATAATGTACTTTATTCGGACGACTGAACTCAAGTGATATAGGGGCAGCGATTATGCGCGCCCCGTCATCCCATGACTCGCTCTGGAGTTTGGATGACGTCCGCATCATCCCACAGAACATCTCTTATCACCACAAGACACCGTTTATCACCATTCTAGGAAAGAGTAGCTGTCGATCCGAGCTCCGTCCCACATCCCATCGTTTTGGAGCTGGTTGCGAGGTGCGCTTTCACTGTGTTCCACGCGGGCAAGGAAGATGGATGGCGATAGGGGGTGCGGAGCACGGAGTACGGACTTCTGACGGTGTCCGGTCAGGAGCTTCTTGGGGTCACGGTGCCCGGCGGCGAGGGCGACCTGAGTCATACACCGCGGAACAGGACAGGCACCGGTGCCCGGTGTTGTTGTTATTTGTCGGGAGGAAACGGAGGGATGGGATGGACTCGCTTTGCCCAATTACTCGGCCGCTCGAGGCTGTTGAAGGCATCGAGGCCTGCCTGCTGCCTCGGTGAGAGTGACTCCCGTCGATGCTTCTCGGTGAGGATGACTCCCCCCACCTCGAGGCTCTGACAAGTGTCGTCATGATGGCGCCAGCGGCGGGCTCATACCGACTACCAGAACCATGTTCTGTCCGCTGGTTGGCCAGCCTTTGTGTGATAAATTTACCCGCGAGCAGGGCAAACTTGAAGTCGTTTCAAGGCACAAACACACCACACCCACCACCACAACAACGCCTCCCCGCCTCCCGCCTCCCGCCTCCCGAGATGTGGGTGCGTGATGCAAGTGATGTGTGCGTTGTGTGTGTGTCCCAAAAATAAGGACGACGTGCTGCAGTTGTGGACCCCCGCATCGCATGGCCACCTAGCCACGTTCTCGATCATCCCATCAAGCAAGCATTCCAACGTTGAACTTGACGGATGGGGCTGGGGGGCTGGCTGTTCGTCCCCGCTGTGAGACACGGCGCAGTGGGGCGCAGCCTGTTTGGGAGACATGGCCAACCCGGCGACGCCGTGTCCCTGCCTGCCTGCCGGGCAGATTTGTGGATGGATGGATGTATCCCTTGCCTTGCGCGGGTCTCCTTTCTGGCCACGCGAGGCGTCTTGGGGATCCATTCTAGAGCCATCTGGATAACTATCCAAACCCCAAAACAGAATGCAGAGAATGACTGGCCCGTCGTGGTGACGACAGTCGGCGATCTGCACCGGGGTTTAAGCGCCGTGGTCTGCAGATTGGCTTGCCGAGGCGCGGGCGCAACCACAACACGAGATGGGACGGGGAGGAGGGAGCGGGGCGGGAGCCGGGCCCAGAAGTGATTCATGCAGTGGCATGCAGGGTCCGCAGGCGCGTTTCATCAAGACACGGGCGGCGGTGCTGGGAGGAGCTGGGCTGGGCGGGCATCCATGATCCATCCCAGCGTGGCCTGCGAGTGTTCAGGTTGTGCTGCTGCTGCTGCTGCTGCGGGGATGCCGCCAGTTGGGCAAGTCGATGCGATCGATCCGTCTGTTTTAGATCGGGATGGGGGAATGGAGACCTGGGACATGGACATGGGGCATGGGGAAGAGGAGAGAAGCGGGCTTGGTTCGGCTGGGCCGGCGTTGGCGGCCGTGCGAAAGGGGAAAGGGGAGGGAAAGGGGTTTGTGGTGGACATGGGCCTTGGGCGAGATCGTGATGGCGGGCAACCTTGGCAAGGTGACAGACAGACAGGCAAGGTCGAATCGATCAGACGAGAGGGCTGGGCTGGCTGCAGCCACGATGCAACCTTGTGCGGCGCATTCAGGGGAGGCTGGCAGGGCCACGGCCAGATCTGTGCCCCCTCCCTCTTGCTCCCTTCCCTCCCTTCCCCCGTCAACCCTCCGCGCTCCTCCACCCTTCCACCCCGCTCGACCCTCGCCATGGCCATGTTTGTCCATGTTTCACGTCGCTCCCAGGAGTCCGAAACGCGAGGGCTCCCCAATCTGGGCATTCGGAGACGGGGGCCAGCACGCCGCCAAGGCGGCCAGCGCGCGCCGTTACGGGACCCATGAGGGAGGGGGCCCTGAGGCCCTGATGAGGCCCTCTCCCCCTGTCCGCTAGGGCTGCGAGGGTCCGAGGGAACAAAGGGGAGGGCCAGGATGGCGACGATCACGACGGCACGACGACCAGGAGGCCTGGCAAGCCGGGCACGATGGCCAGCCAGCCTGGCCCGGCCTGGCTTGGAAGCCTGCCACTCCCCCATCGATGGAAGCCGCCCAGGAGAGATTCCAGGAATTCCAGGATGGCAGAGGGAAAATCATTTGTGGGGATGGGCCATGGTGGTTCTAGGAAATGGAAGGCTCTTCCACCCGCATGGAGCGCAATTTGGAAGATCTCTGGCCGTCAATGCCTGGGAATCCGTGTGTCTGTCTGTCCAGTGGCCGAGGAGAGCGAACAGCGAGGGATGGAGGGCACACCACCTCAGCGCACGCACGAGGACAGGCACAGGCACAGTTCAACCGCGAGTGACAAAAAAGGGGCCGACCCGACATCCACCCATCCACCCATCCATCCAGGGGCAGCCCGCCGCCATCCCTGGCCTGGGTTGGGCTGGCGGGCGGGACAGGGAGAGAGGGTCCTGGCCTGACAGGGCCCGACCCAGGCCAACAGCGACAACGGGAATAGCAGCCACCAGGCGGAATGACGGCGCCCGCTTCTGACACAGCCTGTCCACACCACACAGGCTTGTTTCTCGTAATCCCGTAAAGCGGGACAAAAAAAGAAGCCAGTCTGTCGTCGCACACGCCGTCGATTTCGGATCTTCCGATGCGATCCAGTCGAATGGATTGAAAGCGGGCGAGTGTGTGTCGTGTCTTGTTCGTTCGCCTGCACGCCAGACGCGAACCACGGCAAGCTGCAGCAGACCCGCGGGAATCGATTCGCCTCGGACAGTTCTGGGCTGCTGAACTGCACTGCTGGCCCCGCTGCACCGCTGCACTGGTGCGCTGCACTGCTGAATTGCCCGCTGCTGCTGGGCAGAAAAGCTGCTGCTGCGGCGTGACCAGCCCAAAAGCTCCAGGCGCTGCCGTGTTGCTATCGACGCCCATTGGCCAGTCGCCGGCGAGATGGGCACAGCTGCTAGCCGCCTTCGGTCTAGGGGATCTCGAGCTGGCCCTCGGCTGCGTGATCTTGGGACAGGGGAGGGTAGCGGAAGCCGCGGAACCGCTAACGGGAAAACCCCTCGAGTTGCCGCAGAGCCTGCTAGCGCGAGGGAGGAAAATGTTTGGGCCCGACGTACCGCGGCCACCGCCGCTTATGTCAGCCTCCTATTGGCCCGGGATCTGGCGCGGTGATTGGCTGGGAGGGCATCCCCAGGGCACACCGTCGCCCCATGAGGATGATGCCCCATCTTTCTTGGACCCGGGCGACTCCAGCGTGGCAGCCACAGCAACCAGCGCAGCAGCCCGCAGGCAGAGGCGCCCATTCTGCCCTCTGCAGGAGGAGCTGGGCCCTCCACCATCCCTCCATTCAATCACGGTGGCCCGCTATCCGCTCGGCCCTGGCGTGCGACAGGTTCCCCCTGCCGCGGTCCCATGTTCTCGTCTGTCGCTCTGGCCAGTCGCGTTGCGTCCTGCCTCCTCGCCGGGCCCAAGTCTTGGCCCAATCTGCTCGTCTGCCCCACCCGCTCCATCCATGTCCCCCCCCCAACCCTAATCCCCATCCACTCCCCGTCCAGCGCCCAAGCCAGCGTGCACCCAGCCAGACTCCAGCGAGAGAACCCAGCGAGACCCGGCGCGGCCCAGTCACAGCCCAGCATTCTGGCCGCCTTTCATCTCTCCTCCTCCTCGCTTCACTCTCCTCCCTCTGCCTGATCGCTCCCTCTTTCCCTCTCCCTCTCATTGCATCTCCAGCACTCCCACCCTTCCTTTTCGCCCTTTCCCTCTTCCTCCCTTCGTGGTGCGTCTTCGTGTCGTCGCCGTCGTCCCTCGCCGCCGTTGCCATCGTCGCCATCCTTGTCCCGTCGTAATTCTTTTTTTGGTTCGACACCTGCCGCCAGAATTCATAGCCCTCGTCGCCGCATTCTCTCGACCCCATCTCCACACTGTCGCGATTTTTAGGGACGACCCCCCCAAAAAATACACCACCAACCACACCGCACACACACACACTCTCAGGATCAAAAGGAAGGCATTTCGGAAGGGAGGGCTCTCCGCCATCAAAAAGTCATTTTTAATCCTTGTATTCTATTTTGCGCACATACCGTCGTCCGTTTTTCGTTGCCCGCCGTCGACAAGCACCCGACCAGCTCGACCTCTTTCGACTTGACACCGCGCACACCCGGCACAATCTAATTTCCAGCATTTGGCGAGTCCTTTTCCTGCACGCACGCTCGACCACCATCATTCGGCCGACTCGAGGAGGAAACTCCAGCAGACACAGACGCTCTCGTTCTCGATCCCTCTCGCTGAGCCGGGTAAAACCGTTTGTCGTGCTTGCACACACACAGCTGCTCCGCTGCCGCGACGAGCCTGTGATCCGCCGACCCGTTTCTTTGACCAGGCGCCGACTCTTGCGTGTCGAGCAACAAAGCGCGACCTTGTGTGGCCTGTCTCGGTCCTCTGCACCCGTTGCTGGCGATTCGGTCATCATCCCGCTTTCCCTCGTCGCATCTTTGCCAGCCGAAGCTCCCGCCCGAACACTGGTCTGTCTCCGCCTCTCGCCACCGCCAACGAAGCACCCGCACCGCCTGGAAGCTGCCGCCTTCTCTTTGTGCGCTGCACTCGGCCCCCGTCAGTCGAAGCTGCCTGCCCTTCTGCAGTCGCCGAGTCCTCGTGCGAGCCCAACTCGTCCGACCTCCGTCTCTCTTTCTTCTGCCCATCACTTTTTTCTCGCCTCGACGCTCATTCAAGTCACCCAACTCTCAACAAACCATCCTTTTTTCGCGATTGTTAATACCAGCCTCGCACGCGTCTCTTTTTTCTCTCTCTCCGCCCGATCGGTTTTTGCAGCACCCGTTATTCGATTTCGATAGTCTGAAGCAAGGATTTCTCCGTATCTTATTTTTTCTTTCCGGGCCTCCGAGAGAGACCTCAACCAGATAGACTCTGCCGCCGCCCGCAAGTCGAACGTTCGACCACGTCTTCTTTCCCGCGGCGACTTTTTTACTTCTAATATTCGCACCGACTCTCCCGACAACGCATCGCGTCCCTTCGACTCGCCAACTTCCCGCCGGACGAAATTCGAAATGGACGCTGGCAGTCTCGCTCACATGTCTCACGCCGCCCCCTTCAACCAGGCCCACGGCCTGACCATGGGCTCCGGCCTCGCTTCTCGCCGGGGCGGCCAGAACATCAAGCCCCTTTCGTTCGACACCATCAAGTCGCCCACCGCTGGCGCCGCCGACAACGGTTTGCCCACCCCGCGCACCAGCCGCTCCCACCTGCTCGCTGGTCTCCGCACCGCCCCCAAGTCGGCCACCGCCGCCAGCTTCCCCAATCTCCCCTCCCCGACGGTCGCCCCGCAGGCCCGGAACCGCAACTCGATGGCCCCGGGCATGTTTGACGCCGCCAACTTGTACAACAACGCCCCCAAGACGTCGATGCCTCGCTTCCCCAGCCAACAGCAGCAGCAGCAGCAGCAGCAGCCCCAGCAAGTCCAGCAGCAGCAACAGCAGCAGCAGCAGGCCTACAACGCCATGGCGTCGTTCAACCAGCACTACACGGCCGAGCAGGTGCTGGCGCCCCCGCAGATCCAGCTCGACGAGGCCCGCGAGCACATCGATCCCAACCTGCACGCCCAGCTGATGTACACCAACGCCTACCTGTCGGAGCAGCAGCAGCGTCTCCAGCAGCAGCTGAGGGCTCTCCAGGCCGCCGCCCAGCAGTTCCAGGGCCTGAATCTCAATGGCCAGGCTCAGATGATGCAGCAGGGCTACCCGAACGTGTACCAGCAGCAGCTGCAGAACGTTCAGGCCATGATGGCTCCGGCGACTCCCCAGCCCAACGTCTACGCTGTCTACGACCAGGCGACGGGACAGCAGACGCTGTACATGGACCAGAGCCAGCTCCAGGCCCAGGCCCAGGCCCAGGCTCAGGCTCAGGCTCAGGCCCAGCTGAATGCTCAGCTCCACGCCCAGCTCAACGCCCAGCTTGTCAACCAGGCGCAGCTCGCGAGCCCGTACGGAAACGTGCACCAGCCCGCCCTCACCCCCCGCCTCCAGGTCTCGCCCCAGCCGCCCATGCCCGGCACCGCGGGCTTCCGCATCCCGACCCCGCCGCGCCGGTTCGACTCGCCCGCCGAGAGCGCCCACACCCCTCTGCCGCCTCCGAGCGCCAACGCCTTCCGCCGCGGCCATAAGAAGGCCCCGTCCGTCTCGAACAAGGCGCAGCTGTCGATCGCCACCAACGAGGACCCCCTCAAGTCGGCCGGGCCGAAGACCGCCTCGTTCCCGCTCACGCCGCTGACGGCCGGCTACGGACCCGGTCAGGGTCGTGCCGGTGAGCACCCTGTCCGCCAGCCCCGCAACCCGCCTTCCCTGGACGAGCTCAAGTCGAAGCCCACGGCCAAGCATGAGGGCAGCAAGAACTTCGTCACGCGCACTCGCCGCTCCGCCATCAACAACCTTGTCCGGGCCGGCCTCGAGAGGCGCAAGGAGGCGCGCAGCTCCGGCAGCATCAGCCCCATCTCGGAGAGCACCGAGGAGCTTGTCGAGACGCCCCTGACGGACAACGACAGCGACTCTGGCCGTAGCGGGTCGGGCAGCCTGATTGACCGTGACGAGTGCAGCCTCCCCAGCTCGCGCACTAGCACCGGCAGCTGGGGCGCCATTGGCTCGGACCGGCCGAGCTCGCGGCAAAAGGCGCACCGCGCCAGCGTCGACAGTGTGCCCTCGGACTCGGAGAACGCCCCCGGCAGCTTTGCCAGCCTACTCAAGGACGGCAACCGCGGCGCCGCCAAGGCCGAGGCCGACGTCCAGCGCAAGGTCCGGCTTGTCCTGACCAGCGCCGAGAAGCGCAAGCTCGCTGCCTAGTCGGCAATGGGATTCTGGGGATGGTGAGCTGGGGGAACCACATCTTACGCTAATTCACGATTATGCCCACGCCTTTCCTTCATCGACCCGGAGCTGGGGACCGTGTTTTCCGTCGGGGTCGGGTTGCAGCGCATCTCGCTCCCCAGGACACGTCCCAGCATACGGCTTACGAAGTTTTTTATTTGCCTTTCTTGAGATGACTGGATCCTGACGTTTTTTTGACAATCGGGTTGCGTTTGGGAAGCCTTGCTTTGAGTGCTTTTTTTTATGTTCTCATTCTCGTTTTGCGCAACAACGACGGGATTGACTTTGGGTTTTTTTTTTCAATGCATGTTGGGGTGGGACGGGGTAGCACAACACTGCCTTGGTTTTTTTCTTTTTCGTTTTCGAACCTTGACTTCGATTCTCGCCGGCATTGCATCGCCACATGCGGCTGCCGACCGGCCGACTTCCCATCACACTGGCATTTTTTTCGGCTCGCCAGATCAGATTCGATCGATCCTTCGATTCTTACGGTCCTTTTTTTGCGACTACACCGGCACCGAAACGACGAAACCAGGCATCATGAATGCCCTGCGAAGATTTTTCTTCTTGCTTTGGCTGCTCGGGAACAGACAGACTGGCAGACGGCCTGGGTTTTGGACGGACCGTTGGGCTTGGTTGGAGCATGGGGGGATATCGGGCCAGGTGGAGGTTGCTGGATGGATGGATGGATGGATGGGGGGATCAGGCTGATGCACAAGTGGAATTGGGGGGATCGATGGATTGGCTTTCTCCCTGTTGAGGGGAAGAGTCGACGAAGGAGGACATGGAATGGGTCGGGTCTTGGGTTTGGTGAGGGGGGATGGTTGCCCAGGTTCTTGGGAGGTCATCTGTCCATCTACTTCCGGCTCATGATGCCGCGAGATGGGAGACGGGCGCGCTGGACTCGAGATGTTGTCGAAAGACGGCTTTTAGTTAGCTAGCTTCCCTCCTTAGTCTTCCATTCATTGTGCATTATTTTGAGTCTTCCCGCGGGTGTCGTTGTGATGTCTTGGCTGTGATGTGTTGGTTGGTGTGTTGATGTGATGTTGTCTGGAGACTGCAAGCAGTTGCCCCTTTTCTCACCCATCGCATACGACTGTCCTTGTCCATGAGACCGAGTGGCTTGGGCCACGCTGCAGCTCACCTCTGAACTTTGAACCAAAGCGGTTGCCATGTAAATACGTATCATGCCCATGTCTCTGAGCGAGGGCTTTATAACCGCCAGAGAGACTCGGACCAGCCGAGCGGTGACGGGAGAGCTACCTACCTCCTGACCCATCTCATCAACACCTATGACCCATAACACCACACCCCCCGCCATCTCCGTAGATATCCTCGCCCCTCTTCTTACACC
>FTEL01003506.1_pt1 | contig 13119 bp, 10 predicted proteins | sample 1658911 | NCBI WGS metagenome assembly FTEL01 (sample SAMEA3914869, study PRJEB12502) | metagenome | biome: forest; material: soil | place: USA | collected 2012-03-12 | depth 0.1 m
CAGGGCGAATGTGAAGTCGGTTACAATGTTGACGGCACTGAACAGCAGGGCCAGGGCGATGACGACGCGGTCCGGGATGCAGGTGCCCGTCTGAGTGTAGTTGTCCCAGAAGTAGCTGACCGGCCAGCATTGGAAGACGCAGGCGAAGAAGAAGACGGAGCAACTGATGATGGTGACGGCCATGGCGCCGTGGAGGATCCACTTGTGCACGCGCTCGACGATGATGCGGCGGAAGAAGAAGGTGATGGACAGCTTGGTCAGCGTCATGGTAACGGCGTAAGACGGGTAGCAGAGCCACCACCACTGGACTTGTGTGTCAGAAACCGCGCGAGCTGGTTCGAGGACGCGAGGAGATGGGCTCCCGCTTACCTTTCTGGCCTCTGAGTTGGCTTCTTTGGAGAGGTTCGCCACATGCTGGCCGGTCCCGTGGGCGACACCGGAGAGGGAAAAGGAGCAGTAGCAGACAAAGCACGCCTGATACGAGTTGGGGCCGGTTAGCATCACAGGGGCTACTCTCTCGGTTATGACAGATCTGGCAAAAGCACATACTGCTGCGGCCACCATGAGCCAGTCATCGGTTCCAAACGCCTTGAGCAGGCGGATGCGGACAAAGCAACGGAGGCCGGTGGCGATCAGGGCCAGGACCAGCGCCGCGATGTTGACACTGGCGAGCTGCACGGCCCGGCTGTCCGTGGAGGACGCCATGCTGGAGTTGCTTCGGGACCCGGCACTCTGGTGAGTAGGAGACGGCGGGTTGTTTTGTATGTTGTGGGTGGTGCCGAGGTTACTGTACTTTGGCTGCTCCCGGCCGAGGTACGGTACCCGCAGCCGGCTGGGCAGTCAACGGTCGTAGGAATGGGTCGTCGTTGCACAAGAGAGCGGGAAGATGGAGGCCTTGAGGGGAGTATGTATGGGGATCCCCATGCCTGTTAAAGGCAGCAAGCAGGGCCAGTGTTGTCTCCCATGGACGGCAGGGTTCCGCTGCCGGGACTCGTTCAGTAGTTGCCAAGCTGAGGGTAGCGTGGGTGAGCCGACGGGGTGCGTCGGGAGCTAAACAAATCTAGCAAAAGCCACCTTGGGGGTGCTGCGTGCGCGCGGACCACCAGCCACGATGCAACACTAGGATGAAACAAGGCACATTGTCTTTATTATACTTGTACATCTGTACGGAGCACGAGGTTGGCCTGTGGGCGTGCGTGGAGAGGAGGCCAATGCAGACAGCCAGTCTCGAGCCAGTCCAGTCCAGTGGGATTGTGGCTGTCGAGGGCCCGAGGCACAAGAAGGGCGACTGTGGCGCCTGGATGAAGATTCTGCCCTGCTGTTGTCCTCCGGGAGTGGAGAGAACGCAGGGTGCAGACCGAGGAGCTGGGTCAGCCCCTGGGGGCTACAAGTAGCCCTGGTGCTGGTCTCGACAGATCTTGGCCCGGCAAATTCCCGGACTTGACAGATGCAGCCCAGACTCAGAAGAGGCATGGGGAGCTTGCCACAGTCCGGCACGTGTGCGGGCACCCAGACGAGCCAGACGAGCCAGATCACTTGAGGGCCCGAGGCAGAGCTTTTCAGTTTTCACACCATCTTTGCCACGCGAACCGGAGCAAACGATGCAGGGGGCGCTCCAGGGGCCCCGGCCCAGCCAGGTGGTTCGTCAGACTTGGTTCGGCATCGAGAGAGCCTGGGGCATCCCGGGCGCCCCTGAGGGTTCGTTGGATCAAAGTCGGATTCTGGCCGAGTGTGCTGGGACCTTCCCTGGGGACCTGGGGAAGACGGGACCGGCGTGGAAACAGGCGGGGTTTCCACGTGCTGTTGATGCCGGCTCGAGGCCGGGCATTGGTGAACGGTCGGTGGGTGTGGAGACGGCCAGGGGTTGGTGCTGGAGCCGGCGCAGATTGGTTTTGGCCTTTTGGGGAAATCGTTGAGGACGCGGAAAAAAGCCGATGTTGAAGAGCGAGGGAGCTTCACATGTCATGTTATAGGAAACCTCAGGCTCTCGCTAAGCGCACACGATCGCGCGCCGTGATTGGCTGCGACGGGCCGTGACTGGCCGCCCATCGGGCAGGAGACCCACTTGGGGCTGCGCTGATCGCTGGCTGGCCAGGCTCGGCGATGAGAGCGGGGTTTCCAGCAAAGCCAACTGTTCCTTCCAGGTTTCGGCACAGCACCGAGAGCTCTGTTTGTGCAAGTGGCGTCGATCAGGCAGGACCGTGCGCGCCATGTGCAACCGTTCCGCCCTGCCCTGGGAGCCTGGCTCAGTGGCTCACTGGCAAGTGCGGTTTCCGACAGTTGTTGGAAGGGCCCGGACGTGAATCTCCTGGGTCCTGGGATCCGGGAGAGGGGTGGGGGCCGCGCAATTGTCAATGCTGCTGATACGGATATCTGTTTCTCGACCACCCTCACGCTGCTGCCGATGCCCGTGATCACGTTTCTGAGATCTTCCCATGTTCCTCCCCTTCTTCACACGCAATTGCCGTATCGCGCACTGGCCTCTGCTTGGCTCCTGCAGTGCTGCTTGCCGTCGCCTGTGACGGTGTGACCTTCAGCGCTCCTCGGCAAGGCACAGTGACAGTGACCCTCGCCTCGAAGCCCCACAATACCCAACCGACGTCACGCCCAGCACGCCACTCATCAGCCACCCTCGAGTTCATGGCGACGGCTCAGGCCTTTTTGATGGTTTCTTCTTCATGTGCAAATCCGCTAACTCCTCCGTACTGTATCTCGTGTATGCATCAAGTCAACGCATCCTCCTTCTTGTTCTTCAAGGTCCATGCGCAGCCTAGGCATTGCGATGAGAGGCTCGAGGGAGGATGGCGTGATTCCTGGTCCCTAACCCTGGCGTTCAATCCTCTGGCAGCTGGACCCTGGACGGAGCCTGGTCACCCTGGTGGGTGGGTCGTCGAGAAGCGGAGCAGAGCTTGAACGACGTCGTGCCATCTCCAACATCTCGAATCAGTGAATCATCAACCTCGGCCACTGCCACTGTCCATCGGCGACGGCCCAACCTTTGCACGCACACCAAGAGTAAAATAAACGGAGAAGATAAGCGGTAATCAATAGCAAATTTGAGACCAACTGTCCGTCTCGCATTGCACAGCAGCAGCAGCAGCAGCCATGGCGTCGTCCCCTCCGATCACGGTCCCCAAAACAATGAAAGCCTGGCAGTACTCGACCACCGCGGGCGGCTTGGAAAAGAACCTGGTTCTTGCCGACGCGGTACCCTTGCCCACTGTGTCCTCGCGGCTCGGAGACGCCGAGCTGCTCATCCAGGTGCTCTCGGCTGGTCTCAACCCGGCCGACTACAAGGTGCCCGAGATCGGCTTCATCTCCCGCGCCATCATCCGTCTGCCTGCTACTCCGGGCATGGACTTTTGCGGCCGCGTGGTGCAGACCACAAGGACCGTCGACGACTTTGCCATTGGGGATCTGGTCTTTGGCCGCCTCGACCCCCAGCAGCACGGCACCACGGGCCCCTACATTGTTGCTCCCACCAAGTCGTGTGCCCATCTGCCAGAGGGCGTGAGCGTCGACGAGGCCGCGGCAGTGAGCGCGGCTGGCATTACAGCGTATCGTACGCGTTCTCCTTCTTCCTGCCGACAGAAGATGGACTGACAAGATCAAACAGAGGCCATCGCCCCCAACATCAAGCCAGGCGACAAGGTCTTCTTCAACGGCGGCTCCGGCGGCACCGGTACGCTCGGAGTGCAGATCGCAAAGATCTTGGGCGCTCATGTCACAGTGACCTGCTCCCCCAGCAAGGCCGACCTGTGCCGGTCGCTTGGAGCCGACGAGATCATCGACTACACCTCCACCGACGTCTGCGAAGCCCTCAAGGCCAAAGGCCAGGTCTTCTCCCTGGTCGTCGACAACGTAGGGACGCCCGAAGCCTTGTACAAGGCTGCCGACGACTTCCTCTTGCCCCACGGCAAGTTTGTTCAGGTCGGTGCGCCCATCAACCTGAGTGCCACAAAGTCCATCACGTCGAGGCTCCTGCTGCCCTCGTTCCTGGGCGGTGGAAAGCGCAAGTTTGAGTTCTTCCAAGCCAGGCACGTCCCGGAGGATCTGAAGCAGCTGGGCCTGTGGCTGGCCGAGAAGAAGCTGAGGGTCGTTGTTGATCAGACCTATGAGCTCGAGGATTTGCCCAAGGCCTTTGAGACGTTGAAGAAGGGGAGGAACGCGGGAAAGCTTGTTGTTCACATTGGAAAGTGAAGAAACGCTGGCTGTCGTCTTCTTGCTTGCGCGGTATTCATCCTTGGCGCATGGATACTAATTACGTGGTAATTCGGGCTGGCGGCAGTGGCTCTCTGCTGCCTGGCATTTAATGACCGCGCAAGGGAGAAGGGTGTGGTTGTCGAATCGTGGAACGTGGAACAGGGCACAGTTGGTTAATTAGTGGGATGCAGCTTGGTGTTCGGAGCGTTGAGCGAACGTCGTGCAGGTGGCAGCCGAGAATCTCTTGCTGCTTGCTTGGTGAGTTAACGGAGCCAGCCCAATTTACTGATTACTGAAGCAACACGTGAGATGAAACCATTGATATTCCGGGTTGACCACGCCAACCAACGGAGTGGGTGCCATTTCGGTGTTTGCCACCTCATTGACAACCTTTTTCTGGACCGCCGCGCGTTCGCGTTCGCTCTGCTGCCCCACCACTGGTTCCAGGTATTACAGTAGCTTAACGTATGTTTAGCTTTGTAATGACGCTATTGGAGTTTGTCTTGTCTTCCAAATTAAATACCACAGAATCTCTCCCTTCTCCTGCCACTTCACCCGTCTCCTCCTATCCACGCGGGGTTTCTAGGACCGTGATGGCACGGTCTATGATATTGTCTATCGTTTGGATGCGGTCAGGGTAAGGATAGGGCGGAGTTTGGAGAAACGGGGGCGCGAACCGTCGATGTCGAGAGCAGGCGGCAGTTGTTAGTGAGCTGGTGAGTGATCTCGCCCTTTTCTTTTGGAGGGTTGGAGGCGGCGGAGAGGAAAGAGAGGCGATTTTGTTCAAGCACCTAGACTGACCGGCAGTAAGGCTTGATTGATCGAAGAATAGCTCAGGGCCCAAAGAAGCGGGGGTTTGTTAGCGTTGAGGGGTGCGATGGATGAGAGGCAGAAGAGGAAGGATGATGCTAGATGAGGCTGGATGATGCTACTAGAGAGCGTCAACGAGGCTTCATATCCTCCCAGCAAGTCCTGGGCGATGCCAGGCGAGCTGGATCCAACCCACCCGCTGGCGTCTTCGCGGGCCAACATGAAGCAGCGGGCTATTTTCGGATCCAGAGCCAGGGTTTTCAAAGCATCTGGCGCACCGTGCCGCCATCGCATCTGTGGCCGCCATCGCGTTGCTCCGGTGCTCCCTGGTGGTTGCCGTTTGGGAGTTGGCTCAACTCAGTTGGGACGCTCCAACATGCCCCTTTCGGGCCGCAAGGGGGCAGGCTGGCCTGCGGCCGAGACGATGCATCTCCAGACGAGGGTGGCCCGCACACGGATTGGGCGGGCCGCGCGGGCCGGGCACCACGCCACCTTATGATGAGACGAGTCATGTTCCTTCCCGCCGTCTCGTCTTTGGCGGTGGCACAATGGGGCATTGCCGGCGCCTTCGGCCAGCCGGGGATGGCTGTGCAACCAACCGTTGGCCGTTGGCTGTCCGAGGTTGGTTGGTTGCTCCTACGCACCAGTGACGGGACGGCGTCCTCCTGTAACACATTACCTCTTTGGTACCTTGATCGACCGATCAGACTTCGTTCTGAATGGGCTCACGAAGGTATCTGCTTGCTGGCGGTAGACTCGGGGAAGCCAAAAGGTTCCTAAGTGCACGTATGCAAGTATCAATCGCAGATAATCATTGGCCACACCAGCAGATGAGGGCGGCGTGGTCCAACAGAGCCTCTTCCTCGACGTTGGGCCTAGTGAGATGAACTATGGAAGGATCGAGCCTCTCGCTCGCCTCGTGGTGGCGTACGGCGATCCTCAAGTGACCGTTGCCGACGCCGAGGGAGGGATGCCGTCGTAGCGGCGGAGCCCCCGTTATTGTAAATTACAATCGCGTCTCCGTGTCCAGCGGGCGCGGGCGACGACGGCCTTCGCGATCGAGGCAGGGATGATGAAGTAGCCGAGTTCCAATCCTTATACACACCCTCCTCTCCATCATGTTCGGCGGGCTCGGGCGTGCGGGCCTGCGCTCCCCCGCGGGCGAGCCATCTCTGGCGGTAAAAGTCCCTCTCCTCCTCGTCCAGCTCCGCCTCCAACACGAAACCGTTGAGCCTCGCCTCCCTCTCGTTCATCCAATGTTCCACGCCCTGCTCCTTCTTCGCCTCCTTGCTCTTGGCGTACACCTGCTCCTTGAACCCGGGCGGCAGGGCGGCGTGGTCTCCATAGCCCCTGAACACCATCGACTCTTCGCCAACGGGCACGATGACGATGCCGTAGCGGAGGTCTGGGAGCGGCGGCCCGCCTAGAGAGACGATGTAGCTGGACGAGGCGAGAAACTTGCCCAGCTCGAGGGCGCGGTGAGGGGGGAAGTCGGACGGCAGGGTGGCGGCGGCGGCGGCTGACACGGGCCCGGCGCCGAGGCCCATGTCAGCAACCTCGGCCTCATAGTCGTCGTCGTTGCCTTCGTCGTCGTCGAGGGCCCGAGTGCTCGCCTGCTCGCCGGTAAATGCGCTGTTGCCGTGGGTGTGGTAGAGCGACCGGGCCTCTGGCCGGAACCTCACGGCCTCGAGCGTCTCGTCCCGCAGTAGCTGGAACTCGCCGTCGCGGCTCCACTCGGAGCCGTGACGGGCCTGGCTGGGGGTCGAGGGGGCGGGGGCGCCGTTGCGCTGGACCAGCTCGTTAGCGTTCGTGTTGTGCGCGCGTGGCAGTGGTTATGGTTGCGGTCGGGCAAGAGCAGGATTAATTACCGTAAAGATGTCTGGATCCCGCTCCTCGACGTACCGCATATATAACGCGAAATTCTCGGCTGCTTGCTTTTCCCAGGCCTCATGGCTGGCGAGTTCAGACTCGGAGAAGCCGCGCGGCGACGGGACATCGGGAACCAGGATTCGATAATCATCATCAGGTTGTCGTTGGTGCGGCTGCGAAGTCGAACCGCGGCGTGTCACGGCATTCGCATTCGGGGATGGACTGGCCGTGCTGGACATCTCGGACGGCTCGCCCTCCTGCCGTCGGTACTCCTGCCGGAGCTGGTGGAGGGCTCGACGGGTCAACTTGGCGGTTGGTCCCGGGACGAGTTGGGCCCCTTCTTGGGCATGCAGCCCCGCCGCGCCGTCCACCGCGCTGTGCGGCATTTGCTGGCTCATGTTGGGCCGTGAGGAGCGAGGAGTGAGGACGGGGAGGCCTGACGAAAAGCAGTGATGATCGGGCTAGGCGATGACTCGTCGTGGGCAGCCTGAAGACCTGGGGGGCAGTTGGAGTCGCAGACAAGATGGGCGTGTGGTTGTGGTTGGGGCCAGCGTCGGCAGAGCCGGGCAGGGCAGGTTTGTTTGCCCGGGGCCAACGGCGCCAACGGCGGCAACAGGGCCAACAAGGCCAACAGGGGTGAGCCCCATCCCATCATGCATGCGCGGGGAAGGGGCGAGGCGTATGGCGTGTTGTTGATGACCACCTTTCCACCACAGCCCGCCAGCGGTTTTCTCTTCGTCGGCGACGATTGGGTCAAAAGAAATGGGAAGGGCGTTCCTTGGCTTCCCGCCGACTATCGGGCAACATGTGTGGCGGTTTACGGTTATACACTCAGCCTAGGACATGTCTCTAGCCAAGTGACGTTCTTTCGGTTTGCTTTTGCAGAGTAATGGATTTCTACAATCGTTGTAATGTCATATATATTCTAATATCTCTGCTTAAGTGAAGGGCATGGGAGCCATATCTGCTTTATGCTATTTGCTTTTCGCCACTTAATTTTGTAGTTCCCATCGATGATACTTGCAACTTCTTTAAGATTAGCTGCCGCCTGTCATAGGCCGCGACAAGCGACGGAATATCCACCTGGTATGACGCAGTTTCAGCAACATAAGATATAGGGCGCAGTCGTCAACGGACAGGGCAACGCTCTCCAGGCCGCTTCCTTTAGAGGCTACACAGAGATCGTCCAGATGCTAATCACTGAAAAGGGTGCAGACCTATGAGAAGATAAAGACGAAGGGTAGGCAGATTAGTTAATATTCCCTGCTGAAGGTAACTTGATGCAGCTCTAGTCTACTGAATGTTGCTAAGACGGTGGACGGCACACGATCACAGCCGCGTCATGTTCTTCCACCACAACGGCGTCAAGCCCGACTTCACGCGAATCACCGAGCCAGACTCGGGCATAGTCGCCACCGATGAGAAGGGCAAGCATCTTGGCATGTGGGAGGACCCGGGCTGGATGATTCGCGACTTTGGCCGGGACGTCGAGAAGGCGCTCTGGCAAGACTCGACGAGATTTACTGCCACCCTGAGATGGTGCGGTTTAAACAGTTGCGAAGGGTGTGTTTGAGGATGCAGGCGATTTATGGAGAAGTGTAGTCTAGCTGAAGGTTGGGAGAGTTGAGGGATGGCTCAGGCTTTGGAAGGGGGAGTAGTGACTGGGTTGATCTTAAGTCATTGAATCTGGAATCGGTGCTTTTTGTTTGCTGGTAACCTGATATGAGCAGCCTGTGATTCGATAACGATATGGGCGAGATACTTGCTGCTGCAACCGATACTCAAGACGGAGATCTTTTATATTCTCTCTTTATGTTGAAATTTCAACCTGTTACCGTTGGCCTCTTCTCACAGTGATTCCGCCTTGAGCCGCGAAGCTTAGTCTGCCTCGTTGTCTCAGCCGCAATCCGGAGACACCTCCCCCGAAGCGATTCCGTGTTTCGAACCCAGGAACCCGGTTCAGCCTTTACAGGGAGTGGCGTCAAAAAGCCGTCTTGCTTCCGTTGAGAAGTCAACTGCGGAAACACAGGCTGAAGCCAAGGGAGATAGTCAAGGTATCTAAGGAAGCAAGGTGTAGTTGTTCGAGAGTACCCGCTGTCACTGATGATGGCTTCAGTTTGATCATGTCTTGGTGATACCTGGGTCTCTGTTATTTCCGTGAGTTTGGATGAAAACGGGCAAGCGTGGCAGGGTATTTTGATTAGGAACCAACATACCTGGGAGGCTGGGACCTGGTTCTCAAGCGTGTCCCCTCCCCACCCCATTCACCCTCATTACGGAGTATAGCCGTAACATCCCCAACAGCCAACAATGGGAGCCCACTCCAGCAGGAGGAGCCGCGGGCCGCCCACCAACGGCGCAGCCAACAGCCCCCTTTTCGAGTGTCTGCCGCCCGAGCTGCGGCGGCGCATCCTGATCGACGCCTTTGGCGGCCGCACCCTCCACCTCCAATCTCCCTGGCACCCGCCCTGTGTGTGCCGCCGCTCCGAGAATACCAGCCCTGCCGTCGACAACTGCCAACGAGACAGGGGCAATGTACACGCCAGGGGGAAGGCAGAGGGCCCGGGATGGCTGATTGGCGCCATGGGCTGGCTGCTGTCCTGTCGATTGGCGTGAGTCTTTTGTCTTCCACATGAAGCTGGTAGACCGCCGCCGCTGACTGGTGCCGTCTAGATACGCCGAAGGCGTCGAGGTGCTCTACGCCACCAACACGCTCCACGTTGTTTCCAAGGGCGTGGTCCCGAACCCGTTGGCGCCCCATGTTCCTGCACGGCACTTTGTCTCGGTCACGTCTCTGGAGTGGGTTGTGCAGCCGGGGTTGTGGCGGACAGATAATACGTACTACCTGAGGGAATCCCTGAACACGTTGCGTACCGTGCTGCCGAACCTCCGGAGCGTGTATATCGGGTTCTTGTCGTTTATGGGTTTCGGGGTTCACGAGGCCAGCCGCGAGGAGAAGTTCTTGGTTTACACGGAACGAATACTGGAGCCGCTGGACATGTTGGTCGATGCGGGTTTTGCGGATGGGTTGAGAGAGATGGAGATTGGGGTTCCTATCAGCGCCGTTTGGGAATACCGCATGGTGGTGGGATCGACCTTGAATCCCCGTTCTGCGCCGGACTGGATAGTTTGGGCGCCGAGGTCGCGCGTCTGGCGCTCGGTCGGCACGCGAGGGTACTGGGTGGGCGAGACAAATGACGATGTCACAGATTGGTGGATTGTGCATTGCTTTGGGACATAATTAAGCACCTACCACTACGGAATACGCAGGTCCACGCAGACACATCCACCTTTGCCGGGCCTTTTTGACCCTCCCGAAAGTCCTCGCAAGCTTCTGTCGTTGCTCTCCGACCCGACTGTCGATGAAGCGCTGGTGCCGGAGAGATATGTTCAAAACAGACAACTGTACGAACAGAACGCGCGGGCATACACTGCGCAATTCGCTGGTACCTCCCAGTGCCTAGAGGCCTGAGACCAATTTTTCCTGCAACCGTACGGCTTAAAATATGTGTCTGAGCTTACTCCTGCAGCCGGCTTGCGACAACTATTTCACTTTGAGCCGGGCTATCGAAAGTCTACTGCTAGCCCCAGCACTGAGACATTAACGTCGTGGATCATAGACCCAGGGGGGAGAGATGCGCGAGAAAGGGAACGGAATCCGAAGTTCTCTAGCAGATGATTATGGTCGTATATGTTGGTCATGTGGTCGCACCAGCTAACAGGGGCGACTGACTAAAGGGTGATTTGGCGTTCTCTCGCAGGTGGATGGGAAATTGATACTGTTGCGAAAATATCCATTGAAGTGTCTAGCAGCGTTCAGGATGGTGTAAAATCTCACGATGGGTTTTATTTCTTAGGGCCAGTTGTCAGGAATTCCACGGTTTACCCCTTTTCCACTCACGCTCTACCCAAAGCCCATCCAACCCACAGCTACAAACGAGCAGTACAAACTAGCACTACTGCTACCTGCTTCTTATACTTTACAGCCCAAAGTACTTCATGTCATCGCTACCGCGGATTGGCACGGTGTGTCCGACGCCTTGTGCATAAATGCCCACCAAGTGGTCGCCCCAGGTGTAGGTCGTGTACTTGGATTGCGGGGAGTTGGCCGCGGTGGAGTCGGGCTTGGTGTAGTCGTAGCCAAACACGCCGCACCACTGCTTGATGGTCTCGTTGTAGTTGTTCGGGTTGAGCGTGGTGTCCGACGAGCCGTGGTAGATTTGCATCTTGGGGCGCGAGCCATTGTAGCCGGGATACATGTCAGTAACCATCTGAAACGGCGTTAGTCACTTGATAAAGCTCAGAATTGCAAATCTGCCGTTGGAAAAGGGGCCGCAGATGGCGCGGTTGCTGCTCACCTTGGCCCACACCTCGGGCGTGCCGCGGGCCTGGCCGTTGGCGCATGAGTTGTTCCAGGCGTCGGCGCCGCCGGACTGGCTGTAGAAGCACCCAGCAGCGGTGCCCGAGTAGACGATTCCTGCTTGGAACATCTCGGGATAGGTAGCGGCCATGACATTCTGCACTCAGAGGTCAGCTAAAGTCTCGACATCAAGCCAGAGGCGTCCAGCTTACGGTCATCATGGCACCGGACGAAGAGCCCGTGACGAACACCTTGCTGGCGTCGCCGTTGTACTTGGTCAACGTGTAGTTGACCATGTTGGCAATGGAGTTGCTGTCGCCGCCGCCGAGATGGGTAAGCGCCGCCTTGGACGACACATCCCAGCAGGTACCGCTGTAGGGCGACTCGGGGTAGATGACAATGAAGCCCTTCTGGTCGGCAAGCTGGGCATAGGGAGAACCGCTGTAGTATCCCTGGGCAGTCCCGGTGCAGTAGTGGATGGCCACAATGACGGGCGGCTTCGCAGCGAGCTTGCTTGGCACGTAGATGTACATCTTGGTGTTCGAGGTGTTGGCCCCGAAGCCAGTGACCTGGGTGAGAGCAGCCTGGGCGCGCTTGAGCGGCGCGGTCGGCTCCACGAGCTCATCGAAAACGGGGTGAGCCATGGCGCTGCCGGCGATAAGGCCGAGCGCGGCCGAAAGCTGAGATAGGAACTTCATGGTTGGCCTCTGTCAGTGAAAGACTGGGATAAACGTGTCTTGAGAATGTGTGTGAAGCTTCTTGGCTCTCTAGAGCACGGGAGAGACTGCATAAGTACTCTGGCCGCGTTCACAGGCACGGAGAGGGCCACGGCAGCTGCGTCAGCGCCGGACTCGGACCCCCGCGGCGATCATATCGCGATAAACTTCCCTTCCTCCGCTACCACCTTGTCGGTGGTAGCTCTGGGGTTGGCGGCTATCCGGTATTGCTTGCCACGGCCTCAATGGCATGGGGAAAGATGTAGATCCAATCAGGAGCGGGTCGGATACTATTCGAGGTTTTACCCGGACAGGGTCCTAGCCCTGCTGTCCCCGGATTTTGGCTTCGGGATTCGACAAGGAAGAAAACAAGGAAGGCATTCGGCACCGGCAAGGACTCCCTTCTCGAGACTGATCCTCAACTATACTGGTTACAGGCGAATCTTGTTGGCGAGTGTGGCGGGCTCTCTGATTTCGTGCACTTCTGCGTAGAGACCTTGCAAGGGCGGCAGTGCTGATCAGTAGGTACCCATATATGTAATAGATGATATTGACCCAATTTGCCGAACAGAATCCCGTTAGCAGGGAATTTGCTTCTCTTGGAAGTGCAATTGGGGCTCAGCACCCCAGTACTTGGCGTTTCACAGGCCGTGAAGTTGTTTCCTGTTCTCCAGATTTTAGGTGCGTTCCCCATCGGATCGCCAAGGCTGGGAAGGGAATTCCAAGATCACCATCATCAGGACCTGCAGTGAGAATGGGGGTGTGTCAGGGGCGAGGAGAGGGGCGGGGCATCCTCATTTACGCGGTCCGCCAGGTTCCAATATGGCTGAATCGAAACTGAAAGGAAGGCCTGGCTCCGCAATTCGGGGATTTTCTGTATCCGCATTAAATCTACGGGCAGCGGCTGTGGGTAAGCCGCGCGAATCATGGACGAGCCTTCATCAATCTTGGCGCCGTGTGCCGACCACGAAAGCGGTTACAGTCCACTTACCGAGGTAAACAACATCTCCAACTCGGTACGGTATCCAACACCTGACATCAAGAACGAACATCACTCTTCCTACCATGATGATCAAAGTCCAAACGAAACCTTTCACCCACTTATAACTCCCTCCACGCGGCCCGCCGCCCAACACCACACCACACCTACGAACCCAACCC
>FTEL01003936.1_pt1 | contig 13113 bp, 10 predicted proteins | sample 1658911 | NCBI WGS metagenome assembly FTEL01 (sample SAMEA3914869, study PRJEB12502) | metagenome | biome: forest; material: soil | place: USA | collected 2012-03-12 | depth 0.1 m
GAGGGAGTTGTGCCCGGGGGAGAGGTGGGTGATGGGGGGGCGCGGCTTACATCACAGGTTTGGATGGCGCAGATATCGCAAGGGCGGGTGGTGCTGGGTTGGCAGGTAGTGCTGGCGAGGTCGTCGAGCCCGTCTTCGGGGATGGGGTCCTCGCTGCCGAAGCGGTGGAGACGGAGCTTCTTGGACTCTGCGGTGTCGCTGGTGAGGTCGATGTAGTGGAGGGCTGGTTCTTGGGAGATGTCGGGGGCCACGGCGGAAGGAGCGCCGCCTGTGGGGTTGATAGATGATTCGGGAGCCTTGTCGGCATGTGTCTGGGTCTTGGCTGCCGTCGCCGCTGTCGTGGATGCGACAGCAGTGTTGGTTGTCGCTCCCACGAGCAACGAGCTCTCCTCGGGAGGGGGGGTGCCTGTTGGTCGTTCGACGTGGTACTGTCGCATCGTTGGGTCGGCGGTTGTTGACTTTGCCTTGGACTGACTGCTGCTTGTCCCCTTCTGTTTTGGCCGCTTCGCGCGGAGCAGTAGCTTGCAGAGTAATCGGTAGCCGAGACGACACGCGGCGACGGGGTGATCCAAGGCCCACATGGCGGGGGTGAGCAGCCAGAGGATAGCTCTCACAAAGCAACCATGCCGCGCGGCACGACTCTGGCCCGGCCTATTTGCACTTGCGTTATTGTAGCCATACCGGACAGGCGTGTACCTCCGGTCAGGTATCGAGGTCAATACCCCGGCGAGGATGTTAATGATGCCCGTCAACCCGTAGAGGATCCTGCCAGAACCATTGTCAGTTTTGCTGGGTCAAACCTGACTGACAGGGCGGCGGCTTACACGACGGCGATAGTAACGGCCCAGGTCTCAACCATGCTGTGGCATAGGTCGTTGGGCGCACCAAAATCTTTAAAAGTGGTTCCGTTGACTGCCAGGAAGAAGTTGCGCCCGTCGGTGCCGTTCCTCCAGTCCACCGCGCCGCCACAGGCACTGTACGTGGTCGGCAGGAAGGCGGCCTGTTTGGCCACGCTGACTGCTAGAGTTATTGCAATCATCGAGTCCATGAGGCCGAGGAAGACCAGCAGCCAAGAAACACAGACACTGCAACCCACGAACATGATAAAATTCCAGGCGAATGCGAAGATGCCCTATGATCCTTGTCAGCTCCGTTGCTGTCAAGGTGCCGTTCCCACTTCGTTGCTCTTGGGTGGTCAACTTACCCATCCTGAGTACATGGATAAGCCATAGAGAAATTCCCTCCCGTTTGGGATAACATCGAAGAGGCCAGTTGACTCGAAGTCATTGACGCTGTCGTAGAGGGCGCGGCCGTTGAAGCCCACCATCCCCAAGGGGATGTGGCAAACAAAGCGAATGGGGATGGACCATGCTCCCGCCATATCATGAAGTACTCAGAGTGGGCAAAGAGTAACCTGCAGCACGTTCTGCCGAGCACAGCGGCACAGCACCGCGGGGACGGCGGTAGGATATCATGCAATGCTGATGCGGACCGCACGCAGGCAGGCTCTCCACCTGAGCCTTCAGGACCCTCGGTGTCAACCTGGGGAAGGTGGGGGGCTATCATGCGGCTCAAGAGTAAGCCCAGGCCATCCGTTTGCGGTTGGGCAGCCCGCGCTAATGCCGGCTTTGCATGGGGGGCGGGACCGCATCGCACACAGCCACGTATTGGGTCGGCCAGACTCGGGGGCTCTGCCAGGCAGACTTGTCGCAGCCTTGCGGTGGTAGACCCAACCAGAAAGTGGGAGCAAGCCGGATGGCCTCTCGGGTACTGCCACGACCTCTGACGGACACGAGAAACGTGATCGGGGTAAGCAGCCAACCACATCACCCCAGACAGCGTCCTTCGTCCCACGATAGCATCGTGCAAGCGAGGGGTTTACTGCCCGCGCAGCAGCGGTCTCGTGGTGAGTCCGATCACTAGAGCAAGGCTGCATTCCACGGCTTGCACTGTACACACGCTATCTCAGCTCGGGTCATCCATCCGGGAGTCATGCTCACCGAGCCTCAAGGCTCACCGAGACTTGATTCACATGCCAGGTTTCACTTCACAGCCACACTTCCGCCTACCCGAACTACTACCACCGCCCCACAACCAAACCTCGCGCAGGTTAAAGTCTATTTACTCTTACAAGTTAAGTCTTGCAGCCCGCGTCTAAGATCATGGACTGGTTTGCCCCCATTTACCCCGTTTACGTCCATAATACAAGCCATTTTCACACCACCGAATGTCGCTCGGCTTGTTGTCTCTCCTCAACACCAAAAGGAAAAACACACTCACACCCCAAGCACTTGCGCTCCGCCGACGCGAGGAACCTCAGCGCGTGCAACAAAAGGAAAATACGGATTCCTTCTTGGGTAGGAATTCAACGCGGAAAACGAGAAATGCCCCGGGTATGGTTACATCCGGACACAGAAAGGAAAATACTCACACTGCCCATTGCTGCAGCGAGACATGGGTGGTGGTGAAGCAAGTCGATATATTCTTGCGAGCGGGCTTGGTGCCAAACTTGGTTATGCCGCGGATATAGATGATAGGACTCGGAGTTGCCATTGGGTTTGGCCGGGAGTAGCTGGGTAGTTAGGCTATTAAAAGAACTACGGCACAAGGAGCGGGCTGGCAGAATATAGAGTACGTAAGACGATGTAGTTCCTGTCATTCTGTGATGGGGCTCTCAGGCGAGCACTCCGACGCAACCACCGTGCTAGTAACCTTTTCCGCGGTTTCAGCCAACCGGAACGTTATTGGTTCCTCGCGACCTCCGCTGGCACGGAGCAGCTGTGCTACGGCCGTGTGTCCTCTGTTGAGGGCCAATCCAAGTGGTGTCCAGCACGCTTTCAAACCATACTCTGGGAATCCACCCTCGGGATTCACGTCGATCCCGTCTGCGGCGAGGAGCATGCGCACCACACCCTCGTGTCCATCCATAGCGGCATGGCTGAGCGCCGTATTCCCCTCATTATCCCGTGCGTTGATATCAATTTGCTCTGTGGCGAGGAGCATGCGCACCACATCCTCGTGCCCATCCATCGAGGCATGGCTGAGCGCGGTATTTCCCTTATTATCCCGTGCGTTGATATCAACTTGCTCTGTCGCGAGGACCATCCGCACCACATCCTCGTTCCCATCCACAGAGGCATGGGTGAGCGCTGTACGCCCCTTGTTATTCCGTGCGTTGATATCAATTTGCTCTGTCGCGAGGAGCATCCGCACAATACCGTCACGACCCCAGAAAGCTGCTACCATCAGCGGTGTCCACTCGGCGCTGTCGGTGACATTAATATTCACCCTGCCCGTGGCGAGAAGCATCCGCACGACGCCCTCGTGTCCCTGCCCGCAGGCTTTGAACAGCGGCGTGCGCGAAAAGTGATCGCGGGTTTCAACATTGACGTCAACCCTGTCAAGGATCGCGCGCACTACGCTTTCGTGCCCGTTACGTGCGGCATAGAGCAGCGATGTCCCGCCGGCCTCGTCAACGGCGTTGACATTGACGCGGCCGGTAGCCAGGAGCAGCCGGACGGAGCTCTCGTGGCCGCTTTTTGCGGCGCAGATGAGCGGAGTACAGTCCTGCCACCCACGCACATCTGGATCAACTGGCACAACGGCGGGCTCAGGGTCACCGCCAGCAGCAGCGCCGGGTGGCGCGACCAGCAGCAGCTGCTGGAGGGCGCGCTGGAGGCCGAAGTGGGCCGCCAGGTGCAGTCCGCGCATCCTCCTCGGGCTGGGCTTGAAATTGAGATTGCTTAGCGGTTGGGCCGCCGCGTCCACGTGCCCGCTGAGCTGCAGGAAGGCCATGACGTCACGGCAGGCGGTGTCAGCGTTGCGGGTATGGTGTCCCCAGTACTCGGCCGCATAGTAATACAGGGGGTTCTCCGCGCCGCGTTTCACGTAGTCGTCTAGGGAGTGGCAACGGCCGCCGGCAAAGGTCTTATACGAAAGGTGCCTGGCGCAGGTTCGTGCAATGTCGAGCTGGGCACCGGGGAACCAGCGCGCCTGCGTCTGGTCGAAGTACTCCTGCGTGGTGTAGTGCACCAGGCGGATAATGCCGGTTTTGCCGGTTTTGCTGTCATCCGAGTTCACTGTTACCAGGCCCGCGCACACCGAGACCATGACCTCCGGCTCGAGCAGGTTCTCGGCATCGAGTTCGTTGTCGCAGGAGCCGTCGTTCGAGGAGCTGTCGTCGTCTGAGTCGCTATCAAATTCAACGGCCAATGCGTGCTGGAGCTCCAAGACGGTCAGCGGCCGCCGCGCGCAGGTTATCCACGATAGTACTCTCGTGGCGAGGTTCCGCAGGTCAGGCAACTGCGCGTTGATCTGCTCCATGGCTTCGTCGTATGCGCCGCGCAGCACCTGGAGCTTCTGATCCTCGCCTCCTGTCTTGCGGGCTTTTTTCTGAACCCGGCCCAGCGCCTTCTTGATTGTTTTGGGCGTGGTCTTGTCGCGAAGAGACTGAAAGAATAGGATGGCGAGGAGAAACCTTGGGGGTAAGGGTTAGCACTCTATACAAGCCAGGAGAGGTGGTCGCACTTACATCCCGTCCGCAGCATCCGCAATCGAAGCCACAATCCTGTCCTGCAGATCCTGACTCCGCGCAACGAAGGGCATCAGCTCACCCATATGGCCCTGCAGATAGCGGCCGACGTCTTCCCTGCTCGCCTGGATCTCCAGCGAGGGGAAGCCACTGAACTTGCCCACCACGTCCGGGATTGGCCTGCACGTCGCAAAGAGCCTGATATTGGCCACGGAACACAGGCCCAAGAGATTCGACACCAACCTCCCGCGGCAATCCTCGACCGACGTACACTCGTCCAGCTCGTCGACAACGATATACACCTTGGCGTATTCGGCCGCCACGGACCGGAGAGCCGCGAACACCTCGTCGAGCGCAGGGCGGGTATCCTTCGGTTTGTTGTCGTAGAGGGCTTTCACAGCGGCGGGCAGCGGCGGCCGGGCCGCGGCCAGCTGCTTGAGCAGATTGTTGACGAGATCGTCCAGCTTCTGCATAGCGTGCCGGCGAAAGTTGCAGTAGAGGTAGGCGACGGCCACGTCGGGGTCGTTACGGAACTGGGCATGCAGATGGTCAATCACCGTGGTCGAGAGGATCGTCTTGCCTGCGCCAGGGATGCCGGGGCAGAAGAGAACTGCTTTCCTATCGGCTGCCATCCTGGGGTGACAGTTAGTTTCTAAAATGCATAGTAAATCGCCGGGGCAGTAGGTTGATACGCACCACGTCTTGAACTCATCCGAATCAAGCAGCCACTGCCCCGTCCCAGGCTGGCGCCGGCGCAATAGATCATGAAACTCAGGAGCATAATCTTCGGGCGCGAGCCAGTTAAGCACCTTCTCCCTCTCGCGGCTGGCCCTCGCCTCCTCCTCGCGGTCATCCTGGCCGTCGAAGCGCCCGCGCAGGTGGTCCAAGGCGCGTGACTGGGCTAGGTTCTGCTGTTGCTGCTCTCGGCGGCCGTCTCTGACTTCCAGGTGCGTGCGTACGACCGTGGAGGCCACATCGATCTGCAGCAGCTCGTTGAGCGCAGAACACCGCCGGCGCAGGTCTTCGACCGCCTCCCGCGTCCTGGATGCTTGGAACGCGCCCTTGAGACGCTCCCACCCTAGTCGGTGGTGGCCGCTGCCCTTGGCCCGCTTCTTTAGGTCGTCAACCAGGTTCTGGAGCTCGCGTTCGCAGGCGGTACCAGGTCTGGCAGGGACGTGGTGTCGCGCAGCGGGTCAAACTCAGAGAGGAGCGCCGAGCGGCGGCCGAGGAAGGCGTCAGCAAAGCGCGGGTCGACGAGGATGTTTGTGTTGGTCTCGGACAGGATCGTCTTGAGCGTCTGCAGCTCGAGGATGAAGGTGCGAGCCTCGGACGGCGCGTCTTTCCAGTCGAGGCCGAGTTGTGTGGTCAGCTGGATCAGCTGGGCGGCGACGCCGATGACGCCGATGAGGCCGAGCGGTTCTGCCATATTTGATTTGGGGTGGGGATTTGGCAGCGGTCGGTCTTGACAACGTCCACCTTGTACGGAGTACCCAGCTGGTGTTGGGGGCGAGGAAAAGCGAGAGAGACCGGGGGGAAGGAGCGGGGAAGTGGGAGCCTTGTCCTCACAGTGTGGCGCAGGGACGACCGAAACAGTCGGGTACCAACTTGGGCATGCCGCAGCTCGCAGACTGCGGCCTGGCGACTGGCTGGTTGGTTGTGAGCCGGGTTGATATGCCCCTCAGCTCAAGTCGAGCACGTTACGGCTTCGATTCGTCCGTCTTCAGCCTTACACGTGATAAAGGTTAGATCGGTACTGAAACCTTACGGCACCGCTCCAAGACGAGACCCCCAAATGGTTCAGGGTCCTCATTAGGTGAGTAGAGTGAAGTGCGAATATACCCATGCTGTTAAACTTGGATTCCCATCGTCCTTTTTTCTTATTTTAGAAATCATTGACCCTTTCCAGAGGTGAGCAGTGGACAGAGCGGGTTGTCCCATTTCGCTCTGGGCTCTTGGGCATGCCATAACTTGTGGTGCATTTTTGGCAGTTTACCTAGGTAGGCTGTGTTTGGTTTTTACAGAGCGCTGGGCGCGGCCGATAATGATTGAAACCCGAGACAGCGAGCGGTTGGCTCGCACCCCCTTGGGCGAGACGCCCCCCTTCTCTTCCAAGTTCCCCCTTTACCCGCCCCAAATGAACCACCCGTTGACATTTCGCCTTGCCCACAACGACAACCGGCGGCGAGCGGCATGCCGGGTACGCTATTTCCCGAGCCAGCTGAGCCAAATCGCACCAGACCACAGGTCGAACTTTTCCCTCTAACACAAAGAGGCCTCTCAGTCTCACGGCAGTGGCCGACCGGCTCCATTCACGATGCCACCTTCCCGGCCTCGCCACATCGCTACCAGAGAACGAACCCGGGTAAAGACTCAGAGGCTCGCCAAGCTTGAGCAAGAGGCCTGCGCTTGACCGACCGCATAACCAACGAAATGATATTCGGCCAAACCCTCTCCAGTCTCCACCACAACCGTTGAGCTGAGATGGAGACAGTTTAAAACGAGGCGACTCTGCTGCCCTTCCCAGGGAGCAGGATCATCCTTGATCACCACGGCTCGCTCGACTGCATCACCCTCCACGACCTTCACAGACAGCTGCCTCGTCGTCATGGGGTATTTTTTGTGGAAGTTGGCCGCCTTGGGCCTCGCCGCCAGCGCGCAGCAGACAGCCCCAGCACGGCCCAACATCGCCAACCAAACCTTCGAGGTCGACGTCGTGTTCCCGCGCCCCCTCTGGGAGACGTACGCCAAGCACGAGTTCCAGGTCTTCAAGAAGGACGAGATCATTCCCCTTGTTCTCGCAGTGCAAAACCTCACCGAATGGAGAATCGGCAACAACACCGTCGACTGGTACTGGACCATCTATTCCCACGCCGCCGAGGATCTGAAACCACTCGACCTCCTTGACCAGGGTAGATTCGAGATCCCTGAGGACGGGAAGTCGGGCCCGGTCTTTCTAGTCGCCGCGACCAACTCTTCCACGTGGTATCCCGAACGCAGCTACCCCACAGCCAAGCTGCCCAGAGAGCAAGGCGACACCTTCTCGTTCCAGTGGCGGATGGGCTTCGAGTCGCCCAACTTCCATTGCACGATGCATTTCGACTACGACAACCGCACGACGCTGTTCAGCCACAACATCGCCTCGAGCTTCTACGTCCTGGACGACGGCGAGCACCCCGCCGGCAGCCGCACCCCCGACGAGGTGGCCATCCCCCAGGCGCCGCACTGCCCGGAGTCCAACGGCCTCTACCACGTCTACGCCAGCCCGAACGTGACCGAGACCGAGTGCCCCATCGAGGTCACCACCGTCCTGCCCCCGACGCCCGCCCCCGAGGCAACAAACCAGGGCAACCCCTGCGCCGCGCAAGTCGACGACGCCATCGCGAGCAACATCTCGAGCCGCGTGGCGAGCATCACCTCGATTTGGATATCGCGGACGGCCGTCCCGACTTCTGCGACCCCGACGCCCACGATCCCCACATCCACGAGCAGGGGGTTTGCGGGGGCTGCTTGCCCGGTTCAGACGGCGATGGCGGCGGCAGCGGGTTTGCTTTGTGGGTTTGCGCTTTCTTAGGGGCATGTTTGGGGGACAGATAGACGCCGGGGTTGATGGACTTGGAGACTTCATGGCAATCATAATAACATCGTTTGAACACATCAGTCTTGGCCAGGCATCATGTTCTAGTGAACCGTTCATCCTCGTCTCTCAGTGTGGCCATAACAGTAACGACACAACCGCGGGTTAGACGAGTAGAAGTCATTGACATTAAGAGGGAAACCAGCAGTCATTATTCTATACACACAACCGAATCGAACCCCATCATGACGTTACAGCCCGCTCGGGCATGCTATCCCTCCGAATATCTCCCATTCCTTCACCCGCTCCTCACAAAGCAGCCACGGCCCCCAAAACCCCCGCGACCACCACCGCGGCCCCCACCACCCCCGTCTCCCTCGGCCCCGCGCCCGTGGACACCTTCCCCGCGGCACCACTCGACGTAGCCGCAGTCCCATTCTTCGCAGCCGCCCCCCCAGTCGGCGTCGCCGCCGCAGCCTTCCAACACGACGGCGTGATCGTAATCATGGCGTAATCCGTGCAGCGTGACGCCAGCGCGTGGATGTCGGACACGTGGCCGTCGACCCAGACGGACACGGCGGATTCGTAGCTCTTGAAGGTGCTCGAGAGGGATGAGGGCACCGAGTAGATGCACCAGTCCGTGAGCGGGTTGGTTTGTTCGAGGGCGTAGATCTCTGGGGGCGGGGTCGGCGAGGAGGCGTAGACGGACATGAAGTCGGATTGGCATTGGGAGGAGGGGGTTTGGCGCGGGTGGAGGTGGGTGGCGGCGACGGTGGTGGCTAGGAGGGCTAGGAGGGTGGATTTGGTGAACATTGTGGTGGTTTTGGGGTGGTGTGGTGTGGTGGAGGAGTTTGGAGAGAGGGTATGACAGGACGGAGGAAGTCTGGCTGTCTGGGTCGGTTGGGATGATGGGGGTGAAGGCTGAGGAGGCTAGGAGACGACGAGGGCGACGGACTAGGAGCCTTTAACATGTCGCCCTCGCCCTCGACGGCACTCACCACGAGCCGCGCGCACTGACGCGCAGGGGAAGCCAAAATTGAGCAAGCCACTCGACCCAGAGAGTCTGGGGAATGCTGCAACCCGGCCTATCCGGATGCGGCGATGGGATAACACGCCGTCTAAGAGCTAGCTGTTTGTGGCGGGCACGGGCGCCCCAACACCACAGTTGCCGGCCGGAACTTTTATGCTGTTCGGCGCTGTGGCGTGACGGCTGCGACGCTCCCAGGCCGGGCAGTGCCGAGGTGGGTAGGTGGTATTTTCAACTGTTTATGTGACTCGAACTGAGTATCACCAGTAAACATCCAAGTCGCATCAACGTCCATATAACGTCTCTTCTACTTGAATGACATGCTGAGCCTGGGAACATGCAAGAGAACAACAGAACAGACCGGCGAGAGGCCCGAGCGCGTAGCCCTGATGCGCCAAGACGGGCCAGCACCGATGAGCCGTTGGTTCAGGGGTTGACAGGTCCCGAAAATGGAACCTGTCAGGGGACTCGGGGCTTCCACAGATCGCCCGGGGCTTCTCCGCGGCCGGCAATGGGAGGCGAAGGCACGCACCAGCCGTAGCACGGTGCTTGACGAAGCTAGTTGAGGAAATTGAATCGGCGTGGCTTGCCAGGGGCGCAGTCGGTGCGGTCCCAATAGTAGGGCAACCGATGCGGTCGGCTCTGCAGGACCCTAGGGTGCGCCAGGCGAACCAGAGTGAGCTGGAATACGCCCGCGTACGGAGTACGGAGTAAGCGCTCGCCGCATTTGGCTCACCCGCTGGAGCGATCCCGCCGGAGCAGCAGGGGTAAAAACAAGAAGCTGGCAATTTATACAGATCCATGCTTGTCTGGCAAACGTCTAACTATTCAGAGTCTACAGACTGCCTACAGACCATATGTTGCGGGTTGGCCTGTGCGCCCGACCCTCCATCTCTCTCCAGACGGCCCACCACTGCCTTTTCCTCCCTAACACCACACACACACACAACCAAACAACCACACAACCATCAACCACATCACCCACCCTGTCGTCCCTCGTGAGACCATATACATCATCCCCTTTACTGCTGGTACCACCCTAGTGGCATTTGCTGACCTAGGGTCCCCGATCATGAACTGCAAACGGGCCGATTCACTACGTTTTTCAGTATCCCTCCTCGTAGTACCGGTTCCCATCCCTATCGATCCTCCACCCTCCGGCCGCGTTCCTCATAGCTTGCATGATCATCATGTTCGAGTGGTGTTCGGCCTGTAGCCTGGCCTCCCGGAGCCGCTGCTCCTCATCCATCCGATGCCTCTCCAGCATCCTCTTCTTCTCCTCGGCCTCCGGGTCGGCAAGGAGCGGGAAGCACGACCGCGGGATTAGCTGCGTCTCGAACGGCAGGCTCGTCTCCGGATCCGAGAGCCTCGGCAACGCACCCAGGAGGTGGTTCACTCGGCTGGAGAGACTCCCCGGGTCGTGCAGCAGCAGGTGGAGGAAATACTGCTCGAGCCCCAGCCGTGACAGCAGTGGCTGCCCGTTTGGGACGATCGGTGCCTCTGGGTACATGAGCGCATGGAGGAGCTGATCCCGCATACGGATACGGCCGTTAACAGGCTCGATCGGGGGCGGCGGCGGGAACTCGCGCGTTGCCATGCGGTGGTCGAGGGGGAACGACTGGATCCAGTTTGCCAGCCAGGCGTCCATGTCGTGCAGATCTGCGGGCGAGGCTGAATCGTTGGTGGACACCTTCAGCGGTGGGAACTGCTCGACCGTGTAGCCCGATGCGAACATGAGGGCGCAGAACTCGCTGGGCTGGAGCACGCCGGCCGAGACGGCGTCGAAGTGGGCAAAAACTGCGGTGATCAGGCGGGAAAAGATGGGCGACGGGGTCTTTGTTGGGGCGAGAAGCTGGCCCCAGTACGCCTCCGAAGCAGCGACGTCGAGACAAGTACCAGCACTGGCACTAGCACTCTCACGAGCACTTGCACCACTGGCTGGAGATGCCGAGGGAACTCCGAGGGGGGCCAAAGGTGGCTCTTCGGATGTCTTCGTGGCTTCCAGGACCTTCGAGTTGGAATCCAAGCTCCTGGAGGTGACGATGCTCTTCGCCTTGACCAGCGCGGGGCGGTCCATGTCGCGTATGTAGACCTCATAGTCGTGTTCCACGCTGTGCGTGCCCGAAACGGACTCGATGACATGGCAGTCAGCACATAAATCGTAGTCGGGACAAATACGACAATGTACGCGGGCCCGGTCTGAGGGAAGGGCGGTGCTGCAGGTATCGCAGGTGTAATCCTTGTCGGACATTTTTGTCTTCTTTATTTTTTTGCAACACGGGGGGACGTTGTATTGGACTCTGACTCTAGTTATATGATCCGGCTCTGCTCAGGACCCCTTACCGGAATAACACCATGCGGCTCCCTCCTGTTGTCCATACTGGGCTCAAGTGCTGGCTGTGGCGCTACTAGTCCCGCGAGCTGAAGAAAGAATGACACATCAAAACACTCAGCTGGGTGCCCCGCAGCGAGCCCAGCGAGCCCAGCGAGGCCCGCGGAAATGCACCACTCGCACCATGTTTGCCGGTTGCTGAGGGGCTTTGGGCGAGGTTCCCTTTCCGTTTCTTCGGGTCCTGCCGAGTTCCGAGTTGGAAGAAGGCTCCAAAACTACCTGTCAAACTCTACCTACGCTTCTGGCCACTCGGCTCCCAACCCTTCCGTGATGTTGGTGAAATGGGTTAATGAGACCCGAGACTGTGAACTTACCCTGGCGGAATAGCTTCATAAGAAAGGGAAAACGTAATTACTTAGTAGACTTTTATAGTGCAGAAAGAGATAGGGTTTAATATGTAAGGGATTGAAGGGCTACGTGCTCTTCCATGAGTATAAGAAGAAGACCGGTTAGAAAGACGCCGTCTTAGTGGTTTTGTTAGGGGCAGCGTGGCAGGGCGCGGTATCAAGTTCTGATAAATGCATCGTTACTGCCTTTGCGTCCTTTTTTTTCTTGTGGTCTTTTCCCCTTTTCTATTCTCTATTTTCCTATTTCATATAATTCGAATCGAAGAGTATTGTGTATCGGGCTAGGGGGTAGCGACGAGGAGGGTAACGGCGATAGTGAGACGGGGAGAGTGCCTTGCTGCCTAATCATAGCTCACCCTGCTCGCGCGACCGACGGAGCTGGGTCGGCTACCTTGCGGCCGAGGCACCGCCGGAGCCAAGCCCGCAAGAGTGCACGGTTATTCCGGGTCTAATTCACTCTTACGCGCATAGCTCTGGCTTACCTGCTGACCATGGTGAGCCGGGTGAGCCAGGGTGAGCTAGGTGAGCAAAGCACTCGAAGACTTGTGCACCTAGATTTTCAGGAAGGAGCCAGACCACCACCCTAATGGCGCTGTAGCCCTTCCAATAGGCCATGCTGCCTCTGGATCTATGAGCAGCCCGTGATTGGACAAGAGTGTTGCCAGCACAGGTCGGCAAAGTATCGGAGGATAAGTCAGTCCCCGAGCAATGTAGAGCAATACTAAGTGGAAGTTAACGCAAATCTTGGAAATTGGACTTGCTTCCAACAAACGATCTATGTATAGTCCTTGCCAGGCTATCAACAACGCTCCCGACGAGAGTTTGGTACTGGCGGCTCGCCGTATTACATGTGTACCAAGCAGGGAGGTTGTGCCCGCTCTGCCGCTGAGCGCCGGCACAGGCAACCCCTTGACCACACGTTTGTTTGCCTTGTGGGTTTAGCTCCGTCAAAATGCGGGCAAGCACTCCATTCCTCAGAAACTCCTAGTTAATCCTGCGTAGCTGTTTCTCGCTTTCGCGGGCTTTATTTGAGCAACGTCGTCAGGATCTGTTGGAGCATTCTTGGATCAAGGGCTGGCGATTCACCATGGCAAAAGGGAGTTCGGCGATTGGCAACTGCGGGGCGCTAACGAAGAACAAGGTTTCGTTGGCGAACGTTTTGGGCTGGCCGTTCTACGAGAGCAAGAGAAGATGAGATCCTTCGCCACCATCCATCACCCCCTCCCCAGTGCCATCCAGCCC
>FTEL01008619.1_pt1 | contig 13111 bp, 15 predicted proteins | sample 1658911 | NCBI WGS metagenome assembly FTEL01 (sample SAMEA3914869, study PRJEB12502) | metagenome | biome: forest; material: soil | place: USA | collected 2012-03-12 | depth 0.1 m
CGGCCACACCGGCCCTACACTTTTCTGGTGACCGACATTACCGGCGACGAAGACAAGTACTTGCTCGACACCAACGGATTCCAGTACTGCCAGCACGAGAGCGCCGAGAAGGCGTTTACCGAGGATGACGCGATCCGATCCGTGTACTATGAGGAATGTCGGAGCTTGCTGAAGGAGGTCACGGGCGCGAGCCGCATCCACATCTTCAACCACAAGGTCCGTCGCGGACCGACGCAATGGCGCCATCTCGGCGTGCATGGCAACATGGCGAACCGGAGGCCTGTCACAAGAACCCACGTGGATCAGTCATACGCGGGGGCGGAGTTGCGGCTAAGATGGGAGTTCCCCGAAGAGGCTGCGGACTTGCTCCAGCGGCGCTATCAGATCATCAATATCTGGCGGCCTATCGAGACTATCCTCAAGGACCCCATCGCGGTGGCCGACGCGCGCTCCGTTCCAGACTCGGACCTCGTTGCTGCCGACATAGTCGAGGGTGATTTCAAGGGCGAGTCCTGGGTAGTCCGGCACCGGGCCGACCATCTGTGGCACTTTAAGCACCAGATGACGCCAGCCAATGTCCTCCTCATCAAATGCTTTGACTCGGACACGACACTGGCGCGGAGAGCGCTGCACTCTGCGTTTGAGGACCCGGCATACCGACATGAGGCATCCCGGCAGAGCATCGAGGTCCGGTGTTTGGTTTTTTATTAGAACGAGTTTTATTTGATGAAGTGGGTATCGAGTACGAAGTGGGAATGGAACCCTGAATCACTTTGTTTGGCTCCTTTGGACACAGCACAGCTCGATGAACCAGCCACGCAATGATAGACGTCCTCATGTCGCAGTGGACAAATGGGCCGTTCTGCGGCAGCCAACCGGCTTACTTGTAGTAATCTGTCCCTGTCTGCATGTTTGTCTCAATCCGACTTCCAGTATTCGCGACATCGACATCCCCCCCACCCTTAAGTGCCTCACACCAGTCCAGGACCGCCGCCCGAAAATGCGTAGTGAGCAGCAGTGGCCGTCCCTGGATCCGAGGCGGCGCTCCCCACCACATGCTTCTTGATCCCCGTGCGTTCCTCCTCGAGAAGCTCGCGCTCACGCGCGGCAACCGTCCGCTTAACGGCTGGGCTCTGAAACTTGGACATGAGCTTGTTGAGCCTCGACTTGTGTTTCGGCTGGGCGTCGGGGTTCGGGTTGCCGGTGCGTTCGTATTGGATGCGGTGCGGCAGCTCTCCGCTTGTGCCGGTGGTGGCCGGTTGGGGCTGGTCGGGGATGAGGGTGATGGAAGAAGTTGTGGAATGGAGGGACGGGGTCTTGGCTGCCGTCGTGGGGGCGGCAGTGTCCATGTTGCTGTTGCCTGTCGTCGTCGAGGCGGCCGAGGAAGTGTCCATGTTGGGCAAATCTTGATTCCAAAGGGTTTGAGTCGTCTGGCGGCGACGGGTGAGACCGTGACGCGGGATGGCGATTCTCTCTTTCTGTCTTTATGTTTTTGGGCTCCCGGTGTGGCCGAGCGAGGAAGGCCACAGTCTGTTGGGCACTGCCACCTCCATGGCCTCTGCTGTTGCAAGACCTCGCCGGGTGACCAGCATTCGGATCCTGCGTGATGGCAAGGCAAACACACTCGCCGAATCGCGGGGGTCGGCATGGGGCTAGAGTCGATAGCGCATGGTCTCATGATACTCGGGTGAGGCTGTGCACGGGAGTCGGCCCAGCGCCAAGGTCCAGACTGTGGGTTTGAACCACGGATGCCCCTCGTCAACTGGGCCTCTATCTTTCCGGTTTCATTGACAACACGACATTCGGGCAGCATTTGGGCACACAATCACGCTCGCCCCCCTGATATGGCCGCTTCAACGCCTCCGTCTCTTCTCAGCCTGCCCCTGCTGGTTGTCGAGGGCATCGCGGAAGCATTGTGTCCGCACTGCACCGAAGAAACGGAGCTTTACCCTTGGAAAACCCCGCTCCACTGGTTCGAAAACCAGCACCGCATGCTCATCAACACTCAGTCGCTTGCGAACCTGGCCGTGACATGCAGAGCCATGCATGCGGTTATCACTCCCTTTCTCTACCACCAACCCCAGGGCTACAGTCCCAAACGCCCCGGCCTCTTCCGCACCTTGGCCAAATATCCCGAGCTCGCTCGCCGTGTCAAAGTCCTCAGGCTCGACTACGACGCGGGCATTGTCGAATTGCCAAACGACAAGGACGACCGGGAATTTCTGTTGAGCCTAGCAGCACAGTACGGCTGGTCCACCGACGTACAGGATGGTGTTTCGCCCGACGATACCCGCGAGCTGTTGACGACCCTCCTTATCGCCATGTGCCCAAATCTCGAGACACTGAGCACAGGTCGAGACTACTTTGAGCAGTTCCGTCTTCTCCAACCCGCGACGCTGCCGCGTTTAAAGGATGTCTATGTTGCCCATCTGGACACCGACATGGGAATGGACCTCGGCGAGCTGATGCCGCTATATCTCGCCGCTCCAAATATCGAGACGTTCTCGGCCGCAATGGCGAGCGGCGTGGGCAAAGGCGACTTGGCTCTCGGCAATGTTACAAACCTTCGCCTTGACTCGGCCGGCATCTCGACTGCTTGCCTCCGCACCCTGCTTCGCTCGTGCCCGCGGTTGGAGAGCTTTGTGTATACAGCAGGGGGCATGACTGTAAACGACCGACAGTTTGATGGTCGGAGTGCAAGACGGTTGTTGTGCCGGTGGGCGCCTGGCCTGAAGCACTTGGCGATGGATCTTCGCGACAGAGATTGTATGGGGGACTGGGATGACGTCGGGGACAGCAGCAACAAGGACAATGACTCTGAACTGCTTCCTGGAGTTGCCTCGCTCTTATATCTGGAAACATTGATCATTGATGCGACGGTGGTTGGTGAATGGGACTCCCGGCCAGTCGTTGCGCTCTTCCCGCAATCTTTGCGGTCGTTGGTAGTATATAGAGCCTATCCTACGGGCATAGCAGAGGTTAGTGAAGCAGAATGGAAGGAGTTTCGGGAGTTAGCAGGGAGTTTTCTTCGAAATCTTAAGAGTATTAAGATAGAGGGTAGTATAATAAATTAAGTTTTATTATACTTACTTAGACGGGTAGTTATATAATTAGAGCCTTAGAGGCTTCCCGAGAAGATAGTTACCTAGTATCTGTGTTTTCTGGTGTTGGTCCTGTACTTGGTTCGAGTCGTATAATAGATCCTGTGCGGCCAGTCTACACCCATCAAACCTTTCCAGAGCTGCCTTCCAGCCAGCTAGATTTCGGGACTCGATAACTGACCTCTCAGCCGGCCAGATGCTCGTGATGGTGGGTCATGCAGATTCCGGGTGCAGATCGCAGTCGCGGATTGGTTGATGTCGCCCTGCTCCGATTGCCCTTGCATTCGAGTTTGTCGGTCTCACCCGCATGCCCTGGGGCCTCCATCGGCAATCGTTGAACCCCGAGTGGCGGGAAGGGAAACTTGGCAGTGCTGGGCTATAACCAGCCTGAACCGCCGTCATCCAGCGGCTCGTCCTTTCCGGGGCGACAGAGAAAGGGCAACCACTCACACTAACTCGCGTTCCTGTGCCGTCTCTTCACTTAATCTCGGCGCTCTCTCCTCACTCCGCACTCGCATCATGGTGGCCACGCAAGAGTCAGGGCTGGTACAGCAGTTCGAGGCCCTGCTCGGGTCCTCGTCCTTTATGTTCCTCTTCTGTGAGTAACCGGACCCCGCTCCATGAGACATGGCCTGAGATCTGAGACAGTGACCTAGACTACCGCGGCCACTGGTGCCCCTTCTGCGTGGCACATCTCAAAGAGCTCGTGGCCATCTCGGACGAGATCAAGGCCGGAGGCGGCGTCGTAGTTGCAGCCACGGCGGAAGCGCCCGAGCACCTCAACGCTGTACGAGCCTCGACCGGGTTCGCCGGCCCTGTTATCGTCGACCCGGAGCACCTGCTCGCCAAGAATCTCAAGAGCAAGAGGCTCCTTGATGTGGCCATCAGCGACTCCCAGGTGTACCGACTGCGAGGGTACAAGCACGGACTCGCCCAGCCGGCGGTCCTGGTCATCAGGCAGGATGGGACGGTAATGTACCGGTGGGCCATCGTGCCATCACTAGTGAGTGAGTGCCGGAACCTGGGGGCTAGGGGAGGAGATGTTAACAACCAACCCGTCTGTCTGGCAGATGAATATCGGCGGCGCTACGGACCGGCCCGTTCTAGCCGACGTGTGGACAAGCATTCAGAAGCAGCTGCGAGGGGAGGCTGAGGGTACTGGGGAGCATATCCAGACCACTGGCGTGCTCCATCTGCTGAAGCAAAAGGTCTGGGGGTGGTAGTATGCGGGTGGTAGAGATAGTCACGGCTGAGCGGGGCGGGTGGGGATTGCGTTTGTGCTGGTCAATTGGGAAGGAGAGGAAGAGCCGTGGCTGGATAGTCGACCAGAGGTAGTCTGAATGGGCAAGTCTTTAGGGGGGGGTTCGGGTTGAATGCTCATCTAACTGGGTTCTGTCATCACCCTCCTAGCTACAACCCCGGATCAAAACTCCAGGAGCACTCTGTATTCTAGTCCATGGACCTCCCGCTGGTGTCGTTGTCTTAACTCCCACCTGTCGACAATCACATCGCAGTGGTCGCAGCGCAGGTCGGACTACATACCAGCACAGGACGTTTGTTAACTGAGACCGGACTCGGTGCATGAGGATAATAGACGCGGACTTGCCTTGCGCGGAAAGACCTGAAATAAGTACGGCCTCCTGTTGGCGACAATGACAAAGAAGGCAGCGGCCGGGCCTAGGCGCCTAACGTGTAGCGTCTCTACCTCTCTGCCGTCAGCATGGCCTAGCATCTTGGCGCGCAGCTCAGTAAAGCCGGGCGGGGCTCGATTCGGTAGCGTGAAGTTTATCGCACAGGAACCTAGACCCGGGGTCTAGTTCGGTGCGGTAGTAGAGGATCGGGTTGCTATAGGTCGGCTCGACGCCGTTGGCCTCGAGAAAGCAGTGGCATTGATTCGGTCCTCCTCAACTTAACCTTGAGGTCATCGAGGAAGCTGAAGTCGATGTTACCCCCTCTACTTAAGCTCGAACTTCCCAACTCGAGACTATCATCCGGGAATGGATTTTAGCTATTGTAACGAACCACGGGTACAGAGTACTCTGAAAAGGTTCCGAAGGTAACTAACGTCTGCAAAGGCTCGGTGAAGCTAAAGGGCTCACAACAAGTACGTGTGGTGCAAGTATCTCAATCGCCAAAGATATGCTTAGTAGGTGCAGTAATCGGTGTTTGCTTTACTGAGGAAGCTCCCAGCTCCCTCAACGAGTAACTGACTAGTTAACTTATATACATGATGTTCTTTATCCAAGGTACCTTTGTCCCTATGTGCCTTTATCCCTTTGATCGCTGGATTGTTGGTGCGATCCTGCGACTGCAATGCCTTTGCCCTTGGTAGTTGTTGTAATGTCAGACGAATCTCGACGGCTTACACCAACACGGCGCACGTAAGTAGCACTGGCGCTAAGCAGCCCACGCACACCACGCGCACCCGGTGCGCCCCCGGGGCACCCAGTGCAACACTCCATTCACGCCCTCTGCATCACCCTGTGCAGCACCATGTGCACACCTTCTGCGCTAAAACAAGGGGTGGGCAGGTTGTGGAAAATCTAACCGAGTGCTCTGATCGAAAATATGGACCCCGTCCCCGAGCATAAAAGTGGCAGCCCGTCCCCGAGTGACCCCATCTCTCCTCGTCATCGCCAGTCTGCCCTTCCCTTCCAACTTTACCCTTCCAACTTTGTCCAACGCTTGCTTTCCTCTCCAAAAGCGTCCCGCACACGGAGCCCCGTCATACGATGTCAAAACAGATAGGGCAATGACGAGCTCATTCGACGCGCAGTCGAGAATGGATTCGATGCGAATTTGTCACAGTACAACCCGAATCCAGTTTGGAAAAAACTGAGGCCAAAGGTCCAGGTGCAATACGATCGCATACTTGCATAGTAGAAAGCGTACGCTAGCAGACATAAGTGATTACAAGGTCCTGGACTACCGACAATGGCGAAGAGCTCGGACGTCCGCATCCATCCCCATCCTCTGCCCAGAGCCGTAGCATGAGAGCTGATGGGTCGCTAGCGGCCTGTAGACTGCCGGGTCTAGAATCTAGGCGACTCTACCAATGTGGCTTGCCCAAGCGTTGCCAACTGGTAGCCCAAAGCTTGATTCGAGGCGCCAGCGCCAGGGTGTGCAGCTGCAATCGGGCCTCCCAGATATCTGGGTCCGCCATTGGATGGGGCACTGCGGCAGTTTGGGCGGCATGACCACGCCCCCCTGGAGGTTGCCGGCCAAGGGAGGTCTGGCGGGATCGCTTCCGTGGAGGAGAGGAGGTTCGGGGCATGATATGAAGCGGCTTCCCTGGCGCGAGACGGTTGAGCGGGCGCTTACCCTCGATCAGTGAAGTCCAGCCATTAAATACCAAGCCAACAGAGCACATATCCAAGTATAGGCATCTCCCAGTCCTTCGCTCCCCAGCCATCTCCTCGCCATCAGGATAACCCCCCACCCCAACCAACATCCGAGTCACCGCGAACGATGTCCTCCCAAGCCCAGCCTGCCCCTCTCCAGGCCACAACGGAGGGAGGCACACACGCAGAGGCGGAGGCGGACCCCAAGACAGCCCGCGCTGCAAGGCGCATCAAGATCATACGGGTCGTGCAGAGCACCCTCTCGGCAATGCTCTCCCTCGCTATTGCCGTCTTCCAGGCCCGCGTCTACGCGACGTACTAGAACACGCGCTCGCAGGAGGGCATGTGGCCGGCCGTTCCGAACGTCATGCCCACCATCCTCCTCTTCAGTGTCGCAATTGCAGTGTTGGTTTTTGATGGCTGTAGTGAGTCCCCTCCCCGTCTCCATTCGCAGCTATTGGCTCGCGATGCTGGTTCTATCCTCGAGGGGTTGCCACGGCGCCCCCATACGCCCCGATCTACCGCTGACACCGCGCTTTTGGCAGTGCTCGTCGGGTACATGTGGCCTACGACCAAATTCGCGCGCTGGGCTGTGACCATCGGCGGTGCGGCAGTGTACGTTGTTAGCTCGACCAAGACGGTCAGCTTCGCTATCTCGGCCGTTATGTCCAGGACAAGCTTCGACTTTGGAAACAACAGCGGGACCAACTCGGATCTGTAGAGCTACATGTGTACCGACCAAGCGGCGACCGACAACGCTGTGATCCAGGCCGAGTCCAACTGCAACACACAGGTCAGCACGGTTGTTGTGTGGTGGAAGCTGTAGCTGACAAATGAGGCACCGCAGACGGCGGCTTAGGGTTTCGCAATTGCACAGCTCTTCGTCGAAGTCTTTGGTTGGATAATCTCGATCATGGTGTTCACGCAGACGACGCAGAGGTTGAGTGCCCAAGCAATGGAGGAGAGACTCACGGCGTACAGCTCCAACGTTAACGGAAGACTGAACGATGCTACACCGCGATTCGAGTTGCCAAAGACCGAAGGCCTACCCTGATTGGCGAGGTTTACGTAGAATGGACAAGTGTGAAGGCTCGAGGGTAGATATATGTGCGTCCAAGGGTGAGGTGAGAAGAACCCGGCAATACATGCAAGGAGTTTCTTGGAGCACTATTTCACAATTTATTATTCACGCTGGAAGACCATCGCGGCGGTGGCACTCGCGGGCGTGGCTAGTTCGCAACAAACGACGCCGCCCAACATCCCCATGCAGTCATTCGAAGTCGACATCGTCTTCCCGCGCAACAACACGTACAAGCAAACCGAGATCATCCCTATTGTCCTCGCCGTGCAAAACCTCACGACCTGGACAGTCGGCAATTCAAGCGTGTCATGGCACTGGGACATCATGTCGTGGTCCGGGGGCTCGAGCCCAGGCGGCATCATCTACGACTCGGAAGACTTCCAAATCCCCAACGACGCGTCGACCGCAAACCCGACCTTCCTCATCGCCGTCACCAATTTCACCCAGTGGTATTCGGGCCGCAACTCCAAGAGGACGGACGAGAAATACATGCTGCAATGGTACGCGACGTGATACGAGGCCGACAATCTCTGCCATTGCGCGGGCTGGGTGCCGAGCTTGGAGGCGGTGATGTTTGACGTCCGAACCGAGGCGGAGGGGGACAAGAGCCCGGCGGTGGCTGTCGACATTCTGCAGGCCCCCGCATGCCCGCAGTTTGACCAAGTCGCCCAGATCACCTACGATGCGACGGCGACGGCGTGCCAGCTCGACCCCCAAACCGGGAGTCCCAAAGGCAACCCCTGCGCGGTCAAGGTCGACGGCGCCGTCGCAACCAGCATCGCGAACCACGTGGCGAGCATGTCTTCGAGTCTGGTCGCAGCGTCAGCCACGGTCGCTGCTACGTCGACGAGCACTGGGGGCGTGGGAGCCGCTCGCACGGTGCAGACCGCCCTGGCGGCGGCTTGTGTGTTGTGTGGCCTGGCGTTTTCTTAGCCTTGTGTACGTCCGACATCTGAGGGTTCAAGGTGGCACGACAATTAGATTGGCAATGAGAAAAAGCTTGTTGGATAAAGGGCATCGGTGGTGGTCGCACCTCGCTTCCCTCCTAAGTTTCCCCCAAGCATAGCAAGTGAACCGAAAATAGAGGAGAGAAGATATCGCTTTGTCGAGTTTGTATGATTGAACCTTTGATGGAATAACGTTATGACGCTCGCGGATTATAGCCGCCTGGGATGAGGAACACCTATCTACGATGATGACATGTGAGGCTCGGATAGGAGGGTCAGAATAGGAGGTATAAAAGGGAGACAGCTCTTTAACACTGTAATTACACAATCCTGAACTCATTTCCTATAAATTCTAGCCTTCCTTTCTTTTGCTTTTTTTCTTTCTTTTTCTTTTTCCTTGTTTCTTGTCGGGGAGCTTGAGAGCCAGAGAGCCAGAGAGCCAAAGTGCGGGGGAAAGAGGATGATTAATTACAGTCCCAAAATCAAAACGTTGCAGCCCCAAAGAGCTGTCTTATAAAAGCAGGGGCAGAAACACGTCAAGAAAGTATATTTATCAATCTGCCTCTGCTGCCGCCCTCCCCGACTCCGCTTCCGCCTCCGCACCCCCCATCTCTGCCGTCGCCATCGCGGTCAATACCGCTCCGCCACCCGCCCGCAAAGAATCCGCTGGCGCGGACGGATACTCCTGCGCGTCGTGCCACGGCTGCTCCTCCTCGTCCCCGTCCCTGTCTCTCGTCTCCTGCCTCCTCTCCTCCTCCCTCCTCTCCTCCTCCCTCCTCTCCTCCTCCCTCGCCGCCACCAGGGCCGCCGCCGCTGGGGCCACCGCCACAGGGGCCTCGTCCGCCGGGGCAGACGCGGGGGTTTCGGTCGGGGGGGCGGGCGCCACGAGGATCTCTGTCAGGGCGGCGGGCGGCGGCGGCGGCGGCGGCGGATTGTCCGTCGTGGCGGCATCCACACCCGCCCATTGCTGCACCCGGGTCTTCACCCCGGCCACCGCCACCCGCATCGCGCGCATCCTCTGCTCCAACCCGTCCAGCGCCCGCTCCAGCACGCACAGCACCCCTTCAACACCCTGGGCGAGGTGCTTCCACACCTCGCCCGGGCCACCCTCTCCTCCACGCGCCCAGCCCCAGAACTTCCCGGCCCCATCTTTCAACTTTGTTTGCCACGCCTGTGGCAGCACACACCACAGCAGCAGGACACACAGCTTGGCCGACCACACCAGAACGACGAGCTCGATGGCGATGACGGGGGCGCCAAAAGCGACGCCGGCCGCGAAGATAGCGTTGGCCGCGAGGCCGAGTAGAATTGCATCTATGCAGCAGCACGTTAGCAACGGTTCATCCTGGTGGTATAAGGAGTTGAGAGCTCGGATTTTGCTAATGAAAAGGCAGGAAACGATGGAGAGGGCGTCTCAGTGTTTGCTGTCAAAAGGGAATGGGAAACGTACTCGATGCCATCTTGCTGGTTTGCCGGGGGAGAGAAACAAGAGAAGAAGCAACTCGCAATGACCAGAGCGTTTCATCCCGGCCGACCCTGATAATAGTTTGGGAAGGAGTCATCATACCTTTTCCTCTTTGCGGATCCTGTTGATAGCCAACATGGGGGCAGGTACGTCTCACTCATGCAGCTACAATGGGGCAGACCCAGGTCGATCCCGTGGTATCCTTCGCTGGTTGGTAAGAGCCATCGGATTCACTTGAGCAGGTCAGTGAGGCAGGTAGGTAAGGAGCGAAGATAATAAATGGCTTGGCTGGGGCGGGAGCAGGCCAAAGCAATCCCGCGTACCTTAGATACCTAGGTAAGGTAATTAGCTTGTTAATCAAACCAGCACCAATGGAGAGGGACAAGGCTGTTTGGCTTGTCAAGAATAGAAGGCTCTGTGTGTGCCCCTCCCCCTGAGCTTGCAATATGCTTCCGTTTGATCCCTCTGTCTTGCGACGCTTGTCGCGAGGGTGGTCAAGGTGTCGGCGTACATGACGACGGTACACATTGCCCGCACCGATTTCGCATCAGCCATTCTTTTCCGCTGGCATATCAATTCTGCCAGTTGTTTAGTGGTTGGCAGCTTAGAATTTGAATCTGCTTTTGCTGCAATGTCCAAACCCGGGTGTCCTGACGGCAAAGTCGTCCAAGGCACCAAATCAACAGGTGAAGAGGTAGCAACAAGTCATCAACGACACGTGGTGGGCTTGTCCGCAATTCTAGGTCCACGATATTGGCTGCTGCGAAATGCAGCTGTCAACTTCTGCTCATCGTCGCTGCTCTTGCGATCAGCTTACACTGCTGCTCTTTGTCAATTCATTCAGCCCCATCATGACGCGGACAACAACAGTCCCAAGCATTGCACGATCGAGTGGATAGCGGCCCTCGAAAAACCCGCCGCCATTTTGTATCCAATTCGTTCATGTTCGTATCTCATTCATTTTAGCATGTAACTACCTGGCTAATTGATAATGTTTCAACATCTAACTAACTAGTTAGCTAATCCGTCTTTTTCCATCTCTGATCCCCCTTGAATTAATTTCTCTTTCCCACCGCCGTTCTCATCACCATCAGGGCTTTCCCGGCATAGAAGACGGCCAGTGAGGGAGCCCAACCACCTTCGCCATGCCGGTGTCTTGGGTAGCGTAATAAAAGGCGCGAGCTTGCAGCCATGCTGGGCCGCCAGATCTCGGGCGGTGGACATCATCCGTGCCTGCGTTTCTTGATCCCGGACGCATTTCGGGATGAGGAGATGGACATCAAGCGACAGCTTGCGCTCCAGTCGCGCTATGCCCCTGGTAGGGATCTCAGCAATCATCTCCTGTAGGACGCCAGTGTACTGCGGCCATCCTTGCTCATGGTCTCCCATCGGACTGCTCGGATTGATGCGAGTGTTGTAGTAGTAAAGCATGGTGGCGATATCCCACACCGGGACCCCGTCCATAGCGCGTGCCCAACCCCCTGCCTCGCGGGCAATGCAATCCCATGCCCCAGTGCCTGGGAGGGCTATTCCTTTCACCCAAAATAGCGCGGACCCAGTGAGAACGCGAGAGAAGCGCTCGAACCTGGACAAGTCGCGTCTATACCTGCGCAGTGGGTAGGCTGGAAGGCTGTAGTCGATGAACAGCATGAGCTCAAACACACGTCTGCACATGTGCCACGGCGCGTCTCGGTCTTGACAGGACGGCGCGTTCGCGTTCTTTACGGCTCTCATACGCTTTGGCCCAGGACCGCCGCCGCAAGTCCACGTCATATCGTAGACAACCGCGCCGAGGGCTTCAACGACTAGCTCCATCCGGCCGGACAGTTCGTGGTCGCCCCGACCGCGCCGCCGCGCTTCAAGAAGGGCATCGGGAGATGGCTGGCCTAGGCGGCCCATGTTGTCCAGCATCGTACACACCGTCAGCACCATCACATCGAGCGTGCGCTTGTCGATCGACGGCCCGACGCCCGATTCCGTGGACAGCGCTGGGCGCAATGTCGGTTGTTTGGGCCTTGAGGGTCCTTTGAGCGGGGCAACCATGAGCTCCGTGAGCCGCCGGATATGGGCATCCCTCGAGGCAGGGCTGGGAGGATTGGGAGGATTCGCGTCTCTGAGCTGGTTGGGTTCCTTCGGCTGGTTGGGATGCTCGCGCTGAGGCGTGTCGGTGGCATCTTTGACTACGACCGGCGCAGGGGCGCTTGTCGAGTCCCGGGCCAAAGCAATGCTGAGGTCAATGCAGAGGTGCGCACCGCACTTGGGGCAATTTGGAGCCATGATGAGAGTGTGGAAGGCTTGCGGGAGAGAAAACGGGGAAGAAAAAAAACGTCGAGGAAAAGCAGAAAGAGGAGGGGCTGTCTGTTGTAAAGGTCAGTGCTGGCATGGCATGGGTGAGGTCAGGGAGCGAGCAGGGAACACGCAACAATGACGGATCTGGGGATCATCATACTTGCAAAACCCGCTCACACTCACGGCAGCTCCCAAATCCATCATAACTATCTAATTACCTCCAGGCTCCCTTCAATGCCCCATGACCTGACACTCAGCTATCGCTGGCCGCTCGTGCCAACAGCGCTCCTGTGAGCTGGCAGTATCTGGCCGGAAACGAAACTCGGTCGCTGTCGGTCCTGTCTGGGCATTACAAAAACAATCCTCTTAGGCAGGGTGGTCTCACCGTGCCAACCGGTGAGCGGCTTGGTGCAACTTTCTTCCAGCAATACCAACACAGCAGCACGAAGTAGCCGTTGGACTGCATTTGCTCCCATTTTCGCCGCCTTCTGCATTGAATTATTGTTTTGTACATCTCCCTCCGGTATTTATTGGCCCAGCCGGTCTGCGCGCTGATGGAAATGGAGATGGAGATGAAAATGCCCGGCTGGTGCCAATTTGGTGTACCTGTTTTTTTTGTCCAGAGGGAGCTGGGATGACGACACGAGCTCACCCCACTTTCAAGTGGAGGAATGTGTGGGTCCAAATGCTTTTGATTGGGTGCATAGCCACGGTGTCAAAACACCAACACTAAGCAGACCCCCCAACACAGGGCATCGCACCCCAGAGGCACAGGAGAAGGAATAAGGCTTCTGTTTCCGTTCTCCGGCCCCTGCTCGGGCCGCGCACCAAAACACCCGAAACCACAACCATTCGAAAGCCCACGAAAAGCTCTATCTAACCATACC
>FTEL01008139.1_pt1 | contig 13109 bp, 10 predicted proteins | sample 1658911 | NCBI WGS metagenome assembly FTEL01 (sample SAMEA3914869, study PRJEB12502) | metagenome | biome: forest; material: soil | place: USA | collected 2012-03-12 | depth 0.1 m
AGGTGAAGGTGCGGGTTGATTTGGGGATGGTGGAGATGAGCGTGCGCGGGGAGGGGGTCGAGGTGATGGTGCGGACTGTGCCGGAGATGGTGGTGAGGAAGGTCGTGGCTGGGAAGGTCGTGGTGAAGGTGCTGAGGGAGCCGCCCGAGGTGGAGAGGAGGGTGAGGGTGATTGGGCCGGCGCCGGTGGGGGTCGTGACGATGACTTGGGTTGTGAGGGTGCCGCCGATGGTGGTGGTGAAGCTGGTGACTGGCGGGGTGGTGACGCGGGTGACGGGGGTGCCGTTGATGGTTTCCACGATGGTTGTCGGGCCGGGCGTGAAGGTCACGACGGTCGGGGTGCCACCAACCATGGTGGTGATGGTAAAGGAGACCGGCTGGACCCCGGCGTTGGCCGTGGTCACCACGAGCTGGGTGACGGGTGTGCCCCCGACGACGTCGATGTTGGTCAGGGTGATGGGTTGGCCCGCTGGGCCCGTCGGTGTAGTGAGAATGACCTCGGTGACCAGAGTGCCACCCCCAATGTCTCTCACGGTTGTAACAGCGATGGGGTCGAATGGAGGACCAGCAGGCGTTGTCACGACAACCCGGGTGACTGGCGTGCCGCCGACGTTGTTCACGACCGTGCTGGTGATGAGCTGGCCAGGGGGTATGGTGGTGACCACACCTCCCTCCATCTTGACCACGGTCTGTGGCGGGGGTGTCTCGACGACGGTCTGTTGAACACCGTCGACCACTCTCAGGACTGTGACTGGGTCCTGGTTGTTGACGACGGTCACCGGCGTTCCCCCAACAGTCTGGACTACACCAAGGGGGTTTGCTTCTGTGGGGGTAAGGACCACGATGTTCGTGGCAACGGCCCCCCCAACGAACGTCACACCCGTGCTGATTTGTTGATCAATCACCTGGGTCTTGACCTCGTCCGATGAAACGGCAAAGACAACAGGCCCTTGGCTCTGGACAATGCCGATGGTGCCCCCGCCAAGCGTCTCCACGCCCGTCACCTTCACTGGGTCTTGGCCCTGCGAATCACCAACTTGGCTAGCAGGAAGATTCGGGTCAGGGAAAGAGGTGCTGTAGATGGTGACGGTGATCTCGCCAGGGCTGGGGATGACGACCGCGGTCAAGGTGCTGGTCCCCGTCGTCGTCGATTGCGTGGGGAAGGTGATCTTTTCTGCAAATACGGTCCTCGTGGTGGCGGTCACGGTGCTGACCTCGCCACCGTCGGTAGGGAATATTGTTAAGAATGGGACTCTGGTGACAGTGCCATTTGTCGTCATTTCGGAGACGAGCGTCGTGGGTTCGGCGGCCACAGTCGTCACAAAGGTGGTAGCAAACGACGAAGTGCTCATGACCTCGGACGTCACCACAGTGGAGATTACCGAAGTGAAGATCACGGTCGATATCTGGATGGTGAAGTAGGATGTGAACTTGGAGACAGAGGTGGAGATTGGTATCAGCACACCACTTGGTATTCTGGCGAGCGAGAAAGCACCGGACGTCGTGGTGGTGTGCGGGGTGACCGTGGTGGCCGTTGTGCTGCTGGAAACTCGTGTGGTTGAAGATGAGACCGTTGTGGTGGAAGAAGATACCGATGACCCTGAACTCGAGGACGACGTTGTTGTGGCTGTGGAGGATGTCGATACTGAGCTGCTGTTGGTCTCGGCTAGACGGTTCATCCCTCCGCTCAACGTCAAGCTGGTCTCGAGCGTAGATGAAGTAGCTGTGGTGTCGCCAACAGCTGTCGAGGACAGAGTTGTCGTGGAAGCAAGAGTGGTAGAGAGAGTTGTAGTCGTGACAAGGGTGGTCGACAGAGTTGTGGACTCAGAAAGGGTGGTTGACAGAGTCGTGGATTCGAGAGTGGTGGACAAAGTCGTGGACTCGACAAGGGTGGCCAACAAACTGGTCGTGTTCGTCGTCGCCGCCTCGATCACCTCAGACGATGAGTTTGTGACATCGCGCGCGAGTCTGACAGGCTGCGTGGCGTTTGGATTCAGGCCGAGAATCTTGACGCTGCTATCTGAATCCGGCATCTTGACCTCGGCCACGACAACCAGCACGATGGCCACAATCAGGAGGGCTATGACGCCGCCGATGAAGGGCCACCCCAGCGCCGTGGGCTTGTAGTTTGGCGGGCCCCCCGTCCGCCAGACGGGTGTTGCCCGCTCCTTGCGAGCCTCCTCGGGCGGCCCATCATCGTGGTCGTGTGTGGCCTGGATGGTGTACTGGTATGTGGCTCGGTCGTCTCGCGGCAGAAGCAACGGTTGCTGCATGGCTCTCTCGGCGCCGCCGCCGTCGACTCGGGTCTCACGATCAGAGCACCTGTGGCGTGTCGGGAGAAGTTGTTATTGTCGTCGTCGTCGTCGCCGTCGTCACCGAGGTAGGGGCGGGGGGTAACGGGTGGTAGAATGAGGTTGGATGGCCTCCCTCACCAACGTCAACATCGAAACCGCGACTGTTTGTTGACCTCACGCAGATTTTCACGAAGGGCTCGACCAAATCGGGATTGCAGGTGAGCCCACAAGCCTCGGGCCCATGGCCCTCATATTGGGCGCATGTGTTCTGCCTAGGTGCCGACTCATCGCCTAGGCCCCGAAGGGCTGCAGTGCGGCTGAGGGCCATTCCTCACCGATTCCCTCCCGTCCCCCTCTATTCCGACCTCTCAACAGCCGCACTCCACTGGCGATGGCGGTGGCTGCGACCGGGCTGGGCCCGGCTAGTAACGCCAGGGAACCCTCCCCATCGTGTCGGATCTCCGTTGTCGTGCTGGGATTGGTGATGGCAGATGAAGCTAGGCATGGTGGGGGTTGCACGCAACGGGCTTCAGCCAGTCAAACGTGGCGAAGCCATTCCGCGTGTTAAGCCAGCATTGCAACACTCCCCAGTCCCCTGTCTCAGACCGTTTCTCCCACGAGCGGGACGGCTTGCAGGTCCTGCACGGCAGCTTCGTAGAGGGGGGCTTGCGTCAATCCAAGTCAGCTGCGGCGGTCCCAAAAACACCACGAGGGTGGCTGAAGGCCATGCGCCCAAAGCGCCAAACCGCGCCTGCGCGCTGCTTCGTCGCCAAGGCGACCGAGATGCTCGCAGTCTCCCTCGATCGATCCACGGCCCATGCCTTGCAAAAAAGAACGGAGGCGGACGGACAACTTGACATTCGGCATTCAAGGCCTGGCTCCGTCTTCCCCCACAAAGTGCCGGCAACACGACAGCCTGCGGTGCCCAACATCTGACGCGAGGGAACCAGAAAGCATTATTCGTGAATAAAAGCGCAGACGAAACGCCCCGAGGATGGTATTGTGCTTGTTGTTCCACGTCCGAACCCCCGACGCCCATGTACATGTTCCTCTATGCCCGATTTTCCCCATGCCAAGGTCGAAATCGCTCTTTGGATTCCCTCCGCATGGTGGGCAGGGGCCATGCAGGGCGAGCTTCCGAAAAAACAGAGCCGTGCCCTTATTTCGTCACCACCGACTTCACCGACCACCGAGCGTTTAGAACACAAGGGCGGCACCCTTGGTCTTCTTGTCACCACTGTTCCAAGTGTCAGAATAATCGGTCCATCCAAACGTTCTGTCAAGGTGGGTGCGTGGGTCGAGAGGGACTGCCGGCCAAGATTTCGCGGGAACGGGTCGAGCAGCGGTGTCCGGGTCCGCCTAGAGAGTTGGTCCGCCGGGGAGCGGCGGGCAGTCAGTCCCGCGTGGGTGCGCGCAACGTCAGGACAACCGCCTGAGAGATTCCTCCGGAGAGGATGCCGCAGGTGTCTTGGTGTCCATGCCGTGCAATGAAACCACGCGAGATGACGCGCCCTCGGCCCTCCCCATCTCCGGCCCTCCTCTTGCTCGCAGAATCCTCCACCCCGGTGAACCCAACCAGCTGCCGTAGCCCGAACGATCCCTGTTTCCCATCGTGCCGTGCCTTGGTCCCCGCGGTGAACGATCGGTCGAAGGGCTCAGTTGAAGCCCGATGCGCGGCGGTTGGATATTCGTCGGGTCGGTGGTCCGCGGGGTCGGATAACTCGGCAAATCGGCGGTCCCTCTCGACGAAAAAACATCACGATGCAGCTCGCAGGAGACTTACCCAAGCTCGAAGTGCTTGCACCGCTTGAGCGGGAGCTGCTTCTTGGTCTTGCACGACGAGCATTCCTGTCCGGGCAACAGTTTAGCGACCCCTCCCCCGCATCAACTCAGGTCCGTCGCATCGGGGTAATTCTCACCAGCCGGAGGACGATCTTCTTGGTGGTCTTCGCCTTCTTGTGGAAGACGGGCTTGGTCTGACCACCGTAACCGGACTGCTTGCGGTCGTAACGGCGCTTGCCTTGCGCGAAGGCGGAGGCCTTGCCGGCCTTGTACTGAGTGACCTTGTGCAGGGTGTGCTTGCCGCATTCGCGGCCCTTGCAGAAGGTCTTCCGGGTCTTGGGAACGTTCACCATTTTGGCGGCTGGATCCGGTCGTGGTTGGTGAGGGTGGTTGTCGTGCGGTGTCGTCAGTCGAGTCGGTCCCCTCTTGGTGGTTTTCGCCGAATTTGCAAATTTCGACCAGGGCTGCCGTGCGTGTGCGGGCTCCACGGCTGAAAGATGACCCGTGCCGCTGGCTGGATGATTTTGGAGAGGTGTGGTGTGGGTCCCCCTGGACTTCCCCACCTGCACGCACTTCCTGCGCGACTTGGGCCAGGCCCCTGCTTGTCCCTCCCACAACCTGACCTCTTGGCCAGTGAAACACAGAATCAAGCTCCCTGCTGCGCCAAAATGAGGTCCGTCCTGCGGGGGGCGTCCGCGCTCTTGTCCTGAGAGCCCAAGGCCTTGCCTCCCACGATCCTGGCGTCCTTTCCTGCCTGATGTGTATTTGCCAAGAATCCAGAATGGACAAGTGAACACTTCAACTCCATGGCTGGCTCAGTCCTCTTGGATCCGAGTCATCCCCACATTGCGGGAGGCAATTCTGTAAAAATGGCTTGAAGGAAGAGAGGGATCGCGTTTCCTGCCCAATCAACAGCTGAGCTGGCCACGCCAGCCGCCGCGGCTCCAGCTGCATCTGCCGCAGCTCGGGGATTGAGCTGCCCCAGCCCCAGCCCCAGCCAGCATAGAACAAGCAAGGCTGGGGACAGGCGAGGCTCCGCGGGTCAAGCAATGTTCTCCCACTCTCAGTTACTCTTGATCCAAGGCTCGCTGCCGTCATCCGGTCCCGGGGGTGGGCTTGATCTTCTTGTCTCCTGACGCCCCTGCTGTCATGTCATCAAATCTTGATGTTTTCATGCTTGAGCCCTGTGAGTCGCGTCGAACAGCCCGAACGAGTGACATTCCCAATGGCCCCGACGTCTGGACTGACCAAACACAGCTTCGGGGGGCACCCAATGGCGGTTGAGCAGGATGGTCTTCTCGCTCGAGATGGTTGGTTTCAGGCTTGAGCAACAGCCGCGGGATGGTCACACTGACGGTTGTCAACAGCTCGCCAACCTGCCCAAACAGTGCTTCGTGTAAGGTAGTCGTATGTCAAGGCCCTCTGGAGCTGCTGACCCGCTTCCAGCTTCCTCAATGCTTCCGATTACCCGCCACCAGATGGTCGTCGTGAGAAGCTGTTGGCTCATTTCAGCGTGCCCTCGTTCGTGGCCAACCGGACATGTTTCGAGTTGAACGGCTACTTTGGGAGCAAGGCAACCCACGACGACCAAAGCCCAGCGAAACCCATCACCAGCTATAGTGAGTGGCTGTCTTTCTTCCTCTGTGGCGGTGCGGCCGCAAGGATGGACACGATAGGTGCTGATAGGGACGCAGCAACTTGGTTCCGGTGCGTGGTCAAGATGATCCGGAAGATAGGACCCGCTGCACACGAGGGCGGCCAGGAATATGTGACGAGCCGGAAGGGCTACAACTGGTTCGAGATGTCGTTCTTCTCGCGATGGGATCACCCAGACACGTCCCAAATCCTTTGCGTCGACACACCACCCGATTTCCCCTCCGAATTAAGGAAACGCCTTGAGGAACAAACCCAGCCGCTCAACTCCCATGACCCCTTCGCAATGCATACACCCTTGGTGGACCAAATCGGCGTGTATGCAGATATCTCGGTATGGCGGGTGCGGGATCCGGTCCGAATTCTCGAGAAGGTATGGATTAAAGGATCAAACTCGAGGATCATTCCCTCGCTAATCGCCTATCCATCCAGTTACGCATGCGCACCGGAGCCATCTTCAGTGCAATTCATGAGGTTCACCGGCATGCGATCCACACATCCGATAGTCTCCAAGCTACTGTTGAGACTCTCAGCGAGATGCAACGCCGACGAGTCGAGATCCACAACAGACTCCCACACGACTTGGGCGAGACATACAGGGAGCAGGCCAAGGATTATGCCCAGTTCCAGATCTCGATGTTCAAGAGTCTGAAGCTAAGGTCTGATTCCATCCGGGAGCGGCTCAAGAACGAGATCACTTTGGTGAGCAGATCTCACATCTGAACCTTTGCAAAACGAAAGCTTAACTCGGTCAGGCCTACAACAACCTTGCCCGGCAGGACAACAGCGTTATGAAGTCCCTCGCGCTCCTCACCATGATTTTTCTGCCAGCCACCTTCATCTCGGTAATGGTTGCCCCCCTTCCGCTCTTCACAATGACTCTAACCTCAACAGGCCCTCTTCAGCACGACATTCTTTACCTTTGGCGATGACGGAAGCTGGCGCGTGTCGGGCAAGTTGTGGATCTATTGGGTCGTCACGGTTCCCGCCACCATCATCATTGTCGTCCTCTGGTGGGTCTGGCTTGCCAACAGCGATGCCATCACTCGTTTCTTCCTAACCGGCGTTGCGGGTTTTCATACGGTGTTGGAGGCGGTGGTACTGTGGTTCCTGAACAGGAGGAAGTTTACGATATCGTGAGGGCTTTTGGAGGAGAACAAGTAGCGGGCCACAGCACGATCCCAATCCCCTTCCCGATTTATTCTGCTGCGATCTGAGATTTATCAAGCACATTTCTGTCTCTTTTATCTCACCCTTCTCCCACCAACACCGTACCTCGAACGAGCTGAAACAAAAAAAGACCTCAGACCCTCCCCACCTCCTAACAAGCCCTGGGAGCCACCGCCACCTCGACCTTCTTGAGCGTAGCACACGCAATCCTCGCCGAGCTCGCATCGTGGAACACAACCGACCGGTTGCCGATGTATCCGAGCTGGATGATGTTCATGGCCGTGTACGGGTCGTTGAACCTGTTATCAGTCTCAGTCAGCACATACCTCCCCTCCAAGAGGGTTCCGTCGGGATCAACGTACGCCTTCTTAACATCCGGCCCAGCCACAGTCCCATACTTCCCCGACAGATCCCCCACCTCGCACGTCTGCGGCATCGAGCTGTCGCACGGCGGAGAGTCCCCGCGCACGTACGAGTCGAGGTGGCCGCCCGTGTCGGTGCAGTTGCCGCTCTCGGGGACCGCGCGCAGGTGGATGTGATACTCTGTCATCCGATTAACACCAATGCCCACTCCATCCTGCAGAGTTACTCCTGAGGGGGGTGGGGGATCGCGCACTATAAGGCCCCTTATCCACAGCCAACCCCGTCACCGCGATGGTGTAGTTGATGCCCACCGGCTGCGCGACTGCGGTCACAGTGCCCTTGACGGCCGGCGAGTCGAAGGTGGCCACCCACGTCTCGCCGATGACGGGGTTGTTGCGCACCTCGCGGGCGTCGCCGAGCTTGCCGGTCGTGACGTTCTGGGCGGCCGCGAGGGCGGCGGCGCCGAGGAGGGAGAGGACGGAGGGGAGATGCATTGTTTCGCTTGTTATCTCCTCAGGGATTCTCTAGGAAGGTAATTGAGTCGTTCTGATTCCCGGATTTGTAAATGGAGTCGCGATAACAGCTACAGCGGGAACCAGGGGAAGAACCAGGACGGGACGCTCCATCCACATTTATCTACCCCCGCCCTCACAATCCCATACCCCCTCCGACGCCATTCCCGCCCCAATCCAAGGACCCAGGCAGGGCATCTCCAAACGGGCGGAAGTCAATATCGAGTTGGGGGTCCGACACGCCCGCGCCCGCCCGAGCGCCTCGTCACCGCCCCTCCCGGCTGTATGGATAAGTAGGGCCATCGGTGCCGAGCGTTGAGTGCCAAGCAGGGGTCCGATCCGTTCCTGGACGGGCGGGTTGGGTTTCTCCCCTGCCAAGGACCGCATGTTCATCTAAAGACGCATCGTGGACAATATCGTTCGCTTGGGTGGCGGACTCCCGGATTGGTTGGGGGGCGGGGTGGGGTGGTGGTGGTGGTGGCATCTATCTTATTCTTGTGCACCAAACAGCGCGCCTAGAAAGCTAAATATGCCGAGCGACACGCCCAGTCGGCGGTATCGTACACCCTCGTCCCTCAAACAACCCCTCCTTTGCAGAGTTCGCGTGTCACAACCCACCCACCGCTTAAGCGGCAGTCTTCCAGCCCTGAATCTCATCCAAAGTCAGGACGTAGTCGCTGCCGTAGATCTGGACGCCAAGATGTCAGTTTAGATCCATTACCGAGGAGGGTAAAGAGAGTGGAACTCACGGTCTTCAGGTTGGCAAGCGAGTTCCAAGACTCGTTGTTGATGAAGGTGTCGCCCCAGACGGCAAACCACAGCCAGTGGGCCTCGTAGGCCTGGAGCTGGTCGGGCAGGGGAGCAGCGCCGACCTCGGAGGCGGCGATCATCTTCTTGTCCTTGCCGAGGTCGATGAGCTGGTTGTACTGGGTCGACATGGGCTGGTGTGGTGTGTTAGCTTCCCCTTCTTTGCATCCAGGATTTTGTGGAAATACTCACCCCGTTGCCCTGAGCATACACATCAGCAGCCAGGATATCAACCGTCGCATCACCGGGGTACCAGTCCGCAGCCAGCGAGTTCCACACCCACAGCAGGTTGTTGATGCCGTGGTAGTTGGTCAGGCGGTCGTAGAGGATGCCGTACAACTTCTTGCACGGCTCGGCGCCCTGGGCGCCCCACCAGAACCACTTGCCCTCGGCCTCGTGCAGCGGGCGGAACAGGACGGGCACGCCGGCGGTCTGCAGGCGCTTGAGCTGGACGGCGATGGCGTCGATGTCGCGGATGATCAGCGTGTAGTTGGCGTTGGTGGTGTCGGCCAGCGCAGTCGCCACGTTGAAGTCGGTCGCGTCCGTGTAGAAGCCGCTCCACCACTTGTGCTCGTCCGTGTCGTACAGGCCCGTCGGGGCGTTCCAGTGCCACAAGACGGAGACAATGCCGCCGCGGGTGGCGTGGGTGATGGCCTCCTCGACCGAGGTGCCGACGGTGCCGCGCTCGACGCGCGAGGGCGAGTAGTCCATCAGGTCGACCGAGACGAGCGCGGGGGTCTTTCCGGTCTGCTGGGCGATCCAGTTGGCCCACGAGAGCTCCTGCTGGCCCGAGAGGATCTTCTTGCCGTAGATGGAGCGGAGGTACTTGTAGAGGGCCTTGGCGTCGGCGTTGGCGGCGGCGTTGACGGGCGAGGCGTTGATCTGGTGGGCCGGGCGGGGAGCCGAGGGCGTCACGGTGATGGAGTCGATGAGGTACCAACCCCAGTTGTTGACAATGTCGATGGTGTTGGAGCCCTGGTTGAGCAGCACCTGGCCGGCGGCGACATTGACGAAGGTGGTGCCGGCAGCGAAGAAGACCTCGCTGCTCGCGCCGTTGTTGAGGATCAGGGTGGCGCGCTTGTCACCGTAGATGGCGGCCACGCGGATGGTCAGGTCGTACAGGCGCGTCGTGGTGCTGGGGACGGTGAAGGTGACCTTGTCGTTGGCCTCGTCGAAGCCAGTGACGTAGCCGGTGCCTAGGAACGACGCCGGCGGTTAGTAAAGGACCCGATGCGGAACGTAGGGATTCATTCTCACCAGTGTACCCGCTCTGGGCCGTGTCGATGGTCGTCCCCGAGAGGACGGCATTCTCGGCCTCAAAGGTCCGGGGCGCGTTGCCGGAGGCGGAGCACGACGGGGCGGCATGGGCGCCGATCGCCAACGCGACGGCGCCGCAGAGGAGGGACTTGAGAGTTCCGACCATGGTGAATGTCGATCAGTCCAGTGTCGTCGGCGTCCAACCGATGTCCCTGGCCACGAGGAGAGGGTGGGTGGTCGTGGGGAGGGCCGTGACGCGAACCATGTGCACGTTAAATAACGATCCGGCATCGTAGCATCGCAACCCCAGATCATCACATCATACGGACCCATCCACCGGCACTCAGCGTCCCAAGAGGCGTGGCGGGTGGGGCTTAGTGCAATGTCGGAGTCCAAGGCTCCGGCAGCGACAGCACTCCGGCTCGTCGCGCCGCGGAAGCCTCAGAACACATTGCCGCTTTCGTCGCCAATTGACCAATCCCCCTCAAACGCCATCCCTTGGCAGGGCGGGCAGACGGAAGAATTTACGCATTGGGCTAGCTGTCGCCCTGCCTCCCGGCTGCCACGGGACTTTCTCGCTGCCGAAAGGAAGGAGTTGCTCCTCTGGATACCCGAATTGACTATTTGACGTGCCGTGAGGCATGGAGGCATCGCGAGACAGCTAGTTAGGGCGGAGAACCGCTGGGAGCAACGGATCGGAGACGAGTAGGCAGGCCGATGTAAGTGGGCGTGTTGGGAAACTCCCACATCCGTCTGGGGCGCTTTGGTGCTCCGACGATACCGTCTTGGCATCAAGCTACTTCCAAACTCTTGCGGTTCTGGTCGAGATATTTCATGCCCTTCTGCCCGCATCCGACGTCCTAGAGGTTCACGTATCTGGATAGTTCGGTCAAGCATCGCCCGAGGTTAACTGTCTGCTAAGACATCCCCTGTGATGCCCAGACTCCGAGTACGTACGTCTCTAGTCCGATCAGGCCCGTGTATGCCATCCGAGTCAACGGCGCGTCGAGTGCTCCCTGTTCCTGCACCACGCTAGCAGCCATTTGGGTACAGCCCCGACGATGGTGTACATGTGCGCCAAGTGATGGCCGGCAGCATGCTCCGTCAACCAGGAATTGTTCTTGGCGAGTTGCTGTCTCCGGAATGGCGATGCGGTCTGATGGAATGTGCATTCCGAAGGATTCAGGGGAAGGGTTGCCCGCAAAGGCGCGGTCCGCTCCGGGAAGCACCATCAACGGCGGGATCCGCGCTATGGGGTGCTTGAGACTAGCATCCCAGGTATTTCAAGCTCTGTTAGCCTTGTGCACTAAGGTGGGAAGGAAGGGGATGCATTCTTGGTCTGAGCTGTCAACGTGCTTCTTGTTTTCAATGCCTCAGCCCCTGATCTGTCATCCAAAGATCCCCTATTCCGCATTGTGTCGGCACCACTGTTAGGGGTGAAAGGCAACTTCTTTCATTTGCGTCCCTGAGAAGCACGCGTCGGAGGTCTTCACTTGCTCGGACATTGTGTGGGTGGTATGGGGACTCGGGACTCGACGAAGCCTCGGTGGTTGGGCAGACGAGACGTTTAAACTTTGTCCTTAATTTCGAAGGGAGACGTCGATTTTATTGAGTCTTCTACGTGTGCAGAGTGGCCGTAGATGTCAGTTTCGAGATTGAGTCAAGGAAGCTGTGGCCAATGTCAGGCTGATTCACGGACGCAGAACTTGAATGATCGACGGTACCTAGGTAATTATCAACAGCCCGGCGACTCTTCATCACAGCCGTCGATTTATTGCCGTTAATTCATCAGGGCCTCCAACCGGCTGGGTGGCAATGGCCATTGGCAGTTAATGGACTCTAGATATGGGGCTCGCGCGTTGTTCTCAATCACTGCCTCAGACAGCGATGTGCAGGAAAAAGGGTCGGAAAAGTTTGCAAGAGCGGGCGTGGGACAGTCCCTCACGGAAGTGAACCCTGCAAGACACAACTGGAAGGAGCATCATGACGTGGGTCTTGGGTTTTTGTTTGAGAAGGCAAGAGCATGAACTCGCCCGGGAAAGAGGAGAGGGAGAAGAAACCGAAAAGAATCAGAGATCCGACCACACCACACCGTGTCCCCACTGGCTCAAGTTTCCTCCGAGACTGGCACCAGACCACACAAGTCTTTTTCTCCCAAACCAAATTCTCCGCAATTTGCTCTGCTATTTTGAATGTGGAAGTTGACCGAGTTTTGTGCAAAACCGAGCAGGCAAAGAGGGTTAGGGTTCTAATCGCTTGACCTCCCAGAAGCGATGTCGAAGCCAAATCGAGAAGCCACATGCCAATCATCAACACCTGTCAAAACTCTTGCCTCTGGCATGTGATCCAGCCATTACACATCCCCGGATTCGGTCGTGCATGCCAACCAATGACAAACACTCAAGTTTCAACGTCAGCTGAACCCATCTCATACGCTCTGCCAAACCTCACCATGGAACACCACAACACACTTGAAAGAAGCATGGCGAGGTTTCAAGTAAAAGTTGTGACTCTATCAAAATAGGTACCCATCAAACCCATCACGATCTGGTATCAAAAAAACACCCAAACACCATAAACCACCCTTGGACTCAGGCCACCACATACCTAGGTAATACACATTTGGTGTTTTAGTTTGTCCATCCCATCCTTCCACCCCCTCCCAATAGGCAACCTCCCTCAAGCGTTATACTTCCCCGAAGTCATAACAAAATCCCTCTTAATCTCAATCCCCCTCTCCGACGGCGGCGGCCACGACGACCCGGCCCCCGGCGAGCCCACCGCAATCTCCGTCCTCACAGTCGGCTTCAGCCCTAACGCCCTGCTATCCTTGTTAAACACCGGCCCGGGCGCGCTCAACCCAGCCGCGGGGGCCGCCGCCGCGCCCCTGATCTCCTTATCCGACCGGTCATCGCTCTGCAGCTCGAGATCCTCGGGGTAAATAATCCCCCGCGAGCTGGCGTTCTCGTCGGTGCTCTTGAGCCGGCTCGCGTTGGAGAGGTCGCGCCCGGAGGACCGCTTCATGTTGTAGTACTTGTTGTCGCTGCTCTTGCCGGTCTGCGAGCGCATCCCCGCGAAGCAGCCCGAGAGCAGCGGGCGGAGCGTCGGCAGGCACGCGCAGATGATGCCGCAGCAGAGCTCGGCGATGGACCAGCAGGAGGAGACGACGTTGTCCCAGGTCACGTCGTCGGAGAGCTTGAGGTATTGGATGCGGATTACGGAGATGGCGCAGGTCTGTTGAGGGGGGTTAGCATGGGGGGTTGGGGTAAAGG
>FTEL01005758.1_pt1 | contig 13092 bp, 12 predicted proteins | sample 1658911 | NCBI WGS metagenome assembly FTEL01 (sample SAMEA3914869, study PRJEB12502) | metagenome | biome: forest; material: soil | place: USA | collected 2012-03-12 | depth 0.1 m
ACCACCACGTTCACCGCAACCACCACCATCACCAACTCAACTCTCCATTGCCGCCGTCCAAACTAGACAGACAGCAGCAACACTGCAGCAATGTCATCCCCTTCAAAGCGGTCAACCCGCAGTGCGGCGACCCCTGGGCGGGCCACGCGCAGCTCGCAGCAGCGTAGCAGCCCCGCGGCCGGCCCCTCCAACGTTGCCGCAGCGAGAACCCCCCGCCAGACGAGGGCCTCGCAGCTCGCCTCCAGCCCCCTCTTCTACCAGTCCTCGTCCCCCGACCCCGGCGCCAACAGGGCCTCGTCCCCCCTGCGCCAGCAAACAGAGACCCAGAGCACTGGCGACCGCACTCCCCGCGCGAGCGGCGCCCTCATGGGAGGTGAGACCCCCCTCGTGGCCCAGCTGCACACTCGCTCTGCTCCGAAACTTGCTTGATACTGACTGGCACCCCCCTCAGATTCCTCCCCCATCCGCTACGACCCCAGCTCCAGCCCCGGCCACCAGCTCACCCAGCAATCCGACATCCGCAGCGACAGCAGCGCCCTCTTCGTCGGCTCCCAGAGATCCACCAACTTCCGCTCCCACCGTGGTGACATCAACCCAGACGTCATCCGGACCCCCCAGGTTCCGCGCCGCATCGTCTTGGACCCTTCCGGCCGTGTGGTCCAGGACGGGTCGACCCTCGGGTCCGATGCCGCCTCGTTCGCCAACAACAACCCCCACACATCAGAGGCCGACGCCCTCGGCGGCCCGAGCCAGAGCCTCGTATGGGGCACCACCGTCTCCCTTGAGGATTCCTTCGCCTCGTTCAGGGACTTCCTCAGGAACTTCACCAGAAAGTACCGCATGTGGGCTGACGGCGCCACCGAGGCCGATACCAACGACAACCCCGAGGCCGACTCCAAGACGTACTGGGAAGCCATGGAGACCATGTTACTGCTGGGCACCAACAAGATGTACCTGGACCTCCGCGACCTCAAGGCCTACCCGCGCACCGTCAAGCTGTGGCACCAGTGCCAGGCTTACCCCACTGAGATCATTCCCGTCATGGACCAGTGCGTCCACGATTGCATGATGGAGCTCGCCCAGGCCGAGATGGCCAGCCAGAGGGCCGCCTCGCACAACGCCTCCGGCCCCAGTGTCCCCCAGGCCTCCCAGAGCTCCGAGCTCGCCTTCCCCAGCTCCGACCGCCCCGAGGAGCCGTCCACACCCCGGCCCGCTCAGCCCCAGCTGACTCTCGAGGACGAGATCATGAAGCAGCAATACTTGGTTCGCCCCTGGGGCTCTGAGAAGACGGTCAACCTGCGCGACCTCAACCCGTCCGACATGGACAAGCTTATCTCCATCAAGGGTCTCGTCATCCGCGCCACGCCCGTCATTCCCGACATGAAGCAGGCCTTCTTCAAGTGCGGCGTCTGCGGCCACTCGGTCACCGTCGAGCTGGACCGCGGCAAGATCCGCGAGCCCACCGAGTGCCCCCGCAACCGCTGCAAGCAGAAGAACTCGATGCAGATCATCCACAACCGCTGCGAGTTCGAGGACAAGCAGGTCATCAAGCTGCAGGAGACCCCGGACGCCGTGCCCGCTGGCCAGACGCCCCACTCCGTGTCTGTCTGCGTCTACAACGAGCTGGTCGACTTCTGCAAGGCCGGTGACCGCGTCGAGCTCACGGGCATCTACAAGGTCACCCCGGTGCGCGTCAACCCGCGCATGCGGACGGTCAAGAGCGTGCACAAGACGTACGTCGACGTCGTGCACGTGCAAAAGGTTGACCGGAAGAGGATGGGCGCCGACCCGACCACGCTCGACCTTGCCGAGGAGGAGGAGGCGCACGCCAGCGGCCAGAGCCTCGACGAGATCAAGAAAGTGACCCCCGCCGAGGAGGAGAAGATCAAGGAGACGGCCGCCCGGCCGGACATTTACGACCTCCTATCCCGCTCGCTCGCCCCCTCGATCTACGAGATGGACGACGTCAAGAAGGGCATCCTCCTGCAGCTGTTTGGCGGCACCAACAAGACGTTCGAGAAGGGTGCCAGCCCCCGCTACCGCGGCGATATCAACGTGCTTCTCTGCGGCGACCCGTCGACGTCCAAGTCGCAGATCCTGTCATACGTGCACCGCATCGCGCCGCGCGGCGTCTACACCAGCGGCAAGGGCTCTTCCGCGGTCGGTCTCACGGCGTACGTGACGCGCGACCCGGAGACGCGGCAGCTGGTGCTCGAGTCGGGCGCGCTGGTGCTGTCGGACGGCGGTGTGTGTTGCATCGACGAGTTCGACAAGATGAACGAGTCGACGCGGTCGGTGCTGCACGAGGTCATGGAACAGCAGACCGTGTCGGTGGCCAAGGCGGGCATCATCACGACGCTCAACGCCCGCACGAGCATCCTCGCCTCGGCCAACCCGATTGGTAGCCGTTACAACCCCGACATGTCGGTGCCGCAGAACATTGACCTGCCGCCGACGCTCCTCTCGCGTTTTGACCTGGTCTACCTGATCCTCGACCGCGTCGACGAAAAGACAGACCAGCGCCTGGCGCGCCATCTGCTGTCCATGTACCTCGAGGACAAGCCCGAGTCGGCCCAAACCAGCAGCGACATTCTCGTGAGTTCTCCCTTTCCCGCCGCCCCTTCTCCCATGGACAGCTACTGACTCTTTCCCCACCCAGCCCATCGAATTCCTAACCTCCTACATCTCCTACGCCCGCGCCAACATCCACCCCACCATCACGCCCGCCGCCGGCCAAGCCCTCGTCGAAGCCTACGTCGAGATGCGGCGCCTCGGCCAAGACGTGCGCGCCGCGGAGAAGCGCATCACCGCCACGACCCGCCAGCTCGAATCCGCCATCCGCCTGTCGGAAGCCCACGCCAAGATGCGTCTCTCGGAAACCGTCACGCCCGAGGACGTCCACGAGGCCGTCCGCCTCATCCGCTCGGCGCTCAAGACGGCTGCTACTGATGCCCAGGGCAGGATTGATATGAGTCTGTTGACCGAGGGGACCAGTGCCGTGGAGAGGAAGAGGAAGGCGGATATGAAGGACGGGGTGCTCAGGTTGTTGGATGAGTTGACGGCGGCCGGGCAGGCGGTGAGGTTTTCGGAGGTGGCGAGGAAGTTTGCTGAGGGGGCGGGCGTGCCGGTTGAGCCGGGTGAGTTTGCGGAGGTGATGAGAACTTTGGAGATGGAGGGGGCGGTTATGGTTAGTGGGGAGGGGGCGAGGAGGAGTGTGAGGCGGGTTACGGCGAGTGTTTAGATGATAGATGGTAATGGGTCATGGGTTGGGGTATGTTTCCGGGGGGGCGCAAAGGATGTATGTGATTTCCACTCGGGGGCTGTATTTTCCTATCAAGACCAACACGCATTCAAGACTACCGCAGACTAGGGTAAAATGATCGAACACGATTCCCAAACGTCGACTTGCTCACTGCCTTTCCGACTGGTCCTCTCAGATCTCGGTCCCTCCCATCCTCTTCCCAATCCCCACCTCTATCCCCCACCTTCCCCTGCCTCATCATCCTCCGTCTGCTCCTTCGGCTCCTCCTTCTGCTTCCCCTTATCCTTACTCTTCGCCGTCACCGGCGGAGTGGCAGCCTCAGCAACGGCGGCGTCCTTAGCCTCGTCGTTGAGCAGCGTCCCGTCCAGCCGCCACTCCTTGAGGTCGTCCTCGGCGTCGTTGAGGACCTGGCGCGCCTGGGCGCCGTGGGCGTACGGCGCGCGCACGTCTCCGGGCACGACGGGCGTGTCGTCCAGCAGCTGCAGCAGGCGCAGGCCGTGGCGCGCCAGGATCACCTGCTTCTCGGCGCGCTCGATGGTGGCGAGGAACTCGACGGTGAAGGCCTCGCGGAGTTTCAGCCGGGTCTGTTGGGGGGGGTGGTGTTAGTCCCATGCCCCTTTTCATCCTTTCACTCAAGACAGCAACGACCCCAATCACCCAACCACAGCACAGAGAAAGGAGTAAAAGAGACATACCACATTCCCCAACTGCGCCTCCGCCACCAAATTCTCCGCCTCCGCCCTCACCAACTCCTGCTCCAGCGTCACCAACCGCCCGCTCTGCGGCTCCTTCGCCAGCACCTTCTGGATCTCATCGGCAATCTTCCTCCTCCCCTCCCGGCTCGGCTGCACGCTCCTCTCCGTATCCCTCACCACCTTCAACACCGCCCTTCCCTCATCCAACCGCGCAGCGTACGCCTCCTCCTGCTCCCCCAGCTCCGACAACAGCACCCCGACCTTGTCGGCCACGTCCGACACGGCCTCGTCCGAGGTCGCCTCGCCCCATTCCGAGAGTTGAGTGGCGATGGAGATGCGCTCGCGCGCGGCGGTCTCGTGGGCCGAGATTAAAGTGTTGCTGGTCTTGATGAGGTGGTAGAGGCGCTTGGAGAGTTCGGGTTGGGTCGCGCCGCGCAGGGAGGTGAAGGAGAAGGGCTTGCGGTGGTGCGGGGCGGAGCTGGAGGTTGTGGAGGAGGTCGTGGTGGTGCCGTGGGAGGAGCGCTGGGAGGAGCGGATCGAGAGGGCGCGGTTCCTGGGGTGGAGGAAGGGGGTTAGTTGGGTGATGGGTGGGTGGTGGAAGATGTTGGCTTGTCAGGGGCAGGAAGATGAGGGCGGGCTTTGAGTCGTGGGGTTCCGCTACCACTGGGCTGAGAGGGAAAAGCGGCTTCCTTCTGCGCTTTTGCGCGACATGGTCTTGGGGTGTGGTGGTGATAGGGTTTCTGGAGTGCGGCCCAGAGGGGTGGTATCGGACTGGTTGAACGGGACTTACATCATGACTCTCTGTTGTTTGGATCTGATGGCGCCGCGTGGTTTTTCAATATCAAGAGATTGGAAGGTTCGAGGGTTGAAATGGTGTTTCTGAGCTCTTTCCCGATTCCCTTGTCGCACAGCAAGATGGAGACCTAATAAATGAGGCAGGCGCTGGTGGTTTGGATCTTTCTCGATTCTCCCAAGGCTCAATCAAGGCCACGCTCGGCAGCTCAGCTCGTCACGAGGCAGCAGTCACGGTGTTCCATAAGTGAGACACGCGATAATCCAGAGATGTTCAAGAATTCTCATACATCCGCTGCTCCCGCTGTTCCCGCATCGAGTCCAAGGAAGAGATGTCCAACCCCCAACAGAAATTCCTCTCCGTCACCCGACACACCCACCCAGTACAGACACCTGACTGAAAGAAAACCTCTTCCACCTTCCCACCACCCCATCTACGTAAATCGCCGTCATCAAGAACCCCCAAGCCGTTCTTTGAACCGGACCGCCCTCGCCATGGAACCATCGGATCAAGCCAGTGACGTCATATCCTGAAGCTTCCCTCTGCCCCACCACTCCTACGAACGAAACCACCACCTGCTCATCTCAACTCCCTGCCTTTCCGGTCACGAACTCTCACAAAAGCAATTATCCAATCCCATTCTCTCAGCCTCGTCTATGGTAAACAACCGGCTTGCCCACCCCATAGCTGGTCACCGTCGCTCTCATACCAGGCCAGGACGACCTGTTATGGCTGTGTGAGTGGGAGGAGTGAGACGAGTGGTGATGGTGATGATGGTGGTGTCCATGGCCATAGCCGTGACTGTGATGGCGATGATGGTGATGATGTTTGCGTCGCGGTCTCACGGGAATCAGCTCGTCGTAGTAGTAGTATTGGTCTGTTCCGAAGCACATGGTGGATTTCTCTTGCGTGTAAGCGGCTGGGTTTGAAACACAGTGTAGATTCTAGGGTTCAGTGTTCGCGGTGAGGTCGTCGAGGTAGGGTAGAGCAAAAAAATGTAGCAGATTCAGGAGAGAACACCCTCGTGGGTTATATCACCGCCTCCTATCTTCCACGACAGGAGAGCCCAAAACAAGCTCTCCGACCGGAATCCCCGGTTTGCCTAAAGCCATCACATCACGTCCAGAGGCGGCACAACATCAGCAACAACAGCCCAGCGAGACACTGTCTCTGACCCGTGCGCCAGCCAAAACCAAGAAAAGGGCTCGGATGACGCCCCTTGAGCCAAGACCTGAGAAGTCCTCTCGAACTTGGACTCCGGGTCCGTATTGCCTGAGTGGAGGGTAGCACAAATCCTGTCTCATCAACGTCAGCGTGCAGCTCTTATTACCTCCCGCTATTACCCCCCCAAACCAGAAATCCTACACATTGGAATCCCCGCGGAGAGCAATCCAAGAGCGGGAAAAAGAACGACCAAGCTGCTTGGCGAAGGGTGGTGGGCAACCCCCACGACACCACTAAGAATCTCCACACCCACCACCACGCCCCAACCTCCACCACCTCCACCACCTCCACCACCTCCACCCACCACCCACACAAGCGCGAAAAAACGTTCGCGATCCGGTGTTTAACCGTCTCGCTTTTTGCTCGCAGGTCTGATCCGATCCAGGCTCGAACTGGAGACCTTCAGTGTGTTAGACTGACGTGATAACCAACTACACCATCGGACCTGTGTGCTTTGTTGGAGACTCGCCACCGGGTCTCCATTTTATCAGTGCCGTTTCCAGACCACACCACTCATGGACATGAGAACATGCGACGATGGAAGAACTCGCAATGTAAAACCACCAGCTTGGCCATGACACGGAACGCGTAGAAATATAGATACAGACAAGCTCGAAAAAAGAGGCCAAAATCCATCCATTTTATATTAACCCCCAACCCCCCTACTCAACAACCCAACCCTTGCTCTCCATCTATTTCCTCTTCGAATCAAACTTCAACTCCAAATTCCCCACGACCCAGGCACCCACAAACACGGCGACAGCGCTGCCAAACACGATGAGGGGCTTGCGCAGGGCGGCCATGAGCGGGTAGTCGTATGCGACGGTCAGCTCGCGGTCGCGCAGGTCGTCGACGAGGTTGCGGGCATTGATGACGAGCGCGGTGCGGCCGATGGTGTCGAGGAAGGTCTTGTGGATCTCGATGCCGGCCGAGGCGATGGATTGGGATGGGGTGGTGGTGTGGTAGCGGACGTTTCTGGGAGGGAGGGAGACAAGTTAGTTGGGTGAGAAAAAAAAGGGGTGGAGGGTGGGGTGGGAAAGGGCTGTTCTTACTCGGCACCCTCGGGCAGGATCACGCGGACCTGCACCTCCTCATACTCAACGCCCTCGGGCTGGCGCGGGCCCTCGAGGAAGGGCACGTTCAGGACGAAGCCGCCCGCGGCGGTCTTGCGCAGAAAGTTCTTGGCGTCCGAGTTCCACCCGACGGTGAAGGGGTACTTCCAGCCGCCAAAGATGGGGTAGCGCGGCTTGATCTCGAGTAGGGCCTCGCGCTTGTTGCTGCGGAAGCGCGACGTCGACACGTTGCCGATCACGTCCGTGTAGTAGGGGTCGGCGCTGCCGACGCGCAGCGGGAACTTGAGCTCCTTGAGCGCCCACGTGTTGGGCTGGTAGTAGGCCGCCTGCTGCCACTTGACGCGGTTGAAGAGCGCCGACAGGTTCGCGCCGCGGTGGTACAGCGTGTAGCGCTCCTCGAAGGCCACGTTGCCGCCCCAGTGGCTGACCTCGACGTCGCGCTCGAGGCGCGAGACGTGCGTCACGGGCTTGTTGAACTCGAAGCGCACGCTGACGGGCTCGGCGGCGCCCGCGGGCTGCTCGCCGAAGGGGCCGTAGGTGAGCTTGGAGCCCTGCTTCTGAGGGAACTCGGCGACGTCGCCGGTGCCGGGGAGCTTGGTGTAGTCGGGGATGGTGTTGGACGGGAACTTGACTTCGGTCTTTTGCTTGCTCGTGGTGTAGGCCGAGGGGCAGTAGGCCGAGAAGGAGAACTGGAGGTATTGCTGCTCCTCCTGCTTGATGGAGGCGGGGAGGGGCTTGTAGGCCTTGAGGAGGTAGTAGGTGATGCCGAGGGTTTGCTGGGCGCCAGGCGCGAGGGGCTTGGGGAGGCGGATGCGGAGGTACTGGACGTCACTGCGGCAGTCAAAAGTCAGCCTTGCCCTGCTCCCGCTTTGGGCCTCCAATTCCATTCCTACCTTTCCGAGTCGGTCTCGACAGCCTCGGCGACGAATAGCCCGGCGGCAGTGTCCTTGCGGTCCCTCACCTCGACCCCGCCGAGGCGCGACAGCTGATCGGACGAGAAAGGCACGAAGTACTCATCGTGGGCGGCCTTGTCGATGTTCTCGATCAGGACGTTGATGTTCTCCTTGACGTAGTTCTTCTCGAGAGAGATGACGTGGACGAGGTTGGCATTGCGGAAGACCTGTGGCGGCTTGAAGGGGGTGGTGCTCTGGGTGGACTTGATGGTGGACGCGGCCTTGCCTGAGGTCGCTGCAGCGGCCAGCGACAGCAGCGACACAAAGGCCGAGACCACTCCTGACGTCTTCATCTTGGGAACGGAGGCCGCGGGCAGGTCATGAACGTCGCGGGCCCGCCAATTGAGGAACTGCGGATGACGGGGAGGCGCGGGGCTTGGCTGGCGATGCACCCTCTGTCGTCGCTTGTCGTGGTGGTGATCGTGATCTTGAGGACCATCGTGGCCTTCCGGTGGCAGCTGCTGCCAGCCCGAAAAAGCTTACGTTGCCGAAACACCCCTGCCAGGGCTGCATGCTGGGGTGGGGCGGACGGCTGTTGACCCCCGGCGTCTTGGCGCCGGTGTGAAGACAGCTCCAGATGGGGGAGCTCTATGGGATGGCTTGGCTCGCGGGTTTTGCCTTCTCTATCTCTTTCTCCTGTTTTGACATCAGTCTCCAATGGTTAAAAGACATGATGGTCCGAACCAAATCTTAGTTCTGCCAGATGCCCAAATTGAAATGTCAAATCATCCCGCCCCCCTTTGGCATTGATTCCTGCAGCATGGTCTGGTGAAAACCAGAGTTGCCAGACTTGGATGGGAGCAGTCCTCGTCAACCGGCCATCTATATGTCTCTCGGCAGAAGAACCTCTGAGTTCTAGAAACATGAAATGACTCCACCTGAGAGGAGCAATGGCCGGATTCCAGACTGCCGGCTTGCATGCAAACAGTTCTTAGCCACCATGGAAATGTATAAACATTGAGTCACAGCTGCACATACGGGGCATGAGTATCAGGATGGCGAGGATGGGGTTCAAGCAACGCCCTCTTCCCACCCACAACCTGAGCTCCAGACGAATCCATACTATAAACTCCATACGGAACCATTCAATCGGGCCGATCGTTGTCCTCTCTCGATATCCCCTTCAACAGGGACGACCCTGCTATGGAGCGATCACCTCCTCACATAACCCTAACCCGCCCAGAGCTCATCCCGAGCTTGACCTGGCGATGAACAGGGCCTAGCGTGGGGTGCGGGGTAGCGGACAGGGGTGCTGACTCCCCACCTGCTGTCAACCCACTGAAACCAAGAGCCCAGCGCTGGCATTTCCGCGCCCAGAGGCCGAGTTTGGTGGCGCATCCCTGTTTTGCAGCGCTGTCCAGGTCGGGAACCCTGGTCGTTGTTGTCGACGTTGATCAGTCTCACAGTCAGCATCTTTCGTGGGGGGCAGTCAATCGTTCAAAACAGAGGTTGCGAGAAAAAAAGAGAAGCGATTCCGGCCTTACACAACACCACACCGACACCGACCTCACTCTCCAAGACCAGCACCGGCAATCACCATGGTCGGCCTTGGACCGAAGCCGCCCCCCTCTAGGAAGGGTACCGGTACGTACACACATGCAAGGTGCAAGCCAGACAGAATCCATCCATCCATCCATCCAAGCAGGTCGCCGTCGGGCGAGGTCGGGGCGAGTCGAGTGCATGGTTGCCGAGCCCCCTCCTCTCCATCTTCCTGATCCGCTTCGTCACCCTCTCTTTGCCCTCCCTCGCTGCCTTGTCGTCGTCCTGCTGTGCCCCCCTCCCTCCGCCCTCGGGGGGCGTCGCGTGCTACCGGCAGGGTGACAGCGGCATGGGCAGAGCCGAGGGAGGAGCGGAATGCGCGGCTGGGCTTCGGGGGATCTCGAAACGGACGACGGGACGGCGGGGTCTCTGTGACATCACACCTTACACGCACCTCTCACCCGCCGTGCGTGCGTTCGTTGTTCTCGTGCTCGCTGGCTCTCTCCGATCTCTGCCTCTCCCTCAGCCTCTCAGCGCGCCCGCCATCCGATCTTTCTTCCCCACTCCGACTCCCGGCGCACGCTCGACGGACAGGACAGGACAGGACAGGACAGCTAGGGCATTTCTGTCTGGTCGTACAGACCTATTTTTGCTGTATTTCCTCGTCTCGCCTGGCTGCTGGCCGCGCCCGTCGCTGGACTCCTCATCATCATGGCGCAACCAGGCAAACTGAGGCCAATGCTCTACCCCAACCACCTCGACCGCCCGCTCTTCCGCCGCCCTGCTTTCCACCAACCCGACGCCAATAACCCGTCCAGCCCAGACGGCAAGGAGGCACTGCGTGCCCGACTCCGCGTCCTAGACTGACCATGGCTGTAGGCTCGCTCGTCGATGCGCCCAAGGATCTGCTCAACGAGATCAAGCACCTCGAGGACCTCTTCACCATCGACACCCCGAAGCTCAAGGAGATTACCGCTCACTTTGTCAATGAGCTGACCAAGGGTGAGTTTTTCTTCTCGTCTTGTTATTTCATGTGGTGTACTCCCCGCGACTAACAAATTGTTTGTCAGGTCTGAGTGTCGAGGGGGGTAGTATCGTGAGTCGCACCCCGGCCCAAGCAAGCTCTAATAATAAGCTCCAAGCTCCGAGCTCCGAGCTGCCCCAAGCTCCCAAGCTTCAAACCCCGCGCTGACACCAGCGATGCCCGCCACCACAGCCCATGAACCCGACCTGGGTCATGTCTCTCCCCACCGGCCATGAGACGGGCAGCTTCCTCGCCCTCGACATGGGCGGCACCAACCTCCGCGTCTGCCAGGTCACTCTGACGGAGCAGAAATCCGAGTTTGATATTATCCAGTCGAAGTACCGCTTGCCCGAGGAGCTCAAGACTGGCGACGCCGAGGAGCTGTGGGAGTACATTGCCGACTGCCTGCTGCAGTTCATCGAGACCCACCACGGCGACGTGACCAAGCTGGAGAAGCTGCCCCTCGGCTTCACCTTCTCGTACCCGGCCACCCAGAATTACATCGATGAGGGTATCCTGCAGCGCTGGACCAAGGGCTTCGATATTGCCGGTGTCGAGGGACATAATGTGGTGCCCATGTTTGAGGCTGCGCTCAGCCGGCGGGTGAGTAAACACAACCCATATAAGGCTGGCGACATGTGCTGATCGGCCTGCTTTTACCTCCACCCAGGGAGTCCCCATCAAGCTGTCCGCCTTGATCAACGATACCACGGGCACGCTCATTGCCTCGGCATACACCGACCCTAAGATGAAGATCGGCTGTATCTTTGGCACGGGCTGCAACGCCGCCTACTTCGAGGACTGCGGGTCCATCCCCAAGCTGGCCAGCCTCAACCTGCCCCCCGACACCCCCATGGCCATCAACTGCGAGTGGGGCGCCTTTGACAACGAGGGCAAGGTCCTCCCCCGGACGCCTTACGACGTCATCATCGACAAGGACTCCCCGCGCCCCGGCCAGCAGGCCTTCGAGAAGATGATTGCCGGTCTCTATCTGGGCGAGATCTTCCGCCTCATCATGGTGGATCTTCACGACAACCACGAGGCCCACATCTTTGCCAACCAGGACATTGCCAAGCTCCGGAAGCCCTACAGCCTAGACTCGTCCTTCCTGTCGGCCATTGAGGAGTACGTACTGAGCGACTGGCTACCTGCCTGCCAGTTAAGGGCATGATTGCATTATAACACAAAGCTAACCATCTTTCACAGGGACCCCTTTGAGAACCTCTCCGAGACCTTTGAACTCTTCCAGAGCAAGCTGAACATCACGCCCAACCTGCCCGAGCTGGAGCTCATCCGGCGCACGGCCGGCCTGATCGGCACCCGCGCGGCCCGCCTCTCGGCCTGTGGCGTGGCGGCCATCAGCCAGAAGAAGGGCTACAAGACGTGCCACGTGGGCGCCGACGGGTCCGTATTTAATAAGTACCCCCACTTCAAGGCCCGCGGCGCCCAGGCGCTGCGCGAGATTCTCGACTGGCCCGAGAAGGCAAGCCCCACGGTGGAGGATCCCATCGAGATCCTGGCCGCCGAGGACGGCAGCGGCGTGGGCGCCGCCCTCATCGCCGCTCTCACCCTGGAGCGCGTCAAGAACGGCAACATGCACGGTATCCTGCACCCTGAGAACTTCCAGTAGCTGAGCCGCCGCCGTGAGTCCGAGTCGAGTGCCTGGAGATGAAAGTGTCAGGGCATGGGATTCAATTGTTGCGAGGCGTTCTTGGAGGGGAGTGATTGGGCTTGGGATAGGGATACCGCGCGACATGTCCCGTGGGGATTTGCCTTGGGCAACAGCGAGCGACCAGCCAAGCTAGGTAGTACCTGGTTGACGAGGGTGGAGAGGCGTTTGGGCTTTAGGGGTTCATTGGCTTTTTCTCGCGACCACGGACTCGGTGACGCGGCCTGTACGCGGGAACAGCAAGCAGCATTCTTTGACAACTAGGCCATCATCTGGGTGATCTTGTGTGGTGGGTGGGGAGGAGATGCTCGGCTAGTTGACTGGCAATGCAATGCGACGCAGATCCAATGCGGACAATACAAGCAATTCTTTGAAACCCGTCTGTCTGTCTGTCTACTGGTGCTCGTCCATGCTGATCAAAAAATCCAATCCAATCCATCCCATCCTATCCAAAAAGCCAACCAAACAATCCAGTCCTTTTAATTCCCGGCCTCCTCCTCCTTCTTAACCCCCTCCGCAACCTCCAACGCCGCCCTAAAAGTATCCACCAACTCCCCCTCCTCCTCCAACCCCACACTCACCCGCACCTGCTCCGGATTCGCCCCAAACGTTTTCAGGTACGCTGCCTCCTCCGGATCCGCGCCCCAGATCGCGTCGTTGAAGGGGAACGCCAGCGTGTGGTGCGCGCCGAGATGGGGGCCGTGGAACACGGAGAGGGCATCATAAAACGCGCGCGCGACGCGGAGCGAGCAGAACTCGATCGAGAGGAGGCACCCGTGGCCCGGGGTGAAGTCGGCTGTGGCAGGGAGCATGAGGGCGGTGTAGTTTGCGAGGGTGGGGGTGAAGGGGGGGTAGAGGACGGCGGTGATGGGGGAGGTGGCGGATTGGGAGTGCGTGTGGAGGTAGGTGGCTAGAGCGAG
>FTEL01010628.1_pt1 | contig 13091 bp, 9 predicted proteins | sample 1658911 | NCBI WGS metagenome assembly FTEL01 (sample SAMEA3914869, study PRJEB12502) | metagenome | biome: forest; material: soil | place: USA | collected 2012-03-12 | depth 0.1 m
CCTTCTTGTTCTGCAACGTCGCCATCGCCTGCTCAATATAATCATCGTAACTCCTCCGCTGCTGCTCCAGATATTTCGCCTTCTCGTGCAGATTCCCCAGCGTCAACCTGACCCCCTCCAATTCCCGCTGCCGCTGCACCCGCCGTCGGCTCTTGGTGCGGATGTCCACCGCGATCGCGTTGAGCAGGTCCTGGTAGCGGTTCTGCCGCGAGATGCGGCCCATCTGCTCCAGCCGCATCACGTTCTCCAGCGCGGTGCGCTTCAGCTCGTGGTACGTCATGCGCGTCACGTCCACCATGTTGGCGTCCGAGTAGGCGCCGCGGGTGCGGGACGCGCCGCCGCCGGTGAATTCGTCGCGGAGGAGCGCCGCCCAGCGCGCGTCGTCTTCCGGTGAGATGGGTTTGACGAGGATCTCGAGGAGGTTCGGGCCGGTTTGGACCCGGATGATGTACAGGATGCAGCGCTTGGTTTCCATGAAGAGGGACTTGACGTCCGCGTCCGGGTCCTCGAGGTCGTGGAGCTTGGGGGTGAGGAACATGAGGATGTCGGAGGAGCCCGCGGCCGTCATCTCGCTCTCGTTGTGCTTGGCGCTGCCGAGGTCCTGCATGATCTCGCGGAGCATGTCGTCGCGGCTGAGGCTGAGGTGCGGTAGCTCGGGTGCCACGAGGTTGTGGATCGCGAAGATGTCCGTCATTTTGATGTAGAGCGTCGGCTTGTTCTTGGCGTAGAGGTCGTTGAACTCGTCGATGTCGAAGGTGCTTTCCGCGTCAGGGACGGCGATGAGGTTACCTGTCAACTCGGCCAGGCGGTCGATCGACTCGGCCACGAAGGCGTTGAGCGGCTGCAGGTAGATGTTGTCGCCGCCGAACTGGCGGCCCGAGGTGATCTGCCCGAGAACCTTGGCCACCTCGCCGAGGTTGCGCTTCTGCAGCGGGCTGAGCTGCTTGTCCATCACACCCACATTCTCGGGGGTAGTCACCGCCGGCTGCAGGTAAAACTTCCACAGCCAGTTAGTCACCAGCTGCAGCACGCGGCCCTGCGGCTCGCGCTGGAACTTTTGGCAGAGCGCCTCGAACATTTGGCGGCACACGAAGCGCAGCCCGTACGGCATGCGCGGGAGCAGGTCCTCGAGGGCGACGAGGAACTGGTCGCAGATCTCGCGGAGGTCGCGCAGGTGATCGATGAAGACTGCCTTGGTCTCGGGATCTTTGATGGCGAGCTCGCGGGGGATATCGAGTGGGCGGTTGCTGGGGCGGCCGGTGCGCAGCTCCTCGTTGTTGATGGCGGAGCGGTAGATCTGCATCGGGTCGCTCTCAAGGTCCAGGTCCGGGTCCTCGATGATGTTGTCGCGGATCATGGGGCCGAGGAGGTCGCGCAGGTACTTCCTGTCGCGCGGCGAGCGCGTGTAGTTGGTGAGCAGCCGCGACCAAAAGAAGTTGCCGCGGAAGCAGTCCTGGATGGTGTTGCAGCCCTCGACCTCCTCGCGGATCGACCGCCCCATGAGCTTCAGGAGGTAGTACTCCTCTCTCCGCTTCTGCGCATAGCCGAAGAGCCCCATCATCAGGTGCTCGATCCGCTTGCACTCCTTCTCGGGGGTGCCCTGTTCGCGCACCCGCTTGAACAGCCTGGCCAGGTACTGGGGCTGCGTCTGGAGCGCAAAGAAGAGCTGCTGGTACGACTCGAGCTTCTTGCGCGAGCCCTTGTTGAGCGCCTTGAGATCGAACTGATTGACGCTGCCCATGGAGCTGTTGGCGAGGAGGTTGCTGGTGTGGCCGCCAAAGTTGCTCTGGTGCTTGACGACCTCGTCGAGGGTGATCTTGTTCTTGACGAGCAGCGCGATCTTGATGTCCAGCTGGTCGATGTACTGCTCCAGCATCTCGTTCTGCCGGACCTGCTGGACGACCGTCTTGCGCAGCCGCTCGAACTCGACCTCCTCGTTGAAGTCGAAGTCGCTGTCGTTGAGAAGATGGACAAAGTTCTTGACCGCGTTGACGGGCGGGTTCTTGCCCGAGGTGAGGCTCTTGTACGCCTCGCCCTGGAGCTTGGCGCGGACGAAGCTCTGGATCTTGACCACCTTCTGCATGTTTTCGTTGTAGTGGCGCTTCTTCTCCTCGAACCGCGCCCGGACGATGAAGGCCTGGGCAGCGGCTTGGATCTCGCCGATGGCCTCCTCATTCTCCTCCAGCTCGTCCAGCACGCGGGCGACGCTGTCGCGGAGAAGCATTGCCCTGGCGAGGGACTGCAGGGAAGAAACCTCCTCAACGTTGGTCTTGAGCTCGTCGACGACGGCGTGGTGTTGTTGCCGGTGGAGGAAGCCGCGGATGTGGCCCTGCAGCTGGGTGATGGAGTCCTCTTGCTGGTCGAGGGCCTCGAGGAGGTCAGACACACGGTTGCGTGCCAGCATGCCCCTGGTGGTGGATTGGAGGGCGAGGATCTCCTCCTCAGCGTCGCCCAGGCTCTCGAGGGTGTCGGAGATCTCCCTGCGCACGGCAGCTGCCCTGACGTGCGCCTGGAGACGGCCCAGGTCGGGGACGTGTTGCCGCAGCTCCGCCTTGAGCCCGTCCACCTTGCGCCTAGCAAGGTTTCCGCGGCAGGAGGCCTGCAGAGTCTCCCAAACGGGCGTCAAGCGCTCGAGGGCTTCCCTCTGGAGGCCGATCTGGTCTCTTGTCAGCGCAGCCCTTGCTGCGGCCTGCAGGCTGGTGATGACGCCAGCCTGCGACTGCAATTGCATGTAGTCCTCCCCGAGCTTCTTCCTAAGGAGAAGACCGCGCGCTGCAGCCTGGAGCCCGGCAACCGGCGCGGCAGTGTGCTTGACCTCCTGCTCCTGCGCGAGCATCTGCTGCCTGACAAGAAATCCCCGGAAGGTTGCTTGGACGTCCCGGATGGGAGCGGCCGCGACACTCAACTGAGAGAGCTGCTCTCGTACCTCGTTGCGGGCCTTGCTTGCCCGCACCAGACTCTGCAGCTGCAGAATGTCGCTCTCAACGCTTTCCCACACGCGCTGTGTGCCAGCCTGGCGGCGGCGGACGAGGAAGCCGCGCGCGGCGCTCTGCAGCGCGGTGGCGAAGCGCTTCATCTGGAGCCGATAGTCCATGATCTGGCGCGTGAAGTCGCCCCGGATGCGGGCTTGGAGGTCGATGAGCCAGTCCTCCGAATCCCAGAGGCTTTGCATGACACCGCCGAGCTGCATCCTGAGCAGGGCGCCGCGCATCTGGGCCTGGAGGTCGACGACGGCCCCTTCGTTTTCGGCGAGCTCCCTCTCGATCCGCTCCTCCTCTGTCTCCTCAGGCTCCGGAGGTTCCTCCACACCAAAGTCGGCGCCCATGTTACCGAAGCTAGGCATGTTAACCCCCAGCTTATCGAGGCCCTTCTGCATGGCTTCGAGCTCGTGGTGCTCAAACTCCAGCTGCCCGACGAGGTTGCCGATACGGAAGCCCACTATGCCCTTCCGGTACAGGAGCCAACTCAGGGCGTGAATGCAGTGGATGACCTTGGGGATGTTCTTCTTCTCGTACAGGTCGATCAGCTCGAAGCGAAAGAGGTCGGGCAGCTCTACCTCGTCGAGGTAGCGGAAGAAGATGGCGATGTTGTCCGAGTGCCGGAACTGGAGGCGCGCATGGCGGAAGATGCGGAAGCGGCGGTCTGGGTTGAGGGACTCGACCACCTCGGCGAGGGTGACACCGTCGCGCAGGGCCTCCTCGAGCTCGACGATGGGAGGGATCGTGCGCTGGATGACATCCTCGATCCACTCTTTCGCCTCACCGATGTGGCAGAGATACTCGTACGCCTGGAGGAACTGACGTTGCTTATCCATCCAGTTCCGGCCCTCCCAGCCGTACCCGCCGGCCTTTTGCGCGGGACGGTTCGCGCCGCCTGTCTTGTCGGTCCTCTGCAGCTTGCGACGGCCACGGAGACCAACGACTTCCTGGGCAGGGGAGATGATGGAGAACTCCTCGGCCGAGCCCGACTGCGCGAGCTGGGAGAGGGTGCGCAGCTGGTTTGTTGAGGAGCGGCCGAGCCTCTCGAGGTCTGGCGTGGTGAGGGGAGCGGTGTGAGCGTGGACGAGGGACGGAGGCGCGCCGGGATCGCTGCCGCGGCGGACCGAGTCGGTGCGGGTAAGGACCATGGAGGTTGGGCGAAGGTGAGAGGAGCGGTGGGGAGGTGTGGGCGGGGTCGGAGGAGTGGGTGATGTTGAGCCGCGGTCGGCGATGGTCAGCTTTCCAATGTCGACGCTGTGGCCGCGGTCATGTCGGGGTGGTGCGCGAGGGGGTGTTGTCGGGCGTGGGACCTGGGGGAGCGGGCGCAGCGACTGGCGCGCGGCATGGTAGATGTTGTCGCTGGCCACCGGTGTCGTGGGCTGGCTCTGCGACGAATGGAGGAGCTGAGGAGGCCGGCGGACGACCTCGCTCTGGCCGCGCTTGTGGCCATGGCTGGAGTATATGCTGGACGGCGAGGAAGACATGGACGACCGGCCGAACTCGTAGGCTCCGGATGAGGCTGATGTGTTGGAGTAACCTGAGGATGCCGAGGAAGATGCAGTCGAAGGCTGTCGGTAGACGGGGTATTCGGCGGTTTGCGATTGCCGCAACGGGTGCGGCTTGTAGGAAGACGCCATTGTGATGGTGTTGGTGGGTTTATTTTGGCGCGCGCAGAGGGGGATGGTCACACGGCTGCTGCGCGGGAGTCGACCACAACATCAGATGTTGGGCTTTTTTTCTCGTTATTTTTTTTTCGTGCGAGGGTCGGCGCGGAACTGGCAGTTCTCAGGGTCGAGGTCGAGATCGAGGCGAACTGGGAGGAGGGCGCCGTGCGCAACACGAGATCGGATGGAATCGAGGGGTCAAAGGAGATCGGGGAAGTCGAGGAAATCCAGGGAATCAAGGAAATGGGTCCCTGCGACCCCCGCAAACGCCGGCGCGCAGCGCAATCCGAGTGATCCGTACTCCGTGAGGGAAACCGGGAAATCAAAATATCACAAAGGGGTGGTGAAGAAATGCAGAAAATCGAGACCGCACGGCGATGCCTTCATTCTCTCTGCCCGGACAGCCGGACGCAGCAGGATTGGGTCACAGTCGCAACAGGAAGAGGTGGGAGTGACCAGGGTGGTTCGGCAGTTTGACGTGGACTAAGATAGTCGGTGGCTGGCGCCCGAAAGCTGCCCGCCGCTGTCTTGTTTACTTTTGGCCCTGCCCAGCCGCCTCCCCGGCAACGGGAAACAACCCCGCCCTGCTGCACCCTTGTGCTGCGCACGCCAAGCCGATGACTCAGCAGTCTACCCCTGCCGCCCTGCAAAGCCAGTGGGTCTCGCTCGATCTTGTCTGGTGGGGTCGCAACCGCCCGCACGCTCTGACTGATGACAAGCCCTCCCAGCCCAGTTCGCGCTGAGCTGCTGATGGGTGATGAGGGGCTGGGAGCTGGTAGTTACTGTGGTGTGGGCCCCATCGCTGGCAGGAAAACTGCAAAACAGCCTGAGTGCTGCTTCACCGCCCGCCTGTTCCCCAGCGCTAGCGCCCCACAGCGCGGTGGCATAAAAAAAACTTCGGGGGCAAACTCCCAAAATTTCTCTTTTCCTTTTCTTTTGGGGGGGAACAGTCGGCCGATCTAGCCAACCACTTGTCGCTGTCTCCCCCCGCGATCACCCATTCTTCTTCTGCAGATCCGTCCACCGTCAATAGGCCCGGTTGCCATTTGATTCTTTGTTGAAGCGCCGAAATGCCGTCGACAAATGGTCCCAGTGCCAGCGAGGGCACGCTCGACTTCCGGAAGGCGGTCGAGCTCCTCCAGGAGTACACCAGCCGCGATGGTCTGAGCATCGACGACCTCATGGACTCCAAGGTCCACGGTGGTCTGACGTACAACGACTTCCTGCTGCTCCCTGGCTACATTGGCTTCCCCGCCTCGGCCGTCGCCCTGGACTCGCCCGTCACCAAGAAGATCAGCCTCAAGACGCCCCTGGTCTCGTCGCCCATGGACACCGTCACTGAGCACGACATGGCCATCCACATGGCCCTCCAGGGCGGTCTCGGCGTCATCCACCACAACTGCTCTCCCGACGCCCAGGCCGACATGGTGCGCAAGGTCAAGCGTTATGAGAACGGCTTCATCTTGGACCCCGTCGTCATCCAGCGGGAGACGACGGTGGGCGAGGCGAAGGCGCTGAAGGAGAAGTGGGGGTTTGGTGGTTTCCCCGTCACAGGTCAGTTCGCCCCGCGTCACCAGCCACCGTGTTGTGAGCCTGTTCTTCTCCCTGCTGCCATGATTACAAACCTTTTAAAATAACTTTCGTTCCACCGTATCGACCTATGTGTCATGGGGACTGTATCACTGAAAATTATGATTGCTGCACCACACACCGAGATGTCAGAGTTTTCTTGTCTGCGATGACTAAGATGCTAACTCCTATCTCGGACAACAGAAACTGGCAAGCTCGGCTCCAAGCTCCTGGGCATTGTCACGAACCGTGACATCCAGTTCGAGGATGACCTGGACCGTCCCGTGTCCAACGTCATGGTCACCAACCTCATCACTGCCCCGGCTGGCGTGAACCTGCTCGAGGCCAACAAGATCCTTGCCGAGTCGAAGAAGGGGAAGCTCCCGATTGTTGACCAAGAGGGGAACCTCGTGTCGATGATCTCGCGCTCCGATTTGACCAAGAACCTTCACTTCCCCCTCGCTTCCAAGACCCCGGATTCCAAGCAGCTCATCTGCGCTGCCGCCATCGGCCCCCGCCCCGAGGACAAGATCCGCCTGGCCAAGCTCGTCGATGCCGGCCTGGACATTGTTGTCCTTGACAGCAGCCAGGGCAACAGCATGTACCAGATCGAGATGATCAAGTGGATCAAGCAGGAACACCCTGACGTCGAGGTCATCGGCGGCAACGTCGTGACCCGCGAGCAGGCTGCTTCTCTGATCGCTGCTGGTGTTGATGGTCTCCGTATCGGCATGGGTAGCGGCAGTGCCTGCATCACCCAGGAGGTCATGGCCGTTGGCCGTCCTCAGGCCACCGCCGTCCACAGCGTCAGCTCGTTCGCCGCTAAGTTCGGCGTGCCCTGCATTGCCGATGGCGGCATCCAGAATGTCGGTCACATCGTCAAGGGCCTCGCCCTCGGCGCCTCGACCGTCATGATGGGCGGTCTCCTGGCCGGCACCACCGAGTCCCCCGGCACGTCGTTCGTGTCCCGGGAGGGCAAGCTGGTCAAGGCCTACCGTGGCATGGGCAGCATCGATGCCATGCAGGACAAGAAGGCTGGCGGCGGCGGCAAGGACAGCCAGAAGAGCAATGCTGGCACTGCTCGTTACTTCTCGGAGGGTGACAGCGTCCTGGTTGCCCAGGGTGTCTCGGGCTCTGTCGCTCACAGAGGGTATGCCTTCACCCCCTCCCAATACCAATCACTTGAACAACAATGCTAACATTCATGATAGCTCCATCTCCAAGTTCGTTCCCTACCTGGCTGCGGGTCTCAAGCACTCCATGCAGGACTGCGGTATGACCAGCCTCAAGGAGCTTCACGAGTGCGTTGATAACGGCACCGTGAGGTTTGAGATCCGCACCGCCAGCGCCCAGCTGGAGGGTGGCGTGAACATGGAGTCGTACGAGAAGAAGCTTTATGCTTAGGCGATGAGCAGGTAACGGGGCATGACAAAATCGGGGAATGGGCAAATCAAAAACTAGTGGGACGGCATGGGACGGTTGTGATGATCTTATGGAGTTGGTGGAACATGGGTGTGGCGGCTGGGTTGTGATCTTCTTGTGAAATTGAGGATCCGTTAGCCTTTTTTGGAACCCAATGGTGCATATATATCCGTCTTTTGCATGAATATACGGGAATGAGACGTTATGTCGGTTGTCATCTACAGAGTGAGACATCATGTCGGTTTTAGTTTAGAGTGCGAGAGAGGCTTCGTGTCGGTCGTCATCTCGAGTATGAGGTCACGACGCATTGAGCTCCAAGTTCGCGTTCACGCACCAGAATGGCAAAGAGACGCCCACTGAAATCCAGCTCAAATTTTGTCTATCACACCGCGAGAGACCCAGTTTTCATCCATGTTCTACTCTCTCTATCCCAGACGGTCTTGCCATCTAACCTGGGGGTATGTCTTTTCCTTCTCCCGCATACCTACTACCTTCCCACACTTTACTTCTGCAGAGCGCTGGGCGGGAGGGTGGCAACCTTCTCGTCGAAAAGCTTCTCGGCGCGGACCCAGACGGGGGAGTTCTGGCGGTCGTTGAGGGTGAGGAGCGAGGGGAGGAGGTCAACTGGTTTGGGTTAGCACAACAAGAATCTAATGACGATGATGGGGAGGGAAACGTACGGCTGAAAGCCTCGGAGGCCTCGCGCGGGAGCAGCGAGGGGAGGTGGTCGATGGAGATGACGGAGATGGGCGGGGCGGCCTGGAGGCCGTCGACGGGGACGGTGGGCTTGTCGAAGGTGGTGGCGACGGTGTAGATGGGGACCGGGGTGAAGGGCGAGGTTGTGTCCTGGCGGGGTGTGTTAGTTGGGGAGTTGGGGTGGGAAGGTGGTTAAACAAAAGGGGGGGGCGTACGGCGGAGACGTCGCAGACAACGGAGAGCTTGCGGTCGGGGACTTGGAGGGACTCGAGGTTCACTGTTTGGGATGGTTAGTTTGGGGTTGGATATTGGAGTGGGGGAAAGGAGTGGAAGCTTACCGAAGTTGGGGATCTTGCTGGTCAGGTAGATGCAGTTGACAAAGATGTCGCTGTCGGTGATCTCCTCTGCAATGATATGTCAGTAGGGAGTTTAGATTGGGGGAGAGCAAGAGGAACGCACTGAACGGCCCGCCCTTGGCTGTCTCAGCCATATCCCACTTGACGATGTTCTCCTCAGGGACACCGGCCTTGCGGAGGGCATCGACGGCGCCCGAGCCGCAGCGGCCGAGGGCACCGATGACGATGACGCGGGGCTGGCGGCCGGCCTTCTCGACACCCTTGGCGAGGGCAGCCTTGACGTTGGTGATGAGGGCGGTCTCGTTGGGGTAGCTCTCGACGCCGGGGAAGGGCTCCGAGTGGTTCAGCTGCCAGGCCCAGACCTCGAGGGCAAGGGCGGCACCGGCAAAACCGGCGTGGAAGCCGAAGGCCTGTGAGGTTTGTCAGTGGGTGGTTAGGAAAGTGGGAAGAGTGGGGGAAGAACTCACGGCAACACGGCGGCCGCGCTCGTCGACGAGGAACTCGAGATCCAGGAGGGTACCGCCGCCGCGGGGGAAGCGGGCGAGGACCGTGTCCCAGCCACCCTGCTGCTTGTCTGGAGCAAGTATGTTAGCCTGTGTGGCATTGGGAGGAGGGGTCTCGTGAAAACTTACAGCAATGGGCAAACTGGACATGGACATGCTTCAGGGGGACTGTGGGTGAGTGAGTCAGTCAGTCATACAGCTCGGATCACGGACGCTCCTCTTGAGTTAGGGCATGACTTGCAGTCCTTCTCCTCGAGCTCCTTCAGGCCAACAATGATGTGCTCCTTGGGGGCATCAACCCAGCTGTGCTCGGGCACGAGGGTGGCGCCGACGGCCTCGAACTCGGCATCGTCGAATATCCTCTCGGGGGAGCGCTCGACGTTGACGACATAGCCGGCATCGAGCAGCTTCTTGGTGGTGGAGGGGGTCAGGGCCGAGCGGTGCTCGAGCGCCTTGGTCTCGCTGCGGAGGTGCAGCACGGTGGGAGCCATTGTGTGATTGTGTGGGGTGGGCAATTGGTCAGTGTCTAGGCGGAGAGGTGTGGGATTGAGGTGTTGATGGTGTTGAGGGTGTAGTCTGCACGAGGATGGTCTGAAGTGGAACTCGGGGGAAAACAGCGAGTGGTTATTATGGGCCCTGCTCCATCTCAAGATCGCCGTACCAGAACTGAGTCACCGCCATTCACTCAGATGGAGAGCTTCGAGCCAGGCCCAGCGCCGAGAGCGGCGGAAAAAAAAACCCTTCCCGCCGCCGGGTCAGGGCCTGCAAGGTACTGCACCACTGTTTGATGCAGGTGGCGGTGGAAACTCCGCAGCGTTGCATTGGTCTGATTACTGTGCATTTTACTGTGCAGCTGTTCAGCGTGTTCCACCAACCCGGATCGGATGGGCTGGTGGGTGTAAGTGGTCTCGTGGGAGCTTGGTGAGGGGCATCTTAGTCGCTCTCGGCATAGCCTCGCCTCAGCGCGTCGCATTCGCATTCAGGGTTTCTGATATCACTCTGTCACGCACGTTGCCTGTTATCCCCGGTGCCCCGCCCCAGCACACCATGCGCGAGCCCGGTTGGCATTTCCCTGTTGGTGGTTGCAGGCGGGTTGGGCAATCCCACGCGTTGACCATGGAGAGAGCGAGGAAACTTCCAAGGTTGTTGACGGGCTCCTTGAAGGCTTGGTGGGATGTGAAAATGACGATTTGGAATTGGCATGGCACACCGCCTTTTTATTTCCGGCAGAATCGGCCAGGAACGCACGCGCTGAAGTGATGCGCGGTGCTGCAGGCGGGACAGGGGTCCGTCGCTCTCGCTTTCTGGCGTGCTTCCTGCTGCTGGCCCCTGGGTGCGTGAGTGTTCTGCCGGCTGACAGAGGGCCTGCGGCAAGTCGAGGGCGAGGGATGGCGACGGCAGACCGAGAATCAAAGCGGAGAGAATTCCGGCCGTCATTTTGTTGCCGAAGGCACCTCCCCAAAGGTGCAACTTCTCAGGCAGACGATGATCCCCCTCTCTAGCGCCTGTTTCCTCTCCGTCGCGCATCGTTGGGAGCAACCTTGACAGCGACCCGCGGCACTTGTTCCAAGCAGCGTCTCACTTGGGCAGACAGTGCCCACCCCGCGACACCTGCCCACAGCGCCCACAGCGCACCTCATAGGGGAGCTCTCTGCCCCGCCCTCCCACTCGCTCTCTCGCCCGCCCGCCGCCCGCCATGGTCATGCCAAAGTCGCGGTCAGCCTCTCCGCCAGACAAGCTGCAGGCCGGCGGGCCGCTGCGGCGTCTGCTCCCTGCGAGTGCTGCTTCTGCTGCTGCCGCAGCTGCTGCTTCTGGAAGCTCAGCAGCAAACACGCCTGCCGCTCTCTCCGGATCCGACCCAGGCTCGCCCTCAACAGCTGGCCCCCCGCGCAAGAAGAGGCGCCAGACGGCCACGGCTGCGTGCGGCGCCTGTCGGAAACGCAAATCCAGGGTTTGACACCCCATCCGAGTGATGCCCGAGAGTGAAAAAGACGAGGGGAAGAAGACGTAGTTTTGTAGTTGACGTGCTCTGACCATCTCCTCTGCCCGCAGTGCGATGGCGACCGACCGACGTGCTCCATCTGCCGCGACCGCGGCACTGCCTGCGAGTACGACACCAACGAGACCGAGACGCACACCCAGGCCCTCAAGCGCAAGTACACCGAGCTCCAGAGCCAGAAGTCCGTCTTCGAGCAGGTCTACGAGGTGCTGCAGACCCGCCCCGAGAAGGACGCAGTCGAGGTGTTCCAGCGCATCCGCAGGGGCACCGACGCCGGCTCCGTCCTGCGCCATGTCAACCACGGCGACATCCTCATCCAGCTTGCCCTGGTCCCCGAGGCCAGGTACCGCTACGGGTTCCCCTACCTCCCCGACATGCCCGCCTTCCTCCGAGAGATGAGCAACCCCTACCTGGACTCCGAGGTCTATGAGTACTCCCTCCGCGGGACCCCCGACCCCGCTCCCCAGCAGCAGGCACACAAACAACCTAAGCAAGAACCCCAGGATGGTTCTGAGAGGGATCCATACCTGAAGCCATACTCGTCAGCCGTCGTCGTCGACCCCTGGCTTGACTCAGTCCAGCCGTCGAAATGGACCACCGTCAGCTGCGACGACAGCCTGTTGCGCAAGATCCTCCATGACTACTTCCTCTTCGAGTACGACTGGTTTACCTATTTCCACAAGGACTACTTTCTTGAGGATATGGCCGCCGAGAACAAGCGCTTCTGCTCATCGCTTCTGGTGAACGCCGTGCTGTGCGTCGGATGCGTGAGTGTCCCCCCTCCCCCCGTGTACCACTCTGGCCTAACTCCCCCAGTTCTGCCACCGCGGCCTCCAGGGGCGTGCCGAGTTTTGGAATCCCAGAAACCTGGGATACCAATTCCTGGCCGAGGCCAAGCGCCTGTTTGAGCTGGACTGTGAAGAGGAGAGGCCGTTCAAGCATCCCAATGACCCGGACTGGGAACGCAAGAACAGAGAATGGGAGCAGGGGAGGATTACCGCCATACAAGCCGCTCAGCTCCTGAACCTTGTCTACAACCTCAATGGCTCGGACAAGATCGGCTGGCGTTATACCCTGAGGGCGATAGACATGGCCGAGGATATCCAGCTCATGGGACCGCCCCTCGACCATCATACCCCTGAAATGCAGTGCGTGCGGGCATACACAGCATGGGGGTTGTTCTGCTGGCAGAGGTATGTTATGGCTTACTGTTGCGAGTTGTCAGGGGCGCCATTAACAACCAGTCCAGTTTGGGTTGCTACCACTACCTGAAGCCACCACCGCTCAGGGAACCTCCAGAAATACCCCTTCCAGACCCCCTGCAACAGCCGGAGTGGTATGGCGAGCTGTGGGTGAGATATCCCCTGAGCCAGTCCCGCCTTTCAACCCACCACGGCCTCCTCTTCAAGGCCAAGGCCGACTTCTGGACCATCATCAACGAGCTCGCCTGCTTCACCTTCTCCCCCAACGGCTCGCCCGTCAAGCTCGCCGTCCACCACGTCTCCAAATTCTACTACAAGCTCAAGGCCTGGATGCACGATCTCCCTGAGCCCCTGACCCCCAAGAAGATCGTCTTCCCCCACCAGCTCAAGATGCACATGCATTACCAGCACATGCTCATCGACCTCGTCACCCCCTTCATCAACTCGCCCGGGCAGCCCGGGTCGGCCCAAACGCCCCGCGAAATCCACACCCAAGCCGTCACCCACTTCGAGACGCTCCTGCGCCTCTACTACCTCCGCCACGGCTTCGAAGCAACCGACAGCTTCCTCCTCCACTTCCTCGGTCTGCTCAACTACATGACCATGACAGCCATCGAAACCAGCACCCCCTCCTCCTCCTCCTCCTCCTCCTCCGAAGAACCCCCCGCCCCCGGCAAAGCTGCCACCACCTCCTCCTCCACA
>FTEL01009812.1_pt1 | contig 13084 bp, 12 predicted proteins | sample 1658911 | NCBI WGS metagenome assembly FTEL01 (sample SAMEA3914869, study PRJEB12502) | metagenome | biome: forest; material: soil | place: USA | collected 2012-03-12 | depth 0.1 m
CTGGAGCAGGGCCGCAAACGCGTTTGTGGGACTAATGGTCGCAAGGCGATGTTAGAATCACGCCACGATGGAGTTGGAACCGGATTTGGGAAACGGAGTTGAGAAACGTGTGATCAGAAACTACGTGAGACGACGCCTACCATTCCATGCACGTGACCCAAGTTCTGCTGAGTCAGCAACTTGCCCCAAAAAGGAAGTGAGCTCTCCAGTCCAGAAACACGTTTTCGCCCTCTCAATAGTTAATAGCGACAGCTTTTGGTCTTCGTTGTTGTTCACAAGGTGCGGTTTCTTGTCCTCGAAGCTACTGGTTTTGGACCTTTCTGAGCAGACACAGTACTTTTATGCGCACAATCACACCTGGACGACCTGCCGCCGCGGCCGTTCCAACGTCGGCGGGCTAAAATGGGTCGCTGGAATCTTAAGAGCAAATTCAAGCGCCATTTGCATGGCTCTGCTACGAATGCCAATGATGCCGCCGGCGCGCCGGAGAGGAAGAGCGCTGTTTCTAGCACTACCACCGTCCGGGAGATAGCGGTCCGGTCCGAGTCGAGGGACGGCAACAAGACCTCGTCGCTCGCATACCCGGCCCCCGAAAAAACACCAGCGACAGGAGAAACCGAAGGGTCCCTCGTCCTTTTCACGTCAAATAGCACGTCAATCCTCACCCTCTGGGACCTTGCGTATGAGAAGCTGCGGGAGGAGGATGGGTCTTCCGTTGAGGAGTACGAAGAGAAGCTCTCTAGGGATTTGAGCACCGACCTGGGCTCGACGCTTGACACCCACTCTTTAGGACGACAGAAACTGATGGATATGGTGCTGCAACGCAAAATGGATGCGATCAACAGTGAGGCGTGGAAGCTCCGGTTTGGAAGCACCGAAGTTCAAGTCAAGGACCTGGTGCAGCCCGTGCTCGGAATCATCAGCAGGGTGAACGGTTATGTTACCGACACCCTTGCCCCGAACCCGTCCGCTTCAATGGCCTGGGCAGGCGTTAGCCTCTTGCTACCGGTACGTGCCTACGGTCACGAGCTCCTTGATTTTGTATTTGCTGATTCTGATGTCTCATTCCAGCTTCTCACCAACTCATTCGAGCAAGCCGAATCTCTCACAAAGGGGCTTGGATACATCTCAAGCGTAATCGCCCAAAGCCGGATGTGGGAAGAGCTCTACGTCCGGCGCTATGAACCCAACTCCTCGTCTGCAACGGAGAGTGGCGAGGTGGCATTGGTTCTCGAGTCTCACCTTGCGTATAAAAGCGCTCTGGCAATGCTGTACAAGGCTGTGTTGAAATTCCAGATGACAAGCTACTGCTACTACGCTCGCCACTCAGCCTTTCGCCTCGGCCTCGACGTTGTCAAGTGGACTGACTGGACTCAACTGTTGGAAGATGTTCGTGAGCAGGAACGCGTTTTCAACAAGATTGGCGAGACTTGGAGGGACAAGAAGTTTGACGAAGAATGTGTGGCTGCGGCAAAACGGCACCAAGAAGCCACAGTCTCCTGGAAGGCGATGGAGAACGAACTCGCGGAGTTACGAAGAGCAGTGGTTGACGCCCAAAAGGAAAGGCAGCGTGCGGATCTACTCGACTGGCTGTGCGACATGGACATCTCTGAGATGTACAATGCTGGCCGCGACAAGTCCGAAGAGGGGACAGGGGCTTGGCTGATTGAGGACAATGAGTTTTTTCGGGCCTGGGAGAACGACCCAAGCTCTCTACTCTGGCTGTATGGGAAAGGCACGCCGTTTTTATACCCCCTTATTCCACGGATTTGCTAGCCAGACCCACAGCTGGCAGTGGGAAGTCGATTTTGACATCGTCGATCATCAACTATCTGCGAGAACGACACTCTTCCGACCCCACGACGGCCCTCGCATACTTCTACTTCAGCTTCAGCGACACAAAGAAGCAAACCGTAATTAGCATGCTCGCTTCCCTCCTCAAGCAGCTCTGCTCCCGCCGGCCTATCCTGCCCTCTGTAGTTGAGAACCTCCTCGGTTACAGGGAGAGGGGAGAGCGGCCCGATGCCAAGACGCTCGAACACGCGTTGATGGCAGCCATGAGCGGCTTTTCTGCGGTGCACATCGCCATTGATGCTCTCGACGAATGTCCTGGTCCACCTTTGTCCCGAGAACGGAGCAAGCTTTTGGCCACCCTCTGTCAGGTTATCGCGACATCACCCGCCAGTGTTCACATGCTCTGCACAAGTCGTAAGGAATCTGACATCCACGCAATTCTGAGCCCATTCATTTCGGCGGAGACGACAAGACGAGCAATGAACTTGAACGGAGAGTTCGCTGGATTGGACCACGACATCGGCTTATACATTGATTCTGTTCTCGCCTCTCCTGATTTCGAATCATGGCCGGACGAAGTCAAGGCTGAAGCCAGGTCCTCACTAATCGAACGAGCAGACGGCATATAAGTGTGCTTTAATACCGCCGTAGCCATGTGACGGCCATCTTGCTAACGTATGTCAGGTTTCAATACGTCGCTCTACAGTTCGACGCGCTGCGGAACCTTTCGTCGATGCCTCTCATCCGCCAGGCCCTCCAGGACCTGCCGGTGGGACTCGACGACACATATGATCGAATTCTGTTGAGCATCGATCCCAACTACCAACTCCAGGTGGCGAATACGTTGAAATGGTTGGCATTGTCTGAGAAAGTCTTCCGAATCGAAGAGCTTGCTCACATCTTCGTGATCCATCCGGAGCCACCCGCGCTAAAATGGCCCGAGCAGCTCTTCAATCCTCGAGATGCTCTCAAGTACCTCTCTTGTCTAGTGCATACCTGGAATGTTTCGGAAATCCGGCTCCCTCCGGACCGCATCTTTGACTGGGGTAATCACGCGGAGTCCGAGGCACGGACGACAGTCATGCGTCTCCGACTGGCGCACTTCTCCATCAAAGAATACTTGGTGTCGCATCGCATTACTCAAGGGCCTGCCGCATGTTTTGGATTCAGGGAGGGGGACGCACATTTGCACATTGCGCGGTGTTGCCTGGCATATCACCTCCAACGCGACGCCAGCGGGGACAAAGTGAAAACGGACGCCGAGTTAGAGGGCTGTGGCTATCCGTCAGAGCAGCGGCACTCACGGTCCCGACAATACTGGCTGGGCAGGTACGCCGCATCCAACTGGCCGGTACATCTCGAAATGGTCCCATGCGAGTTGTGGTCTCCGGATGTACTCGACACGGCAGCACGCGCGTTGGTCGCACGGAGCTCGGCCTTGTTCGAGACATTGAGGTCGAGGGACTTCTTTCGTCTCCAGTTCTTAGTTTCGGGGAGTGATGCAATGCTGCTACAAATACCCCTGCGGTTCACGGCATACTTCGATTTCATTCAACTCACAGACATGCTCATCTCGTCAGATAAATACCTGACACAGGATGACTTGGATGGCGCGCTGAAAACGGCGAGCGACCGCGGCTGCACGGCCGTGATCAATCTCCTACTTGACAAGGGCGCCCACGTTCACGCCGCCAAAGCTGACTCAGAGCCGTATGATACTGGCTCCCAAGACGAGGATACGCCACGGGACACTATGGCGGAGGCTATCGACGATGAAACCGATGGCTTCAATCTCTCCTTAGATGATAGGTACGACGACAATCGGCGTGCAAGTGCTCTGCAGCGTGCGTGCCACTGGGAGAGCTTCAACGCCGTCAAACTCCTGCTCGACAGCGGCGCCAAGGTCAACGCCCGAGGCGGCTACTTCGGAACGGCGCTGCAGGCCGCCTGCGCACGATCCGATCCGCGTGTCGACTTGGTAACCCTCCTCCTGGAGAGAGGCGCCGACGTGAATGCTCAAGGGGGTCACTATGGAAACGCGCTGCAAGCTAGTTGTGATAACGACGACGAAGGCGTCGTGATAGCGACATTGCTTGAAGCCGGTGCGAACATCAATGCGTTCGGAGGCAAGCACGGAAGCGCCCTGCAGGCCGCAGCGCTGTTACAACCTCCCAGCACCATACTGTCGCTGTTACTGCGCAAAGGCGCTGATGTCAACCAGTGTGGAGGAGTATACGGTTTCTATGGCACTCCTCTGCAAGCGGCGGTCGTGACTTGCAGACGGAGTAATACTAGTCAGCCAGATCAAGTCATCCTGCTTCTCGACAATGGGGCAGACGTCAATGTGGAAGGCGGTCACTACGGCACAGCACTCATCGCGGCATGTTCCGAGCCGAACGTTTCGGAAAATATCAGTGTCGAAATGGCTCTTCTACTGCTCGAACGCGGCGCTTCTGCGCTCGCCCACGGAGGCTATTTCGGCAGTGCCTGGCATGCAGCAGCAGCCCACATACATCGCGAGTGGGAACCCGTGCTACAGCGAATGCTGGACGCTGGAGCCGACATCAACGATTCTCATGGGCGGCAGCATTCCTCTGCGCTGGAGGCGGCGTTGGCTGCGCGGCCGGTTGCGACGCACAGAATTCGTTTCCTGCTCGAGCGTGGGGCTGATGTTAACGCTCGGGGTGGGAAGTATGGGTTCCCGCTTCAGGCGGCGTGTTGTGAGGTCTTCGACTCACACACAATTCTTGATCAGTGTTTCATTGGCGTCAAGTTCCTGCTTGACAACTGCCCGAACATCGACGTCAACGCCCAGGGCGGGTTGCACGGAACGGCACTTCAGGCCGCGGCGTACTGGGGCCAGACACGCTCGATCAGGGCGCTGCTGGAATATGGTGCTGATGTCAACTTGCGTGGAGGCCAATACCGGAGTGCCCTCAACACGGCTATTTTCAGACACTTCTGGGACATCGTCGAGATCCTTCTCGAGGCTGGGGCAACGCCCGACTGCCGGCTGCAACCGGAGCCCGACGAAGAATGGCTTGCGCGGATTCGAGAAGAACTCAAGGATGAAGGCCGGGGTGCAGTGGAACGGTATCATGTGTTTTGGGAGAGGCACAAGGGCACATGAATGCCGTGATGGTCGCTCAGACCGAGGCAGGTTTGAGTACGAAGTATCAGCCCTGTCAGTAGTATGTACCCAACTTTAGAACTTCTTTGAGGCGTCAGCTTCGCCAAATTCAGGGGCTAGCGCCATCGGGGCGGAGTGGCAATTTAAGTACAGCAAAGCCAGAAACGGTTGAAAGACGGTTCCGAGGGAAAAACGCGTCACATGATGTGCTCGCGAGAGTCGAGCTGCTTTGTAGAGCTCGCAAAACCTTGATTCTATCTAGAGCATCGCAAGGGGGGCAGTGATGCAGTAATACGAACCCGTGAGGATATAATTGCAAATAAAGCGCAAAATCTGGCATTCGTGTCTCCCCTGGCCTACCAATCGTGATGATAAACTCCGTGCTGCCAAAGGCTTTGTTCCGGCTCCTCCTTGTCGTTTGAGTATTGGCTGTCGAATCGGTCGCCCAGGACCTGGCGTTCGGCGCTCCATTTTAGGTCCCTCTTCTCGACTAGCGCCTCCTCATATCCTTCCTTGTCCCGTCGGCGGCGCAGTGCCGCTCTTGTCCACTGCCAGGGATTGGGCAAATCGGCGTAGAACCTGACAATACGGTTGGGACCGTCGGCCAGTGGCTTTAGAGCTTGCAAGATGCCCATGTAGGCGCTATGGATCATGTCCCCTTGTGCGACTGTCCTGATTTGGTGTGGCGGCGTCACGATCCAGTGCTTGATGTCGGCTCCAACCAACCGTAGAGTCAGCGCGGGGCCGTTGATCTCATCCCGGAGCCAGCTAACCGTTTCTCGCCAGTCTTGCATTGCGGGGTGACTTGTTTGTGGCCAAGCTTTGGGAAGATAAGGGGGGAACACCAGCTCTAGGAATCGTAGGTAGGCGATGCAGTGGGTGGGGATAACTTGCCGCAAGAATTGAGATGCGGCGAGGCGCTCGTATGGATAGTCGCCCCTGGCGCTCCCATACCAGTAGGGCGGAAACATATGCAGATCGTGGACGACGAAATGGTTTGTCGAGAAGAAGACGAGTCGGGCATCCTGGCACAAGGCCTGGCAAACGAGAAACAGAGCAGGCCCAGGCGGAACCCAGCATGTGCATGTCGTCGAAAAGGCGGCGTGACGACGGCGGCAAAAACAGCCGATTGGCGACCCCTCCTCGTTGAACCTGTGAGTTTGCGTGCGGTACCAACATTCCAGAAACTGACAGCCAGAGCGGGACGGGCTGTTGTCCAAACAATCCATTTCTCCAGCGAAGTCTTGCCAGTGATATTTGCTTTTTTTTCTGCACCACCAGACCTCCTTGCTCGGGGTAACGAGGTCGGTAAACTCAAGGATACAAAGCCGAAGCTCACGTGGGAGGGTTAGAAACGTGATGCTTTGGTTGGTTGAGCTCGGCCTGAGGTACGGACCAGCTATCCCACAGCTTTGCAGGACAGCATCCTCTGCAGCTTGGCAGAGCCGGGAATCGGGCGTCGAGCAAAGCCGGATGTGGCAGCCCCTGAGTAAAGGGAAGAGGCGAAGTGGCTCAAGGACCGAGTTGCAGAGGTCGACTGTCTCTTCTTGTTCCGCATCGATATCACAGACCACGCTGAGCTCCAAGTAATTCGAGGTGATGGAGGATGAGAGATGGCTCGCAGCCGCACGCCACTCGTTCAGCAAGACTTGGGTCCTCGCTGACGGGCTATTTTTGTCATCAGCAAGGTCGGAGGCCGAACTGAGTAGCTGGGGCTGATGGTGATGATGTGGTTCTGAACAGCTAAGTGTGTCAAAGACGCAGCAATCCAGCTCGTAGTAGGCCAGGTCACGGTGATGGCACGAGGTCTCGTTGAGGACAACCTTGAGATGGGCGAGCGATGAAATGACCGGAGCGGTCAGCGCGAGAAGGGGTTTGAGTGATCCAGGGGCTGTGTAGTGGAGGACAAATCGGTTTGTCGAGTAGAGTAGAGCCGCGGCCTCGGCGTAAATGTGGCGGCAAGAAAGCAGCAGGCCGTGGAATGTGCTGGGAGATGGCTCTTCCTCTGCCCAGAACGATTCGCTGTCGGGGTCTGGGCCTTGGAGGTTGAAAATGTACGGCGAGCCATTCCATGATGCCAAGCCGACGAACCGGTAGATTCGCTGCCGGATGGATGGTGGGAGGCGTAGTAAAGGCGGCGGCGGCGCGGGATCCATGCCGGGACGCGCCATCGTCGTCATCACCTCTGGTTTTTGGTTTTTTGCCAGGTCGGTAGGCCTTGCTGCGCAATTTTGTGATGGGTTGTTGTTGTTGTTTTGTGTAAAAATTGATGCCCAGGATTTGACTCGAAGTCTGGGGTGGAAGGAAGGAAATTGTGATTCGGTTTCAGAGACTACTACTAGATGGAAGTTTGGTTTGGAGGTTGGCTCTTGGGCGGTTAGTTGCGCTCCTCTTTGGTTGTTGTTTTTTCATCCCTTCGATAGAGGCCGTCACCTTCCTGCCGGTGGGTGAGATTTGCGTGAAATGGATGGGAAGAAACTACCTACCTAGGTAACCCCAACAGCAGACAAAAACCCACAAACGTTGTAGAGCTTGGTTTGAAAGTGCGAGCAGCAACCGCATCCAAATTGAGGGCACGCAGCCGAAACACTTTTATCGTAACCATCTCGCCAAGTTTCATTATGGGACTGCAGTTTCCGACAGTAGCCCGTTGCTTGTTCCACATCCTGCTAGTCTTTAGACTCCCTGTCGAGGTCAGTCTGGTCCCGAGGCCTGATTGATGTGTGGCAAAGCCTTGATATTTGCAACAGGCGTTCATAGATTCGGCCCGCAAGACCACAAGGCTTTCTCCGTCAGAGGCAACGTTAAAGGAGGAATGTGCACCAGAATTAATAATGACCAGCAGCAAACGCCAAAAGGCCCTCTCCGTTTTACTGTTTGTTGCCACAGATCTGTCACAGACCGACACAGTCACAAGAGCCAGGCCGCTGTTTAACGTTGCTCCACTTCGAAGATCTGAAGGATGTGATCTTCGAAAAGGCTCGTTGGTAAGGTTCATTGTTATCGGACAAATCCTTCTCATGACCTCGAAGGTCCGTTATGTCTCCAGGAACCAGGGTTGAAACATAGGTCACGGGTACCTAATTAGGTACCTACCTATCCGCGCCGGATGGCCGTCTTGATGAGCGGTGATTAGGTAGGTCAACTAGAATTATGAGAATCCGGATGAGAATCTGGTGGAAAGAACCACTATTCTCTTCGGTTACAGGGCTTAGAGATTGATGTTATGGGACTTCCTTCAACTACCCCCTGAATAAGGTAGGTAGCTTACCTATCAATGGCGCCGACGGCTCGCAATTTTGGCAGAACTTTACCGTCTGGTGGTCTGCTTGATGTTGAGACTTTTTATTCTTTCTCTTTTTCCTTGACTTCTCTATGTTCCTAAGGATAACTCATGGAATTATCGAAAGGGGCGAGTGGGGGTTTACCCTTAAGGTGTGAGCAAAAGGAAGCGAAGCCAAATAAACAAGCCAGGAGCCGGATATTGAAGGAGGTAGGCTGGCAAGCCCATCTACATGATCTCGACAACTTGGCGGACAGAGCTCGACGACATCCTACATAAGGTAGCCATGTTCTGAAGGAGCGCTACCCCCTGTGGTGCTTGGCTCGGCTGAAACCAACCCCGACTCACGAAGCAGCGTTGACGGCCGCAATGTGCTGGGTGACCATGCAGTCCCAGTTACCCTGGTTGTAGAAGACGGTGTTGCCATCCTGCGAAGTTTGGCAGTTGCAACTGGGGAGTGTGTCGCCGTACTGCCAGAACATGTCTCCGGCGATGCCCTTGCTTGCCAGAGCTGCCGCCTGCCACGGGTTCTCGATCGTGCAGTTGTTGGTTCCTCCATCTGTTGTCCGGATTGTTAGTGGTCGACTGTATCATTGGAACAGCGGAGTAGACTTACACTCTTCGAGGATGCAGGGCTTGTTGGCGGCCGCGCACGCGGCGGCATGCGTTGTGACCCAGAGGTTACCCCAGCTGTACGGCTGGCCCCCTATTCACAGCCTGTTAGTGAATGATTCTCTATTAGGTGACATTGCTTCGTAACTTACAGCTGTCGGGATATAGGTGCAGCGTGCCGAAGTCCAGCGTGGTGATGTTCAGGTTATCCACCCAGGTGTAGCCGCCGGCGCCTGCTTGGTACGGGTAGCTGCCATCACCGCCAGCCAGAGGGCCAAAGCCCTCATCGCCGATGGTGACCATGTGGTTGGAGTCGAGAGATTTGATGTACTTGGACGTTGCGGCCGCCCAGTTGTAGATGACGGAGCTGAGACACGTTAGAAACCGCAACTTGTAACAATAGCACGCTGAACACTGCGCGGTTGAGCTTACGCATCACAGCCGCTGCATCTCGGCTCGTTCGCCAGCTCCCAGGCAAAGACAGCAGTCGAGGTCTTGTACCGGCTCACGACAGCCTGAATGTACTTCTGGTATTGAGCCTGCGCGGCCGTATTGGTGTACCAGGTGGACGCCGACCCGCCAAAGGCGTTGACGTAGGCGTTGATGCCACCATAGTCGTTCCAGTTGTTGACGAAGTTAATGATCAGCTTTAGCCCATGAGCCGCCGCCGACGAGACGACGTAGTCCATCCTCTGCAGACCGTTCGCTCCGGTGTTGATCTGGGAGCCGCTGGCCGACAGATACTGGTACCAGACGGTTCCGGAACCGGGAATGCTGTTGACATCGTTGAAGCCCCACACTCTGACCACCTTGAAGCCCGAGGCCGCCATGTCGGCAAACACGTGGTCGACATCGGCATCCGCAGTCAGGAAGCCGCACCAGTAGCAGTTGGTACCGGCGAAGTACTTGGTAACGCCGTCAATTTCGAAGTGCAGGCCGTTGGTCTTGGCAAAGCCAGTGGCCACGGGGGCGGACGAGGACGTCTTTGTGGAGGAGGCGGAAGTGCTCGTCTTCACCGACGACGTCGAAGAAGTGGTGCTAGTCTTCACCGACGACGTGGAGCTGGTCTTGGAAGTGGAGGTCGTCGTCACCGCAGTCGATGTCTTTGATGTCGTGGTAGCCGCAGCAGAGGTGGAAGTCCCGGGTACGCACTGGTAATAGTATGGGTTGTACGAAGTACACGCGTAACCTGCGACGCAGCTGGAAGGGCCAGAGTAGTTGATGCCGCCGCACTGTCCGTAGGCCGCTTGCTGGCCGGCAGCGGAGCCGGCCAGGAGAAGGATGGGGGCGATGGACTTCATCTTCGTGAGCCTGGTCAGGAAGACAGTTGCGCACACAAGCTCAGGAAAGCCTTGGAGAAGCGCGAAGGTCATGTTTATAATAGCGCGGTGCTGCCTCAGAGCGGGTTCATATCCACTTGTTTCTCCTCTTCTCCTCTTTTGGCCCCAGGTTATCTCCATGTCTGTTGGCTGTCAGGGCCGATCATCCGCCAAGACGCTCCGAACATGCCTATGGATTCTATCATGTTTCAAGGTTGTTTCCCACGGGCAAGTTCGCGATTCTCTAGTCCCGGTGTTTGGGCGCCGTCATTGCTTGTTTCGTTAGTTCCCGAAATCCTCCACCAATGGATCCGGGGGGTGGCAGCAAGGGTGGGCCGAGATGGGGCAACTCATTCCAGGTTCCTGACCCGGTCCTCGGAGCATGGGAATCCGCGGCATGCCAGGACCAACGGACAGGTAAAATCTCCGATGCGGCTCGACCAGTCGGTCGGATATGGCACCCGGTTACCTAGTCTTGGACGCGTCACCCCTGAGGAGGCGAGATGATTGAGTCGAGGTAGGTGGGTGCCCCAATGCGAATGCGAACGTGGGTGCCATGCTAGCGATCTCGGAGTCTCGGAGACTGAAAGCTTGTGCCTCACAGAAACGGTCAACCTCTTAGTATTTTTCAAAAGTGACTGCAAGATCGAAGGTACCTACCCACGCACTTCAAGCGGTCGCACAGGAGGCCGTTCTCCTCGCTAGAATCGTGCACTCTTGCGGAACTGGCTCCGGCTACTGTAGTCGGCTCCGGCCGCTTGGCCAGGGTGAGCTGCAGACAAGGCACTTCCCGAACAGCCAAGTGGAGTTGCCGCCCTTCCATGTCCCGAGACCCGAGGCCGTAACGAATCGGCGGGCGGGAAAAGCAGGCCGCTCTCAAGCCTCTATAGGGGGGTCGGCGACCACGAATCATTGGAAATCACCTAGGTATGGAGGATATCGAGCTCCTTTCTATGAAACTTACTCGGGATCAATACTTGGAGCTAACCTGGTTCTTCAACCACGATGTTCTGCTACGCAATTTCCTCTCCTTTGAGCAGTGGCCTTCTATTTGATGGACCTCAGAGAGTTCTGTCAGAGAGGCGGTTGTTGGCATTTCTTTCTGCTTCTTTCAGGTGCGCCCTTGAGCAAACTCAGCAGAGTGGCAGCTGAGCTCAGGCATGTTCTCCTGATGCTATAGGTACTCAATTCTTTCCCAACGGCAAGGCTGACGCACTTTAGGGTGTTGCAATACAACTATCTCGGGCTCCTCATGAAGTCTCGAGCTTGGAGCCACGGGGACTCCATTAATGGAAGCTCCATCGCATCATGTCACGCTCAGGTGAGTATGCAGAGCACTTGTGTTCTGTCACCAACCACCAAATAGTATTCATCTTAGCGCCAGAAATATCGAATCCTGTGGATAGGCCTAGGCTTGGCGAGCTACATAAAGAATAGCATGCCGCGGATGGTATTCCGGTTGTGCTGACGGTAGTGCCAAGAACATCGGTCTCCACGCCATCAACAAAACAGACGGGGTTCAGAGAAGAAAAAGGGGTAAAAAAAGAACGAAAGAACGGTTTCTCACTCATCACCTGACAAACGGAAAACTCTGTGTTTTCGTGTGACCGTATACATCCCAGCATGACGCCGTTCCTCAGTCGCGTCGTTCGGCTGCGCACATGCAATCCACCAATTCAGCATCTCAGCCAACGCGTGCTCAACCCGACGCGTCGACCAGGACTTGCGACCATCCACCGCAGCCTCACCACCTCCTCTCCTTCACGACCAACCATTTCTGACCTCCGAGCATCAATGATTCCCCTCTTCATCGGCAGGATCCTGTGTATGGGGCGCAAATCTGAATCCACAATCTCCGAGCGCCAACCCAAACGCGCCAGCGCAGTCCCCCACCATGATGACGAGCCTCGGGGGCCCGATCATACCTCAGGCGAAGAGCTCGACGTGCAAGAGGGGGAATTGGAGTTGCTGGCGCCCTTCTTCTTTTTCCAAACCCACTTCTCCCAGGAGGACGGCTTCGAGCACGTGATGGGGCCGTTCAAGCGAGAGATATGCTACACGGAGAAGACCGAGGGCGGCGAGGAGGTGGCGGTGGCCATTTCGGGGAACGATATTTGGTTGTTCCAGGCCGCGAAGAAAGGCAAGCCCTGGACCCCCGTCAACGGCATCAAACAGGGCGGCGCCGTGTGCATCGCTTTGTCCATGCTGCCACCCGCGTTCGCGAGCTGCGGGCTCGAAAATGCGGGCTCTTCGCCGCATGAACTGGGCATAACTGAGGCTGCCTTCGACGCTGCGGGGGAGGCGATGCTGTATACTCTCAAGCGGCTCCAAAATCCGGACTTTGAGGGGTCAAAGCCAGTTCCGGACGAGTGGCTGGAGGGTTGCTTAGCGATGGTGTGTGTAGGTGGGGTGCCACGGGTCTATGAGTACCGGAAGGCAAAGGGCTTGTGCGATCCGCAGGCAAACACCGGCTGGATGTTGTTGATGATGGACGAGGAATTGCGGAGGCAACATGGGCTGCCTCTACGACCCCTTCTACGGGACGCCGAGTCCTTGTCCAAATCCACCAAATCCCAATTCGAGGCCCAATCCGAGGCCCAATCCGGGGCACAATCCAAGGCCCAACCCGAATCAGAACGCACCAACTCACCAGAGCGTGAAGTCTTCTCCGACCCCTTCCCCGGCGTCGCCACGCCCGAGGAGTTTCTTCTGAGCTACTTCGAGCACCAAATCGCGAAAACCGCAAACGACGCCACTTCATTTTACAGCCTGCGCAAGAGGGCCTTGGAGATACCGCTCGCCTTGTTCCAGTCCGACTTCCCTAAGGAGGAAGGATTCGAACACACTGGTGCGGGACCCCTCGTTCGAGATCTCTATTACACCGAAGTCACAGAGGGCGGGGAGAACTTGGCGGCGAGGATTCCATGGGACAACACGAGCATCTAC